>Ga0256407_10002541_pt1 | contig 34742 bp, 26 predicted proteins | sample RumenRJG_04DNA_FD_193489 | JGI IMG/M metagenome (GOLD analysis project Ga0256407, IMG submission 193489) | Bovine rumen microbial communities from Lethbridge, Alberta, Canada - RJG_04 | ecosystem: Host-associated > Mammals > Digestive system > Stomach > Rumen | place: Canada: Alberta...
AAGTCATATTGGGCGTACTGCGAAAAGAGGATAACGTCATCCGTTGTGAGTTGTTTGGCATTGATGAGATCCGGGCGGTGATACCGTTCGCAGAACATCTGAAAGAACCATATAAAACGGTCTCTAGAGAATTCTTCTCCAACCGCGGTACAAAGCCGTTTATAAAGCACATCTTTGGAGGTCATAAGCTAAAGGTGATTTTGAGGTTAATGATGTCTCGAGCATTGTAAAGCGGGAGACGTAGACTCCGGGCTGCGATCCAATGGTTCGCTTCGGTAAGCGCATCGTAAAGTTCTTCTTTTTTAACGCTAATGTCCGCGATATGAAGGTGACCTTTGGCCATTTCGGCACAGGCGAAGATGAACCGCAGGTGTCCGTCTCGCGGGATAGGCGGGTGTTTAGATCGTTGGGAGAAGAAACGGACGGATCCGTCTTTACGCGCTCTACGTATATAGTATCCGAAGCCTTTTCCGAGTGAGCCTGTAAGCGACTCACATTGTTTTGATAAGATAATTTCCATAATTTTTTCTTCGTCTTGTTCGCGGGTCTTTAGCCCCGCGTTGTTTCTTATTTTGTTTGTCTATTCCCCGGCATTGAATGCCGGCTTTCTCCGTCGTTCATTCCGCCGGATGTTATCCGGCTTGTGCTACTTATGTACTACTTATGTACTGGTTATATGCTGGTTATATGCTGTACACTTTGTTTTGTTTTTTTAAGAGTTAATATGATCAATCGGATTGAAGGAGACTTCACCATCGTAGTCGAAATCGAAGTCGGAGTAGGAAGCCCAGTAATGGTCGTCCGTTTCGGGCAGGGAATTCTGATAGATCTCGTTGAACTTCTTGTCAGCTATTTTGTCGTCAATTCCGCAATCAAAGGAAGTAGCGATACTTGAGAAAGCGGCAGCGGTAGTCGGGTCTTCTAGGATGGCTGCGGCTCCTTCACAGGAAAGTCCCATTGTGTTGGCGAAGGCGACATCAGCTTGGTGCTCGTTGCCGATAATGAGGAAGAAGAACGCGCCACGATTAGCGGTTACAGCCTCCATAAGGGGGATGACGATGAATTTCGCCAATAACTCTACGGCGAAGGTTTTCATTTGGGATGTGATTTTAGTTTTTTCCATAATTTTTTAGGGTTTTTATGCGGTCATACCGCGTATTAAACATTAAAAGGGGTTATGGGTTATGGGTTACCAGTCGCGGACCCATTCCAGCCCGAATAGTTCCATTGTGGCTCTTGTGCAGAGTTTGAAAGTTCCGTTATAGCGGACTTGTACGATGTCGCCGCCTTCGTCTCCGCGTAGGAAGAAGGGTTGCGGTTCGGGAAAGTCCTGCACGAAGAAATAGGGGTTCTGTTGGTCGCCCGGATGTCCTCCGCCACCTTCTTGTGCAGCTTCGACGATGGCGTTTTGTGCTGCTTCGGATCGTGCTTCAAAAAGCATTTGTGTCGCTGCTCTCCGGTTCTTATATTCAGCCGGCATAGCCATAGAAAAATATTTCCAAAACTTTTCAAACAAGCAGACCTGCTGCTTTTCGCCATCGTGCGTGCATAGCGCACGTGGCTGCTCTTTTTCTTTTTCGTTCATATTATTATTAATTATAGGGGGGTTATTAGGGGGGAGCACTATTTGCACACATTCTTGTGCGATTTGCACACTTTCGTGTTCATTTTGCACATTCTCTTGTGCAATTTGCACAGCGAATAATGTTTTATTCTCGCGTTCCTCTATTAGCCCCAAGTTCAACAATTTTTGAATAGCCCGATATACGGTAGTCCGGTTGATGACGAAAGGCATCGCGGCGGCGAGTTCGCGATAGTTGCCGTACCATCCTCGTCCTGCGCGGGTGCATTTGAGGATAGCGGCAAAGATGCAGGCCTCGTTGGCATTGAGGTTGTAACCGCGGTGTTGCTTATCGTCGAGAAGGAGTTTCATACGTCTTCTTCCGCATCAGCTGAGTTTCATTGCGCGGGTGTAACTCCAAATGGTGTCGATGCGCATGCAGCGCCAACCTTTCTTATCGATGTCGTAGAAAGCGACGGTTTGGCGGTCGTAGAGCGCTTGCTGCTCCGGTGTACGCTTACCTTTCGGTTTGTCGTCAGCAGGCACGATATCCGGGCAGGTAGTGCCGCGGGCGTTTCGGTGTTCACCGTTTTTCTTGACGAACTCGAAGATGACGATGCCTTCATACAAGGCTTTTTTTAATTCAGGAATGTTCATGATAGTTTTGGGGTTTTTTAGGGTTTGTATTAATGATTTTATTTTTAGTTCTTCATCAGGCAGATATAGGATGGAACGAAGCTGCTCTTTAGTGAGCTTTCTGTAGCGGTATTCTGTGATGGACTTTTTTATTTTCGCCATCCGTACATAGAATTTCAGGAGGTAGGCACGGTCGATACGGGCTGGGTTAAAGCCCTTGTGACGCAGTATCCGCAGGAAGCCACCATCTCGATTGTTAATCCTATTAGAGACACATCGTAGGTTACGAAAATCGTTATTCTGCGCCACTCCGTCTATGTGGTCGATAGTCTTGCGGGCGGGTATTGGTTTCTTTCTCCATGCAGTATAGACTGCATGCGAGGCATAGATTCCTTCACCATCCCCCCAAGCTTGTCTGAATTTTAAATATCGCTGTTTACGTTTTCTATTGATACCTTTCGTCCCGTCCGTGATGTTTGTGCCGGGAGTAACCGCCACTTTTCGTCCGTCCGGATAGACGCGCACGCCTATGACGCCGCCAATACCGTTGTTGACATAGAAGGCCACTCCTTTGGGGTTCGTGTCCTGCCCTTTGTAGGGCACAAGTTTCACTAAAACAGCTCCGTGATAGAACTTCTTTACAACCGCTTTTTGTGGGATGTCAGCGCACATAACCGTTGGGAATTAAGATGCCGAAGATCACGGCAAGGATGAAACAAAAAGCGGCGATAGAAGCCAGGATGATGACGGTCTTGTAGTTCTTCCATGTGAGGGAATAGTACAACCGCCAGCGTTCGAGAAATCCAAAAAAGGACCAAGTGCCAAGAAGAAAGGCAATGGTGATAAACACCAGAGATAAAAAAGTATAAATCATAACATCGCCAGACGGAGGGAAAAGAGCCTCAACGTGAGGTGTCTTGGACCGTTTGGCGATGCAAAGGTATAGGTTTAGGGGGAGAAACGGAGTCACATTTGTGACTTATTTGTGACCTGTTGTGACTTAATGAAAATTGTAAACAAAAAGCAGCAAAACTGCATAAAAAAAACGGCCTACAAAGGTCGTTTTCTATTTATTTCTACCAATATTCACACCTAAATTGTGATCGTCTACAGTCCATCCGAATTCATCGGAGAGCCTTGCACAGAGTTGTTTTCGCTGATGCGTTTTACAATATTCTTTAAAAACCGGATCTTTCTCTTTGCGTGCTTCAATATACTCCCGCACGGCATTATAGTCATTTTCTTTGGGACGCGGAATATCCATTTTGGCCGCTTCAAAGAATTGAAAGCCGATGCCTCCAGCTTCTACTTTGTCAATTTTGTGTTGGTGCTCTACATGGTCACCGATATTAATGGTAGTTGCCTGAATTTTGCCCGAGGCGAGGGCGTCAATGATTTGCTGTTTAAGGTCGTCTGTGCTCATTGTTTTTTCATAAAAAAGCATGGGCTTGTGGAGTTCCAGTACCGTCGGCAAACGGGCAAATAACCCCACTCACCCATACAAGGTAATTGGGGCATATTACTCTTATTTGCTTAAAGTTTTGCCGACTTACTGGAAAAGAATATGCCTGTCAGAAAAATATGTTCTTCAGTTAACGTCTCGAAGTCTAAGACGGTGCAAAATTACTGCTTTTTTACGATATACGCAAGAGAAACAGTTATTTTTCCGAAAATTTATTCTCTACATTGTCGCCGAGGTTGAGGTTATCAATGTGAATATTCATTGCTTTAGGGGGATTAGTAAAGCTGTTTTTGAGTGTTTTATATACCTCGGTAACGAAGATACCCATTACCTGTTTCTTTATCTCGGCATGATTGAGGAGCATGGTAAAGAAATCTTGGTTTTGCTCCAGACCGGCAACCAAGGCTTCGTCTATATCCTCAAAATATGAGAAGCGGAATTCGTCCTCGGTGTTCACGGCCGCAGATTGTTGCAGTTTCTCCGATTTAAGCAAGATCTCCTTTATCTGGAGCATGGCTTTTGCCGCTACATCCTTGTCGAAGTTATTGCCGGTACGCGAGTTTATTTCCTCAATGATCTCAGACAGTTTCTTTTCTTCGTCCTCGGACAGTTGTGTCTCAGCCTCAGGTAGTTTCACATAGGGGTCTGCAATGATTTCGGGTTTGGTATATTCCCCTTGCAGTTTATTGACAAAATTATTCGCCACGATTTGGTCTTTCAGAGAGAAGCCTTCACCGGGCAGGTCTTTCTTGAACCACGATTGCAGATTAGAGCAGAACTTATATTTCTTATGGAGTTCGAGGTCTTCGAATTGGCTCGCCTGGATGACGAACTCATAGACACGCACGAAGCGTTTTAGGACAGCGACAAACTCTTTGAAGTTCGCTTCATCCAAAGCATTGGCTTTCCGCTCTGCCCTACTGAGATAGCCTAACATCTGCTGTTTCTCTTTCTCGGAAGGTTTTGCTTTGGTGAGTAGTTGCACGAAGATCTCAATGTCGTAGGAATCGAGCACTCCGAACGCATCTAATTTGTTTTCTACTTTGTAGATATCACTGGGGGTAAGGGCATTATCCAAGATTGTAGCCGTATAATACGGAGCAAAGGATTTCTTTACTTCCTCGTAGGTATTGCAGAAATCAAGGACAAATGTTTTCTTCTTGTACGGCGGACAGATGCGGTTTAGCCGCGAGAGAGTTTGCACGGCGGCTATCTTTTGGAATTTCTTAAGCACGTACATCGCGCAAAGACGCGGTTGGTCAAAGCCGGTTTGGTATTTGTTAGCTACAAGAAGAATACGGCTATCGTCCTTATCAAAGACATCCGGGAGTTGCTTTTCCGGAACTTTATTCATTGCAACCTCGGAGAATTCTACGTCGGGGTACTCGTCTAATTTCAGTTTGCCGGAGAAAGCGACAAAACAACCCATATCGGTATATTGATGCTCGTGGATATATTTCTCGAAAGCCAATTTATATTTCACAGCTGCTTGACGAGAAGCGGTAACGACCATTGCTTTCGCTGTTCCACCAAGTTCGTTCATCACCACCGAACGGAAATGATCTATAATAATCTCGGTGCGTTTCTCTATATTCTCATCGGTCAGATCGACCAGACGCGCTATTTTTTTCTTTGCTTTGCCGGACTTATACATCGGGTCTTCCTCTATGACCTTATTGATGTCGTAGTAGGTTTTGTACTCCATGAAGTTGGTGAGCACATCCAAGATAAATCCTTCCTCAATGGCTTGTTTCATGGAATAGAGGTCAAAAGCCATCGGTTTACCGTCTTTACCCGGACGACCAAAGAGCTGCAAGGTGGTAGGTTTCGGGGTAGCGGTAAAAGCGAACATGGATACGTTCGGCTGCTTGCCGTTCTTGCGGATTTCCTCGGTCAAAACATCCTCGGTATCTATTTCTTCATCCTCATCCGTCTGTCCCTGCCCAAGAACCTGCGTAACGGCCGCCATATCTTTACCGGCAGTAGAGGAATGTGCCTCATCAATGATCACGGCAAAATGCTTGTTATTGATAGCCTTAATGGTATCGACGATATAGAGGAATTTCTGAATAGTAGTAGCGATGATTTTGGTGTTACCCTCCAAGGCTTTGCGCAGATCATCGGACGAACAATCATCATCCATCACGCGTATTAGACCGGATTTATGATCCACCTGTTTGACCGCCTCTTGGAGTTGCCGGTCAACGACCACTTTGTCGGTGACGATAACGATATTATCAAATATCTGTTTATCCTCCAAATCATGCAGCGATGCAAGGCGGTGAGCCAGCCACGCAATCGTTTTGGTTTTGCCCGAACCGGTAGAGTGCTGGATGAGATAATTGAAAGAGGTGTGGTTTTCGCGCAGGTCTTGCACCAAATTACGAATGGTGCGTAATTGGTGGTAGCGAGGGAAGATAGGACGCTCCTTAATAGATTTCTTGCCGGTTATTTTGTCCTTCTCCTCTTTCTTCTCCACAAAGACAAATTTACCGATAAGGTCATAGAGGGTTTCTTTAGTGAGGATATCTTCCCACATATAGGAAACAGGGTATTTACCATTAAAATCGGGGTTTCCTGCACCGGTGTTGATACCCTCACCCCGACCGATGTTGAAGGGGAGGAAATAGGTCTCGCGTCCGCGCAGTTCGGAGGTCATATAGCACTCCTTCAGATCCATAGCGAAGTTAACGAGACATCCGGCTTTCTTGAGGAACAGACGCGTTTTGGGATTTCTGTCCTCTCGGTATTGGTGTATCGCGTGTGTATAGTTCTGCCCGGCTTGGTTGCATTTCAGTTCAAAAGAGATAATAGCGAGACCATTTAAGAAGATGACGAGATCAATACGCTCCGTGTCGGAAGCCCACACCTCCTCCATGACTGAAAAGCGGTTCTCTTGTGCTTTCTTGACGAGGGCGGTGTTGAACGTAGTAGCCGGCATGGTATAGAGCAAGTCCAACTTGATATTAGCTATCTCTACACCATTTTTGAGCACATCAATCAGCGAGCGTGAGGGCTTGCATATCTCCATATTAAGATAGTTAAGCAGCGTCTCGGTGTAGTTCTCCTTAAAGATGCTTTTCAGTTGCGCCGTTTTCTTGGGTTGCGTAGCTTCCAAGAATTGGAAAAGCATTTCGGGATCCATTGCCCTCGTGCGGTCGTAATTGACCTTTCCGTCAGCCTCTTTAGGCACACGGTGCGCATATCCATTATTTACAAGCTGTTTTATAATAAACGCTTGATAATCTTTTTCGGATAAAATTGTATTCATAGTACTTGTTTTTTGCCGGTTACATATTCATAAATCAGCGAAGATTTATAAGACTTCAGTGTCTCGATCTGTTGCGTCTTATCTGTGATGGATTGCTCAATAGCTGCACATTTGGAATCGAGATAATTAGCTATTGCTATTTGCTCATCGAGCGGTGGTATTGGAATAGAAGAATTGCCAAAGTCTTCAAACGCGATGTTTTTCCCGTCTCGCAAACTCATTGAAAATGTATTGATGTATGATATAAATCCATCAGATTTGAAAACAAACTTGAAATAACCATCTGCAATGGGTTTAATTGGGTAAAACACTTGATAAGCAGGTGAAACTACTCCTTCATAATTTGAGTATTCAAAACCACCTTGGAAGCTACGCAAACTAATGCAGAAATCGCCTATGCATATAGTTCTAAACGCATTTAGGTCTGTATTCTCTTTAACAAGAACAACTCCTTCGAGCTGTGATTGCGGAATAACTCCATACTTTTGCGTAGGTGACATCAACTCTAAATTACGAGGATTGCCCTTGGTTCTGCGCAACTCAAAACGGAATTTCCCCTTGTCTATTTCCCAATGTGCCGGAATGGTATCAGCCCAAGGTATTCCGGAAGATTTCATCGGGGCATTGGGGTTGAGACCGCGAGTGACCTTTTCTGCTATAAGGGATTTTTTATACTCGGTTAGCGTCTTTACCTCTGCATCCAAGTCTGCCAACAAACCATCTATCTCACCACATTTTGCATCCAAAAAATCAGCAATAACTTTCTGCTCGGAAAGAGGGGGAAGAGGAATTGGCATTCCTCCTACTATTGTTTTTGTCAAATTTAAAATAATAGTACCACGTCTATACAAATCAATGTAAGGACTATAGAACGAACTCCGCGCAAATAGCCATAGAAAATAATCATCTTTTAATCTGGTGCTACTTAATCGGAATTTAGCTAAGCGTTGATTAATGATACCCTCGTTATTGTTTGAGTTTATTTTCATTGCTCTACCTAGTGATCCAACAATAGGGAAAACGATGTCACCTTCTTTGACAAAGAATTGGGACATCTCAAACCGCCTTGCTTCTGGTAAATAAAGGTTATTTGAACACGTGTCAGATGATAACGCAACATGTTCCGGTGTATAAACCAATATATTTCCTTCCTGCTCTAGTTTATCTGTAATAAGAGAACTCCCAAAAGGACCAGCTTTATAGTCGGATATCTCAAACTTGATTTTTGTCATTGCCCAATTCTTGGGAATATCTCCAATCCAGCGCACGCCGCTATTTTTCATTTCTCGTGCCATAATCAATCAAAGATATTAGCAATGCGTTCTGCAATAGATTTCTCCAATTCCTTAAACTGCTGCTCCAGCGTTTCGCTGTCGGTCGGTTTTTGGTACTTATAGAAATAGCGTGTGAACGGAATCTCTGCACCGGTCTTGATGACGGGTTTTTTCTTGGAGAGATCTTCCTCGAAGAATGCTTTTGCGTCGGGGATATGGGGTAACACCTCACGCTGCATATAGGTATCTATATCTTCATCAAAGCGCACGATTTCGGTATCTTTGGTGTCCGGGTCGTAGATGATATTGCCTTTCTTGTCTCTGTGTATATCTGCGGATTTATCCATCATAGAAAGACCTTCTGCTATCTTATCGAAGAGTTTGTCCTTACTATCTAAAACGCCCTCCAAGGCATATTCTAAAACCGGTTTAAACTCCGATAATGAGTTATAGACCAAACCGCATTTAGCAGCACGCAAGGCATCCAAGATTTGGTTGTATCTCGGTTCGTTGGCTTTGAGTTCTTCCGCCTTTTTGAGTTCCTTATCGGTAGGTTCTTCTTTTTCCTCTATCTCTGCAATCTTCGCTGCATCATAGAGGGTATTGAGCGTGCCGGAGAGAAGCAGTTGCTCTATGCGTTCGTCGTTGATCGCATAGGAGCGTTGGAGCGGCTGCATCACCGTATATTCGCGATAGATAAACTCCGTATTGGGGTAGATTTTGCAGAGTTCGTTTTCCTCAAAATTGGTGTACAGTTCTACTATCTTTGCTCGTTCCTCCGGGCTGATCTCGTTCTTCTTGTTACCGAGCGGTTTGCGGAGCTTATGGCAGATAGAGGTCGCGTCGATGAGTTGGATCTTGCCTTTGCGCTCTTTGCGTTTGTTCATAGAGAGAATCCAGATATACGTGGCAATACCTGTATTGTAGAACAAATCCGTAGGCAGGGCGATGATCGCTTCGATATAGTCTTTCTCCAAGAACCATCTGCGGATTTGGCTTTCACCCGAGGCCGTACCGCCGACAAAGAGCGGTGAGCCGTCTTCTACAATAGCAGCACGTCCGTTGGTGGGGTTGAGTTTATCAATCGCAGATTGCAAGAACAACATCTGCATATCTCCTGTACCGGGCAGACCGGCTCCCCAACGACCTGCAAAACCTTTGGCATATTCGGCTTTTACCGCATCCTCCGAGCCGGTCTCTTTGGCGTCTTTGCCGCCCCATGCTTGACCAAAGGGCGGGTTCTCAATGACGTACCGCATCTTGACATCCGGGAAAGCGTCTGCTTTCATCGTATCTTGCAAGCGGATGTTCTCTACATCTTGCCCCTTGATAAGCATTTCCGCAAGGCACATGGCATAGGATTGAGGTACCACCTCATGCCCAAAGAGACGGATGTTTGCCTCGGGGTTGAAACGTTTGATGAAATTATAGGATGTGGAGAGCATACCTCCCGTTCCACAGGCTTGATCGGCAACAGTGATTTCTCGTCCGGGTTGCAGCACGTCCTCGCTACCCTCAGAAAGAAGAATAGCCACCATGGTCTTGATAATATCACGACCGGTATAGTGGTCACCGGCATCGGCATTCTCCGAGAACTTACGGATAATCTCCTCGAAGATATATCCCATTTTCATGCCATCGATCGTACGCGGGTCAAGGTCGAGTTCCGAGAAAGCTTTGACGATGATATACAAGCGGTGCGCTCTCTCCATTTTCGCTATCTCCGCCTCAAAATCCAAGTCGTTGAATATACGGCGTACGTTAGCGGAGAAGCCATCTATATAGGCTTTGAGGTTTTCCGCAAGGTGGTCAGGGTCGTTGCATAACTCCGTGAGGTCATACTTGGAGGTGTTGTAGAACTGATAGCCGGAGAGTTTCTGCATCGCCTTTTCGGGATAAGCAGGGTTCTTCTCGAACTGCGCCACTACTTTCTCTTTCGTAGGCGCAAGCGCGCACTCAAAACGACGAAGGATAGTCATCGGAACAATGACATCCTTGTATTTGTCAGACTGATAGGGTCCACGTAATTTGTTTGCGATAGACCAGATAAAGTTCACTTCGGTAGAGACATCAATGGGATTATCATCCCACATCGGATCAATGATATTTGCCATGGTATTATTTATTCTTAGTATTGCAATTCCCAGTCGGCGTCTAATTCGAGGCAGTGGACGAGGGTCTGGGCGTCCTCGTTGCCGAGTTCGGCAGCACGGAGCAACATGATACGCGCCTCGTCGAGGGGTACCGTCGTACAACTATCAGGGAAATCGGGATTGTTCTCGCGGAGGAAAGCCGCGGCGCCCGTCACATAGAGACCATAGGCATCGTCCTCCAGGTATGCCTTTTTTGCATAAAATAAGAGGCTATCCGGGTTATGAAACAAGGATGCGCGTACCTGTACGGGCTTAGGATCTTTTTGTTTGTTACAGCACGTGCACGCGAATGTAAGGAGCGTGCATGTAAACACCAGAAAATAAGACAAAAAATGACTTTTCATGTGCACTAAAAAACGAGCATTTATTTGCACATGTCATTTTTTTGTTGTACCTTTGCGGCCGCAAAGGTTTTTCGGTGCTTTCGTAAAGTATGGAAGAATTACATTTTGTTCAACATTAAATGCTCGTTTTTTTGAGCAAGGATTAGAAAAGAAAAATCAGTTTTGTAAGATATTTTGTTGGTTTTATCCTGTTGCCTCTTCAGTTTTAAAGATTGTTTGTTAATATGGTTGGTTAGTTGTATGCATAAAAAAGCATAATGACACATAAAAGGATATACGTAACGTATACCCTTCTAGGCGGAGCGGACACGGTCTTCTTCCCGCTTCAACGGGACGACGCTCCGGGATTACCGCTAAAAAAAATAGTAGTTGTTTTTATGACTATTATATCAATGCCTTATCTATGCCGAGTAAGAATGGTATCACTCCCATAAAGGTTACTCCTTCGTCATTCATCCATGGATGTGTATTGCCATCCAGAATCACAATCTTGCGGAAAGAGTCGCGTATGTTACGCAGCGAGAATGTTTCCTGCTCCATTTTTTCCTTCGTATCCACATTCAATGCAGACTGAATATATAGTTGCTCGGAACCTGTATTGACGATAAAATCAATCTCGTATTGCGACTGTTGGCGAAAAGCCGCTCTACATACTCGTTTCTTTGTATATCCATAATGTGTTTGTATTACGAATTATGTCGCAATTACGACCGTTTTCGGATTAAAATTCGCTGCAAAGGTACGCATTTTTTATGAAATACGCAAGGATTAGGAAAGAAAAATCAGTTTTGTAAGATATTTTGTTGGTTTAGGTGTTAATAGGCGACGGTCACACGGCTCGCGAGCCAGGCGATCCAGTCGGGCTGGTCTTAGGGGGGGGTAAATAAAAAAGGCTCACTTAACAGTGAGCCTGAATGGTGTTAGGGATTGGGGGTTAGAGGTTAGGGGTTAGGGAATGAAAAAACATCCTCACCGGATGGCAAGGATGTTTTTCTTATACGAACAGATCGGTTTAGTACTCACCGTTGAGGGCGGCTTCGGCGGCCTCGCGGGCAGCCTGGATAGCAGCGTATTCCTCTTTGTTATGTACAGCGATCTTAGCGAACTCACGCATACCGGTACCGGCCGGGATGAGGTTACCGCAGATGACGTTCTCTTTCATGCCCTCGAGGTAATCGACTTTACCGCGGATAGCGGCTTCGTTGAGTACCTTGGTGGTCTCCTGGAAGGAGGCAGCGGACATGAAGGACTTGGTACCGAGGGCAGCACGTGTGATACCCTGTAGGATCTGCTTGGCGGTAGCGCACTCTGCATCACGTGCCTTGACGAGTTTCTTATCGCGGCGGCGGAGCGAGCTGTTCTCATCATGCAGACGACGAGCAGTAATGATCTGGCCTTCTTTGAGTACCTCGCTGGCACCGGCATCCGTCACCACCTTGCGACCCCAGATACGGTCGTTCTCCTCCAAGAAGTCGAGTTTATCAACGATATCACCCTCCAGGTAACGGGTATCACCCGGCTCAAGGATCTCCACCTTGCGCATCATCTGACGAACGATGATCTCGAAGTGCTTATCATTGATTTCCACACCCTGCATACGATATACAGCCTGCGCCTCGTTGACGATGTAGTTCTGAACGGCTGTCGGACCTTGGATAGCCAAGATATCTTCCGGCGTGATAGCGCCATCGGAGAGGGCTACACCGGCACGAACGAAGTCACCTTCCTGCACGAGGATCTGCTTGGTCAACGGGATAAGGTAAGCCTTCTGCTCACCGAGTTTAGAGGTGATGAAGAGCTCACGGTTACCGCGTTTGATCTTACCGAAGGAGATCTCACCGTCGATTTCAGCCACGACAGCCGGGTTAGACGGGTTACGAGCCTCGAAGAGCTCGGTGATACGGGGCAGACCGGAGGTGATATCACCACCGCTGTTGGTAGCACGAGCCATAGAGAAGAGGGTATCGCCGATCTTGACTTCAGCGCCATCGGTGAAGGTCAGAGAGGCCTTAACAGGCAGGTTATAGGAACGGAGGATATTACCATCCTTATCCATGATATGCGCCTGCGGCATCTTGGTCTTATCCTTGGTCTCGGTGATAGAAACCTCTTTCTTACCGGTTTGCTCATCGACTTCGGTCTTACAGGTGATACCTTCGATGACGTCCTCATAACGGATGATACCGTCTTGCTCGATCAGCAACGGGGTCTTATACGGATCCCACTCGCAAACGACCGTACCCTTCGGGTATTTCTCGCCTTGGTTGACGAAGAGTTTGGAAGCGTACGGGATATCGAAGGTAGCCAGGATGACACCGGTCTTCTCGTCCTTGAGGTTAAGGGTATTCTTACGGCTGACGATGATGGTCTCACCGGCAGCGGTCGTGATAGTACGGAGGTCTTCGATCTCGATGATTCCTTCGCGCGTGAGGGCGTAGGTACCTTGTGCAGCGGCACCACCGGCCAAACCACCGGAGTGGAAGGTACGGAGGGTAAGCTGTGTACCCGGTTCACCGATGGCCTGTGCAGCGATGACACCGACCGCCTCACCTTTCTGCACCATCTTACGCGAAGCAAGGTTACGACCGTAGCACTTCGCGCAGACGCCATGCTTGGACTCGCAGGTGAGTACCGAGCGGATGACAACCTCTTCGATACCAGCTGCTTCGATTGCCTCACAAGCGGCCTCACGAATCTCTTCGCCGGCAGCGACGATGAGGTTACCGTCGTTATCATGGATATCATGTACAGATACACGACCGAGGATACGGAGGGTCAGGGACGCGATGGTATGACCGTTAGCATCCTTGATAGCACGTGCAGACAGACCACGAAGGGTACCACAGTCTTCCTCGTTGATGATCACATCATGCGATACATCGACGAGACGACGGGTGAGGTAACCGGCATCGGCGGTCTTCAAAGCGGTATCAGCCAGACCCTTACGGGCACCGTGGGTAGAGATGAAGTACTCGAGCACGGACATACCCTCTTTAAAGTTCGCGAGGACCGGGTTCTCGATTTCCGGACGTGTATCGGTAGCACCTGCCTTCAACGGCTTAGCCATGATACCACGGATACCGGCGAGCTGCTTGATCTGCTGCTCGTTACCACGGGCACCGGAGTCCATCATCATGTAAACGGAGTTGAATCCGTTATCGGCCTCTTTCATGTGCTTCATCAGGATATCCTTGAGCTCGTCATCGACCTTCTTCCATGTATCGATCGTAGCACGATAACGCTCGTCATCGGATAACATACCGTAGTTATAACGCTCGTTGATCTCCTCGATATCGGCGTTACCCTTGTCGGTAAGTGCTTTCTTCTCCTCCGGGATGAGGATATCATTCAAGTTAAAGCTCAAGCCACCCTTGAAGGCGCGGTAGTAACCGAGGTCCTTGATATCATCGAGGAACTTCGCTGTACGAGCCACACCGCAGGTCTTGATGACCTGTGAGATGATCTTCTTCACAGCGCCTTTCTTCATCAGCGTGTTCTGATACCCGATCTCCTCGGGTACATACTGGTTAACGACGACACGTCCCGGCGTGGTCTCGAGGATACGAACGACTTTCTGTCCGTCCTCGATGGTGTTCACACGTACTTTGACTTTCGCGTGGATGTCCACACTACCCTCGTTGAGGGCGATGAGCGCCTCCTCTTCGGAGTAGAAGGTGAGACCTTCTCCCTTCGCGCCCATGCGTTCCTTGGTAATATAATAAAGACCGAGGATCATATCCTGCGAAGGTACGGTGATCGGGTTACCGTTCGCCGGGTCGAGGATGTTATGGGATCCGAGCATGAGGAGCTGTGCCTCAAGGATCGCCTCGTTAGAGAGGGGCAAGTGAACCGCCATCTGGTCACCATCGAAGTCGGCGTTGAATCCGGCACAAGCGAGCGGGTGGAGCTGTATAGCCTTGCCCTCGATCATCTTCGGCTGGAAGGCGAGGATACCGTGACGGTGCAGCGTCGGCGCACGGTTGAGGAGGACAGGGTGTCCCTCCATGACGTGCTCGAGGATCTCATAGATAACCGGTTCGCGGCGATCGATGATCTTCTTCGCAGACTTGACGGTCTTGACGATACCACGCTCGATGAGCTTACGGATGATGAACGGCTTATAGAGCTCCGCCGCCATCTCTTTAGGCAGACCGCACTCGTGCATCTTCAATTCCGGACCTACGACGATAACGGAACGCGCGGAGTAGTCCACACGTTTACCGAGCAGGTTCTGACGGAAACGTCCTTGTTTACCCTTGAGCGAATCCGAGAGGGACTTCAACGGACGGTTGGCATCCGACTTCATGGCCGTGGTCTTACGGCTGTTATCGAAGAGGGAGTCAACAGCCTCTTGGAGCATACGCTTCTCGTTACGCAGAATGACATCCGGCGCCTTGATCTCAACCAATCGTTTGAGACGGTTGTTACGGATGATGACACGACGATAGAGGTCATTGAGGTCGGAGGTAGCGAAACGGCCACCATCCAGGGGCACGAGAGGACGCAACTCCGGCGGCGTCACAGGAATCGCCTGGAGGATCATCCACTCCGGACGGTTACGACCGTTGGAAGCACGGAAAGCCTCTACTACCTGCAGACGCTTGAGGGCCTCCTGACGGCGTTGTACGGAAGACGATTTATCAGCCGTAGCACGCAACTCGTACGAGAGGGCATCGAGATCGATGTCTTTGAGCAAGTCATAGACTGCTTCAGCACCCATCTTGATGATGACCTTATTCGGATCGGTGTCGTCGAGCGCCTCATTGCCTTCGGGCAGGATATCGAGCACCTGCTGATACTGATCTTCGTCGAGCAGCATGCAGTTCTCGATAGGAATTCTATTCTTATCTGCTTCGTTCTTCTCGCCGATCTCCTGACCCTCGAGCGCACCGGCACGTACTACGAGATATTTCTCATAGTAGATGACAGACTCCAGTTTCTTGGTCGGGATACCGAGCAGGGCAGCCATCTTAGACGGCAACGAACGGAGGTACCAGATATGGGCAACGGGAACGACGAGTTTGATATGACCCATACGCTCACGACGCACTTTCTTCTCGGTTACCTCTACGCCGCAACGCTCGCAGACGATACCTTTATAACGGATACGTTTGTATTTACCGCAGTGGCACTCGTAATCCTTGGTAGGACCGAAGATGCGCTCACAGAACAAACCATCGCGTTCAGGTTTGTAGGTACGATAGTTAATCGTTTCCGGTTTGAGCACCTCACCCGAGGAGATCTGCATGATCTCATCCGGGGAAGCCAAACCAATCGAAATCTTGGTGAAACCGGTTTTCTTATTTTCTTGTTTAAAAGCCATACTTCTTGTCCTCCATTATTCCATGTTGATACTGAGAGCGAGACCTTGCAACTCGTGCAGGAGCACGTTAAGCGACTCGGGCAGACCCGGCGTCGGGAAGTTCTCACCTTTGACAATTGCCTCGTAGGTACGTGCACGGCCGGTGACATCATCGGACTTGATAGTAAGGATCTCCTGGAGCACGTGTGCAGCACCGTGTGCCTCGAGTGCCCAAACCTCCATCTCACCGAAACGTTGACCACCAAACTGTGCCTTACCGCCAAGCGGCTGTTGGGTAATAAGACTGTACGGACCAATCGAACGGGCGTGCATCTTATCATCGACCATGTGACCGAGTTTCATGAAGTAGGTCACACCGACGGTAGCCATCTGGTCAAACGGTTCACCCGTCTCACCATCGTAGAGCTGGGTCTTACCACCACGGGGCAGACCGGCTTTGTCGGTCCACTCGTCGAGTTGCTCCATCGTACAACCGTCGAAGATCGGGGTGCTGAATTTGACACCGAGTTCCTGACCGGCCCAACCGAGGACAGCCTCGAAGATCTGACCGATGTTCATACGAGAAGGCACACCCATCGGGTTCAATACGATATCTACCGGCGTACCGTCTGCGAGGAACGGCATATCCTCTACGCGGACGATCTTGGATACGATACCCTTGTTACCGTGACGACCGGCCATCTTATCACCTACGCGGATCTTACGACGTTTAGCCACATAAACCTTCGCCATCTGGATGATACCGTTCGGCAGTTCATCACCGATGGTGAGGTTGAACTTCTCGCGCTTGAGTTGCGCATCCATCTCTTTGTATTTAGCGATGTAGTTAAGCACGCACTTAGCAACGAGTTCGTTCTTGTGCGCATCCGAAGTCCATCCCTCGAGCAGTACGGAGAAGTAATCGATCTCGTTGAGACGCTCTTTGGTGAAGTGCTGACCCTTAGAGATCAACTCGGTACCGAGGATATCCTTCACGCTAACCGCTTGACGGCCGGTGAGGAGGGTATAGAGCTTGGTGATGAGTTGCTCACGCAGGTCCTCCGCTTTGGCTTTGAACTTCGCATCCATATCGGCAAGCGTGATCTTGTCATCCATCTTCTGCTTGCGGTCTTTGTTCGCACGGCAGTAGAGTTTCTTATCGATGATGACACCGTCGAGCGAAGGACTAGCCTTCAACGAAGCATCCTTCACATCCCCGGCTTTGTCACCGAAGATGGCCTTGAGGAGCTTCTCCTCCGGACTCGGATCGGTCTCACCCTTCGGGGTGATCTTACCGATGAGAATATCACCCGGTTGGATGTACGCACCGATACGAATGATACCGTTCTCGTCGAGGTCTTTGGTAGCCTCTTCGGATACATTCGGGATATCGGCGGTGAACTCCTCCATACCGCGCTTGGTGTCACGTACCTCGAGCAGTTGCTCAACGACGTGAACCGAGGTGTACATATCTTCACGAACGATGCGCTCGCTGAGCACGATAGCATCCTCGTAGTTATAACCCTTCCAAGGAATATACGCTACCTTGAGGTTCTTACCGAGCGCCAACTCGCCACCTTGGGTTGCATAACCCTCGGTGAGGATCTGACCGGCCTCTACGCGATCGCCCTTGCGAACGATCGGATGGAGGTCGATGGTCGTATTCTGGTTGGTCTTCTCGAACTTCGGCAGTTTATATTCTTTCTCTTGCGAGTCGAAGCTGATGAGTGCCTCTTCGTCGTCGCGATCGTAGTTGATGCGAATGACATCGGCATCCACGTAGGTCACCTCACCGGCACCTTCTGCTACGATTTGCGTACGGCTATCGGTAACCAGCTGCTCCTCAATTCCGGTACCCACAATCGGGGACTCAGAAGTGATCAACGGAACAGCCTGGCGCATCATGTTCGATCCCATGAGGGCACGGTGGGCATCATCGTGCTCCAAGAACGGAATGAGGGCAGCCGCCACCGAAGCGATCTGGCACGGCGCCACGTCCATGAGGTTGACCTCAGACGGCGCTACGACGGGGAACTCAGCACCGAGACGCGTCTTAACGGTCTTGCGGATGAAATGTCCTTCCGGTGTCAACGGTGCGTTACCTTGTGCTACTACCTGGTTCTCCTCGTCCTCGGCAGACAGATATACGACATGGTCGTTATCGAGGTCTACGACGCTGTCCTTAACAGGACGGTACGGGGTCTCGATGAAACCAAGGTTGTTGATCTTCGCATAGATACAGAGCGAAGAGATCAGACCGATGTTCGGACCTTCCGGCGTCTCAATAGGACAGAGACGACCGTAGTGGGTGTAGTGTACGTCACGTACCTCGAAACCGGCACGATCACGGCTCAAACCACCGGGACCGAGGGCCGACATACGACGCTTGTGGGTGATCTCGGCCAACGGGTTCTGCTGATCCATGAACTGGCTCAGGGCGTTCGTACCGAAATAGCTGTTGATGATCGAAGAGATTGACTTCGCATTGATCAGGTCGGTCGGCGTAAAGACTTCGTTGTCACGAACATTCATACGCTCACGCACGGTACGAGCCATACGAGCCAGTCCGATACCGAATTGGTTGAAGAGCTGCTCACCTACGGTGCGCACACGACGGTTGGAGAGGTGGTCGATATCATCTACTTCGGCATTGCTGTTGATGAGCATGACGAGATATTTGATGATCTCGATGATATCCTCTTTGGTCAGTACGCGAACATCGTCAGGAATCGACATGCTCAACTTGCGGTTGATACGATAACGTCCTACCTCACCCAGGTCATAACGCTTCTGGGAGAAGAAGAGGTTCTGAATCATCTCGCGTGCCGTAGCATCATCGGCCGGCTCTGCATTACGCAACTGGCGGTAGATGTAGAGAACAGCCTCTTTCTCGGTCTTAGCCGGGTCTTTCTGCAGGGTATTGAAGATGATAGCGAAATCGTTCTCGCGCTCCTCCTCCTTATGCAGCAGGATGGTCTTCGAGCCGGATTCAATGATCGTGTTAATAACCTCCGGGGTCAGTTCCTCTTCGCGCTCTACCACGATGGTATTACGCTCGATAGACGAAACCTCACCGGTGTCCTCATCCACGAAATCTTCTACCCAAGCCTTCATCACATCACCGGCCAGTTTACGTCCGGCACATGCCTCCAGCGTCTCTTTGTTTACCTTCACTTCCTCTGCGAGGTCGAAGCAGTTCAGAATCTCTTTATCCGACTCGAAACCGATGGCACGAAGCAGGGTTGTTACAGGCAATTTCTTCTTACGGTCGATGTAAGCATACATGACCTTGTTGATGTCGGTAGCAAACTCAATCCATGAACCACGGAAAGGAATGATACGAGCGGAGTAGAGCTTGGTACCGTTGCTATGCATGGATGTTCCGAAGAACACACCGGGCGAACGGTGCAACTGACTAACTACGACACGCTCAGCACCGTTGATGACAAAGGTGCCTTTCGGGGTCATGTAAGGGATGGTACCGAGGTATACGTCAGAAACGACGGTATCGAAGTCCTCATGATCGGGATCCTCGCAACTGAGACGCAGTTTCGCTTTCAAAGGCACACTGTAGGTCAGGCCGCGCTTGATGCACTCCTCGATGGAATAACGGGGGCGGTCAACGGAATAGTCCAAGAAAGCCAGCGTGAAACTGTTGCGGGTATCCTGGATCGGGAAGTTCTCCGAGAATACCTTAAAGAGTCCCTCTTTACGGCGTTGCTCAGGGGTACTATCCATCTGAACAAAATCCGCGAAGGACTTTAACTGAATTTCGAGAAAGTCAGGATAAGGCATATGCTTTTGCATACGACTGAAATTGACTCTCTGCTGATTTTTTGTTGTAGCCATTATTTTATATGGTTAATAATTGTTTAACAGAACTAAACTGTTGGTAATAAGTAATTTAAATCTAAATCGGCGGTGATAAAGTTTATAGTATTTTAATATTCACCCTATAATAATTACCAAATTTTTCAGTTTTTTAATCATTCTGTCCTATTGAGCAGAAAAGGTTTAGACCCTCATTTTGACGTGAGGATCTAAACCTATTCCACCCGAAAAGAGTGGTTGGCTAGTGGGGTATTACTTGAGCTCTACCTCAGCACCTACCTCTTCGAGAGCTTTCTTCAAAGCCTCAGCGGTAGCTTTGTCAACGCCTTCCTTAACGTTAGCCGGAGCAGCGTCTACGATGTCCTTAGCCTCTTTCAGGCCGAGACCGGTTTGCTCCTTAACGGCCTTAACAACCTGGAGCTTGTTAGCACCTGCGCTCTTGAGAACAACATCGAAAGAGGTCTTCTCCTCAGCTGCCTCAGCAGCAGCAGCAGCACCACCTGCAGCGGGAGCAGCAACAGCAACAGCTGCAGCAGCCGGCTCAATTCCGTACTCCTCTTTCAGGATGGTAGCGAGTTCATTTACTTCCTTAACGGTAAGGTTAACTAATGTTTCAGCAATAACTTTAAGATCTGCCATTGTCTTATAAATTTTAAATGTTTTTGATTCAGTTTTGTTTTTTGTAACTCGTAATTACGTTATTACGGGATTACGGGAATAATTATTCTGCGCGCTCGCCGAGAGTTTGGAGCACACCATGGATGGTGTTTTGTCCGCTCTGAAGTGCAGAAACAACGTTCTTCGCCGGCGATTGCAGCAATGCAACCAACTCTGCGATGAGTTCGTTCTTCGACTTGATAGCGCACAGGAACTCGAGATTCTGCTTGCCTACGTAAACAGTCTCTTCTACGTAAGCAGCTTTGAGTTGCGGTTTAGCCTCACCGGTCTTGTCGCCCTTGGTAAACTCCTTGATGAGTTTTGCCGGAGCATTACCGGTATTGCTAAGCATGAGAGCGGTGTTTCCCTTGAGTGCACCGAAGATCTCTGCCTCTACGCCTTTTTTCTCAAGCGCTTTCTGGAGCAGGGTGTTCTTTGCAACCAAGAGTTTGATGTCCTGCTTGAAGCACGCACGACGCAGTTCACTGGTCTTCTCTGCATTCAGACCCTCGATGTCAACGAGGTAGAAGTGAGAGAACTCAGCCAATTGTGCGCCAAGGGCTTCAATGACGAGATTTTTATCTTCCTTTTTCATACTTGTCTGTAATTTTTTAGAGATTAAAGCGATTTGGTATCGATCTTAATACCCTGACTCATTGTGCTGGAAAGATAAACGCTCTTGATGTACTCGCCCTTCGATACAGCCGGCTTGAGGTGCTTGATCGTGTCGATGAATGCCAATGCATTCTCAGCGATCTTCTCAGCGCTGAAGCTAACTTTACCGATGGAGGTGTGTACAATACCGAACTTGTCAACCTTGAAGTCGATCTTACCGCCCTTAACCTCTTTAACAGCTTTCGCTACATCCATGGTAACCGTACCGCTCTTCGGGTTCGGCATCAAGCCACGAGGACCTAATACGCGACCGAGGGCACCGATCTTACCCATGATCTGAGGCATGGTGATGATGACATCAATGTCCGTCCATCCACCTTTGATCTTTTCAATATACTCATCCAGACCTACATAGTCAGCACCTGCTTCTTTTGCAGCTGCCTCCTGATCCGGAGTACAGAGTGCGAGAACGCGAACTACCTTACCGGTACCGTTCGGAAGTGCAACGACGCCACGAACCATTTGGTTTGCCTTACGCGGGTCAACACCCAGACGTACGTCGATATCTACGCTTGCATCGAATTTGGTGGTAGTGATCTCTTTAACGAGAGCAGCTGCCTCCTCGATCGTGTAGAGCTTACCTGCTTCAATCTTCTCAGCAGCAAGCTTCTGTTTTTTTGTCAGTTTTGCCATAATTGTTGATTGGATTGAAGAGTTTTACTTTACTACGATACCCATACTGCGTGCGGTACCTTTAACCATTTTAAGAGCCGACTCAACGGTGAAGCAGTTGAGATCCACCATCTTGTCCTGAGCGATTGCCTGAGCCTGCTCCTCGGTGATCGTTGCCACCTTGTTACGGTTCGGCTGGTCGCTTCCGCTCTTCACCTTAGCAGCCTCAAGCAGCTGGATAGCTACAGGAGGAGTCTTAACGACGAAGTCGAAGGACTTATCCGCATAAACGGTAATTACTACAGGCAGCACTTTTCCTGCCTTGTCTTGCGTTCTGGCATTGAACTGTTTGCAGAACTCCATGATGTTCACACCCTTCGAACCCAGAGCCGGGCCTACCGGAGGTGCAGGGTTAGCAGCGCCACCCTTGATTTGGAGTTTGATAAAACCAGCAATTTCTTTAGCCATAGTTTTACTTTTGTTAATAGTTTTTGACTTGCAAACGAAGTTATAAACGTGCGCAGCACTATAAACCTTTATAAACGCGCAGCTATAAGCTTCTCAGTCTGTTAATAATTTTTTGAAACTACCGAGTAGTACAGACGACCTGTAACGGGATCTCCTACTCTTTTTCTACTTGGTTGTAGCCCAACTCCACCGGAGTCTGGCGATCAAAGATCGTAACAACCACTTTGAGCTTGTGCTTCTCCGCACTTACTTCCTGGATGGTACCCTTGAAGCCGTTGAACGGACCATCTACCACCTTCACGCTCTCGCCCACAAGGAAAGTGATCTCACTTGCTGCGCGAACCTCCGACTCACTGGCCAGACCAACGAGTTTGTTGACCTCTGCCTGCGATACGGGTTCGGGTTTGACAGTTGTCTTACCGCCACTCAAGAAACCCAGAACATTCGGGATATTACGCAAGAGCGGGAAGCTCTCGTCGCAAAGATAGCACTCAACCAGCACATAGCCCGGGAGCATATTACGCTCTTTCTCCGTGCGCTTGCCGTTTTTAACGGTTACCACCTTCTCCCGCGGGATCAGCACCTGCGACACATACTCGCGGAAAAGCGAACTCGACACAAGAGCATTGTTGATATACTCTTCTACCTTGTTCTCCTTTCCGGAGATAGCACGCATTACATACCATTGTTTCTTGTTCTCTGCCATCTCAAATTTTCAATTTTCAATTTTCAATTTTCAATTTGAATGGTTTAGAATAAACCATACACAAAGGTCATGATCGTCTCAAAGCACCAGTCCATAGCCCAAACGATCAGTGCCAGTATAATGGAAGCAATCAATACTATCACTGAACTCTGAGTCAACTCTTTACGAGTAGGCCAACTTGTTTTATGAACCAGTTCGTTGTACGACTCTTTAATGTTTTCTACAAAAGCCATATTAGTAGAATTTTTATATTATCTTTAATATTATTATCTAAGTAATCTTATTACGCACACGTATTCCCGCGCAACAATCCGGCTCCAGCATGCGCTAAAGTCGAATTGGAAGCTATGTCTGTAACAATTGGCTTGGGGGATGGGGCTTGGGTGTCCTTTCACCTTTCACCTTTCACCTTTCACCTTTATTAGCACGGAAGGCAGGAATCGAACCCACATTGACGGTTTTGGAGACCGCTCTCCTACCATTGGAGGACTTCCGTAAAATTGCTCGGGGCTCGACACCCCGAGCAGGTTTGTTGTGCGTTGCGTTGGGTTGAAGTACTTTCTACTTTTAACTTAGAAACTTCTTTCAACTCTCAACTTTCAACTTTCAACTTTGATTGATTAGTCAATCAACTTGGTAATCTGACCGGAACCTACGGTACGACCACCCTCACGGATAGCGAAACGCAGACCCTCAGAGCAAGCTACCGGGTAGATCAGCTTAACCTGAATCTCGAGGTTATCACCCGGCATTACCATCTCAGTTCCTTCCGGCAGAGTGATCTCACCGGTAACATCCATAGTACGGATGTAGAACTGCGGACGATAGTGGTTGTGGAACGGAGTGTGACGGCCGCCTTCCTCTTTCTTCAAGATATAAACAGAAGCCTTGAACTCACTGTACGGTTTAACGCAACCCGGGTGAGTCAATACCATACCACGCTTAACCTCATCTTTGTCGATACCACGGAGGAGCAGACCTACGTTATCACCTGCCTCACCTTGATCGAGGAGCTTACGGAACATCTCAACGCCGGTTACAACGCTCTTCTTGCCCTCTGCACCGAGACCGATCAGCTGAACCTCGTCACCAACTTTAACAACACCGGTCTCGATACGACCGGTAGCAACTGTACCACGACCGGTGATCGAGAATACGTCCTCAACCGGCATCAGGAACGGTTTGTCAACGGCACGTACCGGCAACTGGATCCAGTTGTCGCAAGCGTCCATCAACTCCATGATCTTCTCTTCCCACTCAGGAACACCGTTCAGTGCACCAAGAGCAGAACCGCGGATAACCGGAGTGTTGTCACCATCGAAATCATAGAAGTTCAACAGCTCACGCATCTCCATCTCAACGAGGTCGAGCATCTCAGGATCGTCAACCATATCGCACTTGTTCATAAATACAACCAGGCGCGGTACGTTTACTTGGCGAGCCAACAGAATGTGCTCGCGGGTCTGAGGCATAGGACCATCAGTTGCAGCAACTACGATGATTGCACCATCCATCTGAGCAGCACCGGTAACCATGTTCTTTACATAGTCAGCGTGGCCCGGGCAGTCTACGTGTGCGTAGTGACGGTTAGCAGTTTGATACTCTACGTGAGCGGTGTTGATAGTAATACCACGCTCTTTCTCCTCAGGAGCGTTATCGATAGAATCGAACGAACGCTGCTCTGAAAGACCTTTCTTTGCCAATACAGTTGTAATAGCTGCGGTCAGAGTCGTTTTTCCGTGGTCAACGTGACCGATGGTACCGATGTTAACGTGCGGTTTCGAACGGTCAAATTTTTCTTTTGCCATAGTAATTCTTTAAATTTTAATAACGTTATTAAACAATAAATTGTTTTTGTTTATTTTCCCTTAAAAAAGGCCGGTCAGATTTGACCCTAACCAGCCTTGTGTTTTCGTGTTGCCCTTTGCCGAACGCGACAGAGCTGCTTCCGAGAGTTGAACTCGGGACCTCATCCTTACCAAGGATGCGCTCTACCACTGAGCTAAAGCAGCATTTCCTTTTATTAAGGAGAGGTAGGTCTCTCTTGAGCGAAAGACGGGACTCAAACCCGCGACCCCCAGCTTGGAAGGCTAGTGCTCTATCGACTGAGCTACTTTCGCGTGGCTCACCCCGATCTTTTCCTCTTTTGAGGATGGGGCCCCCAAAGTAAACCAAGCTTTTGGCTGTTTGCTTTGGGGAAAGCGTAGCGCAATACACGGAGCGTCCTTCCGTTGAAGCGGAAGGAGCGGCCTCCGCCTAGGATAGGTAGTCACGCGAGTATTAGCGCAAGCGCGGTGGGTGCGGATGGATTCGAACCACCGAAGTCGAAGACAGCAGATTTACAGTCTGCCCCATTTGGCCACTCTGGAACACACCCTCATTTCAAAGTTCACTCGCGAATCTCAATTTTCAATTTTCAATTTTCAATTTTCAATTCGCTTTGAGCCTCTAGTCGGACTCGAACCAACGACCGCTGGATTACAAATCTAGTGCTCTACCAACTGAGCTATAGAGGCGTCGCCGATACTCTTCCGACGAAAAAGCGTGCAAAAGTACTGCTTTTTTTTGACATGACCAAATATTTTTGCAAAAAAATCAAAAAAAAGTGCATTTTGTGCTTTTTACATGTCACCTTTCACCTTTCAACTTTCAACTTTCACCTTTTTTCGCGCGGGGATGAGTAGCCATATAAACGCGCTTTATCTGCTCAAACGTCGTATGGGTATAAACCTGGGTGGTACTCAGCGAAGCATGACCTAACAGTTCCTGGATCGTACGGATATCGGCGCCATTATCCAGCATCGCGGTAGCAAAGGTATGGCGCAGCACGTGCGGAGAGTGTTTCTTCAGTGTGGACACTTCGCCCATACGCGTGCGCACGATATTATATAAGGTGTTTTTGGTCAGCGGTTTAACCTCACCTGCACGTCCTTTCTGCACAAAGAATGTCGGCATGGGTCCCGATCCGATCTCTTCGGCTCGCGCCTCCAGATAATGCTTGATGAGTTGTATCAACGAATTGCCGATGGGTACCATTCGTTCCTTACGCCGCTTACCGAAGATACGCACTTGCCCTTGCTGCAAGTCCAGATTGGCGTCTTGCAAACCTAACATCTCCGCTTGACGCATACCGGTTTGGTACAGCATCTCGATGATCAGGCAGTCGCGAATCGATTCAAAATCTTCCGCCCATTGGTCTTGTTGCGTCACGGTCTCCATCTCGGTCGGCCGGAAGAAAACGGGTAAGGGTTTGTCGGCTTTAGGAGGAACGATACGAGCCGTGATATCACGTTTCACTTTCTTCTGGCGCAGGAGAAACTTATAGAAACTGCGCAGAGCCGATAGCTTGCGTTTCACCGAACGGGGGGACTGATGTTGCTCTTCTATCATATCCAGCATCCACGCCTTCACATCGTCCTCACCCACATTCTCCGGGTTGAAGTCCCCTATCTCCCACCCCATAAAACGACAGAAGTCCCGCAGATCATCCCTGTAGGCCTCCACGGTGCGCTGCGAGTACTTCCGCTCAATTGCAATATAATCCAAGAAATGCTGAATCACGGTGCAAAGGTACAAAAATTTTCAGATATACGCAAGAAAAAAAGTGAAAATTGGGAAAAAATATACCTCCGGTGGGTAATTTACCTCCGGTGGCGTTTTTAGGGGGTGTGCTCAAAAAAAAGGGCAATTAAGTTGAGCCAACAAAGGTTTTCTCCATCTTCGCGGAAAGTGCCTAAAACCTTTGCGGCTGCAAAGGTACAACAAAAAAATGACATGTGCAAGGAATTGCCCTATTTAAATGGACCACATGAAACGTCGTTTTTTATCGTATTTTCTGGTGTTTACATGCACGCTTTTTGCATTCGCGTGCACGTGCTGTAACAAACAAAAAGTTCCTACGGGTCCAATTGAAATTATATTATGATAGACTTTATTAAGGCGTATATTCAAGATCTTAACCGCCAATTTCAAACAGGCATCACAACGGAACATTCGTTCCGTCCGGCATTAAAGCAGCTTATAGAAGATTGCACTAAATTTAAGGTAGTTAACGAACAAAGTCACATCAACTGCGGTGCGCCGGATATGACTATCCTGCGACAAAATCTTGCTGTTGCTTATATTGAAGCTAAAGACCTTGAAGACGGAGACCTTGATGGTCGTAAGAAAAACAAGGAGCAGTTTGACCGCTACAAGGCTTCGCTGGATACTATCATCTTTACCGATTACTTGGATTTCCATTTGTACGAACACGGCGAGTGGGTGCAATCGGTGCGTCTCGCAGAGATTCAAGGCAATAAGATTCGTCTCTCCGAACCGGATCGTTTTATCGCACTGATGGAGCATCTACGCGTTGCACAAGTGCAGCGCATAACGTCCGCGAGCAAACTCGCGCAGATAATGGCGGGTAAGGCACGCCTGCTGCGCGATATCATCGAGCAAGCGCTCATACAGGATGGTGAGAAACACACGGAGTTAACCGGTTATATGGATGCTTTCCGCACAACCTTGCTACATGATATCACCCCGAAGGTGTTTGCGGATATCTATGCGCAAACTATCGCGTATGGTATGTTTGCAGCTCGTCTGCATGACGAGACTCCCGATGATTTCTGCCGTCAAGAAGCCGCGAATCTTATTCCTAAGTCTAATCCTTTTCTGCGCAAAATCTTCCAACAAATAGCCGGATATGACTTGGATGAACGCATCGCTTGGATAGTGGACGATCTTGTTTCTGCGTTCGCGGCGACCGACATGGAGAAGATCATGCAGGGCTTTGGCAAGAGCACCCAGCAGACCGACCCGATGCTCCATTTCTACGAGGATTTCTTGTTCCAATATGACCCGGCAGCCAAGAAACAATGCGGTGTTTACTATACTCCGCAACCGGTTGTCGAGTTCATCGTGCGTGCGGTAGACGATATCTTGCGCACGGAGTTTAACCTGCCGATGGGACTTGCAGACACCTCGAAAGTGGAGGTAGAACAGGAGATAGAACAAGACATCAAGCATCGCAAAGAGAAAGTGCTCAAGCATCGCGTACAAGTCCTCGACCCTGCGACCGGAACCGGTACTTTCTTGGCAGAGACGGTCAAACAGATCAAGCGTGATTTAGGCGGACAAATGGGAGCTTGGGATAGTTATGTTCCCGAACATCTGCTGCCGCGTCTGCACGGCTTCGAACTCATGATGGCGCCTTATACCATCGCCCATCTCAAACTGGACCTTGAAATAGGTATTTCTGCGCAAGACCGCCTTCGTGTCTACCTCACTAATTCTCTCGAAGAAGCCAACCCCGATGCTAATACGCTATTCGGACATTACCTCGCAGAAGAAGCCAACTCTGCTTCGCGAATCAAGAAAGAGGCACCCGTCATGATCGTCATGGGCAACCCGCCGTATTCTGTTTCAAGTAGTAATAATAGACCTTGGATAACAAACTTAGTTGCTGATTATAAAAAGGATCTCAACGAGCGCAATATTCAGCCTCTTTCGGATGACTATATCAAATTCATCCGTCTCGCACAACATTATGTAGAGCGTAACGGCGAAGGTATTGTGGCTTATATTTCCAACAACTCTTTCATCGATGGTCTTATCCACCGCCAAATGAGGTCTGAACTTATGCGCGTCTTTGATGAGATTTATATCCTTGACCTGCACGGTAATACCCGTAAGAAAGAGACTTGCCCGGATGGTAGCAAAGACGAGAATGTCTTTGATATTATGCAAGGTGTAAGCATCAATATCTTTGTTAAGAAAACCGCGAAAAGTAAAGCTCCTGCTATAGTTCGCCACTTTGACCTCTATGGTACTCGCGAATATAAATATAAGTATTTACGCGAGCATGATTTTTCAAACGTTGAATGGAATGAATTAAGTCCACAAAAGCCTAATTTATTCTTTGTGCCAAAGAACTTTGAGGATCAAGAAGAGTACGATAAAGGATTTAAAGTTGATGTTTTAATGAAAGAGAATGCGTGTGGTATAGTAAGTTCTCGTGATAATCTTCTGATACACAACTTGGAAAATGAATTATTATATATTAAAAACGATTTTCTTATACTTTCAGAAGATGCATTTCGGACAAAGTACAATATTAAAGATAGTAGAGATTGGACATATAGAGATGCTAAGGAGGATATACAACGAGCAGAAATAATACCTATAACATATAGACCATTCGATAATCAATATGTATTTTACACGCAAAAATCGAAAGGCATATTATCATACCCCCGTTATGAAATTATGCGGCATATGATGCAGGATAATATTGCCTTAAATATTTGTAAACAGCAAAGTACCTTTGATTTCCAGCACATATTGGCAAGTCAATATATAACCGATAAATGTACTATCTCTGCCCAAACTAAAGAGGCCGGTTATATCTTCCCCCTCTACCTCTATCCGGAGGAAGGTTCTATAGACACTTCCCGCCGCCCGAACCTCGATGAAAAGATCTGGGCACAAATTAATGCCGCCATCGGCAAAGAAGCTTCTCCCGAAGACATATTCGATTATATCTACGGAGTCCTCCATTCTCCGCACTACCGTGAGAAATACAAAGAGTTCCTGAAGGTGGACTTCCCCCGTATTCCGTACCCAAAGAATGCCGATGAGTTTGAGCACTTCCGCTCTTGCGGCAACGCGCTCCGAGAGTTGCACCTCATGCACAACGTCCCAGAATCGCCCGTTCGCTTTGAGCAAAAAGGATCTATGATGGTCGATTACCTGCGCTGGGAGTGGAATAAAGATGACGGCTATTCGGGCAATATATGGATCAACGACACACAATTCTTCGAAAGCGTACCAGCCGAAGCGTGGGAGTTCTATATAGGCGGTTACCAACCTGCACAGAAATGGCTCAAAGACCGCAAGGGGCGCAAACTGGAGTACGACGACGTGGAGCATTATCGCAAAATAATTGCCGTCCTTATGGAAACTGCTCGTATCATGAAGACGATTGATGACCCCGCTGCACAATTGGAGGAATACAAGAAGAAAGTGCAAGACCTGGAGTGCCAACTCCGAGAAAAGACGGCCAAAGGGGCGGCTGTTGTCAATTTTATCGGCGGGAACGTGACTTATAACGATAATAGCAACAACTATACGATAAAAAAATAACTTTTCGCTTGCATATGTTCGGGAAAAGTTGTAATTTTGTGCCCGAGTTGAATTTATGATGGCAAACGAAAAGTGGCACTGGCAAGAACCGGAAACGGCGTGGAAAGGCATTGGTATCTACCATGTTACATTAACTATACCCTCTCGTGAACCGTTGTTGGGAACCCTTGTTATCCCCGATAATGACCCAACAAAAGCTTTCGTTGAAAGAACCGAATTGGGCAAAGAAATTGTGTATCTTGTTGGAACGATTCCCTATTATCACCCCCAAATTCGCTTGCTGCAATATTGCCTCATGCCGGATCATGTCCATTTCATCCTATATGTGCAGCAAACGATGCCGTATAGCATCAAATCGGTTGTTCGCGGCTTTTGGCAAGCCGCCAAAAAAGCCGGCCGCGAATATAGTAATATTTTGTCAATTAGCCCGAATGCCATTCGGGAAAACGAACAAAATAAAACGTCAACCATTCATCCGATTTTCACTGACAAACCATTCATTCGTCCCATGTCCCGAAGTGGACAATTGGACACTATGATGCAATACGTCAGAATGAACCCGCAACGCTTGGCTACCAAGCGCCTCAAACCCGGCTATTTCAGGGTGCAGGAGGGCATCGAAATAGCCGGACGAAAATATTGCTGCGTCGGAAACGTAGCACTGCTACAAGCCGCTCGCTATATGCCCGTTCATGTTCGCCGCGCAATGATCGAAGAAGCAATGCACGGAGATAGCAAACGCTTGCGCGATTATATGAATAGTTGTGTTCTTGCGGCTCGTCACGGAGCGGTGATGATATCACCTTTTATCTCAGATAAGGAAAAAGAAGTGATGTTTATTCTACTCGCCGAAGAACATCCTTTCATCATCCTCGCCGATAATGGTTTCCGCGATTACTACAAACCTTCTGCCGGCTTATTCGATAGTGTTGCCGAAGGACGGGTTCTCATCCTCAGCCCATGGGAGTACGACCCGCAAAAAAAGCACATCTCGCGCGCAGACTGTGTTGCGCTTAATGACATGGCCAAGGAGATAACCAATGCCCTCAACTAAGGCTTTGACTTTTATTTTGTTCATTCTGCCGGATGCTATCCGGCGTCCTTTCTACCCAACAGGCCTATCTCTTATCAGGCAAAAAGTCACTTTTCTCTTTTTTTATTTGCGTATATCATAAAAAAGCTGTACCTTTGCATCGTCTTAGACTCCAAGACGGAAAATTGGAGAAAATATTGATTTCAAAAGACATATTCCTTTACCAACAAGTAGGCAAACTTTAGCAAAGAAAAGAAATATGTCCCATATACCCGTGTGCGGTAGGTGGGGCTTCTTTGCGTGTTTGCCTACACTGTTGGTGGCCCCACCGATCCGTACATTTTTTGAATCCCTATTTTGTTCATTAGGTCGAATGTTATTCGACATTAAAAACCTTTCGCCATGAGCCGTCCAAATTTCTTTAATTCAAAAGTCGTTTACCACGACAATTCCACCGAGTACAACATCGACGCGCGAGGAAAAGACCTCACCTCCGTCCTCCAGACCATCCAAACAGAAGATGTCGCATCGGCGGAAGATAAGCCCGAACAAAAAAGCGAGTATTTCCCGTATTTAACCAAGAAATGTATAGAGCAAAAGCGAGTGGATGCTGTTGAAGCGGAGATACAAGCTGCACGCAAAGGTACGGCTGAAGACATGTGGCGCACGCTATGGAATAACGAGAATATGGGCTATATAGAGGTGGAATATATAGATGCTACAACTCTATTCCGCGATATCGAAAAATGGTACGGAAAACTGCCATATAAAGAGCGAAATTTCAGAGAAGCGAGAAATAAAAGGTAACTGCCGTCTATTGCCGTCTATTGCCGCGTGATACTGCCGTCAATTGCCGTTTGACTGCCGTTCACTGCCGTCTATTGCCATAATGACCTGCAAAATTGCGGGTCTTTTTTTTTATTGTGAACTTTGCACCGCCTTTCGGAACAAGCCGCCTCACGTTGAGCCGCTTATTTCCTCCGATCGGCGGTGTTATGATTTATACGTTTTTATCTCTGGTGTTTATCACCATTGCCTTTCTTCTTGGCACTTGGTCCTTTTTTGGATTTCTCGAACGCTGGCGGTTGTACTATTCCCTCACATGGAAGAACTACAAGACCATCATCATCCTGGCTTCTATCGCCGCTTTTTGTTTCATCCTTGCCGTGATCTTCGGCATCCAAATTCCTGCCGGCTATGTGTGCTAATGTATCCCCTTGCCCTCTTCAGGGGAAAGGCCGGAAAAGGGGCTTCGAAATCATCCGTAAACCGGATCTGGAGGGCTCATCCTTCCTCTTTAATAACGTGCTCGTTCGCTATGTCGGCACCTGCCCCGAGACGGGTATGTCCTTCTATATCAACAACGGGCAAGGCGGCGTCATAGGCGTGCGCGTTTACCCGGATGGACGGAAAAAGTTATTGAATGCCAAGACAGATACGACTGAAAATTGCAAAGTGGCATACAACGCAAAACGCAAACAGCGGTATCTACTTTTCGCAAATGCTTTCGGTCATCAGAAACAAATCCTTGCTTCCCATGCCGTCTGGATGGCTGCCGGACGTACCATCCCTGCCGGTATGACCATAGACCATATCGATGGATGTACAACCGATAACTACATCGGTAACCTCCGCTGTGTGTCCAAGTCTATAAACGCCCGCGACGGTGGATTCCTTCGAAAATTGCGTAATAATGGCTTTTATACCTCCCGTATCGACCGTGCCATCCTCCTGCGATACTTCGACCGCATGGCGAAATTAAAAGCCCACATCTCGTCCTATCGCTACCGACGCCTCACCAAAGAGCAGCTTCGTTCCATCCTCTACGATCCCGACTTCTCCATCCCTGTATAGCTTGTACTCCAACTTGTACCCCGGAGCGTCCTTCCAACGGAATGGAAGGAGCGGCCTCCGCCTAGAAAGGTAACTACTTGTATTGTACTGCCCACTTGGTGTGTACTTGTATTGTACTGCCCACTTGGCGTGTACTTGTATTGTAGCTTAGTCCTTTTCACTCTTAGCTTGGTACTTTTTTGAGCAAAAATGTACCATGCCTAAAACATTTTCTTTGTATTACAGGGCAATACAATTGCCCGCTTAAAAAAAATAACATTTATGGATATTAAAGATCTTAAAAACGCCCTGTACGAGGGCATCGTCATCTTCGAATTTGTCAAGAAAAACGGTGAACACCGTAAAGCGCGCGGCACTACCTGCCCGGATATCGTGCCTACTGACGACAAACCGAAAGGTAAGCGTACACCGGTGCAGCAAGCGCTCTACGACCGCCAAACCGTCGCTTTCTACGACATCGATAAGAAAGGTTGGCGCTGCATGCGCATCGACACCATTTGGAGTTACACCCGCGCAATGAAACTCAGCTGATGCGGAAGAAGACGTATGAAACTCCTTCTCGACGATAAGCAACACCGCGGTTACAACCTCAATGCCAACGAGGCCTGCATCTTTGCCGCTATCCTCAAATGCACCCGCGCAGGACGAGGATGGTACGGCAACTATCGCGAACTCGCCGCCGCGATGCCTTTCGTCATCAACCGGACTACCGTATATCGGGCTATTCAAAAATTGTTGAACTTGGGGCTAATAGAGGAACGCGAGAATAAAACATTATTCGCTGTGCAAATTGCACAAGAGAATGTGCAAAATGAACACGAAAGTGTGCAAATCGCACAAGAATGTGTGCAAATAGTGCTCCCCCCTAATAACCCCCCTATAATTAATAATAATATGAACGAAAAAGAAAAAGAGCAGCCACGTGCGCTATGCACGCACGATGGCGAAAAGCAGCAGGTCTGCTTGTTTGAAAAGTTTTGGAAATATTTTTCTATGGCTATGCCGGCTGAATATAAGAACCGGAGAGCAGCGACACAAATGCTTTTTGAAGCACGATCCGAAGCAGCACAAAACGCCATCGTCGAAGCTGCACAAGAAGGTGGCGGAGGACATCCGGGCGACCAACAGAACCCCTATTTCTTCGTGCAGGACTTTCCCGATCCGCAACCCGTCTTCCTGCGCGGAGACGAAACCGGCGACATAGTACAAGTACGCTACAACGGCACGTTCAAACTCTGCACTCGCGCCACAATGGAACTATTCGGGCTTGAATGGGTCCGCGATTGGTAACTATGTATTATATCAATTGGAACCCTCATCCTTTATTTACTAACCCGCCGAAACAACACGGCAAAAAACAATTACAATCATGGCAAAATTATCAAAAGCAGTCCAAGAGATCTGCATCAAAGCAACAAACACACTCTTCACACACATCATCCAGCCTCTTCTCACTTGGGCAGGAGAGGACGAAGACACCTTCTTCTTCATCGTCATCGGAAACAAATATATGACCGATGTAGCGTGGTCAAACACCGAAAAACTCTCCATCGACGGAGCATGTACCATCGGCAACATTCCTGAAGCCGCATCAGCTTTCCTCGATATCTCCACCTGCGTTGATATTATGGTCGAGGAGAATGTTAAAAACAAAGAAGAAGGCTTCGGCAAGGAGTTCCAGATGCATTTCCCGTCCAAAGAAGATAATGGTTGGCATTCTATGGAAAACTCGACGATAACACTGACAAACAAGTAGTTAAATAGGACTTAAGTAC
>Ga0256407_10002543_pt1 | contig 34737 bp, 26 predicted proteins | sample RumenRJG_04DNA_FD_193489 | JGI IMG/M metagenome (GOLD analysis project Ga0256407, IMG submission 193489) | Bovine rumen microbial communities from Lethbridge, Alberta, Canada - RJG_04 | ecosystem: Host-associated > Mammals > Digestive system > Stomach > Rumen | place: Canada: Alberta...
CAATTATCCAGGCCTCAAAGGTAACAAATACTACGACTTGGCTCAGAAATACATGCCGAACGGCACTTGCGGTGTTGTAAGCTTTGGCGTAAAAGGTGGTCGAAAGGCTGCCGAGAAGTTCATGAAGAACCTCAAGCTTGCCATGATTGCGACTCACGTTGCCGATGCCCGCACTTGCGTCCTTCATCCGGCGAGCGCGACACACCGCCAGCTTACAGACGAGGAGCTTGTTGCTTGCGGAGTTGGCCCGGATATGGTTCGCTTCTCTTGCGGTATCGAGGCCACAGAGGATATCCTCGCCGACTTGAAGCAGGCTTTGGCAGCAATTTAATTTGCTTTTATCCGAATTCTTGTCGATAATGTATAGAAGAAACTAAAAGGATTTGTCCATGAAAAAACTTACAGGAATTATTTCGTCTTTTTTGGCCGTAGGATTTTTGTTTACTGCCTGTGAACGAATTGATATTGAAGGTATCAATGAGCTTAACAAGCTGGAGCTTTGGTATAGTCCCTACACGAGTGACGCGGCTCCTTTGCCGGAGAACAGCGTTCTTATTGACCATATCGAAAAGGACTTGGGTATTTCCCTCAAGGCCGTTCCTTTGCCGTCAAACAAAGACGAGCAGGCAGAAATTATTCTTGAAGCCGCAGAAACGAATTCCCTTCCTGATATTTTCATGGTCAACCGTGATGTTCTTACAAAACTTGTGCGTGATAACAAGGTTACGCGGGTTGATTCTTTGTTCAATCTGATGCCAGAGCGAAGCATGAAGATGTATGATGATGCCGCCAAAAAGTCGGCTTCATTTGACGGCGTTTGCTATGGCTTGGCTCAGTCTGGTTCCGTCGATAGAAACGAAGGTGTTTTGATTCGCAAGGACTGGCTTGATAAGCTTGGCCTGCAGATTCCTGTCACTTTGGACGATTACTACAACGTAATGCGTGCTTTCACTTACGATGACCCGGACGGAAACGGCAAGGATGACACTTACGGATACGGAGCCTATGTTGATATTCGTGTTATTGAAGAGGGCTTGGGCTGCCGTTTTGCGCCTTTCTTTGGTGCTTTTGGTGTTGAGGGCACTTTCAATTCCACAAAGGACAATGTAGGTCTTAATATTTACAAGCCTGAATACAAAAAGGCATTGGAGTATATTCACAAACTTGCTGTGGACGGTCTTCTTGATCCTAGCTGGACGGTCTATTCTAAAAATACTTTCCGCAAGGCATGGAAATCTGGCAAATTTGGTATCATGCGTGAGCAGAATGCTGCCTTTGCAATGGAAGCAAATTACAAGGACTTTGACGAGCGTTTCCCTGATGCCGAGTGGATTTTGATTGATCCTCCTGTTGGCCCAAATTACAAATCTTCTGTGGGTGCTTATGCCAGCGGTTACAGAACTTACGCTGTTTCAAGACGTGCGCAGGAACTTGGAAAGATGCCTTTCATTGCGCGCCTGCTCGAATGGCTTTCTACTGACGGCTATCTTACGGTGGCTTATGGTGCTGAGGCTGTAAATTTCATGGTTGACGATAATGGCAATATTACGACAGAGGGATTGCCAAAGCCGGAGCTTGCTTATACTCAAAAAGCGGCGGCTCCTGCTCTTCAGCTCAGAAACCTCGTATTCTATAATGGTGATGAAGAGCTTGAGCACAGATACAAGGCTTGGTATTCAAAGAATGGCAAGGAAATGAATCCGCTAAAGCTTCTCCGAGAGATGCAGAAAAAGCCGTGGACGACTTCAATCGCAAATCTTCCTGGAATTTCAAGCGAATTGAAGGGCTTCTACGAAGATTGTATCAAGGATTTCGTGACTGGTCGCCGTGATTTGAGTTCTTGGGAAGAATGGCTTAAGGACTTTGATAAGCAGGGTGGTGCTGACTGGCAGGCTCGCTGTATTCGTTATGCCGAAGAAAATGCACTTCTTGTAGATGATAACAAAGTAATGGAAAAGAAGGTCGTCGTTCCTAACTCATAAGGAAAAAGCCTGTCTTTTCGTCTGATATTCAGTTAATTTGTTTTTATCGTGCCCCGGTTAATACGGGGCATTTTTTATCCAAAAATTCTCTATCCCTAGTAACTGTATTTAAATTCTATTATAATATTTGCAAAACATTCCGCTTTTTGCGGATTTTTCTAATATAGGAGATTTTATGTCAAAGCGACGAGTTGTAATCACTGGCATGGGATGCGTTTCACCTGTCGGGAATTCTGTTGAGGAGGCTTGGGATAGCGTAAAGAACGGTCGATGCGGAATCACTAATATCACTCTTTTTGATTCAAGCCGCCTTCCTGTAAAAGTTGCTGCAGAAGTAAAAGATTTTGACATTACAAAATATGGAATTGATTCAAAAGCCACTCGAAAAATGGCTCGTTTTTCAAAATTCTGTCTTGCGGCAAGCGCACAGGCAATTTCTGATTCTGGCTACACTCCGGAGGCTCTCAAAGCTGAAAAAATGGGCGTAATGGTCGGTAACTGTCTCGGCGGAATCGAGGCTACGGAGGCTGGCTTCAACAAATTCTGCGATCCTGCTGCTGGCCCGGACAGGCTCCCTCCACTCACAACACCTCTCATGATTTCAAACGAGGCGGCTGCAAACGTAAACATTTATTATGGCTTCCAGGGGCTTTCGTGGACAATCAACACGGCTTGTGCTTCTGGAACAGATTCGCTTGGTCTTGCTACAGATTTGATTCGCTCAGGCAGGGCTGATGTAATGCTCGCCGGTGGAACTGAAGCCGCAATCACTGAGTTCAGTATCGCCACATTCGTAAAATTGCAGGCTCTTGCCTCAAAATTCAATGACACTCCAGAAAAGGCAAGCCGTCCTTTTGACCGCGACCGTGACGGTTTTGTAATGGCAGAAGGTTCTGCTATGTTCATGCTTGAAGAATATGAGCATGCAAAGGCTCGCGGCGCAAAAATCTACGCTGAGGTCGCGGGATTCGGCTCTAGCTGTGACGGATATCACATCACGGCTCCTTTGCCAGACGGAAGCGGGGCTGCAAAGGCTGTTAAGCTTGCCCTTGAAGACGCGGGCATTGCTCCGAACGAAATCCAGTACTACAACGCTCACGGCACTTCGACACATGCGAATGATTCCGGCGAGACTGCCATGCTCAAAGTGGCTTTGGGCGAAGAAAATGCTCGCAAGATACACATTTCTTCAACAAAGAGCATGACTGGCCACTTGGTTGGAGCTGCTGGTGCAATCGAAGCTCTTTTCTGCGTAAAGGCAATCAACGAGGGCTTTATTCCGCCTACAATCAATATCGAAAATCAAGATGTTGAGGGCGGCTGTGACTTGGACTACACTCCGAACAATGGTATTGCTTGCGATGTAAAAGTTGCCGCAAGCGCATCACTTGGATTTGGCGGACACAACGGCTGTATCATTATCAAAAAATTTGAAAACTAAAACTCAAACGGAAATCGAAAATGAAAAGAATTTTATCAGTATTGCTTCTTTGTATTTTGTTCATTAATCATGTTGCTTTTGCACAGGATTCTGATTCCACTTCTTCCTCTGATATAACTTTTTCAGTATCGGAGTCTGGTTCTGAAAGTTCTGGCTGGCTTCATGAAAATGACGGAAAAAAACACTGGCTCACGGCTTTTACAGGCGTGCTTTTCTTTAACGTAGGTCTTGCTTCATATAACCGTTTTATTTTGGGGTCGGGCTGGGCTCAGGTTGGTCCTGATGTTTGGGATCATTTCTGGGAGCGCGAGATGATGTATGACCGCGACTGGTATTGGACGAACTTTGTTCTTCATCCTTATCAGGGAAATATCTATTATACGGCTGCCCGAAACTCAAACCTCAATCAGCTTGAATCTTTTGGTGTTACCTTGATTGGCTCAAGCTTCTGGGAATATTTGTGTGAGACAAATGCTCCTTCGACAAATGACATGATTTATACTTCAGTCGGCTCGTTCGCGATGGGTGAGATGCTTTACCGCCTTTCTTTGAATGCTGATGAGATTTCAAGTATTCTCGGCTTTGCAATCAACCCTACACGTATGCTGACTCAGGCTATGCTCCGTCAGAAACCTCGCGGTACCACACGAAACATTTACGAGCTGTCGTTAAGGTTTGGTGCTGGTACGGCTCATTCGTATACAAATATTATTAATGCGCCTTCACTGGATTATGACAAAAATGAGATTTTCCCATTCTTCTTCTCTCCGTCAATTTCTATAGTTTACAATGATCCTTATGGCCATGATTCGAACGATCCTTATTCACAGTTTGAGCTTGAAATCGCGGCTGCTGTCGGAAAAGGCTCTGGAAAGGGTTCTGTTTGTCAGTACACGGATTTGGACAAAAAGCTTATGTATGATATAAGAATCATGAGCGATGGAATGTTGTTTGCTCGTGCTCCAGAGTTTGCAGAAAACATTGATACGACAATCGGACTTGTGATGGAATATGAATTCGACTGGCATCAGTTCTATGAGCTTTCGGCTCTTGGCCCTGGTCTTGCAATCAAACAGCGAGTCCGATTTGATGAGTCTGACTTTGAATGGCAGTTCCATGGTGCTTGGAATGCTTTGGGAACCACGGACTATTATTACTATCACCGGCCTGTAGTTGTTCAGAAAGCGGCTGTTGTGCGTGATTATAATATGACAACAGGCCCTATGACCGTTTTGAAGATGCGTTACATAACTAAAACTGGTTTTGCCCTCAATTTTGGCTTTCACGGCTATGCAATGTATAATTTCTATGAGCAGCTTCAGGATGATACGACTTGCCCGAGCACTGGCTGGGAATGGATTGGCTTAGCAAATGCAAGCTTTGAGATTCCTGTGTCCAAAATTGTTCGGGTTGGCTTGGGCGATGAAGTCTACATGAAAAGAGCGTTCTATAAAAAAGTGCCGGATGTTTTCCAAGTTCTTAATTCTGGAAGCGTGTATGCCAAGCTCCAGTTGAAGTAACTTTTAGTGGAGGGGATAAATGAAATTTACTTCTACGAGAAATCCTTCCGTGTCAGTCAATTTTGCTAAAGCTATCCTTGACTGTATGCCGGAAGACGGCGGATTGTATATTCCTGCTGAATTTGCTGATTTGCGAAAGTGGGTTCTGTACACTGATGAATACACCTCTTTTTCAAATATCGCGGGAACTTTGACTTCTGCTTGTATCAATGATGAGTTTTCTCCGATTATTTGTGAGACGATTGCGACAAAGGCTTTTCCGTTCTCTCCCAAAATTCAGAAAATAGACGATAATCTTTTTTCACTTGAACTTTATCATACTCCGTCTGGTAGTCACAAGGAATTTGGTGTTTCATATCTTGTGAACTGTCTTGAAACAATTCTTACGATGAAGGGCGGCACTGCGACATTTTTGGATGCCACAACCGGCGAGATTGCTTCGAGCCTTGCGCGTGCTATTCGTGGCAAAAACAATCTGAAAGCTGTCTTGCTGTTTCCAAAAGGATTCGTTCGCGGCCTTACAAAAGAAGATTTTGTCTGGAATGGCGGAAACGTTCTTCCTGTCGAGGTTGACGGTGATGAAAAACGATGCCACGAGCTTGTCCGTGAGATTTTTGCGAATCGTTCTTTGGTCGAAAAGTACAATCTCACTGTTGCAAACACCGCGAACATCGGACGACTCATGCCACAGACTTTCTTTTATCCGTATGCGTTCAGCCAGCTTAAAAATCAGGTGAATGGCGGGATTTTTTATGCAATGCCTTGCGGTAATTATTCGAATCTGGTTGCGGGGCTTTATTCTTGGCGGCTTTCATTGCCTGTGAACGGCTTTATCTGCCCAACAAGTGACGAGATTAAAGTTGATTTGGAAGGAAACTGTGAGATTATGGACAGTATTGTTGATTTAAAGAATCGCGGAAATGCTGATCCTGCAAGCCCTTCAAATCTTGAACGCCTGGAAGAGATTTTTAGCACCAGCTCGCTCATGCTCAAGCACTTTGTCTATCCTGCTCAGGTTTCAAAAGAAGAAACAGAAGCGGCGTGCCAAAAATTGTTCAAAGATTACGGAATCTACGCCAATAAATCAACGAGCCGGGCTTATGCGGCATCCCTCAAACGAAATGACATCTTCGGTGATGAAGGTTCGTCAATCGTTCTTGTAATGCGTGATCATCCGGCTCTGGACAGTGAGTTTATCCGCCATACTTTGGGTAAAGCACCTGAGCTTCCGAACGAAAATCCTGACTCCCTCATTCCAACTGAGCTTAAACATCCATGTGTCAGTTCTCCAGAGGAAGTCATGCTGATTATCGCAGATGAATTATAAAAAAAAACGGTGGTTTCGACTTGGCTCAACCACCGTTTTTTTTGCTATTTTCTTTTCTTCTCAAATGCCTTTACGAAATCTTCGCATTTGTATTCAGCTTTCTTTTGAGCGGCATTGAGCTTCTTGAACAGAGACTCAATTGCCGTTTTTTTGCTTGCGCTTGCTTTGAGCAGAAGAATCTTTTTGTACAAATCAAGGCTTGATTCCATTTTTTCTTTATTGAACCATTTTGTGCCGTTGAATTCGTTTGCTCCGAGCAATACCCATGAATTTTCTGAATCCGCAAGATTTGAGGCAAGAGTGCACAAATCGTCTTTTGCTGAACTTTCTGAGAGACGGGGAAGTTCACCTTCTGAGAGCATGAAAGCGCGGTTAAAGAAGTCGAATGAAAGCATGTCGCCAATAGCTGTATTGCCAGTGAATTCTGCTATTTTTCGATGCAAGCTCCACTTTCGAGCAAATTTGCTCTCTGTAATCGGAGTGAGTGTGCTGAAAATGTAGAGATAAATTTCTTCGTTTGTGATTTTTTTGCCGCTTGGGAAAGCAAATGATTTTGGAAGCACGAACGGTGTGAATTTAATTGTAGTTTTTTCAAGAGCTGAAAGTTTCTTTTCCAATTCTTTGAGGGCTGGAGAAGAAAGATTTTTGGCTTTTGCAGAAGTTTTTGACTTTGCTTTTGCAACATTTGCCGCAACTTCAAGCTTTGTCTTTTCTTCTTCAATTTGAATCTCAATTTCTGCCTTTTGTTTGGCGAGAAGTTCCATCTGCTCTGCGATGTATTCCTTTTCGGCGAATTCGTTTGCTGTTTTGTAGAAATATTCGAGCGGGGCGGCTACAAGTTTTTTGACGCTGGCTGCTGTTGCCTTCTTTAACTCCGCCGCTTTTAGTTCCTTCGCGCTCATTTTGAGAGTGCCGAGAGCGGTGCAGAGTTCCGAAGAAATAATGTTCTGGAATGCCTGATAGAGATTCTTGTAATGCAAATCCTGCCAAGCTGTGTGCAAGTCCTGAGTTCCTCTTCCGCCCAAAAAGTCACAAAGTTCTTTGAGAGAGCCGTCTACGTCGCGTTCCTGCCGGATATCCATGAAAATCTGGGTTTCAAATCCGTTGAGTGAGATGAACATACCCTGCTCACAAATATCTCGTGATTTTCGGATATACCAGAGATTGCTTCGGTCCTCACGGAAAATCATGTAGTAGTCGTCTTCGCCCAAAAGTCCTAAGCCTTCCGAAATTGACCGGCTTACTAGTTTTTTATCGTTTTCTCCGCTGCCAGTTTTGACTGCGTATTCACAAGACTGCTTGATCCAGCCGCTTGCTCGCTCGTATTTATTATTATAGAAGACAACTGAATATTCGTTTCCGCATCGGTTTGAATATGCGAAGATATTTTCGTTTACGCTGCCGTTGTTCCATACATCGTAGAAAAGGAAATCCTCAACACCTGCAAAGAGATAGCGTTTTTTGAGGAGAGGAAAAATCTCTCGCTTGTGGCGTTCTACGAGATATCCGTCCGGCTGCTCGTCTTTGTATGCGCGGGTGTATTCCATGCCATACTTTTCCTCAAATCCTTCAATCTGGCCGTGACCGAACATCGGAAGACCAGGCATCGTTGCCATGAGAGTACAAACACCAAAATATTTGTCGCCTTTTCCGAACTGAGCAACGGCCGTCTCTTCGTCCGGGTTATTCATGAAGTTTACATAGCGTTTGAGAATCTGCGGGTCAAAGTTGATTGTATTTTTGACCGTCTGGCGATATTTGTAGTTTTCTTCTTTTTTGAGCATGTTCATGAATGCAGAGTTGTAAACACGGTGCATTCCGAGTGTGCGCGTGAAGTATCCTTCCATCATCCAGAAAGCTTCTGCGAGAAGGAGAGTGTCAGGCACTTCTTTTGCAACGCGGTCAACGACTTCGCGCCAGAATTCATTCGGGATTCTGTCTTCAAACTGCTGTGCTGAGAGAGCGAATTCACTTCGCGTGGCAATGTCGCCGCCCTTTCCCGGTTCCGGGTACCACAATCGTTTGATATGCTTTTTGGCAAGAACCATTGCCGCATCGAATCGGATAATCGGGAAGTTCCGGGCGACATGCAAGATTTTCTGCATGACTTCCTCGCGGGCCTGCGGATTTAAGAAGTCAATTTGAGCCGTATCATTCCACGGCATACCAGTTCCGTCGTTTCCGTGGTAGATGTAGCGTGTGTCACCAGTTTGTGTGTCAACTCGCTTAAAGCAGACCGCACAGTCAGTTTTTGAATAATAATGGTCTTCAAGATAAACTGCGACCCTTGAATCGTGACTGAGGTTTACGCCGTTGTATGTGTATTGAGGGAAAGGATTGTCCCGCCTCTGGACGAACAAATCTGGTTTTTCAACGACCCAGCGCGCGTCCATGCCTGTGTGGTTCGGAACCATGTCGCTTGCAAGTCGGATTCCTCGTTGCCAGAGGCGTGCACGCAAGTTTGCGAGTGCATCCCAGCCACCCAAGTTCCATGCGATTTCGTAGTCATCAAGAGAATAAGCAGAAGCCGCAGCCTCAGGATTGCCACAGATCTGTTTGATTGTGCGACTGGCCTGACTTCTCTCCCAGAGACCGATAAGCCATAAGCCTGTGAAACCCTCGTCGCGGAGCTGGTCAAGTTCTTCGTCTGGAATCTGGTCTAAGCGGTTGATTTCACGGCCATATTTTTTTGAAAGCTGGTAGAGCCATACGAGGACAGTTTTTGCCATGAGAACGACCCGTGGCATCCATTCCTTGTCATCGCTGAAACGTTCGTATTCGCGCATAAGATAATCATAGTTTGGCGGTGACATATCCGCATCTCCGCCATTCGTTGGGTGCCATGCTGCCTTCCACTCTTCGGAAAGCAAATCGCTGCCACTTAAAAGCCGCTTGAGCCAGTAATCTTCGCCTTCACCCTCGCCAGGAACGAGCAAATCAGCCCAATGTGTGCGGACGTAATTGAGCTGTTCCTGAATATTGTCCGGGGCAAAATTGACAGGTTCTCGCAAGAAAGTGATTAAATCGTGCCCGAAAGTGCCCCAGTAAGGCAATTTTTTGAAATATGCCTGAATCTGGGTCCAAATTGCAGACCATTTTGGATTGGCGGCAAGCTTTGAATCATCAAAAAGCGGGATAAAAGGTTTGAAAGCTGGGTTTTCATTATCGAGGTGGAGCATAATCAGCTCTTCAAGAACTTGTTCCCGGTTTGTGCGAACTCGGCCTGTCTTTCTCTCTGTAAGCTCGGTGCTCAAATATTCTTCTATAGAAATGTTGCCTTTATAAACTTCGGTCGGCGGAAACTCAGCACAGAAATCAAGAATCATCTGATTGACGACATCTTTGCCAAAAGAATTTTCCAAATCTGAAAGAAGCTCTTTAAATGAATCCGGATATTTCTGGCGGCGGTAAGTGTAGCACGCAAGGTGGAAAATCTCATCGAGCAAGCCCATTGCATTTAATGTGCCTGCTGAAATTTGTGTCTTGTTGTTCCTTATAAGGTATTCATTAAATCGTGTTTGAAAATCACGTACAGCTTTTATATTAGCAAGAATTACGTTCCCGGATGAAGCAAACAGCCCTTGTGAAAAATTACATGCGTCTCGGACTGATTTTGCAATATGGAATTCGTTGTATGAGTAGGTCAAAATATGCCCCCAAAATGTTTTTAAAATATGCGGATTCATTATACCACAGATTTTTAACATTGCACTAAAAAAATTCCTTGCATTATAAGAAAATCTTCTTTTTTTTTAGTTTATTTTATGTTACAATCTAAAAATGATTAAGAACAAGACAGGTGTTGCCGTTCCTCTTTCGGCTTTGCGTACGGAATCGTCTCCGGTTGTCGGGGAATTTTGTTCTCTCGTGGAACTTGCTGATTTTATCTCAAAGACTGGCCTTTCTGTAATCCAGTTGCTTCCTGTTTTGGACACGGGAATGCAGAGTTCTCCGTACAGTTCTCTTTCCGCGTTTGCTCTTCATCCAATGTACATACACTTGGAAGAGCTTGATGAGTTCAAAATTTGTTACGAAAAGGATGCTGAATTCAAAAAAACTTATGATTCGTATCTTCAGCATAAAAAAGACGAACGTTTTGACTATGATTTTGTTGTAAATTCAAAAGATTCTTTCTTGCGAAAAATGTATTCCTTGCTCACAAATTCAAGTGGTAGGCGTGATGGAGAAACTATGAAGTCAATTCTAAAGGCTTTTATTGATGAACATTCTGAGTGGCTTCCATTTTACTGTGTTTACAAGTATTTAAAATATAAATTCATGCAGGCAGGCTGGAAGGAATGGGATAAAGATTATCAAAAGCTTTCAAAAGAGCAAATCCTTGAAATGTGGAATGATGAGTCGCTTCGCAGGGAACTTTATTTTTATGCCTGGGAGCAGCTCACGGCTTTCCGTCAGTTTTCTCGTGCCGCTGAATATGTCCGAAAACTCGGAATTGTTCTAAAAGGTGACTTGCCTATTTTGCTTAATGAAGATTCTTGTGATGTCTGGTCTTGTCCAGAAGTCTTCAATCAGAAAATGAAGGCTGGCTCGCCTCCTGACGGTGAAAATCCAACTGGCCAGAACTGGGGCTTCCCATGCTATGATTTCCCAACCCAAGAAAAGAATAATTTTGCCTGGTGGCGGCTCCGAATAAAGCTTGCTTCAAAATTCTTCGATGCGTACCGCCTTGACCATGTTCCAGGCTTCTTCCGTCTTTGGACGATACCTGATGGTGAATCAACTGCAGAAATGGGGCACACGGAGCCTTTTGCTCCGATTACTGAAGCTCAGCTGATAAAAGCAGGTTTTTCAAAAGAAAGAATCCGCTGGCTCTCACAGCCTCATATTCCCACAGAAGATTTTATTCGTCTGATTGGAAATCCCAATACAACTCGCGAAATCCTTAGCATGATTTGTGACCGAATTGGCTGGGAAGAGCTTTGGCTTTTCAAACCGAGCATAAAAACCGAGGCTGATATTCGAAGAATCAATATCGATAAGTACGGAATCGACCAGTCAATTCAAATCGAAATCTTCAATCGTTTGAGTGCATGGTGGAAGAATCGCACATTAATCGAGGTCAGCAAGAATAAATTTGCTCCTTTATGGAAATATCATGATACAAGGGCTTGGAACACGCTTTCCCAGCAAGAAAAGGATGTTCTTGCTAGAATGTTTGCCGAAGTTTCCCAAAAACAAGAAAAACTTTGGGAAAAACAGGCAGACGAGATTTTCTCGGCTCTAATCAACGAATCAAAAATGACTCCTTGTGGTGAAGATTTGGGCGTTTTCATTCCTTGCATGGAAAAAGTTCTTGATAAACATGGAATCTTGGGGCTTAAAGTTATCCGTTGGTGCCGAAAATGGGATAAGGTAAATCAGCCATTTGCGAGCCTCAGAAGTTACCGCAAGCTCAGTATTGTAACTACAAGCGTTCATGACTCTTCAACTATGAGGGAATGGTACGATGAGGAAATCAGGCATATTGGAATTCCTGTCGAAAAAATCAGTCCTGAGCATTTCTTTGAAAAGTATGACATTGATTTGTTTGGCGTTGATACTCGTACGATTCATTTTACGAGTGGGCTTGTGCCGAATACAGCCCAGCTTTTACTAGAGACATTTGCAAAAACAAGCGGCGCGTGGTTTATAAATCCTTTGCAGGATTGGCTTTATCTTGATTCAAAATATTATGCTCCAGATGCGAAAACTGAGAGAATCAACGTACCAGGTTCGGTAACGGCTTTCAACTGGACGTGGCGAATGCCTGTTCTGGTCGAAAAACTTTCCGAAAATAAAAAACTAGTTGAGAAAATCTCTCAGGTTGTAAAAATTCACGATTCGCAAGCGTAGGAGCACAAAAATTCCTCACAGAATCCTTCATATTTTGTGAGGAATTTAAATAAATCCATTTTTCCAATGCCAAATTGGTTTTGCCAATTTGTACGAAAAAGGCTGTGTGCGCTCAAAGTCGGGCAGCCATTCCGTGTCGGCGCACAAATCCTGATAAAAAAGATAATCGAAATCATAGGCTTCAATCAAATCTTTTAAATCTGCGTCCTCACTTTCGCTTACTAGGCGGTTTTCTATAGAAGAAAGTGAAGCTTTTCTTTTTGCAAGCTCTTCTTTGCTTCCTTTGAATGGAACGGGCGTATACTGGCTCATCAGCGAAATAATTGCTTTTCCGTCGGCGTTGTGTTTGAGCCATTCCAAAACATCTGCTGTTTCAAAAAATCTTCCCGGCAAAAAAAGATGACGGACGATTACACCTTGTAAGATTTTGTCTTTTGTGACTTTTTTGCCATTTACATCCTTTGTGATGCTTGTAAGTTTGAGCGGATTATGCTCTATCATCCATGAAATCGCTTCTTTTGCCTTGTCCGGGTAATCTTCGGCTGCGCAAAGAGATTTTGAAAGCTCCGAACTGAGCGTTTTGAGGTCTGGAAGATAAATAGTGACAAGTCCGTCGAGCATTTTCAGGGATTCGACAGAATCATAACCGCTGGAATTCCAGCAAATCGGGAGCTTAAGGCCTTGTTTTCTTGCTTCTGCCAAACCTTCGGCAATTGCTGGGACGTGATGGCTCCCAGTTACAAGATTAATGTTTTCTGCACCTGCATCTTCGAGTTTCAGACAGATTTCAGCAAAATCTTCTTTTGATATTGTGGCTCCCATTCCCTGTTGGCTTATCTGATAATTCTGGCAGAAGGCACAGCGTAAGTTGCAACCAGTCAAGAAGATAGTTCCGCTCCCGCCATGTACGGTAATCAGAGGTTCTTCGCCGAAATGCAGGCATGCGACGGCGATTCTGATGAAATCAGGCTCTTTGCAAAAACCAAGAGATGTGTTACGATTTATGCCACAGTTTCGTGGACATTGGCGGCAATTTTCGTACAGCTTCATTTTATTCGAGCGCACCGTTCTGCAAAATCAGATTCATCATGTTCTGAAGTGAATCCAAGTCCAAGTCCTCGGCAACATCATCAACGAAATCGCGCAAAGTTTCCCAGTCATCAGATGTGAAAATAGAAAAGTCTGCGTCTTCTTCGTTGTCGGCAAAGCTTTGGAATGCTTTGATTCGCTCAATATTTTCTTCGCTTGGCTCATTTGCCAAATCTTGAGAGCCGAGAATGTATGTATTGAGCCAATAATCGCTGATGGAAACGGCAAGCGTGCCGAGATTGCGGTTGTTTGTTGCAAAAATCTTTGCGATTTGGGTACAAGCTCTTTTTGCATCGTAGTGACCGCCGTTGTTCGCACGGTCATATTTGATTGTTTTTTGAATGTCTGAAAGAAACTTATCGATTGTTGTCATGATTTCATTATACAAAAATTTTTAGTCTATTGGTAGCATTTTTACTTGACTTTTGGCTTAATGGAAACTACACTGAATCTATGGACTTAAAAACAGTATTAACACCTGACACAGTAGAATTGCACCTCAAAGGTAAGACAAAAGAAGAAATTATCGATGAGATGCTCGATATTCTTATCAAGGCTGGAAAAGTAGCAGATAAGGCTACGGCTCGCGAATGTGTGCTTGACCGCGAACGCAAAATGTCAACTGGCATGAAGCACGGAATTGCTATTCCTCACGGAAAGACTGACACAGTCGCTGATTTGGTTGCATGTATTGGCATTTCTGATAATCCAGTTGATTTTGATTCTTTGGATCAGGAGCCATGCCGCATTTTCATCATGACGCTTTCGCCGATTAACAAAACTGGCCCGCATCTTCAGTTCCTTGCAGAAGTAAGCTTGCTCTTCAAGAGTGCAGAAAAGCGTGCTCAGATTTTGAACACTCAGGACAAAGCAGAAGTTATCAAGATTCTCACTGAGTAGAATTTTGTTGTAGTGTCAAACTGATTTTGAAAGTCCTCGCAAAAGCGGGGATTTTTTATTTTAAAGGTAAAAAATGAAATTAGAACGATTATTTGAAGTAAAAAATAACAAATTGTACACTGTGTCGGGGGAATCTGTTTCTACGGATGGCAAAGCTTTTCCTGTTAAGTGGAGCGACGTTGAGAGAGGGACAGAAGAATACAACGAGGATTTTCTTGCAAAGCTTCGTGATGATTTAAAAGCTCTTGAATCAAAAAATCAGTTCGTTTTTATCGAACCTGTTTTTGATAAAGATGCTGGTTATGAACAATTTACGGCTGCAATGAAGCACACCGCCAGAAGAATCAAAGACTGCGTTTCCGTAATCGGATTTGCTATTCCTGTTGAAATTTTAGCGAACAGGGCTTATTATATAGAGGAACTATCGGCTAAACATCAGCAATATTGTTTCTTTTGCAATGAATCTGCTGCGACTGATGTTGTTTTATATTGACTGCGAGAATTTTACATAAATTGCGAAAATTGCAAAATACTGCGTTAAATGCGGAATTTTCGTCAAAAAACATAAAATTCTCTGAATTTTCCATTGACTGAAAATAATTTTTTTGCAATTATGTTTTCCATGAATAAAGTTAATGCTAGAATTTTCGGCGGAACGTTAGCATTTAGTTCTCTGTTATTGGCAGTTTGTCTGCTTGTTTTTATGCTGATTCCGTCATCTGCCGAAGACCAAACTGAACCTGCAAAAGAAGTTCCTGATTTTAATATGCTCAACAGCATTGATTTCACAGAGGAATATTTCGCAGAGGCCGGATTTAAGACAGAATATGCTGATGACTATTCTCCAGAAGATGATGAAGGGTTGGCTTTGTATCGCCAGCCACAGTCTCGCCCAGCAGTTGAGTGGTTCTACACTCATGTGACAAGCAATCGTGAAGTTGCGCTTGCAATCCTTGAAAATGCCGATAAAAACGACATTCCGCTTGCGCTTGCATTCTCTCTTGCCTTTGTTGAGAGTCGTTTCAAATCAAACGCTGTGAATGCAAACACAAACCACACGATTGACAGGGGATTGTTCCAGCTCAACAGTGCCACATTCCCTAAGCTCACCGAAGCAGAATTCTTTGATCCAAAAGTCAGCGCAAAATACGGAATGAGTCACTTGCGTTATTGCATGGACATCGCAGGCAACGAAATCACCGCGCTCGCAATGTACAACGCAGGAGCTTCTCGCGTAAAACAGAACAAAACACCTCAACACACTCTCAATTACGTGGCTAAGATTTCAAATTATCGTGTTCATTTGGAGAGCAAATTCTCAACAGAAGTGCTTGCTTTCTATTCAACACCAGCAAATACTGTTCTTGCAAAAAAATAGGCAATAAATTTCAATTTAATTTTGCTATCAAAAAAGAGGTTTCAAACAAGCACGACAATGCAAGTGCTTGCATTGAGAACCTCTTTTTTGATAGCTGATTAGTTTTCTGGTTTTAGATAAGCGGTTACAAACTTTTCTGTATCAAGATATTTGTTTGCAGCTTCGACAAGGGCTTCTTTTGTAATCCAATCTGCTGTTTCTTTACATTCTTTTGTATACCAAAGAGGTTCATACGAAAAGATAATTTCTGCACTGATTCGATCGAGCCACCAGCTATTGTTTCGCGAAGAAGTTTCAAGTTCGCGTACATAGGTTTCCTTTAGCTTGGAAATCAAATCCTCAGAAATATTTCCCTTCTGAATATCCTTGATAGTCTCAATCACAGAATCTTTAAGCTCTTCCTCTCTTGCTGGTTCGCATCCAAACTGAATCTCAACTTGATAAAAACGCTCTGGCAATCCATCTATAAAACCGTTTGCCTGTATACCATAAGAGCCACTTTTATCCTCACGGATAACTTCCCTGAGGCGGATTTCAAGCAGAGAGGCAAGCTGGTCGATTATCGTGCTTTCCTTGAAGTTTTGTTCTATATCGTTGTTTTCTAGAAGATTGCCGCCAAAGCAGAGGTAAACATATCCTGTTTCATCAATGCCTTTTTTGACCGTTAAAGTCTCACTCTTGGCCGGGAATGGAAAGTAAACGTATTTTGTTTCATCAAATTTATCGTTGGTTTTAAGAGTGCCAAGATAATAGGCGCACAAATCCACGAGATTTTTTTCATTAAAGTCTCCGATGAAAACAAATGTGAAATCTGCCGGATTTGAAAACCTTTCGTTGAAAACACGCTTGGAAGTTTCTGGATTCAATTTTGAAAGCCATTCCTTATTTTTAGGTGCATAATATTCGCTTTCGCCAAAAATAATCTTTTTGATTTCATCTGAGTAGACTTGAAAAGGCTGGGAGCCATAAGTTTCAGCGAGTTGATCGTACTGGTTGATTAATGTATTCCAGCCTTCTTCTGTGAACTGCGGTTTTGTGAATAAAAGATTTATGAACTGCAAAGTTTCTTCGATATTGCTTTCGTTCGCGTTTCCATTGAAATTTTCCTGTGTAAAATTGAGGTTTATATTTAAAACCATGTTTTTTGAATTTGCAATTTTTTGAATTTGAGAAAAATCTTTGCCGCCTATTCCTGAGAAAACCTCATATAGCAGGCTGACATCAGCGGATGGCACATCTTTTTCATCGAGAAGAAAAGTTCCTCCCTTGCTTCCGGCATAAATTTCAATTGAATCTTTTTGGAAATCTGTTTTCTTTGTGACGATTTTTACTCCGTTTTCAAAAGCGTATTGTGTGGCTCCAAGTTCTTTGATGGCCTTTTTCTCAGTAATTTTTGCTTTTTTTGCTGGCTTTTGCATGAGCTGGTCATCTTGTAAATTATCCACATAAGCTTGTTTGGCAGATTCGCTTTCGTAATTCTTCCATGTATCCATTATTTCTTCTTCATCTGGAATGGAAAATGATTCTGGCGAAAGAATCTGCATTATTACGCCACGGTCTTTAAAAATTTTTTTTGCTTTTTCAAGAATTTCTTCTGCTGTGATTGAATTGATGATTTGTGTCGAAAGTTTGAGTGTGTCTTCTGCAGAAATATAAATTTGCCCTGTGAGAATATGATTTACGGCTTTATTTGCATAATCGACTGACGGATGATTGTCTTTATTTTGATAATCCTGCTGGGCTGATTGCAGCGAAGATTGTTTCATTCGTTTTAGCTCAGTTTCTGTAATGCCAAAACTCATAAAACGCTCATACTCGTCTAAAAAAGCCTTGAATGCTTGTGTGAATCTGCCATCTTTTGGAATAAAATACAAGTAATAAAACGTATTTTTATTTGTAGCTCTGAAACTGCCGACATCGGCTCTAAGCCATTCTGCATCCGGCTTGTTCGTGATTTCTGCGAATCTTTGTTTCATAATCATGGCTGCAAAATCCAAGGCAAACTGTTCGCGAACTTGTCCGACAGTTGTTATTGGTTCAGCGTCTTCTGACTGTTGCATAATATAAACTTCATTTGCCAGAAGCTCCTTGTCTTTCATTATGTTGATTGATTTTGCGGTTTGAATGGGAATTTCATAGTTTGTAAGCTCTGAGGTCTCGTCAGAAGCAGGAATTGTTTCCATTATTTCTTTTATTGACTTTTCCAAGACTTCGCTCTTAATGTCTCCAACTGCTACGACAGACATGAGGTTTGGGCGATACCACTTTTTGTAGAAGTCCATAATTCGTTCTCGGGTAATATTTTTGATTATATCCATGTCGCCGATTGGCATTCTTTTTGCATAATGAGAATCTTTCAAAAGAAGCGATGTTGTTTTATCCATAATACGACCTTGAACATTTTGTGTGCGTGCCCGCCATTCCTCAATAATAATACCGCGCTCTTTCTCGATTTCTTCTGGCTCAAAACTTACCGCACATGCCCAGTCATGAAGAACCAGGAGACTTGTCCTTAAAATTTCTGGATCATCGGCTGGCAGTTCAAGCGAATAGACGGTTTCTTCAAAGCCTGTATATGCATTTACCTCAGGACCGAATTGCATACCGATTTTTTCAAAATAATCAACGATTGCACTTTTTGCAAAATTTTTTGTTCCATTAAAGCAAAGATGTTCGATAAAATGTGCGATACCTTTCTGGTCGTCATCTTCAAGACAAGAACCTGCCTTTACGACAAGACGAAGCAGAATACGGTTCTTTGGTTCGGCATTCTCACAGATATAATAATTCATTCCGTTTGTAAGCTCACCTTTTTTGAGACTCGATGAAAGTATAAGCTTGCTGTCATTTGAAATGACTGTGTCTTCAACTCTGTGGCAACCTGTTGTCATAAGCAAAACTGACGTGAAGGTTATGCCAACAAATAATTTTAGAGCTTTATTAAATTGATTCACTTTTTTTTCTCCTAAAAATGCTTGTATTGATATAAAAATTAAAAAGGGCTTGGCCATGCTTGTGCAGAACCAAGTCCTTCTGATGTTTTACAAACTTTCTTTTTTGGGGCGACGACCACAGCACTTGCTCTCCGTGCAGAAGCCTGTTACGTCACATTTTGGCACGAACAGATTTTCGCAAATCCACTTCCATTCTTCGGAATATTCGCTCAGTTCTTTTTTGATTTCGTTTGCTAGTGTGCGGATTTCGATGTAGGCTCTGGTGCAAAGACGTTGGTTCATGAGATTAATCATGTTGCGGAGATTTCGCTTGTCCACAATTTTGGTCATCATGCCGAGCGGGAGAATATTTGCAGCATCTTCTTTTGAAACGCCCTTTTCCAAAAGCTCACCGTATTTTGTGCGGATAAAATCCATACACTCTTTGTAGGCTTGTTCTGCCTCTGGATTCGCTTTTGCCGTATTCGGAAGATAATACTCAAACTTCTCGCAGTTCACATATCGTGTGCTTTCCTGGAGGCGGGTAGGACCGCCACCGATGTGCGTGTAATATTCACGGATTGCGCGCGCAGAGTAGCCGGAGATGCACAATTCGATGTCTACATATTCAAGAACGCGGCCGTGACCGCTTGTGATGCAGTCTTTTGCGCGTTTGATGTTCTTTTCTGCATTATCAACTGGGCTGTTCCAACAAACGCCAGCCATTTTGCCGATTTTCTGAAGTGGATATTTGTCTGTTGTGTCAAAAATCTGAATCAATTTAGTTTCCTTTTTTTGCTTCTGGGAGTGTTACGATGCCACCGGCTGCTGTGAGCGGAACATATTCTGGAACTTGGCGGCCATCCCATTTTTTTGCTTTTTCAAGCTCGATTTCAAGCTCCTTGAGTTTGATTTCAACCTGATAGTTCTGAGCGACTTTGGCGTTGTAGTAGGCAAGTGCGTCTGCTTCAACTTGCTTTGCAGCTGCAGCTTTCTGGGCTTTAATCAGTTCTGCTTCTGCCATTTGTTCGGCTGCCTTTTTCTGGGCCTCTGCTTCTGCAACCTGCTTCTGTGCGTTTGTCTCGGCGAGTTTCAAATCCTGTTCTGCCTGACGAACTTGCTGTGTGCGGTTCATGGTTTCCTTGATGTTTTTGTCAAAGTCTTCGCTCCAGTCCCAGTTTGAGATTGTGAGCTGTGTGACTTCGATTGGATATTCTGCGAGCTTTGTATTTAGGGCTGTTGTTACATCGCTTGTGATTTTGTCCTGGTTTTCGACCAGCTCGTAGATTGAATATTTACCGACCGATTCCTTTACGCTTGCCACGAGGCTTCGTGTGATCGCGTTTTCAAGAATGTTCTCGTTGTATTTTTTGACAGCGTCCATGATTTTGGCTCCGTCGTAGCGGTAGAAAACTGTGACCTGAGAGCCGACTGTCTGCATATCTTTTGTAATTGCGCCGTCTTTGCCAACGGAGAATGTTACGTTCATTCCTTTTGGAACAATTGAATATTTTTTGATGATGCTGACAAATGGCGGATGAAAGTGGATTCCTGGCTCCAAAACATTTCCTGTTACTTCGCCAAGCATTACCTGAACGCCGCGCTCATTTGGTTCGACGACAGAGAAGGATTCATAAGCTGCGCCTGCAAGAACTGCAAGCATAATAAGCGTGATCAAAGATTTTGTTGCTATTTTTTTCATAAAATTCTCCTAAAAAATGATGCTATAAATATAGTGAAGAATGAATAAATAGGGAAGAAAAAAATAGCCAAATCAAGAACTTTCGTTGTTGATGTCATATATAATTGATTTTGCTACGCAAACGCTCATTTATGTGCTAAAATATTTTTATGTATCACTTCATCGTAAATATTCACGGCGGCAGCGGCAAAGCTTTTCTCAAATGGAATAAAATTCGTGCTCTTTTAAAGGCGAAAAAGGTTGAATTCAAGGTGCATGTTCCTCAGCGGGTTGGACATGCCATGCAAATTGCAAAAGAAGTTTCGGCCCTGCCAGAAGATGACATCAAAATCGTCGTAGTGGGCGGTGACGGAACGATTAACGAGGTTCTGAACGGAATTACGGATTTTTCACGGGTAAAGCTCGGTGTGATTCCGACAGGCTCAGGAAATGACTTCGCGCGTGGGGTAAAGCTTCCCCGGCACAATCAAAAAAAAGCCCTCGACATTATATTGAAGTCAAAAGGTGACAAAAAAATCGATTTGGGGCGAAGCACTGTGCTTTCAACCGGCGATTCCCGGATTTTTGGAATCAGTTCTGGTTTTGGCTTGGATGCAATCGTCGGAACTGGGCTCAACGAAGCGAAAATCAAGAAGATTTTGAACTGGATGCATCTTGGTGCTTTAGGGTACGCGGTTCTTACGGTGCAAACTCTTTTTACGATGAAAACATATTCTGTTTCGCTCAAATTTGATGATAATGAGCCGATGTCTTTTAACAAACTGATTTTTCTGGCGGCAATGAATTTTAAGGCAGAGGGCGGCGGTGTGCCGATGAGCCCAAAGGCAAAAGGTGATGACGGTGAGCTTTCAATTTGTCTTGCAGCGGGCGTGCCGAAGATTCTCACATTTTTTAAGTTCCCGTTCTTGTGCTTGGGCTTACATTCTCATTCAAAGGGATTTTATCTGCGAAATTGCAAAACTCTCGTTCTCGAATCTGATTCAAAAAGCATCCTTCATACGGACGGCGAATTAGTGGGCAATGTAGATAAGGTTAAGTTCGAAGTGCTGCCACAGAAACTGGCAATGCTGGTGTAAAAAAAACGAGGGCAAGCGACACCTTTATTCAAAAGGTTTCTCTTACCCTCGCGCTCTCTTTTTCTTCCAAAGTCTATGATGTTTATTTCATTAATTCAGCGTATTTCTGAGCCAAGCGTTTTGACTTGACCGCAGCCAATCCACAATAGTTCGCTGGATTTTCGAAGAATGTTGCTGGATTTTCGATTCCGAGCTTTTCGAGCTGGGCTGTGATTTTTGCGAAAGCCTCTTCGTGAGTTTTGAGAACTTCGAAGAAAGTCTTTCCGCTCTTTTCGGCTTCGAGAGTGATTTTTCGGATAACTTCGTGGCCGTCGTTGACTCCAGCTTCACCAAGCAAAATGTATGCTGGTTCAGCAAGAACGCCGCCCTTGACTTTTCCGCCGGCTCCCTGAAGGTTTCGTGCCATGCCCTCTTTATCTGCCTGAAGGCCTTTGACGACAGAATTCATGCGGGCAACTGCCATTGTAAAGCCTGAAACATAGTCTGCGATGAATCGCTGGCTTGCTGAGTTTGTGAGGTCTCGCTGATGCTCAGAAATCTGGTCCATGTAGAAAGTGATTACGCGAGGGCACATTGCCTTCCACAAAGATTTTACGTGCTCACTGTTCCATGGGTTGCGTTTCTGTGGCATTGTTGAAGAGCCGACCTGTGTTGAAGCAAAATATTCGAAAACCTCACCGATTTCAGAACGCTGAAGATTGCGCAAATCGTCTGCAAGGTTTGCGATGATTCCGAATGCAACGTTCATCTCCAAAAGAAGGCGAAGAACATGCTCCGGCTCAACGAGCTGGTTTGAATATTCAGATGGCTTGAGGCCCAGGAATTCTGTGTAGATTCGCTCAAGCTCTTCCGGGTCTTTTACAATCATTGAAGGACCGTTGTAGCTTCCGACAGGGCCAGCCAACTTTCCGACCAAATCATTTGAAAGCTCTTCGATGCGGAGAATTGATTTTCCTAGTCGGGCAACGAATTCTGCAATGCTCCATCCGAAAGTGATTGGAACTGCGTGCTGACCGTGAGTGCGTCCTACCTGTGGGGTTGCGCATTCACGCTCTGCGATTTCACAGAGATATTTTTCGAGCTGTTTGAGTTCTGGAAGAACGACATTTTTGGTGACATCTCTCATTCGGCAGCTCAAAGCTGTGTCCAGAATATCGACAGAAGTTGCTCCCAGGTGGATGAGAGGCCCGATTTCGGCATTAACTTTTGTTTTCATTACGTTTACAAGCGCGCGGATATTGTGCTTTGTCTTTTCTTCTTCGGCATAAACTTCTTCCGGGTCAATGTTTGCTGCAACATCGTCCAAAGTTTTTGCAAGCTCGTCCGTCAAAGAGCCGCGAACCTTAAGATGAGCCTTTACAAGAGCCGCCTCACACTTTGCACAAGAGCGGATTGAAGCCTGCTCTGAAATGTACTGTGAAAGTCCGTCAAAAGCCGCCTTCTCAGAAAGGGAATAGCGGTGGTCGATACAAGAAAGATTTTCAAAAATGTTACGTGTTTCCATGCATAGAATTATAGCGAAAAGCAGAAAGTATGAGAAGTTGGGGGCTACATGCTTCGCGGGTTGGAGCTTTTTATTTGGACGAACAGCAACATTTTGTAATCTGTTATTCTGAAATCATTTCTTCCTTAAAATCTTCGGCTTTGCCTTGCCAGACCAGCTTTCCTTTTTTTATCAGAATGATTTTGTCGCTCACAGCTTTTGCTTCGGCTATGTCGTGCGTGACCATGATTCCTGTGAAACCAAAATCTCTTTGCAGTAAGCGAATTTCCTGAGCTAGCTTTTTGCGTAACGGAGCATCGAGTGCGGAAAGTGGTTCGTCAAGAAGAACTAGTTCCGGCTTTGTAATCAATGTACGCGCAAGGGCAACTCGCTGTGCTTCTCCACCCGAAAGCGTTTCAGGAAAGCGTTCACCGAAACCTTCAAGATTGAACTTTTTCAAAAAATCTTGTGCTTGTAAGCGACTCGCTTTTTTGCCGATGCCTTGGCACCTAAGTCCATAGGCAACATTGTCATAAACACGGAGATGATTAAAAAGATTCGACGTTTGGAACACCATGCCGATTCCTCGGAGTGCTGGTTTTGTGTACGTAATATCTTTTCCGTTGAGCGTTATTGTAGTTTCAGAAGATATGGGCTTTTCCAATCCAGAAATTAGCCTCAATACTGAGGATTTCCCGCTTCCGCTTTGTCCGACAATTGCAGTCATAGTTCCTTTTTCACAAGAAAAAGAAACATCAAGATGAAAATTTTCCCAATCAAGAATCAATCTTTTTGCTTCAAAATAATCATTGCACATTGTTATTTCCTAATTACTAATTTTTAAGGCGGTTTGTTCCCGCAAAAACTGCCGCGCACAAAAATCCTAGAATCAGTCCAGCGGCACAGGCTTCGTGGAATCTGTAGCAACTTGCGAGGCGGTAGGTGAACAGCGAGAGATTTGAGAACTTTGGTAAGGCTAGAACTAACGGCAAAGTGGTGTCTCCTGCGCTTACGGCAAAACAAAATCCCAGAGCACTCAGAATTCCTCTTGAACTCTGCGGAAGGTAAATTCGGAATATTAAATCTCGTTTTCTGTGGCTTAAAATGCGGGCTGCGTCAATTGTTTCTTCAGGAATCTTTGAGAGAACTGCATAAATCTGCCTGAATGCCAGTGGCCAGTTTAAAAAGACTTGTGCAAGAATCAGGTGAATCATACTTCCTTTTTTAACCAAAATGATAATCAATACACCTGTCACAACGCTTGAAAGACAAAGCGGAATCATTGGCAAAATTCGTAAAATTAAAATCCTGTCAGACGAATCAAAACTTCTCACAAATGCAGCGTAAGAGAATGCAAAAGCTGTGCACAGAAAGCTTGTGGCTAGTGCGACGAAAATCGTGGTTGAAAGTGAATTCAAAAATCCCTTCATCCTGAAAATATGTATAATCGTAGAAAGTGTAAAGGTGGATTTTGATGAAGATAATGCGTTATAAAAAATTGAGAAAAGTGGGGCGATGAAAAAAATCAGAATTAGCGAAAAGGTGAAAAAGGCAAGAATTCGCTCTGAAAAGCCAGAAATCCTTTCATAACGCTTGTTTTGAAAGAATGCAGTTCCTCGACTTTGTGAGGCTTTGCGTTCCAGAAAGGCATAGAATCCCACGAAAATACAGGCAAGAACTGTTTCAAACGTGGCAAGCTTCGCAGTTTCTCCGAAATTAAGCGTGGCACGGGCAGTTTTGAAAATCTCGACTTCAAGGGTTGTGCATCCAACGCTTCCGAAAAGAAGGACTATCATGAAGCTGAAAAAACAATACAAAAAAACGAGCATACATGATGAGACGATTGCGGGCATCAGCTGGAAAATCGTGACCGTGCGGAATATACGAAGCTCACTTGCACCCAAAAGACGCGCTGCTTCTGCCTGTTCTTGTGGCAGATTTTTCCATGTATCGTGGACGCTTGCCATAACGAGCGGAAAATTGTAAAACCCCTGTGCGATTATTATTCCAAAAAAAGTGTAAAGAAATGTAATCGGCGTTTTTTCAAGCCCAAAGATAGTTTTTATCAATGTGTTGAGCGTACCAGCCATTCCAAAAAACGAGACAAAACCGAGCGCGATTAAAAGTGGCGGCATACAAAGAGGAATGGACGAGAACGAAAGCAAAAGCTTCTTGCCAAAAAACGAACGGTTCGAGCAAAAAAATGCCGCAGAAATGCCAATACAAAGCGCAAGCAGAGTGGAGCAGAGGGCCTGAGCTACAGTGAATGCGCTTACAACAAGAAGATTGTGCACGGTTTTATTTTATGAGTGAAAGAGCTGTATCTGTTGCTTCTTTGAGCGCTGAGACATCAATAGAAAGCGTTTTATCAGGATGAACTGCCGCCTTTGCGTAACAATCTGGAATCTTGACGTTGCTGTTTACTGGGTACATCCATTGTGTGAGAGGAAGTGCGTTTTGCGCTTCTTCGTCAATCAAAAAGTCCATGAAAAGTTTTGCGCCTTTTTTGTTCGGTGCGTTTTTTAAAATCCCCGCACCTTCGATTTGCATGACGTGTCCCTCATCAAAAATCAGAGCCTTGTAATAGTCTATTTTATCATATTCAAGATTTGCAGCCGGGCTGGTGGTGTAGCTGATTACGATTGGGGCTTCTCCGTTTGTAAAAAGTCCGTATCCTGCACTCCAACCTGGGGCTACTGTGAGGATATTCGGTTTCAATGCTGTCCAAAAATCTTTGAATGCATTGTCATCAGTAAAGATTGCCTTTGTCCATGCCAAAAATCCCAAGCCAGGAGTACTTGTACGAGGATCCATGAGGATGATTTTGTGCTTGTAAACAGGATTCGTTAAGTCAGAAAGTGATTTTGGTTCTGGGATGTTTGAGCGCGTGTCAAAAATCATTGCAAAATGACTGTAATCATAAGGAATAAGCTTGTCTTTTGTGCCAAGTTGTGCTTGCAATTCAGAATCTATTATTGAATCAGCATTTTGTGGCTTGTATGAATCAAGAATGTCTGCTTCGAGTGCTTGTTTTGCCGTGTTGTTATCAACTCCAAGAATTACATCAGCCTGAACATTGTCCTTTTCAAGAATTGCATGGCTCAAAAGCTGAACTCCATCACCGCAGTCAATAAATGTGGCTTTGAGGCCTGTCTTTTTTTCAAAAGATTCCGCTATTTGAGTTGCTGGCCCCCATTCAGAAACGAAGCTGTCATAAGTGTAGATTATGACCTCTTTAGAGCGTAAATCATCGTTGGTTTTGTGACAACCAAAAAATAAAATTGAAATTGTTATAATAGAAGATAAAATAGAGAGTGACTTTTTCATGTCTTCCTCCGCCGGTATTATCCGGATCAGGTTGGAACTTCATACGAAGCTCTGCGGGTATATTCTCAGCTCGGTTTTTGCCTTGCACCCCGGAATGAAAAAAGTATAGTCTGTTATGTGCCGAAGCACAAGAGCCATTTCCCGCTATAATCGCTTGTGGACTCTGCGCTGGAATAGTTCTTTTCCCATGTCATCTCGTAATAAAGACCTGCCCAAAGATGCGCCGATTTCTTGCGTGTTTTTGAAGGATGCTGAAGCTCGCCACCGTAGCGGAGAATGAGTTTGTGTGAAGAATATTTGGCATCACTTGCAGTTTCGACTACGGACTGGCGCATGTCTATATGCTGGTAAGTTATCTGTGATTTTATGCGTATGTATCTGAAAAAATCTATGCACAAACTTTGCTTGAGATAGGGGCTTGAAAAAGCAATTCCTTCAACTGAATTGCTTTCGAGGCGTGTGCTGTCGTGCATTTTTGTTTTTGACTTGGTGGAAAGAACGTAAAAAGGAACAAAAAAGAATTCTGATTTTACGGAGATGTATTTCATGAGCGGAATTTCAAGGGATATGTTAAAAGCTGGCCCCAGCATATTGTAGTTTGTGTCTGTTTCTGTTAGCTGAAAGCCTTTGGTTGAGAAGTCAGAATATGAGCCTTCATTTGTGCTTGAGTGTGAGTTCTTGAAATAAAAGCCGATGTCGATTTCTGTGAATATTGATCTTGCCGATATATCCGGATTGCCAAAAAAGAGCACGACAGGAAAGGGAATGAAGCTTATTGACTGAACTTCATTTGTTTTTACCTCATCGCCTGCGTTTTCAAAGGTCATGTAGTGGTCATATTCGCCCCGGATGCTGGAAGAGAAGGTGTTGTTCCAGTCGTACCAGATTGAGCCGAAAACCATGCTTCCGTGCCTGTGAGGTTCGGCTCCGAAATCGATTCTGAAGGGATATTTGTCATCAAGTACATCTTTTAGGAAAACAACGGCATTGTAATAGGCATTTTTGCCGGCAGGCGCAATTTCCTCTGATTGATTTTCTTCTGTCTGATTTGTGGCTTCTTCTGAAAAAACGGAAAAAAAGGTGAGACATATAAATGAGATAATTGCAATAATCTTCTTTGCACTGAAAAGATGCATGTGGATATTCTAGCATACTTTTTTAATATATAAGAATAAAATTTGCTGATACATGCCGAATTTTTTTTGAAAAAGTTTTTAAAAACATATAGACCATAGAGCGTATTTGCTTTATATTCACTTTTACATCATTACTATTTTTTGGTGAAAAAGAGCTGGTTTCCTTAACTGGCTTAACATTGTCTAAGGTGGTATTTCATGTTCAATCGTGAGGACTACATTTCTGATTCAGAATGGAATCGGTTCTTAGAGTTTTCAAAGGATTTGGAAACTCCCAATGTTGTGATTAATCTCAAGCAGATTAAGTACAATTTCATCAAACTCCGCGATTCTTTCCCTTATGCGCACATCTATTACGCTGTCAAGTCAAATCCGGGGGAGCCAGTGCTCAAAATGCTTGCAGAACTTGGCTCAAATTTCGACATCGCTTCACGCTATGAGCTGGACAAAATCATGGCTATTGGTGTTACAGGCGACAGACTTTCTTACGGAAACACAATCAAAAAAGCAAGAGACATCAAGTATTTTTATGATAACGGCGTCCGTATGTTCGCAACTGACTCAAAGGACGACCTTAAGGCAATCGCCGAGAACGCTCCGGGCAGCCGCATTTATGTCCGCATGTTGATGGAAAACACCCAGAGCGCTGACTGGCCTTTGAGCCGCAAATTCGGTTGTCATCCGGACATGGCCTACGATCTGCTCGTTATGGCCCGTGATCTGGGGCTTACTCCTTACGGTGTTTCATTCCATGTCGGCAGCCAGCAGCGCGATATTGGTGCATGGAACGATGCGATTGCAAAAGCTTCTTATTTGTTCTCATCCCTCGAAGAAGAAGAGGGCATCCGTCTTTCAATGATTAATATGGGCGGCGGTTTTCCTGCTCACTATATTCAGCCAACGAATGAGCTTGAAACTTACGCTTCGGAAATCACCCGCTATCTCCACGATGACTTCGGCGACGAAATCCCTATGATTATTCTGGAGCCTGGCCGTTCCCTTGTCGGCGACTGCGGAATCCTCACAAGCGAAGTAATCCTTGTAAGCCGCAAGAACAACACTGCATTGCAGCGATGGGTTTATCAGGACTCAGGCAAATTCAACGGTCTCATCGAAACATTGGATGAAGCAATGAAATATCCTGTCATCTCATCAAAAGATGGTCCGGGAGTCAAAAAAGGTGAGGTAATCCTTGCAGGCCCCACCTGTGACAGCGCGGACATCATGTACGAAGATTTCAAGTACAAGCTCCCGCTTTCGCTCAAAGCTGGCGACAAACTCTACTGGCTGACAACAGGAGCCTACACCAGCACCTATGCCAGCGTAGAATTCAACGGCTTCCCACCGATTAAAACATATTTTATGTAATTTTTTTATCAAGTTAATTGCATAAATCTTTAACAACTTCGCTTGCTATAATCAGCCCGGCGACGGACGGAACGAACGCACAGCTTCCTGGCGCAAGACCGTTTCCTTTCTGCTCGGCTGATTTTTTTTCTTCCTCGGTCAGTTGGCTTTCGACCGGCTTTTCTTTTGAATAAACAACCTTTACGTCTTTGATTCCGCGCTTTTTACATTCCTGCCGCATCACTCTGGCAAGAGGGCATACGCTGGTTTGGGAAATATCTGCCACTTCAAAACTTGCGGGATTCAGTTTGTTCCCGGCTCCCATGCTTGAAATAACCGGCACACCCGCTTCTTTTGCCTGTACAATCAGCTGAATTTTCGCTGTAATCGTGTCCACGGCATCCACGACATAATCATATTCCGTAAAATCAAAGAGATTTTTCGTTTCGGGAAGATAAAAGCACTGGAAAATACGCACGTTGCATTCAGGATTTATATCCAGAACCCGTTCCTTCATCACATCAACTTTGGGGCGCCCGACCGTAGAGTGAAGGGCAATAATCTGGCGGTTGATATTTGTGAGAGAAACTTCATCGTTGTCAATCAAGTCGAGCGCACCCACTCCGCTGCGCGCAAGAGCTTCGACAACATATCCGCCCACGCCTCCGATTCCGAAGACAGCGACACGAGATTTTTTGAGTCGCTCAACACCGTATTTTCCGAGTAATATTTCTGTGCGTGAAAACTGATTCTGCATGAAAAGAATTATACAGTCGCTTCGGAGCTTGCTTCAAGTTTTGAAATATGAATTTTTTGCAATTTTTTGGCTAATATGATAAAATCAATGCAACTTTTTTCAATAAATTGTGTCTAACAAAATGAAGTTAAGCCCAAGTCGGGTTATTAATGAGGTTTTTGAAAAATGAATTTTTATGCTGACTATGTAGAAGGTGGAAAAGTTTACACAAATTACGAGGACTTAAAAAAGAATTTCAAAATCAAAGTTCCTGAGAATTTCAATTTCTCTTATGACATTATCGACCGATATGAAGAGATGGAGCCAAACAAGCGTGCTTTGGTCTGGTGCGATGATTCAGGTGAAGAAAGAATTTTTACATTCGCAGACATTGCGCGCGAATCTCGCCGAACAGCAAACTATCTTGTTTCAAAAGGAATCAAAAAAGGCGATGCAGTCATGCTCATTTTGCGCCGCCGTTACGAATTCTGGTTCTTCATCACGGCTTTGCACCGAATCGGAGCTATTGCCGTTCCTGCTACAAACCAGCTTTTGCAGAAAGATCTGGAGTACCGCACGAACGCAGCCCAGATCAAAATGATTGTTTCTTACGACGATACAATTCAGGAAGAGATCGAAAAGGCTCTTCCAGCTTCCCCAAGTGTAAAATCTTTGGTAACAGTCCAGAGCGACCGCAAGGGCTGGATTTCCTATTCAAAAGAAATTGCTTCTTTCGGAACAGAATTCCCGCGTCCACAGGGCGAGCTTGCCACTCACAATGATGATGTCATGCTCCTTTACTTCACTTCGGGCACTTCTGGCTATCCAAAGATGGTTCAGCACAATTTTGCTTATCCGCTTGGTCATATCGTTACAGCAAAGTACTGGCAGAATGTAATCGATGACGGCTTGCATCTCACAGTAGCCGAGACTGGCTGGGCAAAATCAGTTTGGGGCAAGCTTTACGGTCAGTGGATTTGCGGTTCGGCAGTCTTTGCTTATGACATGGTTCAGTTTAAGCCCGGTGTGATGCTCAAAAAAATCGAGCAGTACAAAGTCACTACTTTCTGCGCACCGCCAACTGTCTATAATTATCTTGTCCGTGCCGACATTAACAAATACGACCTTTCTTCACTCAAATATCTGGTTACAGCTGGTGAAGCTCTCAATCCAGAAGTTTACAACAAGGTTTACGAAGCCACAGGGCTCAAAATGTTCGAGGCTTATGGTCAAACAGAGGCAACCGTAATGGTCGGAAACTTCCCTGGCATGGAGCCAAAACCTGGCTCAATGGGTAAGCCAGCTCCTGGTTACGATGTTGCTGTTGTCCGCCCGGACGGAACGAAGTGTGCTCCCAAAGAATCTGGCGTAATCGTCGTTAATCTTGAAAATGGTGCGCCGTTCGGTCTCTTCACAGGCTACTATCACGATGATGAGCGAACAAAATCAGTCTTTGAGAACAATAAATATCTCACAGGCGATACTGCATATTACGACGAAGATGGCTACATTTGGTTCATCGGTCGCAACGACGACGTAATCAAAAGCTCAGGCTACCGAGTCTCTCCATTCGAAATCGAAAGCATTTTGCAGCAGCACCCGGCTGTTTTGGAATGTGCCGTAACTGGTGTTCCGGATCCGCGCCGAGGACAGGCAATCAAGGCCACAATCGTTCTCACCAAACTTTACGAAGCCAGTGAGCAGCTCCGCGTTTCAATTTTGGACTGGATGAAAGAAAAAACCGCCACATATAAGCATCCAAGAATCATCGAGTTCGTAAGCGCATTGCCAAAAACAATCAGTGGCAAAATCCGCCGAGTAGAAATCCGCGAAAACGACCAAAAAAAGGACTAAAAATCAATGCCTTTTAAGAAATGTTCCTGGAATTCTGGAATGCCTGCCAGATTGACTTGAACGGCTTTTTTGGCTAGTGCTCTTGCTTTATCTCGCAATACGTTTGAGAAGAGAAGTGCGCTTGCTCCTGAGAGGGCTGCATTTCCTAGCTGGATTGTGCGTTTTTCGAGCTGTGGCGGGAGCAAGCCAATCGTTGTGGCTTCTTCGAGATTGATTTTTGAACCAAAACCTCCCGCAATGCAGAACACTGGTGTTTCTTCGGTGTGTTCAAGCAAGAATTCCAAGCCTGTTTTGACCGCAGACTTTGCGAGCTGCAAGTTGCGGATATCCTGCTGAGAAAGATAAACTGCCGGCGTGAGTTGAATGCAACTTGTTCCGTCTCCAAGCTTTGCCTTTTCACGTGTGATGATTCCGTTTTTGTCGATATATTTGTTTTTGAGCATGACAGCAACGGCACTGATTAAGCCTGTTCCGCATAGACCGCGTGGATTTTTTCCGCCGATTGTGTGACATTCAAGCTTTTCGTGAGTATAAGTGATTTTGTCGATTGCGCCTTCAATTGACGGCATACCGCAACTGATATTTGCACCCTCAAAAGCTGGCCCTGATGCTGCCGAAGTGCATAAAATCCTGCCCTTTTTTTCTCCAGAATCGGGAACGTAAAGACAAAGTTCGCTGTTTGTGCCGATGTCCGCAAGCAAAAGTGGGGCTGTGACCTTGGACTCCCACGGACGGAGAGTAGAAGGCTCGTTTTTGGAGCCAGGAATGGGGAATCCGGCCGAAATCATGGCACAAATTGCATCTGCACCGATAAAAGCTCCGATACAAGGCGGAAGATAAACTTCTGTTTCGGGTGAAATTATGCTGGATTCAAAAATCTTGAGAAGCTCTGGCGTTGGGTTGTCCAAGCTTACACAGTAAGAATATGTAGTGCCGTTCCGAAGTTTTTCCCATGTTGTTTTTATATCGAATAGACTCGCTGGCGTAAAAGGTGCTGCCGCCATATTGTTGACGGAAGTGTTGCACAAAAACGAGAGCATTGTCGTGTTGCCGGTGATTACAATAGAAGAAACTTTTGGCTGGTATCCGCGTGGAAGTTTTGTTGCGGCTTCCATTACGGCTTGTGCGAACATTTTTTCGAGCTGGCTGATAATGCAGTAATGCAATGCCGAAGGACCGCTTTCAACTACAGTAGAAGAGCCTGTAAGCGGCGGGCGGGTGGCAAATGCTATTCTTCGGATTATGTCATAACCAAAACGGACTTGATTGTTCTTTTCTGCAATTGTAAGAAGGTGTTTCCTGTGTAAAAGTGCCCAAACGCTCACAGCAATTGTTGTTGTGCCGACATCAACGGCAATTCCGATATCCGCTGGTGATTTTTCTGGTTCAATTTGTTCTGGAATTTCTGGCATTTCACCTTCTGTAACAATCTGCATATTTTAAATCCTGAATTTTAAATCACTTTTAGGATACACCCAAAATTATGAATTTTCAATAAAAATCTATGTCGCGAATAAAAAATTACTTGTGACGCGTAAGTTTGACAGAAATGCAAAGAATATTATCACGAGAACCGCCACGGGGCATACTTTTGAGGCTTGCTGCAAGAACTGGTGCATAAAACTTCAAGTGATATGAAAAATCATAGCCGAATGCGAATTTGAATCCATTTCCCCATTTTGAGTTCAGGGTCTCGTTATAGTCATCAAGTTCGATGAAATCAGTTCTGCGGCCTAGAGCGTAATCAACGGAAAGAAAAAGTCCTCCAAGATTCGGGTAAAACCTGAATCCTGCCAAAAAAGAATAGTCGGTCAAGTAAATGTGATTCGAACCTTTCCATCTGAAGTCAAAAACAGCATCATTGCCAAAAGAGAAAATGAGAAAATCATTCATCGGAAACAGTACTGCCGCGTCCAGATAAAGAATTGACTGGTTTGTGTCACCAAGTACTTCGTTTCGGTTTTTTGTCTCTGAGTCACCGTAAAAAACATAACCAGAACCGATTCCAAATTCAAAACCTGGGCGTGAAAAGATTGGGAAAATGAAAAATGTAAAAATCAGCGGTAAAATCAAAAATTTTTTCATGAGTTTATTATCGGCAAAACTTTGCCGTTTGTCGAATCAAAAATCTGCTGTTTTAGCGTATCAAAATCGGCCGCAGCAATTCCGCCTTTAATCGTGATTGCTTCTCCAAAATCTTCGCCAACATCGTAAAGCGTGAAGTTTTCGAAAAGCTTTTTTACAATCTGATATTGCTGATAATCACATGATAGCTCGAAACTTGATTTTTCGACCAGTTCCTCAAACTCCGAGACGGCAAGCACATTCTTAACTCCGTTTCCGTAAGCATGGACAAGCCCGCCAGTTCCAAGCAAAGTGCCTCCGAACCAGCGTGTAATCGTCACTAGCAGATTCGTAGCCCCGCTTCCTTTGAGCACGTCAAGCATCGGGCGGCCTGCTGTTCCGCCTGGTTCCCCGTCATCGCTCATTCCCATGATTTCAGCATTCTTTCCGCAGATAAAAGCATGGCAAACGTGAGTGGCATCGGCATATTTTTGCTTTTGAGCCTTGATTTTTTCGCGCACTTCGGCTTGAGACGAAATAGGGAAAAGCTCGGAGAGAAATCGTGAGCCTTTTATTGTTTCTTCGGTTGAAAAATAGTCTTTTGGTATTTTCATAAGCTTGACTTCGGAAAATTATACAAAATTCTGGACTTAAATAAAAGCCAACTAGCAAAATGCGTGTGGCAAGGCTTTAAAAACATTTTTAAAGGCAGAAAACGCGTCGGCAGGGCTTTAAAAACATTTTTAAAGGCCGAAAACACGTCGGCGAGGCTTTAAAAAGATTTTTAAAGGCAGAAATCACGCTGGCGAGGCTTTAAAAACATTTTTAAAAGGCGAAAACACGTCGATAGGGCTTTAAAAACATTTTTAAAACCCGAAAACACGTCAGCGAAGCTTTAAAAACATTTTTATTGGTCAAAATGAGGAGAGGCTTCCCTTTTATGCTTCAATCTCCAGTCTTGGATTCAAAATTTCCTCGTAAAGAACAGGCACTGTCAGATAAATCCGAATCATCGCGGTATACATGTTGATGAAATAAATCATATCGATGATGAACGTGAGAATCGAAAGCCCGGAATTTTTGTCTTCTGGGATGAAATTAACCAGAATTGCCAGAAAAATCGCAATGAAAAGCTGCTTGCCGCCCGCACGGAGCGCAAAAAGAATCAGTCGGAGCACATTTTTATGCATCATCTGCCAGCTCTTTTTGAAAAGGTTTGGAAGAGGCATCGATGGATTGTCAAAATGAAGCTGGAACACGAAAACAAATCGAATCAGAACGACAAGACCGAGAACGAAGAGCACACCCAAGAAAATCGCGACAAAAAGCAGCATGTCGATTGCCATTGTTGATATGACTTCCGGCTGGTCAGCAATTTGGCCAGCATCCTGGAGAGCCGTAATGTCTGGCATTGAAAAGGTAAAATTCGGATTTATTTTTTGGAAGATAAATTTTGTAGCGAATCGAGCAAGCAGCGCGAGAATGGCAATCAAGCCACCAAAAGCTCCGATGATTTTGCCTGCAGGATTGAAGCGGCGGAATCCGATAAAAATAAAGCCCAGGTTCGTGTATTCCCGGCGGGTCATCTT
>Ga0256407_10002544_pt1 | contig 34736 bp, 25 predicted proteins | sample RumenRJG_04DNA_FD_193489 | JGI IMG/M metagenome (GOLD analysis project Ga0256407, IMG submission 193489) | Bovine rumen microbial communities from Lethbridge, Alberta, Canada - RJG_04 | ecosystem: Host-associated > Mammals > Digestive system > Stomach > Rumen | place: Canada: Alberta...
TCTTGCTGCTCCTGTAGCAAACGACGGTGACGAGACAGTCGCAGTTGGTGCAAACTCATGGGGTTGGGGCGCACGTACAGCTCGCCTTGACATCTCTGCAGTTGCTCCAGACGGAAACGCAGGTTTCAATATGCACGTGTTCGATGACATGAACAACGGTCTCGGCATGGGCGACGAGGCAATCCTCTGGGTAAAGCCTCTTGACATCGTAAAGGTTTCATACGGTAAGCACGAGAACAACGTTCTCCGCGGCGATGCATGCTACGGTTCATGGAACTGGCTCCGCCCGAACGATGCTTGGGTTACAGGTGGCGAAGGCTATCTTATGAGCCACAACCACTCAACAGGTCTTATGGCAGAAATCACTCCAATGGAAGAACTCTATGTTCAGGTATTTGCCCCTATCAACACAAAGGCTGTTAAGGCTGGAGCCGTATACAAGCAGCTTCAGGCAGGTTTTGCTTACACAGTTCCTGGTACTGTAAAGATTAAGGGACAGTACATCGGTAAGGGTTCTGTTAAGGCAACAGATGAGGAAAAGGCTAAATTGGAAGCTGACTTTGCCGCTGCCGTAGCTGGTGGATATGACTGGAAAGATACTGATGATGACCCATCAACAGCACCTGTTTGGTCACAGCTTGATCCAGATGATGATGCAATCGAAGCAGCTGCAAAGGCATTGGCTGGCGCAGACGGAAACAGCAACTGCACACTCGAAGCAGAAGTTGACGTTCTTGCTGTAGAAGGTCTTACAGCAGGTCTTGGTTTCCAGTACAACGTTGTAAAGGACGGAAAGGATCTTATGGCAGACAAGATGAAGGTTGCTCTCTATGCAGCTTACCAGGTTATGCCAGAGCTCAAGGTTTCTGCAAGCGGTGCATACTACATGAACTATGACAGCAAGGTTGACCCAATGTTCGACGCTGGTGTTGGCGTAGACTATGACCTCGGTGACGGTCTTGCTGCAAACGCAGACGTTCGCTACCGCTCAAAGACAGGCTATGACGGAGAAAAGGATAAGGACTCTGACAACCTCGCATTCTCTGTAGGTCTTGTAAAGAGCGTATCTTCTAACGGTTCTATCGGAGTTGCATTCCAGGGAATCACAAACAGCGGTAGCCTCGCTGGCACAGATGATGGTACTGGTGTTATCGGAAAGACAAAGGACGGCGACGTTAAGTTCGTATGGGCTATCCCGATTGCTCTCTCTGTATGGTTCTAATCTAGCGTAGCTAACACTACACTATCTTAACCAAAAGCCCCCGGTCACTGAGCATAGTCGAAGTGCCGGGGGCTTTCTGTTTTTAAACTTTGCGCGAAAAGCATTGTACGCACCACAACGCGGTCACTGCGCCCATCGAAGCGTTGCCATTTCTTTGCAAACTGCTCCCTTCGAGAGCCTCAGGGAGCGGCACATCTTTGCAAGACACACTACTTGTCCCGCAACGCGGTCACTGAGGCTCTCGAAGGGCCGATGCTCCTTTGCAAACAGTTCCCTTCGACAAGCTCAGGGAACGGATTCTTTGTGGTAGCAGAAAAACTTTACCCCAACGAAGAACCGGCACCTCTTTGCATACAAGCCCCTTCGAGAGCCTCAGGGAGCGGATTGTTTGTGGTAGCAGAAAAACTTTACCCCGACCAAGAACCGGCACTGCTTTGCATACAAGCCCCTTCGAGAGCCTCAGGGAGCGAATTGTTTGTGTTAGCAAAAGCAAGGCTACCCCATTGAAGGGCCGTAGGCTTTTTTAGATAAAATTTGTCCAGGCGTGATCTTCTTTTTCTGGCAAGCCAAATTCCTTTTTTCCTAAGGCAATTGACTTGATTAAGAAGGCCATGTTGCGGGCAAGTACTCTGAGTGTCTGCATACCTTCCTTATCTTCTGCGGCTTCTCCCGGAATTCCACCGTGAATGTTGTTCCAGTACTGGCTGCTTGCTACAGGCATTCCGCTGATTGTAAAGAATTTGTTCACAACATCAAAGGAAGCTGTTGTTCCTCCACGGCGGGCACAAACAAAGCCTGCACCAACCTTCATCGTCTTGTCAAAGTGGCTGCTGTAGAAAAGCCTCTGCAAAAAGGCCTGCACGGTTGCATTGGGGGCAGAGTAATAAACAGGGGTTCCAACAACCAGCCCATCTGCGTCCTTAAACTTTGCAGCAAATTCATTCACTGCGTCATCAAAAACGCAGCGTCCAAGTTCCCCGCAGCGGTTACAGGCAATGCAGCCCCTTATGTTCTTGTTGCCAATATTGAATATTTCCGCTTCAATCCCCTGCTGGTCAAAAATATTTTTCATCTCATTAAGTCCAAGCAAAGTATTGCTCTTTGGCCGTGGACTACCATTTACCAATAAAACCTTCATACAGCCTCCTCTTTTGTTAAACACTTTATGCTAACCTTTTCTTTTTGAAAATGTCAATCACAAAGCCATAAACGGAGCAAGATTCAGATGCAGAAGGAGGTGGAAAGATTGAAATTTGCTTGCTTGTAAAAATTCTGCTTTACTTTTATACTCTTACTGTAAGAGGTATTTTATGAACAGGTTCAGTTTTTTTGTGGGAGCAGTTTCTTTGGCGGCGGTTGTGCTTATGGGGTGCGAAAGTGTTCCTAAAAAACCGGCAACGGTAGTTTATAAATACGAGAACAATGGCAGTCCGGTGGAAGTAACCGTTTTGAATACAACTGCAAAGAGTAAGGGGCCTAGTTCATGCACGGTTACGCTTTGTGCAAATCCAACAACTGGATACTCTTGGTCATACCGTCTAACTCCGGACAAGGTTCTAAAGGTAACGGACGAAAAATACGTTCAGGATAAAAAGGACGAGCGTACCGTTGGAGCTGGAGGGAAGCAGTATTATGTTTTTACTCCCCAGAAGCAGGGAATTGCGGATGCCATCTTAACCTATTCCCGTCCCTGGGAAAAAACAAAATTGGATCAGAAGATAAGAATAAAATTCAGCATAGACAGAAACCGGGATATTTATGTTCAGGATGTAATTCTTGGAACAGACAAATAGCATGCAAAGCAAGGCCCAATGTTCTGCAAAAGAGTTGGGCTTATGCGGATGAGGTTGCGCGGAAGTATCTTTAAACTATAACTTGAATGACAATCCCAAACAATCTTGGTACACTGATCATGGCATGTAAATAAAACAATTTTTTTAAATTGCTTTTTGACAAAAAAAGTGTTTTTTTGGTTGAATCTTTTTTTGCTTATGCTATATTGTCGCAAAGGATGGAGGTGTACTTATGACTTTTCCAAAAGACTTTATATGGGGCGCTGCAACCGCCAGTTATCAGATAGAAGGAGCCGCAAAAGAAGACGGCAGGCAGGAATCCGTTTGGGATGCCTTTAGCCACACTCCCGGCAAAACAAAATTTGGTGCAACAGGAGACATTGCCTGTGACCACTACCACCGCTACAAGGAAGACATAGAGCTTTTCTCCCAGCTGGGAATTCCGAATTACCGCTTTTCTGTTGCATGGCCGCGCGTGTTAAGCTACGACAGCGACACAAAGGGTGGTGCAATTCACGGAACTGTAAACCAGAAAGGCCTTGACTTTTACGACCGCCTTATAGATGCTCTTCTGGAAAAAAACATAACACCTTGGCTTACTCTCTTTCACTGGGACTTGCCTCTTGTTCTTGAACGCAAGGGTGGCTGGCGCAACAGGGACGTCCGCTATTGGGCAGGTGAATACACGGAGCTTATCGTAAAAAAATTTGGTGACCGCGTAAAAAATTTCTTTACGCTGAACGAGATGCCCTGCATTCTTGGCGGATACATGGGCTGGATGGCACCAGGGCTTGAACTTTCACGCCGCGAGCTTCTTAACACTGTTCACAATATTCTTCTTACACAGGGAACAATGGTTCAGGCTGTAAGGGCAAATGCTTCTGAAGGAACTAAGGTTGGACTTGCCCACTGTGGCTTTGCAAACTTTCCTGCTACTGATTCTGCAGAAGATATAGCGGCCTTTGAAAAATCAATGGATGTATTTGAATCCGCACCGGAATCATGGCACCTGCAGAAGGGCTCGGGTATTCTTTACGGCGGAAGCCTGCACTACTGGTGCGACCCAATTTATTTTGGCGCTTACCCCAAGGATGCGGATAAAGCGTTCGGTTCGGATATGCCGGAAATTCTTGACGGTGACATGAAGATTATCTCTTCTCCGGTTGACTTCCACGGACAGAATATTTACGAGGGAATTGCAATTTGCGCTCCAACTTCGGAAAAAGACAAGGAACAGGGTTTCTCCGTAAAGGAATTTCCCTACGGCTACCCGACGACCGCTGCAAAGTGGAACATTACTCCGCGTTCTATGCATCACTTTACAAAGCACATCTACGACCGCTACAAGAAGCCTGTAATCATAAGCGAAAACGGTCTTAGCACGAGTGACTACATAAGCCCGGATGGCAAGATTCATGATACGCTCCGTATAGACTTTACGAATGCCTATCTGAACGAGCTTGGCAAATCCATTCAGGACGGTGCGGACATACGCGGTTACTTCCACTGGTCCATTCTAGACAACTTTGAATGGGCACGCGGCTATACCGAAAGGTTTGGTCTTGTCCACGTAGACTACACAAGCCTAAAGCGCACGCCAAAAGACAGCGCCTACTGGTACAGGGACGTTATAAAAAACAACGGAACCCTGTAAAGCCCCACACCCCCACTTGACCATGTTTGCATTTTTATGCTAAACTGATTCCAACTTTTGGGGGTGTAGCTCAACTGGCTAGAGCGCCTGCATGGCATGCAGGAGGTAAGGGATTCGACTTCCCTCATCTCCATCACTAAGAACTGTTGCAAGAAGCGGCAGTTCTTTTTTTTTGCAATAAATTCTTAGAATAAAGCGAATCCCGCAGCGGAGTGAGCGCGCCGCACGCTTCGCGTGCTACCGAGTTTCCTTCGGAAACTCGCGGTTTTATATGGCCACGAATCGAATATAAAAAAACACATCAATTCGGGCGACAGCGAATGGAGCCGCATGGAGGGAGGCACAAGGATGTGCCGACCGGAATGAGGGATTCGACTTCCCTCATCTCCATCAAGTAGACTGTTGCAAATAAGCGACAGTCTTTTTTTTGCATAAATTCTTAACCAAAGCGAATCCCTCATCTCCACACAGATTCCCGGTGCGAGCCCGAGAATGACGTAAAGTTAATGGCTTTGCTAACAAAGATTTGTTGAAAAAAATAAGTTAAACTTTAGCAGCGACAGAAGACAAAACCTACGCCCGATTGGAAGGGCCCGCCGGAGGCGGGTTGCCATAGGCAATGGAGGCGAAGGCCGGAACCCTGGAAAGCGGGGACAAATATTGAATTGGCCGGTTCCGTAGGACCGGACACAGTTGAAAATGGCCTGCCGTCCAAAAAACTATTTTACAAGATAAATTATTTTGCCAAATATGAATGAATCAGGACAATTACAAAGGCGCAGGACACAATAAGGCGGAGACCTGTTCCAGTTACAAAGCCCAGAAAAGCAAAAGCTGCGGACTTTAACGCCCGGTTAAAATTGGAATTGTCATGAATAAGCTCGCCAACAAGTGCCCCCAAGAAAGGCCCGACCAAAATACCTATAAAACCAAAACCAAAAAAAATTCCGGCAAAAGTTCCCACAATGGCACCTAGAGAGCCCGCTTTAGAGCCACCTGACTTTGCAGTAAAAATAGTGGGCACCAAACTGTTTACCACTTCCACAATCACCGTGATGACTGCGCAGACAATGAGAGTTACAAGAGAAAGGCTGCAAGTGCTAACAAAGTAAGAGGTAAGAAGTGCACACCAGCACAAGGGTGTTCCAAAGAGGCCGGGTATTATGCAGCCTATGATTCCAAGGCCCATAAACAAAACCGTTAGTACGATAAGTAAAATTTCAATTGGTGTCATAGAAAAACTATAGAACAATTCTAGTCCAAATTCAACAGACGGCGGGTCTTTTTTATTCGGACGGCAGAGCTTACTGGAATGCAAATCTTTTCTCCGCTAGAAGAAAGTTCCAAAATCAGCTGGGCGTTAGGAGCCTTTTTGTTAAGCTCAGCAGGTCTTCCCGCAACGGAGTTTCCGCTGTCCAGAGCCACTTCCAAAATGCCACCGTTTTGAATGGCACTTTCTATAACGTGGATTTTACCTGTGTAGTCCATTCCGCCTGCTTCCACCTTTTCAAAGCGAACGCTCTCTCCAACAAGCTGGGATTTGTTAAGCACAATTCTTCTGTTTATTCTGTCCAAGAGGCCTTCCTTCTGGTCCTGTGGCAAATTCATTCCGTCAAGCTCTGACTTTAGTTCATCCAGTATTGCCTTCTGCTTGTCTTTGTCCACCTTGTGAACAGGCGCTTTTTTTTCTTTAGATTCAATTTTTTTCTCCGGCTCGTCAAGCGGCAAAAAAGCAAGCGTACGGTTCTGGCCTGGAGCAAGCTTCATGTTGCCTATAAAATCAAGGCCGCTCTTTGCAATGATGCTCTGGGCCTTGGCATCGTCCGCAAAAGAAAGGAAAAAGACTCCGGCGGAAAGTTCTTCCATTATGTAGGGCGAAAGAATCGGATTGTTTTTTATGAACTGGGCATTTTCTTCTTTTACCTTTAGGACATAGCCTTTGTAAAGTGAAGCAGATTTATACGAGCTGAACCACTCTTCCAAAGAAATCTGAATGTTCTGCTGAATTTTATACGATGAATATTTTTCCAAGAGCAAAGAAATTTTTTCCGGTGTAAAACCAGCATCAAAAGCGCGGATTGCACAAGCACGGTTTATTTCAAAAACGGCGGCGGTGTCATAGTGCTTTATTTGCATAAAATGAACAAAGGGCAAAAGCTCGTGCAGGTTAAGCCCCGGAAGAAGGGTAACAGAAAATGCAGAATCTATGCTAAGAACCTTTGTGTTTGTCGCCGAATGATTTGTTTCTTCGTCAAAAAAGCTGCTTCTCTTGTACAAGGGGTTGCCTTCCAAGTCTTTTCCGCAAACGCAGAGGATGGAAAATTCAAGGGCAGCTTCTGCAAGTGCCTTTACAAGATTTCCGTCTGTAAATTCCGGGGGCAAAGAAGATTCACCGCCAGATGCCAGAGACGGACTAGTGGCAGCAGAGCCAGACGCGGCGGAAGAAAGAATCCTTCCAAAACGGCTTGAAGTTTCTCCAGCCACCTTTTCCTTTTCCAAAAGAAAGAGCTGGGTAAGCTGAACGAGCGTGCAACCAGATGCAGGAATTGCATACAGAGTGCAGAAAAAAATCTGAGCGTTCACCTGCATGGTTTTTCTTGGAAAGTGGGCAACAGATGCCGTGACCAAATAAAGGTACTGGGCTTTTTCTTCCATTGCGGCAAAATTTTCCAAGCGGTCCAAGTCTACGCTGATTCCTTTTTCCAAGGCACAAAAAATGGAAAGGTTCATAAAAGCGGCGGTAAGTTTTTCAAGGCATGATTTTCCAAGCCCCTTAAAGACTTCCTGCATTTCCGTAAGGCTGTGCTTTTTTAGGGAACCGTCGTTCTTGCAAAGGTCAGGATGGGAGATTGCAAAGGAACAGAAGCTTGCCAAAAACTGTGGGCTAAGGCTGCATGCTGACTGGGGCAAAAGCGGATGCTGTGACTTTTCTTGCAAAGTATTTACCTGCAAGTCTTGCCCTACATTCAGCTCTTGTCCTGACTGCTCAAAAAGAATTTCCGTTTGCAAAAGGGGGAGCAGGTCATCTTCCAGCATGGGGTTTATGCGAAGTTCCTTAGTTCCAGAATCCTTGTCCGTAAAGCTGTAAAGAATAAGGCGTTCCTGAAGGTTTATCAAGTGCTCGTTCAAGTCATTCAGGAACCTGGGATTTTGAACTTTTCCTTCCATAAAAGTGAGTATTTTTTTTGCGGTGCAGCCACGGATGTTCTTTACTAGGGTAAGGATTTTTAAGTCGCTGCTGCCCAAAAGTCTTACCAAAGTGTCGCGGTTTTCCTTCTTGCGCAAGAAAGACGAAAGTCCTTCTATTAACTTCTGCTTGTTGTAGGGAGTCTTTAGTTCCCCAAGATACATGCGCATTATGTCAAAAAACATTTCTTCGTCCATAACGGACATGCTTTCGCGCCAGTCGATTATGCGCTGAACTTTAGGTGTTATGACTGCCATCATTCTGCTCCAAAACCGTCAATGCAAAGCGGAGCGGTGGAATCCAACTCGTCCAGGCTTGACTCGTCATTGTATCTTAGGATTCTGTAGGAATAGCCCTGCTCGGCAAGGAATTTCTGCCTGTTGCTGCCAAAATCCTCTTCCACCGTGTTGCGGGTAATCAGCGTAAAGAAGCGTGATGTTCGTTCCTTTGGACGGAGGATTCTTCCAAGACGCTGGGCCTCTTCCTGCCTTGAACCAAATGTTCCGCTTACCTGAATTGCCATGCTTGCGTCCGGAAGGTCTATTGCAAAGTTTGCAACCTTGCTTACCACAAGCACGTGAATGTTACCGCTCCTAAAGTCTGCATAAATCTTGTCGCGCTCGGAGTTGGGCGTTTTTCCAGTGATGATGGGCGCGTCCAAAAGCTTGGCAAGGTTGTGCAGCTGGTCAAGGTACTGGCCAATAACCAAAATCTTGTCCTGGGGGAATTTTTTTACAAGTTCCAAAACGATTTTGTCCTTAACAGGATTTTCGCTTGCAATCTTGTGCTTTGCCCTCTGCTGTGAAACCGCATATTCAATCTCTTTGTCGGAAGGAAGTCCTAGGCGAACCTCCACACATTCGGCACTGGCAATCCAGCCGGAGCGTTCTAGTTCCTTCCAGGGAACATCGTATCTTTTGGGGCCAACCAAAGAAAAAACATAGCCCTCGCAGCCGTCTTCGCGGACAAGAGTTGCGGTTAGTCCCACCCGCCGCACAGCCTGAATCTCTGCCGCCACCCTAAAGACCGGGGCAGGAAGGGTGTGAACTTCGTCGTAGATTATAAGCCCCCAATTGTTCTGCCTAAAAAGGGAAAAATGCGGGTAAGGGCCAGTTTTGTTTGGCCTCCAGGTAAGAATCTGGTAAGTCGCAACCGTAACCGGAAGGATAGTCTTGTTTTCGCCGGTGTATTCTGCAATCTGGTCGCGGGTAAGGTTTGTCTTGTCCACAAGTTCGTCTATCCACTGGTGGACTGCGCTTATGTTTGTTGTAACAATCAGCGTGTTTGTCTTTAGCATGGACATAATCAGCATGCCGACTATGGTTTTTCCGGCCCCGCAAGGAAGCACAATGGTGCCAAAGCCAGTGCCCGGCCCCCGGTCGCCAATAAGAGCCTGGGCAGACTTTTTTTGGTACTCGCGGATGTTGAAATCTTTTCCAGAAAGAGTTTTTTCCCTAAGGCTAATTTCAAGCGGGGCACCGTCCTGCAGGGGAACATCGTCTTTTACAGGCCAGCCCAATTTTAAAAGCTGCTGTTTTACGGTACCGCGGTCTGTAAGGTTTAGGATAAAGCAGTATTTTTTTTCTTCTTCGCTAACAGAAACGCCTTTTAAAGCCTCGCTGTCCGGTTCTTCGTAGGCACAGGGAAGCATCAGCTTTTGAACGGCGGGATTTGCGCTTATTTCCTTAAAGACGTAGGGTGAAGAAGAAACAAGATAAAGGTATTCTTCCTTGCCACTGGGGCAGGGAACGAGGCGCAGTTTGCCAAAGCGGTTTGCCGTTTCCGAAATCCACACAAGCACGTTCTGGGGAACTTCGTAGCGGGAAAATTTCTTTAGCACGTCAATTGCGTCCTGACTTGTAAAGCCTGCGCTGGCCGCATTCCACAAGGAAAGGGGGGTAAGCGCGTAGGTGTGCAAATGCTCCGGAGAACGCAAAAGCTCCGCAAAGGGAATAAGGGCATTACGGCATTCCTCCGCAAGCGGCGCATGAACATCCAGCAGCAGAGTACGGTCCGACTGTACAATTAAAGGCATATCCTGACTTGGCATAACGGTATATTATACAACATAAAGCGTAAATAGTTAATAGGATAATTTTTTTTTGTAGAAGGTAAGTGCAAATCTAAATGAAGCTCAGCAAACATTAATCTAAATTCGGAAGCATTTCCATTCCCGCCGGGAACCGCGTCGAAAATCCAAAGGGTTGCTTCCAACCCCGTGCGCGGTAATCGGTATCTAACTCCCTGCGGTCGTACCGCGCAAAATGGATTTTCGGCACGAACCCCGGCTCCATTCCAGTGCTTCCTCATGTTGTTTTGCTACATTACATTCCCTGTTTATTGCACTTACCTTATACAAGTTCTGAAAAAGGGTAAAAAATGATACAGGATGCTTTTTACATAACAATTATATGCTAAACTTGGGAATTTAGATTAACACTTATTAATGACATAGGATAATTTTTTTTATTGTTATGGACGGCAGATTCTTAAAAAGACACTTGTTCTTTTGGCAAACAAGCAGCGCCATGGAGGGCGCGTCAAATGTTTACGGAAGAACTTGCGGGTTTTCACAGAAAACCCGGGCACAAAAATGGCAAGGAGGCCATTTTTGTGGCGCTTTACAGGGTTCCGGCTCCCGCCTCCATTGCCTTTGGCAACGGCTACGCCGCCCTTCCAATCCGGCCTCATGCCTTGTGCATTAGTCAAAGACTATGCCGGTTTTAGTTGCCCTTGCAGTTCTTTTAAAGGGTCCTGACCACTCACCGTCCTCAAGGAGGGAAATACTTGCTGTATAGGTAAAGCCCGGCTCAAAGAAATAGTCGTACGTTTCATAAACTGAACCGGCATCACCATCATCATCAACAGACCCACCGCTTACATAATAGGTGTCTCCATTTTTGCAGGTAAAAACTACATTAAGCGAAGTTATAGAGTCGGGAAGTTCGTAAGGGAAATTTATTCTGCAATGCTGGTAAGGAGAGGCAGACGCCATAGTTATGTGGGCAGTATTTTCTGTTCCTCCCCTTACAAACGCCTCCGTAGCGCCATAATAAAGCACAGAACTGGAAGAACCTAGTATAGCCATGCGAATTGCAACGTTGTATGTTCCTGGCATAAGATCCGTTATGGTTAGCACTGAACCGGGGATAACATTTTTAAAAACTTCTATGTCATTATTGTCCTTGTCCCTTAGGGCAACGGTATAAACCGTAGTGTCTCCACCACCTACATAACCATCTCCCAAGGAACCAGAAGAAGAAAGCGAGCGGGCTGCAGACGAGTCTGGCATTGAAATTATAAGGGATCCAGAATCATCTTTTGCCGAGCATGAAAGTGTTGAAAGAGAAAAGAGAATAGAAACAATGATGTTGAAAAAAATTATTGCACTACACGTATGACGGGGAGGGGTAATTCTCATAAACAACCTCTGGAAATTAAAATCTTCTATAAAAATAATTATAATGCAAATATAAAAAAATTCAACGAAATGCAAGCCGGGCATTTGTCTTTTACAGATTCCGGGTCGGAGCCCGGAATGACGTGTTTTTTATGGAAATAGTATTGTCTTGGCACATCCCCTCTCGCAAAGAATCCTAGCACGGATTGGAGGGGCCGCGCAGCGGTTCTCGGTGGGGTCGCTCCCTGAGCTTGTCGAAGGGGCGGGCACACCGAGAATGGAGCCGAAAGGCGGAACCCCGCAAAGCCGGATTTTACAAGAGCTGCCTTTAGGCACAGTAAAAAAAGCAAGCCAGCTCCAGAAAAATAAAAATCAAAAAGGAAGCGTATTCCCTTTTAAGTGTTTTCCAAATTTGGTATAATCCTAAAAAAAAGGGCGGAGGTCTCTTATGGAAAAAATTATCAGCAGCCTGCTGGAAACGGACATGTACAAATTCAGCATGGGACAGGCTATTTACCACAAATTCCCAAGCTATGTAACTACATGGGATTTTAAGTGCCGCAATGAGGGCGTTAAGTTTACCCACGAGATGGTGGAGGAAATCCGCGAACAGGTTAAGGCATATTGCTCGCTTTCTTTTACGGAGGACGAGCTTGAATACCTTAGCGGCATTGAATGGATTAAGCGCGACTACGTTGACTTTTTGCGCTTGTGGCACCCCAGGTTTGAGGATTTTTCTATAAAGGAAATTCCTGACGGCTGCGGGCTTTCTATAGAGACTACCGGAACTTGGGTTAACACATCTTTTTACGAGATTCCCACCCTTGCCATTGTGAACGAGGTTTACTTTAGGAATTCCGCCGACTACAAGCATCTTTTGGAAAGCTTTGTTGAGCGTGCGGACAAAAAGACCCTGGGACTTGTTGACGGGACATTCACTCTGGGAGCCTTTTCCGAATTTGGCATGAGGCGCCGCCTTAGCGCAGAGGCACAGGAGCTTGTAATAAAGAAGATTATAGAAGCTCAAAAGACCAAGGGCTTTAAGGAATCAAACTTTGTAGGAACAAGCAACGTTTACCTTGCAAAGAAGCTGGGAGTTTCTCCAGTTGGAACAATGGCCCATGAATTTGTTCAGTGCGTTGGGCAGGGTAACCGCAAGCACAATCCCGCTTATTCAAACTGGTACATGCTGGACGCTTGGGTTAACGAATACGGCGTTCTTAACGGCATAGCGCTTACCGACACCGTTGGAACAGACGTTTTCCTGCGTGACTTTAGAAAGACATACGCAACTCTCTTTAGCGGAGTGCGCCACGATTCTGGTGACCCATACGCTTGGGGAGAAAAGATGATTGCCCACTATAAGTCCCTTGGCATTGACCCTAAGACTAAGACCCTGCTCTTTAGCGACAGCCTGGACTTTGAAAGGGCATCCAATTTGTACAAGGCTTTTAAGGACAAGGCAAGGGTTGCTTTTGGCATAGGAACATTCATTGCAAACGACACCGATGCAACTCCGCTTAACATTGTTATGAAGGTTACTGAATGCAACAACGGTCCCGTGGCAAAGCTTTCTGATGTTGAAGGAAAGAACATGTGCAAGGATCCGGCCTACATTCACTACCTAAAGCGCACAATCAACTGGCGTCTTGAGCACCAGGAAATGTAAGGAAAAAAGACATGTCACAAGATAATGAACTGATTTGTGGATACAAGGATTTTTTGGCTAAGGGAAAGACTGAGCGGGAATGCGTTGCTTTCCTTGTAAAAGAAGCAGAAAAGAATGGTTATAAGAACATAGATTCGCTTGAAAAGGTAAAGGCAGGGGACAAGGTTTACCTTACCAAGTTTGGAAAGGCCATTGCTCTCTTTGACATAGGAAGCGACGGCTTGGAAAAGGGCATGAACATTCTTGGCGCCCACATAGACTCTCCCCGTCTGGACGTAAAGCAGAACCCTGTCTACGAAAGCGACTTTATTGTCTACCTTAACACCCACTACTACGGCGGAATCAAGAAGTACCAGTGGCTTACCCTGCCGCTTGCCATTCACGGTGTTGTCTGTAAAAAGGACGGCAGCACAGTGAATGTTTGCATTGGCGAAAAGGAAGATGATCCTGTCTTTGTAATTTCCGACATACTTCCCCACCTTGCGCAAAAGCAGATGAAGGAAACCGCATCCGAATTCATTCCCGGCGAAACCCTTGACCTTATTTTGGGAAGCGAGATTCCCCTTGACCCGAGCGAATCTTCTGCAAAGGCTGACAAAGCAGACAAGTCTGACAAACCCGAAAAAGACAAGGCTAAAAAGGCTGTGCTAAAGCTCCTAAAGGATGCATATAATATAGAAGAAAAAGACTTTGGTTCAGCAGAGCTTGAGGTTGTACCGGCAGGATTTCCCCGCGACCTTGGCCTTGACCGTTCAATGATTCTTGCCTACGGACAGGACGACCGCTCCTGTGCCTACACTTCGGCCTATGCCCTTTTTAACAGCAAGGCGGAAAAACGCACCAACTGCTGTCTTTGCGTGGACAAGGAAGAAATTGGTTCGGTTGGGGCTACAGGCATGGCTTCCCACTTCTTTGAGAATGCGGTTGCTGAACTGGTTGCCCGCATGGGAGACTACAGCGAGCTTACCCTTAGAAGATGCCTTAACAACAGCTATATGCTTTCAAGCGACGTTAATGCGGCTTATGACCCCCAGCACGGAGACTTGTACGACAAGGCAAACGCTTCTTTCCTTAACGGTGGAATCGTATTCAACAAGTACACAGGTTCCAGGGGCAAGTACGATGCAAGCGATGCTTCACCGGAATTTATTGCCATGCTTAGGAATGCACTGGACAAGGCAAACGTTAAGTACCAGATGGCGGAACTTGGCAAAGTGGATCAGGGGGGCGGTGGAACCATTGCCTACCTTGCGGCAAAATACGGCATGTACGTGCTTGACGCGGGCGTTTCTGTTCTTAGCATGCACGCACCCTGGGAAATTACCGCAAAAGAAGACATTGTGCAGGCGGCAAACGCATACAAGGCTTTTCTTAAGCTGTAATAGCTCTTCTCTGGATAATTCTTATCTGGACGGCATTGGAAATTTTAACTGTGTCCGGCACTCCGTGTCCGTCCAGTTTATTGGTATTCCCCGCTTTGCGGGGTTTCGGCTTTCGCCTCCATTGCCTCGCGGCAACGGCTACGCCGCCCCTCCAATCGGGCGTAGGTTCTTTTTGCTAAAGTAAAAAAGCAGCTACCTCTTGAAAAATACAACAAATGCATTACACTTAAAGCATAGGAAAATGCTGATTAATTAAAATTGTGTCTTTCCAAGCTTGGGCATTTGACCTAAAACACTTTTGGAGGTTCACAAATGAAATTTACCACCCCCGTTTGTTTAAGGCTGTTCAAATTCTTTATTGCAAGTGCCGCCATCTTTGCTTTTTCCTCATGTTCCAATGCAGAGGAAGAAGGCACTGTTTCCCTGAACATTCCCAGCTCCTTTTGCGAACAAATTGCCGCCCGACCACCTTTTTCCGGTACTTCCACTGGCGGAGCAGCAACAGAAATGAAGGTTTTTATAACCGGTGATTATGAGGCAAGAAAGACTGTATGGCTTACACCAGGAGACAATATTACTTTACAGTTTGACGGTATAAAAGTCGGCTCTTATATCCACGTGGTATTACTTGTAGTAGATGAATCTGCCTCCTCGGACAGCTGCACAATTGGCATAAGCGATGAGATACCGATTTATGGCAAATATGAAAATTCTGTAGCGCCTAGGTTTAACACCTTGAATCTTAGCTACACTGACGCATTTGATAATGAAAATGATCCAACCGAGTGTACAAGCACCTCACTTTTATTAGATCGAGACCTGCCGGGCTGCACATATAAATGGGAATTTGGAAACGGACCTACAATTATAACTTCCGGTGCTAAATGCACTTCTTCACCCCATACGACCATGGGATTCTCCTATTGCACAATCTACTGTGATGGCACAGAAATCACAACGCTTGGTATTTCGAGAGCGTAACCTACATAGCCGCGGGGGGTAAGTTGCCACACTTCCTCCGCAATTTTTTTTGCAGTATTCCTGTCAAATTCTGACTTCTAGTGATGATATAATATATGGAGAAAGAATTTGAACACACCTTCATTACAAAACAGGGAATACAAGGATAGGCTTTTCAAGGCCATATTCGGGCGTAACACAGAAGAAAGCAAGCGGTGGCGACTTGAACTCTACAACGCTCTTAACGGAACTTCCTACACAGATCCGGATGCACTAGAAGTAAACACAATAGAAAATGTCATCTACATAACCATGCGGAACGACATTTCTTTTCTGGTAGGCTCAGAGATGAACCTTTACGAGCAGCAAAGCACCCATAATCCAAACATGCCATTGCGGGGTCTTATGTATTTTGCCCAGCTATACCAGATTTACCTTACGCAAAGGGGCAAAAGCCTGTTAAGCAGCAAGCTGGTCAAAATCCCCACACCAAAATTCATAGTCTTTTACAATGGGAGCGAAAACGAGGGGTGCCAGTGGAGCTTGAAACTTTCCGATGCATTCATGCGCGAAGACAAATCGGGCAACTTCGAGTGGACGGCGGATGTAATCAACATGAACCCAAAATGCATTAGTCCTCTTCAAAAAAAGTGTAAACCGCTGTATGATTATATAAGGTATGTTTACCGGATAAAGGAAAGCCGCAAGTCTGGCATGGGCAAAGAGGAAGCTGTAGACGAAGCCGTAAAGTGGGCAATCAAAGAAAACCTGTTGGACGGATTCTTTAGGAAGCAGAAAGCGGAGGTAACAGGCATGAGCCTTACAGAATTTGACGAAGAAGAATTCAAGAGAGTGTGCCGGGAAGACGGCTACGAAGACGGAATATATGACAAGGCCATAGAAACTGCGCAGAACTTTCTTAGAATGGGGGTTGCCACGGTAGAGCAAATAGCGGCGGCTACTGGACTCTCCTTAGAGAAAGTCCAAGAGCTTGCAGACTCCATCTTTGCAAAGGCATAGCTAAGACTTCATTTTTAGAAAAAGCCTACCTTTTTTGCAAGGAATTTATGCGGAATAGCGATGCTGTTATTGCGGCCGCAAAGGCAATGGCTGTATAGGTTAGCATATCAAAGATTCCGCCCGACTTGTGAATGGCCATAAGGTAAACATAGGGCGGAAAAAGTTTCTGAACTGCGGATGGGGCATTTATGCTTATAAAAACCGGACAAATCACGAAGGTTGCCAAAAGAACCAGGGGAAGGACACCAGCAAGCAAAGCCTCATCGTTAAAGACAGCGCAAAAGAATGAGCAGAAGGCGGCCGCCCCCAGTGAATAGGCAAAAAGCAGGGGCACTTCCTTTGTCAAGCTTGTGAATGAGCCAGAAAAATACAGGGAAGCAAGCATTACCAGGGAAGCGTCAAAGATTGGCAGGAATATGTAGAAAATCCGCAAGAAGATTTTGCTGCGCTTGGGAAACCACACAAAAAGGCCGTTTTTTTCGTCGCGGATATAATAAAAGGCAGCGGCAAAACCAAGAAGCAGGAGGAAGATGCTGCAAAGCCCTCGTATTGGGGAAGCAAGCAGAGGGACATCCACCGGTTTTGAACCTGATTCACCTTCCACATCCGAATATTCAACCATAAAGATTGGAGCCGTAGGACGGTTTGACTCGTAGATTTTTTCAAAAACTTGGCCGTCAGCATTGCTTTTAAAAGCGGAAGGGTCCATGCGGACAATGTAATTCTTTGTAATCTGGCAGGAAACCCTGGAAAAGAGCTTTCCAAAAAAGAGCTCTGTTATAAGGCGGGTAACAACCGTGTTCTTTTTTACAATAACCTTTATCTGTTTTTTAACAGACTTTCCCCTTTCAAATTCGCGGAATGATTCCTGAAGATCCGGCGGAATTACAAAACCCATGGAAATGTTGCCGGCAGAAAGGGCTTCTTCTATTTGGGATTCAGAGGAAAATTTTGAATACTTTACAAGCCCACCGTCAGAAAAGGATTCGCTTACTGCCTGCAGGGTGTATTCATCGGCAGAAGGAGAGACAGCATAGCCAACCTTAAGCCCAATGTCCTTGCTGTCCGAAGCCTTGTTCAAGAGGAAGGCGGAAAGTGGCAAAAGCAAAAGCAGCAAAAGAAAAACCGGAGTTTTAAGAAAGCGCTTGTTCAAAAGGTGAATGCGGCGCAGTAAAAGGGCTGGTCTATTCATGCAAAATTCTCCTGCGGCGTAAAAAAGCTGTAAGGGCAAAAAGCACTGCCGAATACAAAAGGGTTAGCGCGTGGGCAAAAAGAGAGTCACTTTCCCTAAAGGCAGACCGTATGCTTTCAAAGGCGGCACCACCGGGCGAAAACTTAGAGACAAGCCTCATTGCCTTGGGAAAAAGTTCCACCGGGTAAAAGCAGCCGCCAAGGTAGGCAAGGAAAACTGCGGCTATAAAAAGCAGGGACAAACCGCTAACCGTGTCGCGCACGTTTTCCATCAGAAAAAGCTCCAGCGAAACCACAAATGCCATGGAAGGAAGAAGCCAAAAGAGGAACTTGAAGCGCCAAAAAAAGCCAAAGCTTTCAAGCTCGGGAATAAAGCCTTGTGCAAGATGAACTGTAAAAAGGAATGCCACTGAAGGCAAGAACATTACCGCCAAAAGCAGAGCAAAGCAGGAAATCCAGTCGGATGCAACAAGCGCGAGGGTAGAATGCCCTGTGCTGGAAAGAAGCTTTTGCATGGAATCGTCACTTCGTATGTAGAGAAAAACGTTTCCCAGGCCCCAAAGCAAAAGGAAAAATAGAATCATTGCGCTAAGATAATATGCCCCGGTAGAAACAACCTCGCCAGCCATAAGTTCCTTTATGCCAAAGAGGGTATGCCTTCCCACGACAAGGTTTGCGTAGTGAAAATTCAGTTCGTATTCCCTGGAACGCTCTTTTTTGCCGTAGCGCTTAAGGTGCTTTGCATAATAATCGTGGTAGGTATAGATGCCGGCTTGGGTGTCCGTGATGAGGGATGAAGCTCCGTCCAAGAATTCAGTGAGGATTTTTGTTCCAAGGCCAGCCTGGGCTGTTCCCAAAACAACTTTTATGTTCTTGTTTCTTCCATATATTATTGAATCTATGAAACCGTCCGGAATAACCGCGTAGAGGTTAAGTTCTCCGGAATAAAGCATTTTCTTTGCCTCTTCTTCCGTTTCAAGCTGGGTAAAGGCAACGGAAAAGCGGAAGTTGTCCATGTGCTCCATGGCATATATTCCCATCTGAAAATACTTGCCCTCGTCGTTTCCAACAAGGCCTATTTTTATCTTTGAATATTCAGACTTGCTGGAGGATGATGAAAACTTTGCGTAGAACAGGGCTCCCGCCATGCAGAAAATCATCAGGGACATGAGAAAGATTTTGGGGAAGCTTTTAAAAGTTCTTTTTAGCTGAAGGCAGGCGTATTTCATTTTGAATTTTCCAAATCGCGAACCAGAGCTTTTACGTTGCCTGAATAATTGTAGCGCTCAAGTTTTCCGTCGGAAAGCATGTAGGTTGAATCGCAGAATTCTATTTCCTGAATGTCGTGGGTAACAAGAACGGCCGTTCCTCCCTTGGCACAGAATTCCCCAAGGTAGTCAAGGATTTGTTCCTTGCAGATTATGTCCAGAGAAGCGGAAGGTTCGTCCAAAAGCAGAAGCTTGGGGTTGCATGCCACCGCGCAAGCTATGGAAAGACGCTTTTTCATGCCGCCGGACATTTTTGCGACCGGGGTGCGGATAAAGTCTTTTATGCCAAGCCTTTGCAGTATGCCGGAAGAAAGGGATGCCTCCAAGTCGCTTTTTTTCTGCGCATACCAGAGGCTAAGGTTGTCCAGTGCAGAAAGTTCTGGAAAAAGGGGGATTCCCTGGGGAACATAGCCCTGAACCCTGGTGCGGAATTTTGCATCTTTGAGCAGGTCTACGCCTTCCCAAAGTGAAGTGCCGGAGTCTGGCTTTAGGATTCCGGCAAGTATGGAAAGCAGGGTTGATTTTCCGGTGCCGTTTGTTCCCAGTATGCCAACGCATTTTCCGTCTGCGGCAGAAAAGGATGCGTCTGAGAGGACAAGTTTTTTCTTATAAGACTTACTGATGTGAGCGACTTCCAACATAACCCGATGATTTTAGCGTTTTTGGGCTTTTTTTGCAATTCACAAAGTTACTTTTCAAGGATAGGTCCTTGAACCTCTGAATTTGGAGGGGAGGAAACCGCTCAGAGTCCGAAGCCCGCTGTTTCCTCCCCTCCAAACCACCCTTCCTTCTCGGGCACGGCTTAGGGGCTAGCCCCTAAGAACCCCTCTTTTTCACAAGAGTTTTTTTGGGGGACGCTGCGCTGCGAGTGCAGGGAACGGATTTGTTTCTTGCCAAGGAATATCGAGCCATGGATGGCGGGTTAGCAACATGCAGAAGCCCTTGGCTTCTGCAATCCAGAAAAAATCCAAGGAGGGATTTTCTTGCAGGCATGTTTTTTCCTTTCTTGCCAATAAACAAAGAGCGCATGGAGGCGCGGCTTAGCAGCCCGGAGATTTGCAAAGCAAATCTCCGATCCTCGGGAAAATCCAAGGAGGGATTTTCCCGAGGCGACATACGCCCGATTGGAAGGGCGGCGTAGCCGGCCACCGCAACGAAGTGAGGAGGCTGGAGCGAAAGCGGAACCCTGGAAAGCGGGTGGCGCAGAGGCATGGCGGCCGATTGTAGCCACAAAATGAATGGTAGAGCAAGCAGGACTTCGTCCATAAAACTATCATCCAAAGAATTTAAAAACATGCGTTTGCTTGCGGTTTTTAGGCAAAGTGTGAAAAAGACAGGAAAAATTTAGCGTTATGTTGCTTTTTTGCACTTTTTGAATTATAGTCTTACTAGTTTATTTTTCAAGGAGTTTATTTATGAAAAAAATTGAAGTAGCAGGAGTAGCCCTTGCGCTTTTTGCATCAGGTTTGCTTCTGGCAGGCTGCGGAAAATCTTCCAAGGCAAACAAAATGGAGCCTGCTGAATACTACAGCTACATCGAAAACAAATCTATAGAAGAAGGTTTAAAATCCACAAAGTCTTCTATTTCTTATGAAGATGGTTTTGACGGCAACTTTGACCTTAAGCTTTCCCTTTTTAAGGAAGGAAAGGAACTTATCAAGACTTATGCGGGTGCAATGGCAGCTTCCGGTTCTATGTCAGACTTGGACTGGCTTGACTCTATTAGCCTTAACGGAAACATTGCCGTAAACAAGGGTGCCATGTCTGCAAAGATGACTGGTGGCGTAAACAATGCTAAAATCAACCTGGATGCCGTAATGAACGAAGAGTCTGCCTGCCTCCGTGTTCCCGAATTGAACAAGAGCTTTATTTCTCTTCCTTCAAGCTTCCTTGGCGGTATGTCTGGCCTTGACGTTGGCGCAATCGTAAAGAGCTACACTGAATATCTTACTGCAATCCCCAGCAATGCGGAAATTGCTTCTGAGGTTAACAAATACAAAAATGCCTACCTTAAGTATGCAACTGATGTTTCAAAGAGCACTTCAAATGTTACAAAGGGCGGAAGTTCACAGGAATTTACCGTTCTTACAGTAAACTTTGAGGGCGACAACGCAAAAAACATGGTTAAGGAAATCCTTACTCTGGCAAAGGATGACGAATGCATTAAGAAATTCCTCCAGAGCATGGAAAATTTCCAGCGCACGGTAAATTCTTACAGTTCAAATAATGGTTTCACCTATTCAAAATTTGCAGAAACAGTAGAATCTCTTTTGGAAGACATTGATGAATACGGTCTTGGCGACTTCTCCAACTTTAAGATGGACATTTTTGTTAACTCAAAGGACGAAATCTGCGGTAGGGCTTTCAAGCTTGAAGAGTCAGAGGTGGCTTCATACGTGCTTACAAGGGACGGCAAGAAGTTTGGATTTGACCTTTCTGCAAATATTGGCGGAAACAGCTTTGGCGTGGCTGGCGACGGTACATGCAAGGGTAGCCTCTACACAGGCGAATACACACTTTCTGAAGGTTCAAACGAAATCCAGAAGATTACTATCGAAAACTTTGATGCTGCTGCCGCAAAGAAGGGCGTTCTTAAGGGTACGCTCAAGTTTACTCCACCTCAGTTTGCCGCATATCAGGTAGCATTTGACTTTGTATATGGCAATTCTGATGCAAAGTACGCACTTTCCCTTCTTCAGGATTCAAAGAAGCTTGCAACTCTTGACTACAACACGAAGATTTCCAAGGGTTCTGCAATAAAGCTTCCGTCTGACGCTGTAAAGGCTGAGGGCGAGGAAGAAATCATGAATTACGTAAAGGCACTGAAATTTGGCGAACTTAACAAGATTGTAAAGAAAGTTGGCTTGCCAAAGGAATACGAGGACCAGGTTACTGGTGCTGTAGACGGTTTGTCAAAGCAGTTTGCTGAATAATTACTGAACAAAGGGCTTTATAAGTACAAAAAGGCTATAAGTCTTAGCTAAGGGCCTTTTGGCTTTAGGCGGGGTTCTGAACTGTCCAAATTGGCGGTTTGGAGCCCCGTTTTTTTTCTTACGGGCAAGTCCAAGGCCGCCATGTAGCCCCGTCAGTAACGCGCAGATGTATAAACGTTAGCGAAGGGCTGTCTCGCAACAAAGTTCCAAGCGGCGCGGTGGCGCAAAGGCACTTTCGGTCGGATTGGCCCAAAATGCAGGGTAGAGCCGGCAAAATTACCGTCCAGAAATGAAAAATCAGCGCACAAAGTACCATCCAGACAAAAAAAATCCATCTGTACCCATAAAATCAAAAAAGAGCGCATGATATTCAGTATAAAAAAAAACAATTTTTTTTTGGCACCAAAAAATGCCGTCTTTTTGCACCAAATAAGGGTTTTAGGCCTTTTTTTACCCCCAAAAACTCTATTTTGGCACATTGACTTAAAGCGCTACGGATAGTAGACTAATAATTGTTAAACACCACATCTAGGGCAGAGGGGAAATAACAACTATAACAAAAGGGCAGTAATGCCAGGCTGAAATGCTGGAATTAGATGCCCAATCTCATAAAGTAAGACTGGAGTGTGTAAGTTTCTATGAAAATTATAAAGCGCAGCGGCTCGGAAGTTCTTTTTGACAGGGAAAAAATCGTACTTGCAATTCGCAAGGCAAACAACCGTCAGGAAGTTAACGAAAAAGAACGCCTTACGGAAGCACAGATAAATTCTATAGTAGACGACATTGAAATTGAATGTCACAAAAGCGGCCATGCACTGAGCGTAGAAAATATTCAGGACCTTGTAGAAGACGGAATCATGCAGAACGGCGCCTTTAAGGTGGCAAAGCTCTACATAACATACCGCTATCTCCATAACTTGCAAAGAAATACAACCGATGAGCAGATCTTAAGCCTCTTGGAGGAAAACAACGAGGAAGTAAAGCAGGAAAACTCCAACAAGAACCCCACCGTTGTTTCCGTACAGCGCGATTACATGGCCGGGGAAGTAAGCAAGGACATTACCCGCCGCTTCCTCTTGGACGAAGACATTGCCGCCGCTCACGACCAGGGCCTTATCCACTTCCACGACGCTGACTATTTTGCCCAGCACATGCACAACTGCGACCTTGTTAACCTGGAAGACATGCTGCAGAACGGAACCGTAATCAGCGGCACAAAGATAGACAGGCCGCATTCATTCTCCACAGCCTGCAACATAGCAACACAGATAATCGCCCAGGTTGCATCCTGCCAGTACGGCGGACAGAGTATCTCCCTTGCCCACCTTGCGCCATTCGTCCAGGTTAGCAGGGAAAAGATTCAGAAAGACATCCGCGACACAATGTCCGAGACAGGCATAACAGTAGACGAGCAGCAGTTCAAGTACATGGTGGAACGCCGCCTGCGCTCAGAAATCACCAAGGGTGTACAGACAATCCAGTACCAGGTAATCACCCTTATGACCACAAACGGCCAGGCTCCTTTCGTAACCGTCTTCATGTACCTTAACGAAGCCAAGACCGAGCAGGAAAAAGCAGACCTTGCAATCATCATAGAAGAAGTCCTTAAACAGCGCTACCAGGGCGTAAAGAACGAAAAGGGTGCCTGGATAACACCAGCCTTCCCCAAGCTCATCTACGTACTGGAAAACGACAACATAGAGCCCAATTCCAAGTATTACTACCTAACAGAACTCGCCGCCCGCTGCACAGCCCGCCGCATGGTTCCAGACTACATCTCCGAAAAAATGATGTTCAGCATGAAGGTAGACGGCAACGGAAAAGGCAACTGCTACCCCTGCATGGGATGCCGCTCCTTCCTTACCCCGGACAAGACAGGCAACGGCTACGCAAACATAGCAAACGCAGGCAACTGGCAGCCCGGAGTCTCCAAGTACTACGGCCGCTTTAACCAGGGAGTCGTAACGCTCAACCTTGTGGACGTGGCCTGCTCATCCTACCGCGACATGGACAAATTCTGGCAGATATTAGGCGAAAGGCTTGAACTCTGCCACCGCGCCCTGCAAATCCGCCACAACCGCCTTATGGGAACAAAAAGCGACGCAGCCCCAATCCTTTGGCAGAACGGAGCACTTGCCCGCTTGGAAAAAGGCGAAACAATAGACAAGCTGCTCTTTGGAGGTTATTCAACAATAAGCCTTGGCTATGCAGGACTCTGTGAATGTGTACGCTACATGACAGGCTCTTCCCACACATCAGAAGAAGGAAAGCCCTTTGCGCTAAAAGTAATGCACGCCTTAAACGATGCCTGCGCCAAGTGGAAGGAAGCGGAAAACATTGACTATTCCCTCTATGGAACCCCGCTCGAAAGCACAACCTACAAGTTTGCCAAGTGCCTCAAGAACCGCTTCGGAATCATCCCCGGCGTAACGGACAAAAACTACATAACAAACAGCTACCACGTAAACGTCACCGAAAAAATCGATGCCTTTACCAAACTCACCTTTGAAAGCGAATTCCAAAAACTAAGCCCGGGTGGAGCCGTAAGCTACGTGGAAGTGCCCAACATGGAAGGCAACATACCTGCCGTAATGACCCTGCTCAAGCACATCTACAACAACATCATGTATGCAGAACTCAACACCAAGAGCGACTACTGCCAGAAATGCGGCTACACAGGCGAAATAAACATCGTAAGCGACGGCGAAGGAAAGCTGGTCTGGGAATGCCCCAACTGCGGCAACCGCGACCAAAGCACCATGAACGTTGCCCGCCGCACCTGCGGTTACATTGGCACCCAGTACTGGAACCAGGGCCGCACCCAGGAAATAAAAGAGAGGGTCTTGCACCTCTAGGCTTTTGTCTTCTGAATCTTCCTAATCTGGAGCGTACTTGTTGGTAAAACTGTGTCCGGTCCTTCGGAACCGGCCAGACTTCCATGCAATTTCTACCACCCTAAAACCGATAGCGCCAAGGAGGGCGCGTTAAATCTTAGCAAAATGGCTGGTGAGTTTTCGCAGAAAACTCACGGGTAGAAATTGCATGGAGGCAATTTCTACCCGCTTTGCAGGGTTCCGCGGGTCCCTTCCCGCTCCATTGCCTAACGGCAACCGCTGCGCGGCCCTTCCAATCGGGGCTAGGCTGGTGGGCAAGAAACACGCAAAGATACACTGGTTAATTAAACAAGAGATTCCCATGAAGAAACAAATATCCTTCATATTTTTACTTGCCGCCTGCATAGCCATTTTTGCGCAAACAAAAGAAAGCCTTTTGGAGCAATTAAGGCAGGCAAACACTTTTGAAAATGAACACATTGGCGATGGAGGCCAAAAATCCGAGCTCTATGCAGCCGCCCAAGAACTGGTAAATCTTTGCACTGATTCCGAGCTGGTTAAATTGCTAAGCGACAAAAGCCCTGTAGTAAAATGCTACGCCGCATGTTTTGTTCAAGACAAAAACCTAAAAGCCGACTGGTACCAAATCCTACTCAAAGAAACAAGCGATTATGAAGAAGTTTATTTTGAGAACTACGACCTTATATCTACAGTGCTTGTGGGAGATTATTTTTTAAAAACCCTCTTCGATAAAAAACTAACAAAGGATGAGCAGTACAAAATAAAACTTGAGCTAATCAAAAAGCAGTCAAAACTTTCCTTTGCAAAAAAGATGCTCCATGACCAAGAAAAATCCAATGAACTGTATGAAGCCACCAGAAAATGGGCTTTAACCGGAAATGCAGATGCCATTTTTTCCCTTGCAAAATACAAAAAAGAGCAGGATTTGCACTTAATAGAATTGCTAAAAGACAAAAACATGAGCCTCTTTTTTAGAGCCGGTCTGTATAATTTAAGCGCTTCCCAAAAGCCTTTCCTAAGGGAATATATGATTTCCATAATGCCAGAAAAAAACAGGAAATCTGAATGGAAAGATTTTTACAAACTAATCGCTGCCTACCATGACGGCTTTAGCAAAGAAATTTTTAACATGGCTTTTTCCAATAAAGTTGACAAAGACATTAAGATGTATCATTTGGAATCTATTTATGAAGCAATAAAAGGCTACCAAGACGGCTTTTATGATGATTATCTAAAGACTCTCCAGACTGAATATAATTTTTCTGATGACAAGGTCATTGATTATCTTCGTAAAATAGAAACTACCCGCCTAATTTTCCCCTACGTAATACTGAACTTACTGCTATTTATTTTGTATAAGTTTACAAAGAAACTAAAAAAGCTGCACAGAATAATCTCGATTGTAGACAACCTTCTTTTTGTACTTATTTTGGGCTACGGCTTTTACATAACAAATCCCTTGCTGGTAATTTTACTTCCCTGCGTATTGCTGGTGGCCTATCCAATTTCTTGGGGGCTCAACAGGGAACTGACAGACGAGGAACTTGCCTCCCTAGTGACACTAAAATGCCCCTTTCCATTTAAAGAAAAAAATATAATAAAACAAAAAGTTGCATTCGCCCACTTTGCATTTTTTCCATTTTACTACCTGCTGGACAGCTGGAGCAAGGCATAAGAAAAGTTTTGCTAGCTACGCTCACTACCGAGTTTCTGCGAAACTCGCGCATTTTAATGCTAACACCAATCCAATATTGGGGCGTTGCGGGGCATTGCAAAGGAATTGCCGCTCGAAGCTTCGCTGCGAATACCGCAGAGGGGGAACTCGCAGCGCAGCTTCAAGTGGGCTTACCCCTCCTTACCCCTCTTCCGACAAATCTTCCCCGTTCTTGATTTTAGCCGCATCCAAAAAGCCCATGCTGTAGATTGTAGTCCTGTTGCGGCCGTGCTGCTTGGAATAGTAAAGGGCCTTGTCCGCCTTCTTAAAGACATAGTTTGGAGTAACCCCCTTAATGTCGTGAATAAGGCAGCCACCCACGCTTATTGTAATAGAAAGCTTCTGGTCCTTCTCGTAAAGAACAATGTCCTTTACTGCAAGGCGTATGCGCTCTGCAATTGACCAAAGGCTATTTTCGTCACATTCCGTAAGCAAAATGGAAAATTCCTCTCCGCCAAAACGGGCAACGCAGTCATTTTCCCTAACAATCTTCCGCAGGGTCGTTGCAAGGGCAACAAGAACCTTGTCTCCGCACAAATGCCCATAGGTGTCGTTAAAGTGCTTAAAAAAGTCTATGTCTATTATAAGCATTCCGGAATGGCGGTTGTAGCGGCGAAGGTTGCTTATAGCCTCATCCATTCTGGTAAGAAAAAAGTCGTAGGTAAAAAGCCCGGTCTTTGGCTCGGTAATGCTAATCTCGTAGTGCAGGCCGTTCTGCATCGTTACCGCAAGAACAGAAAACATTCTATGTATATAGAACATTTCGTTGGCAGAAAAGCCGCTGCCATCATTCTTTACGCTTATATAAATTATTGCGTAAACACCGCCAATCCCCAAAAGCGGAATCACCAGTGCCGGCTTTAGCTTTAAAAAATCATCAGAAAAAGTGTCCTTTGGAAGCTCATGAACCAAATTCCCAAAAGGAACCGCATATCCGTTTACCGTCGTGTTTGCAAGATTGTCAAAATACTTCTCCAAAATATAGAAATACTTTGCATCCAGGCTCTTGTTCACCTTCTTTAGGTCAGAATAATAGAACTGCCTAAGACCGTTTTTGCGCGGAGGCTTTATCATAAAGACAAGAGTTTCCGGCACAAAATAATCGTTCAACTTGCTTATCAAAAAGCCAATCATTGAATCGACTTGGGTATAAGAAACCAACTGAGAAATATCTGCTATTGCCCTGTTCAGTTCCCTAGCCTCATTCTTCAAGTCCTCAATCCTGAACCACAGAGCTGCCTCGCTAAGCCGAACATCCCGGCCGCTGCCTTTCTGTTGAATCTCGCTCACAAATCCATTATACCACACAATTCCCAAAAATCACACAATCTTTTTTTACTTTTTTTGGAGCCGCATTTATGGTTAAACTGTGTCCGCCACTCCGTGCCGGCCAAACCTTGGCATTTTATCCTTTCTAAAACAAGGAGCGGCATGGAGGCCGCGTCAGATGTTTGCATAATCGACAAGGCGAGTTTTTGAAAAAAACTCGCGGGATAAAATGCCAAGGAGGGCATTTTATCCCGCTTTCCAGGGTTCCGCGGGTCCCTTCCCGCTCCATTGCCTAGCGGCAACCCGCCTGCAGCGGGCCCTTCCAATCGGGGCTAGGCTTGATTTCAAGTACCCCTTCGACAGTCATTTTATAAAGCCCGGCAAAGATGTCCCTGGACACAGCCAAAACGCCGGTGGCCATTTGCAAAGCCCACACACTTATGCAGGCTCAGCAAGAGGAAGGCTCCGTCTGTCCCTGGCGGATTATCTCCTGCACTTCGGCTTCGCTTTTGCCTACAAAAGAGGCTATTACCCCTACGGGAATGTTCTTTTCGTATGCTCCCAGAATGTTGCGCCTCGTTGCCTGTTCAATTCCTTCGGCACGGCCCATCTCCCTGCCATGGTAGATTGCGTCGTTTATGTAGATGTTCTGCATCATGTACTGCCTCCTGAATTTGTTGGAGCCCTTAACTTCCTTGGAAAGCTCCTCCAGCCTCCGCGTGAATGCGCTCGTTGCGTCGCCACTGTCTATGTAGCGGAGCAGGCTCCTCCTCTCGCCGTCACTGTCAGACTCCCACGCACTTACATTATAGAATATCTTTTGGCTTTTGTCGCCAAGTTTCAGCGAGGAATCCTCAAGGCATACGTTCTCAAAGGTGTAGGCGGGAAGATTCCTGTCAAAGGGGTCTGCCCTGCAGATGAAGATGACGTAGCCCTGGCACAGGTCCCCGTAGTCCTGCCCCTTCATCAGCAGGTCCATGTCCAGGAGCCCCTGGTAGTAGCGCATCCTGAGCGGAAGGGATGCATGGGCTACAGTCTGCATCTCTATGTTGTAGAGCGTCTTCCCGTCACGGGCAAGCACGTCAAGCCTTATCCCCTTTGAGTCGTAGAAGGGGCTTATTACCTTCTGAAGCTCGGGGTAGGTTATCTTCCCCGCCCTTATGGCCAAAAGCCTTTCTATTACGCCCTTGCAGACCTCCCTGCGGTACATCAGTGCGCCGAAGAGGAAGTCGTCCGCAAAGGTCAGCTCCTCCACCGGCTTGAACCTTACCCTAAGCCTCCTGCACTCGCGCTCAAGCTCCGCCGTCTCCAGTCTTTCCAATTCCGAAAGAGATTTCAGTTTTACTTCCATACACTTATATATTTGTCATTAGAATTCCAAAAACTGACACATTTGCGAAGATTTTTTTGTTTTTTCTGCTGCAGGGCGGCCACTACACCTGCAGCGTAGCGTCAAGCGGGCTCTCGAAGTGCCGGTGCTTCTTTGCAAACATGTCAGTACATCTTTGAAAACAAGTTCCCTTCGAGAGCCTCAGGGAACGGTTTTCTTGTATTAGAAAAAAAGCCACCTTCCCAACGAGAACCGCCATGCAGTCGTCATCCCGAACTTGATTCGGGATCTGTAAAACATTCAGCCACAGTGGCTACAGACCCTAAATCAAGTTCAGGGTGACGGATTCTTTGTGTTAGTAAAAAAAACACCTATTATTAATTCTGCTATATGACAGTATTGTAAGTCTGTAACTTGTTGCAATACAGATATTTATCTAGGGTGGTCAAAAATATAACAAAAAATTATTTTTGGCGGAAAATTTTATTGTAATAGTCTTAAATTCCGATACGCGAAAAAATGTTAAATTTGCCAACAAAATGTTACTTTTTAAATATTTTGGGTCATTTTTACCCATTTTTCTTCAATACTACTTACAGAATGGTAGCTTTCGCAGCTGTCTCTTTCGCAGAAGGTATCACATTTGGTGCTTGGCTCCGCGCTCTTGCTGCTCCTGTAGCAAGCAACGGTGACGAGACAATTACTGCTGCTGGTAACTCTTGGGGTTACGGTGCCCGCACAGCTCGTATCAACGTTTCTGCTGTTGCTCCAGACGGAAACGCAGGTTTCAACATGGGCGTTTACAACGACGTTACAATGAGCCTCTCTGCTGGCGACGAAGCAAACCTCTGGGTAAAGCCAATGGACATCGTAAAGGTTTCATACGGTAAGTATGACAACAACACACTCCGCGGCGACGTATGCTACGGTTCATGGAACTGGCTCCGCCCAACATCTTCTTGGATCGCAGAAGACGAAGGCCTCTTGATGAGCGGAAACGGTGGAACAGGTCTCATGGCAGAAATCACACCTATGGAAGAGCTCTACATCCAGGTTATGGCTCCTATAACAACAGCACAGGTAAAGGCTGGAACAACATACAAGAACCTCCGCGCAGGTTTTGCTTACACAGTTCCTGGCACTGTAAAGATTAAGGGCCAGTACATCGGCAAGGGTGCTGCTTCTCAGAAAGAAGGTGCTTATCTTAACGGCAAGTTCTTTGATGATGAAGACAAATTCGATGCAGCTCTTGCTAAGCTTTGGGGAGAGGGTCAGGACTTAGACGACGACGGCGACGTTGATGGTGATGACGCTGACTTATGGGAAGAAGGACTTGTAGAAGATGGTATTTTAAAGCCGGTAGCAGAAGCCGATGGCAACAGCAACTGCGACCTCGAAGCAGAAATCGACGTTCTTGCAGTAGATGGTCTCTTCGCAGGTGTTGGCTTCCGCTATGACGTTCGCAAGGACGGAAAGACAGCAGCAGCCGGACAGGAAAACATGAAGATTGCCCTTGGTGCATCTTACCAGGTTATGCCAGAGCTCAAGGTATCTGCAAGCGGTGCTTACTTCACATACTACGGTGAAAAGGTTGACCCACGCTTCCAGGCTGGTCTTGGCGTAGACTACGACCTCGGCGACGGTCTTGCTGTAAATGCAGACTTCCGCTACAAGTCAAAGTCTGGCGTTGATGGCCACAAGGCTAAGAACTCAGATAACATGGCATTCTCTGTTGGCGTAACAAAGAGCGTATCTTCTAACGGTTACATCGGAGTTGCATTCCAGGGACAGACAAACAGCGGTACATTCGCTAACACTGTAATCCCAGGTCAGCCAAATGATGACCTTGAAAACAAGAACTTCACATGGGCAGTTCCTGTTGCTCTCTCTGTATGGTTCTAAGCCTAGCGTAGCAAACGCTACACTAACCTAACCAAAAAGGTCACTGGTATCCCCAGTGGCCTTTTCTGTTTTAAATCCTTGTACCACAACACGGTCCCTGAGCCCATCGAAGCGCTGCCATTTCTTTGCAAACTGCTCCCTTCGAGAGCCTCAGGGAGCGGATTGCTGGTGTTAGCAGAAAAATTTCACCCCAACAAAGAACCGGCACTTTCTTTGCATACAAGCGCCCTTCGACAGGCTCAGGGAGCGGATTCCGTGTGTTAGCAGAAAAACTTCACCCAGACGGAGAACAGGCAATTCTTTGCAAACACGCCCCTGCACCTGTCAAAGCACGGTCCCTGAGCCTGTCGAAGGGCCGTCGTCTCTTTGCATACAAACTCCCTTCGAGAGCCTCAGGGAGCGGATTTTTTTGTGTAAACCAGCGTGTCACCGCCCAACCTACGCCGCCATGGAGCCCCGGCAGTACCGCGCAAGCGGTATGAGCCGAATAGGCGAAGGGCGGAACGGCGGTGGCGCAGGGGCATATTCGGTCGAATTAAGCCAGGGAACAATATGGTAGAACAATTAGGACTTCGTCCATAAAAGCATCGTCCAGAGAGACTAAAAATTCCTCAAAAAGAGGGCAATTCTAATGCTTTGCCCCGCCAATTATTGGCAGGAAGATTTTTTCGGTGGCACTTTCTATTTCCGTAAGGGCGGCCTCGGTCTGGTGGTGGGCGTAGTGGTCAAGCATGGCCTGGGTTTTGTGCCCGGTTACAAACTGAAGCTTTCTTCCGTCCACAAAGTCTGCCATGTTAGCGGCAAAAAAATGCCTCCAGCAGTGGAAGGTAATTTTGTCCCATTCGGGAATATGCAAACTTTTTAGCTGGCGGTGAAGGGCTTCGTTCCAGTAGTGGGCCTGTTGGGGAACAGAGCGCTTGTAGCCCCAAAAAAGAAAGTTTTCCTTGCACTGTCCGTATGGGTTCTGGGCTGCCTGCCGGCGGATTAGTTCGTAGAGCTGCAGGGGGATTTTTATTTCGCGCTCAGAGCCGTTTTTTGGGCATTTGAGGCCTTCCATCCGTGCCCAGTTGTGGCGGACCAAAATGCGGTCTTTTTCTATGTCTCCAAGCTGAAGGGCTTGAATTTCTCCGCATCTCATTCCGGTACACATGGAAATTAAATTTGCCAGCTTGCAGTCGGGGCTTTCCCATTCCGTGCTAAAAAGGAGCCTTGCCTGTTCCATGGTAGGAATTATGCGCTTTTTGTGGGTAACCCGGCAGTACATGATTGAACTAAAGCAGTCGCGTTTGGTAAGCCCGTTTCTGTATGCCCACTTTAAGGGGCCAGTTGCAGCCCTCACAATCTGATTTATGGATTCGCTGCTTAGCATTCGGTTTTTGTAGGACGGGTACAGGATAAGCTGCCGCATTACATATTTTATGTCGTCCTTTGTTATGGAATTCAGCGGTCTTTGCCCCAGCCTTGGAATCCAATAGAGCTGAACCCGCCTTTTCATGATGCTGGCGTAGCGCCTGTGGATTACCTGCCCGGTAAGATTTTTTTCTTTTATGTAGGGGGAGCGGTCAAAGTCCCAAAATCGTTCAAGAAAATGTGCAAAACTTTCGGCTGTTGTCTTTTTTGTGCCATCCGCAGTGTATGCGCTTTCTGCAGAGATGATGTATCTTTTTGCCCTTAAGGCATTTATTATCTGATTCACGTCTTCTGAGTTCAAATCAGTAAAGAGAATGCTTCGGGCTATCCTGTTGAATTGTTTTTCTTGCATGGCAACCTTCCTGTTTAAGTAAATTTAAATTGAATAGTATAAATTTCGACTTTTTGCAGTAGGCTTTATAGGCAGCTCTTGTATTCTGATTTTTGGACGGTGCTTTTATGGACTAAATCCTAATTGTTCTACCATCTGTGGATTGGCTTAATTCGACCGTCCATGCCCCTGCGCCACCGCCCTTCCAGGCTTCGCTAACGCTCATCCCCGCGCAAGCGCGTGGACTAAAGGCCTTCCACGGCGGAGTATGCTGGTGCGGTGGCACATTGTGGCAAATGAGTGTGTTTTGCAAAGGTATGCCGCCCCCATCCGTCACCCTGAACGCACTTGCGAGCAAGTAATTTCAGGGTCTGTAGAAGCTGTAGCTGAATGTTTTACAGATCCCGAATCAAGTTCGGGATGACGGTTTTTTGTTAAAATGGCGGTTTTTCGTCGGGACGGCACTTTTTTCTAACACAAAGAATCCGTTCCCTGAGGCTCTCGAAGGGAACTTGTTTGCAAAGATATGTCGGCACTTCGACTACGCTCAGTGACCGCGCTGTGGCACAAGTAATGCGTCTTGCGAAGATAAGCCGCCCCATCCGTCATCTTGGACTTGTTTCAGGGGCTGTATAAGCTGCGGCTGAATGTTTTACAGATCCCGAATCAAGTTCGGGATGACGGTTCTTTGTTAAAATGGCGGTTCTTTGTTGGGAAAGCACTTTTTCCTGGCACAAAGAATCCGTTCCCTGAGCTTGTCGAAGGGAACTTGGTTGCAAAGAAGTACGGCCCTTCAACAGGCCGCTTGACGCTACGCTGCGGGTGCAGGGACCGTGTTGTGGTGCGTACAATGCTTTTTGCGCACGGTTTAAAAACAGGAAGCCCCCGGCACTTTGACTATGCTCAGTGACCGGGGGCTTTTGGTTAGGTTAGTGTAGTGTTAGCTACGCTAGGCTTAGAACCATACAGAGAGTGCTACAGGAACAGTCCATACGAACTTAGCGTCTTTTCCGTCCTTGAGCTTTCCATCCATACCAGCGAAGTTACCGCTGTTTGTCATACCCTGGAAAGCAACTCCGATGTAACCGTTAGAAGATACGTTCTTTGTTACGCCAACAGCAAATGCCATGTGGTCAGAGTTCTTATCCTTCTTTCCGTCATTTCCAGACTTTGAAACATAGCGGAAGTCTGCGTTCATTGCAAGACCGTCGCCGAGGTCATAGTCTACGCCTGCACCAGCCTGGAAGCGTGGGTCAACCTTTTCACCGTAGTATGTGAAATATGCACCGCTTGCAGAAACCTTAAGCTCTGGCATAACCTGGTATGAAACACCAAGGGCAACCTTCATGTTTTCGTCGCCCTTATTGTTTGTCTTTCCATCTTTGCGAACATCATAGCGGAAACCTACACCAGCGAAGAGGCCTTCTACAGCAAGAACGTCGATTTCTGCTTCAAGGTCGCAGTTGCTGTTTCCTTCTACTTCTTTCTGAACCTTTTTAGTTTCGCCATCCATAACTTTGGTGCCGTCTGCTAAGTATCCAGCAACATTAAGTGCTTCGTTAGCTGCGACAGCTGCATCATATTCATCTTTTGTAGCTTTCTTACCGTCTACTGCATAGTCGATCTTACCAGCACCTCTTCCGATGTACTGACCTTTAACCTTTACAAGACCAGGAACTGTGTAAGCAAAACCACCGCGAAGCTTCTTGTATGTGTCTCCAGCCTTTACTACCTTGTCTGTGATAGGAACGAGAGCCTGGATGTAGAGACCATCCATCGGAGTGATTTCTGCCATAAGACCAGTATTCTCGCCTCTAGCTGTACCGCTCATCAAGAGACCTTCGTCGCCTTCGAGCCAAGCAGAATTAGGACGCTGCCAGTTCCATGAACCGTAGCAAACATCACCGCGGAGTGTGTTGTTGTCATACTTACCGTATGAAACCTTTACGATGTCAAGAGGCTTTACCCAGAGGTTTGCTTCGTCGCCAGAGTTAAGCTTGCCCATTGTTGAGTCATTGTAGATGCCCATGTTGAAACCTGCGTTTCCGTCAGGAGCAACAGCTGTAACGTTGAGACGTGCAGAGCGAGCTGGTGTACCCCAAGAGTTTCCAGCAACAGTTACTGTGTCTTCTCCGTTGTTTGCTACAGGTGCAGCAATGTTGCGGAGCCAAGCACTGAATGTGATACCTTCTGCGAAAGAGACAGCTGCGAAAGCTGCCATTGCAGTGATAGCCAAAATCTTTTTC
>Ga0256407_10002545_pt1 | contig 34693 bp, 29 predicted proteins | sample RumenRJG_04DNA_FD_193489 | JGI IMG/M metagenome (GOLD analysis project Ga0256407, IMG submission 193489) | Bovine rumen microbial communities from Lethbridge, Alberta, Canada - RJG_04 | ecosystem: Host-associated > Mammals > Digestive system > Stomach > Rumen | place: Canada: Alberta...
AGCTTCCTTCAGATTCCACCTCACGATGGACACCCTTGCTGTTCAGCTATGTACTTCGTCGTTGCCTACGCGTACTCGGGACTTTCACCCGTTAGAGCGCGCCCATGGCGCGCGAACTAAAAAAGCACCGGGAATGCTCGCATTCCAAGGTGCTTTCTTTTATTACTAACCCTATCAGTTACCGCCGGCCGCTTCCGTGGGAAGGGGTATATCCTCCAGTTCCATAACCCCTCTCATGGTAATAACCGGGCCACCGGTCTTCTCTATATAGTCTCTTGTAATGGTAACCTGGCCTATATTATCGTCCTTAGGTATCTCATACATAATATCCAGCATGAACTCCTCTATAATGGCACGCAGCGCCCGGGCACCCATCTTCTTCTCCTTGGCTTTCTCAGCGATAGCCTCCAAGGCACCGTCATCAAACTCCAGCTTAACTTCATCCAGGGCAAGAAGCTTGGAATACTGCTTAAGGATAGCGTTCTTGGGCTCCTTAAGAATCTTCACCAGCATATCCTTGCTTAATCCCTCCAGAGTACATATAACCGGAAGTCTTCCGATGAACTCCGGAATCATACCGAACTTACGGATATCCTCCACCGTAACCTTAGAGAGAATATTCTCATCGTCATCATACTTATCCTTTAAGTCGGCCTTAAACCCTATTGATGACTGTTTATTAAGTCTTTCTTTAATAATCTCGTCAAGCTCCGGAAACGCTCCTCCGCAGATGAAAAGGATGTTTCTGGTGTTAACCGTAGTGAGAGGTACCATGGCATTCTTGGAATTAGCTCCTACGGGAACCTCGACTTCACTTCCCTCAAGGAGTTTAAGCATACCCTGCTGTACTGATTCTCCGCTGACATCTCTCTGGTTGGTATTACGTTTCTTGGCTATCTTATCTATCTCATCGATAAATACTATTCCCTGCTCTGCCTTATCCACGTCATTATCAGCCGCTGTAAGGAGTTTTGAAAGAACACTCTCAATATCGTCTCCGATATAGCCGGCTTCTGTAAGAGACGTGGCATCGGCTATGGCCAGAGGCACATCCAAAAGCTTAGCCAGAGTCTTAACCAGATAGGTCTTACCGCAACCTGTGGGACCGATCATAAGCATGTTGGATTTCTCTATCTCAATCTCGTCCATGGTATCTGTGGCAACCCTCTTATAATGGTTGTATACAGCCACGGACATAATCTTCTTGGCCTGCTCCTGACCCACAACATATTCATCAAGCTTCGCTTTGATAACGTGAGGCTTGGGAATATCCTTGATATCGATAAGGGGCTTGGCCTTGTCCTTCTTTTTCTTCTTAATCTTCTGTCTGGTGGTGGGCATCAGGCTCTGAAGATCAGCCAGATTAATCATGCTTATATTCGGCAGAGGATTATGGACGGGATTTTCTTTTTCCTCATCCTCCGGCTCCTCGCTGCCTTCTTCGGCCTTCTTAGCCGGTGCTTCCGCACTCTTATTGCCCAGTATACTGTTAATGTTATTATTCATGCCTAAAAGGCTGTCATAATTAAAGCCTGAATTCTGCATGGTATCGATGGTCTTTTGCATACAGTCCCTGCAGATGCATATATTGCCGGGTATCTTTATCATAGAGCCGGCTATGCTCTCAGGTCTACGGCATATATAACAAATATCCTCGTATTCTTCTTCCTTATCTTCTACTTCAATGATATCACTCATGGTATTCTCCCTCCGATAGAGTACAGTATACAGTAAAGTGTGTAATTTAGCAATTGTGCATAATTAAATAAAAAAGAGCCCCGTATTTATCTACTTGAATTTTAATCCTAATCCGCTTAAACTTGTTTCTGGGTAGAATTGATTACATAAGATATATCATCAGGAGATAGGCACAGAATGGACATTTTCAGTATATTATCATTATTCGGCGGTCTTGCTATGTTCCTGTACGGAATGAAACTTATGGGCAACAGCCTCAAAGAGAGTTCCTCAGGAACCCTTAAGAATATAATGGAAGGAATGACTAACAGTCCTGTTAAGGCCTTCGTTCTCGGACTTTTTGTTACCGCCCTTATTCAGTCATCCACAGCAACCATCGTTATTACATCGGGTCTTGTGGCCGCTGAGATTATCACATTGAAGCAGTCTCTGGGAATTATCATAGGTGCCAATGTAGGTACCACCATTACCGGTCAGATTATCCGTTTGATGGATATCAATTCCTCATCTACAGCCTGGCTTCAGATCTTCAAGCCGGCCACCCTTGCTCCTATAGCCCTTATAATAGGTATTATCTTTATCATGTTCTGCAATTTTAAGAATTCCCGCCTTGCAGGAAATATTGCCATGGGATTCGGTATCCTTTTTACAGGTCTTATGGCCATGACTGATTCCGTAACGGGTTTAAGCGAGACAGGAGTTTTTGACAGCCTTTTTAAGAGCATTGGCAGTAATCCCTTTATCGGATATCTGGTGGGAGCCGCCGTAGCATTCATCCTCCAGAGTTCATCTGCCACCATCGGTATCCTCCAGTCATTTTCAATGACAGGTCTTTTTACTTTCGGAGGTGTCTATGCCATTATCGTAGGTGTCTTCTTAGGCGACTGCGTGACTACAGCCATTGTATGCTCCATAGGTGCCAAGCCGGATTCCCGTCGTGTGGGGCTTGTTAATATTGTATTTAATATCTGTAAATCCATTCTTGTATTCCTGGGTGTCCTAATAGCCCACAGTCTGGGCCTTTTGGATGGTATCTGGGATGCACCCATTAATTCGGGAGGTATAGCAAATGCCAACACTGTATTTAATCTGGTATGCGCTGTAGTACTCCTGCCCTTTATAGAATCCTTTGAGAAACTCAGCCACGTTATGGTTAAGGATGATCCCATCCCCGTTAATAAATATGAGGCTAAGCTTAATGCCCTTGATCCCGTCTTCTTCAGCACACCGGCCCTTGCATTTAACAGCTGCTACGATGCCCTGCTGACCATGCTGGATTGCTCTATACTTAATGTTCGCAAAGGTCTTGCCCTTCTCAGGAATTACGATCAGAAGGAGTTTGATTTCATAAAGGAAGAAGAGATGAATATCGATCTCTTCGCCGACCGTATCAGTAACTATCTGGTACAGCTTTCGGGTCAGATCCATGAAGACTACCATATTAAGCTTATGGATGAATACTACAAGGTAATCGCCGAATTTGAACGTCTGGGAGACCATGCCGATAACCTGGCAGAGGAAGCCCAGGAGATATTTGAAAAGGGACATCCCCTTTCCCGGCATGCATTGAAGGAACTGGACGTTGCTTCTGAGATACTTGATAAGATCATGGATTATTCCCGCCTTGCCTTTGAAAAAAGAGATGTGGAAGCAGCAAGACATATAGAACCTCTGGAAGAGGTGGTGGACGACCTGGTATATGCCATGAAAGAAAACCATATAAAGAGGCTCAGAGGCGGCCAGTGTCATATTATGATAGATAATAATTTTCTTAATGTATTAAGCAATATCGAGCGTATCTCTGATGTATGTTCAAATGTGGGCATTGCAGTGGTAGCCCGTGTCGAGCCCGGGCTTGCTCAGGAAGCCCACAGGTATATTTCAAGGCTCCATCAGGGAAAAGATGAAACATTTAATAAAGAATATCATGACGCACATGATTACTTCTTTAATAAGCTGGAGGCTTAAAAGAACCCGTCCCCTTTTAAGAGGACGGGTTTTATTTCATCTGTTATCTGTTCTAGAAAGTAACCTTAACCGACTCTTTGGTGTACAATCCGTCTTTAAATCTGTATATCTCAACGGTAATTGTATCTCCGACTTTGTGTTTCTTGCAGATCTTCTGTACGTCTTCAACCGTTGTTATCTTCTCATCATCAATCTTAACTATTACGTCCTCTTCCTGCAGTCCGGCCTTCTCAGCAGGCGTTCCGGCTTCAACCTTCGCTATGTATGTCCCCATGGGGATATGATATCTGGCCTGCTCTTCACTGCCCACATTAACTCCGCTGATGCCGAGCTTAACCCCTGCTCCTTCCGGTCCGCCGTGATCTACTGCCACAGCAGCACCGTTAATGGCTTTTTCTATAGTAGGCAGGGCATTTGCCATAGGAACCGCATAGCAGATACTGTTAGTATAATTTGCTATACTCTTGGCGTTACTGATACCTACTACTTCACCTCTTGCATTCAGAAGAACTCCGCCGCTGTTACCGGGATTGATCTCAGCATCGGTCTGGATAACCGAGTATGTGGCTCCGTCTTCATTTGTCATGGTTCTTTCAAGGGCGCTGATAACACCGGCCGTAACAGACTGTCCGTATCCTAAAGCATTACCTACTACAATGGCAGTCTCACCTGCTTTAAGCTTAGTGGAATCCCCCAGCTTGGATATACGTATAGCCTCCAGGGTAGAGGGGCTCATATCGGTGGTGCTTACGGCAACGATGGCAACATCATTGTCAGGATCGGTTTCCTTAACAACAGCCTCGGCTCCCATTCCGTCGCAGAATCCAACGGTCAGTTTGCTTGCTTCCTTAACAACATGGTAGTTGGTGGCAATAAGGACTTCTGAATCACTCTGATGTACTATAAAACCGGATCCTGCCCCTTTGCTTGTCTGCTGTCCCCTGCGTCCGAAAAAGTCAACATATTCATTTACGCTTATATTGGTAATGGATACTACCGAAGGCATAACCGCTTCAACAACGGAAGACACGTCCATTGCCACAATCTGTGATGAAGAAGTATCAACATTAGTACCGTTAGACTGAGGCAGTTCAACATTTGTAACGGGCTCCGGCGTACTTTGGGCTTTCTCCACAACTTTGTTTACGTTATAGAACAAACCCGAAATATAATTAACTCCTGAGAATACAGTCCCGGAGATCAGTCCGAAAAGCAATGCGAATACAATTACCTTACCTACCCCGGATTTCTTCTTGGGAGGCCTGCTGTTATAGCTTCCTCCGGTGTAACTTCCCCCGGTATATCCTCCCGTGCTCTGTCCGGCACTCTGACTATTCTCATAAAACCTCTCATATCCGTCATTTGAATATCCGCTTCCGTTCTGTCCGTTAGTTTCATTATTCATAACCAAAACCTCGCTTCTCTTGTTTCTCTCTGCCCGCCCCTCCCCACAAGCGGGGAAAGCGAGCGAAAATTATTACCTTATGATTGAGATTATATAATCCAAATGTGTCCAAAATGTGTATATAAAATGTACTTTTTGTATATCTTTTTTTTCTGCCATAAACAGGAATGCTACCATATAGTTTAAAAGCGTCCCTGCGTTAAACTATTTGGTAGCATTCCGTAACTAGAACAGTAAATCTTATTCCACCGTAACAGATTTCGCCAGATTCCTCGGCTTATCCACATCATACCCCTTCCCCACTGAAACATAATAAGCAAACAACTGAAGCGGAATAATCGCCAGTGAGTTGGTAAAATACTTATTAGTCTGAGGAATATAGATAGTATAATCGGAAACCTTCTCAATCTCCGTATTTCCTTCATTTGTCACGGATAATACAAAAGCTCCTCTGGTTTTAACCTCAACTATATTGCTTATGGTCTTCTTATACAGATCTTCCTGGGTAAGAACTGCCGCCACCAGCGTTCCATCCTCTATAAGAGAGATGGTTCCGTGCTTCAGTTCCCCTGCTGCATAAGCTTCGGAATGAATATAGGAAATCTCTTTAAGCTTTAATGACGCTTCCAGAGAAATAGCGTAATCTATTCCCCTTCCTATAAAGAATACGTCCTTTGCAGCAACATATCTTGTGGCAAAATGCTGTATCTTTTCTCTGTTATTAAGAAGCATCTCTATCTGATCCGGAAGTTTGCGGAGGTCCTTAAGATATCCTTCAAAATCCTTTTCGCTGACCTGACCCCTTACCATTCCGAACTTCAGGGCGATCATGTAATGTGCTATAAGCTGGGCACTGTAAGCCTTGGTAGTGGCAACTGCAATCTCAGGTCCTGCCAGAGTGTATACTACTTCGTCCGCATCTCTGGCTATGGAACTTCCTATGGCATTTACTATACCAAGAGTCCTTACTCCCCGGCGCTTTGCTTCTTCCAGGGCAGCCTTGGAATCAGCCGTCTCACCGGACTGACTTACAATAATAACAAGGGAGTCTTTGTCAAGGATTGGGTCCCTGTATCTGAATTCAGAGGCCAGATCCACTTCAACGGGAATCCTGGCCAATCCCTCATACACGTACTTGGCCGTTACTCCGGTGTGATAAGCGCTTCCGCAGGCCACTATATATATCTTGCTTATATTCTTAATATCATCATCACTCATCTTAACATCGGGTATAACCAGCTTACCATCCTTCAGGAAACTGTCCAAAGTATCCCTTACAACCGTAGGCTGCTCGAACATTTCCTTTAACATGAAATGCTCATAACCACCCTTGTCAGCTGCATTTACATCCCATTCGATCTTTGTAAATTCCTTTTCTATCCGGTCTGCATCAATGGTACAGAAATCAATGCTGTCCTTGGACAGGATAGCGATCTCCCCGTTAAGTATAAAACACACATCCCTGGTGTACTTGAGTACTGCGGGAACGTCAGAAGCTATAAGGTTGCCGTCCGAACCTTTTCCCACGATAAGTGGACTGTCCTTACGAACAGCATAAAGCTTATCGGGATCTTCCTTGAAAATGATACCCAGGGCATAGGCACCTTCTGCACGATGCATAACCTTGCGGATAGCCTCTAATGGATCCCCCTTATAATAGTAATCCAGCATATGGGCTATTACTTCCGTATCAGTCTCTGAAACGAACTTGTATCCTTTATCCATAAGACGTTTTTTCAGGGTCATGTAGTTTTCTATAATACCGTTGTGAACCACAACGATAGATCTGCTCTCGTTAAAATGAGGATGAGAGTTAACATCACTGGGTTCACCATGGGTGGCCCATCTTGTATGACCTATTCCCACATGCCCGGGAAGCATCTGGCCGTCATGGGTCAGCTCACAAAGTACCTGCAATCTGCCCTTTGACTTGGCTATATTAATCTCTTTTCCGTCATATACGGCAATACCGGCCGAGTCATATCCCCTGTATTCCAACTTGGCAAGTCCGTCCAAAAGCACCGGTCCGGCCTGTCTTAAACCTATATATCCTACTATTCCGCACATACCGAAAACTCCTTTATTTAAATCTAAATTATATTAAAATCCCTTTATGCTTCCCAGGAGCCACCCCAGATATTTTGCTCCTTTATACAGTCTGTCGTAACCCAGCCACAGATACTCCTTGTAGTCCAGCAGGTACATGGCGCTTTTTACGTTCAGCCTCAGTTCATTCTTAATATCCGGGGAATATCCGTGTCCGGAAAGCTTCTTCTTCTGGAAGTAACCGATGTCATAATATCTCTTAAACTGCTTAATTAAAGAGTAATTGTTGGATCGGATGACCACCGCATCTTTGCAGTATGCAACCCTGTCTCCCTTCTCCATGAGAACACATGCCATAAGGACTTCCGGAGCCAGATCCACATCCTCAAATCCCCCTGCTTCATCAAATGAAGATTTAATAAACCCAGCGCATCCATATCCCAGGGGTGATATCTTTCCGGCGGCTTCCTTTATGGTCTCCTTTGTTACGACATAGGAACGTGCAGGGTAGTAATATATCATTTCATATCTCTCCGGCTCTATACATCCGGATCCTGCCAATTCCCTGGCCAGTGAGCAGGTTACTCCCTTTCCGGCGGAAAGGGGCAAAACCAGTTTTTCTATAAGATACTTATTATATGCCTTAACCTCCGGATCCGGGAAAACCACAATATCCGCCTCAGAGAATCCTGCGCCGAAGGTTTTCAGCCTGCCCCGGCTTATCTTCCCTCCGGGATAGAAATGAACTTCTATCCTCTCCGACAGGCTCTCAATATCTTCCTTCCACTCCCCATCATTATCACAGGCTATTATAATCCTATCCGGGATAAGAGATTGTTTGAGAAGCCTCTTTATGCAATTATAGAATAAAACATCAGGTTTTGATACTGCGATAACAGCATCAACTCTCCTATCTCCCGTAATAATCATCTCCTTTACCCGTAATGGTCGCATTAATATGCGTTCTTATTAACAAACCCTTTGAAGATTGTAAGGAATAAGATCTTAAAATCAAACCCTACAGTCCAGTTCTCTATGTAATACAGGTCATAGTCAATCCTTTTCCTGATGGAGGTATTCCCCCTGTATCCGTTAACCTGGGCCCATCCCGTCATTCCCGGACGAACCTGGTGTTTGATCATATACCGGGGAATCTCCTCTTTAAACTGCTCCACAAACTGAGGCCTCTCCGGTCTGGGTCCCACCAGGCTCATATCGCCCTTAAGAACGTTAAAAAGCTGGGGAAGCTCATCAATACTGGTCTTACGTATAAACTTCCCAATTCCTGTTGTTCTTGGGTCATCCTTTACGGTCCAGCTCTTTTCTTCTTCCTCCGGTTCTTGCTCCTCCATTGACCGGAATTTATACATATTAAAGGTCCTGTTATGCCGTCCTACCCTTACCTGTTTAAATATAAGGGGTCCTTTGGAGGTTGTCTTGATAATAACGGAAACCACCAGCATAACCGGTGAAAAAATTATTATACATATTATAGATCCTATCAGATCCATGGTCCGCTTTACAAACTGGTTAAAGGTGTTGGTAAGGGGAACATGTCGTATATTTACCACGGGAAGTCCCAACAGGTCCTCCGTATATGGTCTGGTGGGAATAATATTATTATAGTCCGGTATAAACTTTGTATGTACTCCTGATTTCTCACAGAGTCCGACGATGCGCTCCAGATGGGCATATTTATGGATACCTAAGGTAATGGCTATCTCATCAAGCTCCGCATTGGGAAGGATAAGGGGAAGATTATCTATCTTTCCGAGAATCTTTATTCCCTTATATTCCGTTCCCCTTTCTATATCATCATCAAGGATTCCCCTTATGGTATATCCCCACTCAGGATTAGACAAAATCCTGTTAATGTACTCTTCTGCCGCCCGGGAGTAACCCACCAGAAGGATATATTTCTGGTTATATCCCATCTGCCTCATTTTACGCAGACCGCTTCTAATAATATTTCTAACCAGAATATCCAGAAAGAGATTGGTAATATAAAACACAAAGATCATCTGTCTGGAGAAGTCGGGCTGGTTAATCATATACAGGATAAAAATGAACAGAAAGGTTCCGACCGTATTGGCCTTAACTACATTTGCCGCTTCCACCCGGCGTCCCTGAACTCTCTTGGGTGTATACAGATTAAATCCGTAGTACAGAAGCAAGAATCCCGGAACAATAAAGATCAGCGGAAAGAAGTAGTACTCATCCGATAACCAGGCCTCTCCCACAGGAAGAAGACCGCTTTTAAATTTTAAAAACCACGCAAAATAATAGGAACCGGCAATGACAAGACCGTCAATTACCACATGCATCCTGTTAAAATACTTCTGGTTGTCCTTAATCAAAATAAAACATCCTCTGCCTAATTGGTATCTAATGAATAACCCGGAGATTCCAGCGAAAAATTGGGATTGTAAAACCTGTCTCCGGCAGCTATAGCCTCGGCCCATCTGGTTTTCATAACTTTTCTGTCTTCAGGATTAATCCTTGCACCCCTGCCGTAATATGACGCAGTAACATAAGGGTCGTATACTATTCTCCTGCCCTTCTCAAGGAGTCTCAGGCACAGATCCGGACCGGCAAGTCCCGGGGACAGGGTCTCGTCAAGGCCTCCCGACTCAAGGAAGAGGTCCTTTTTTATAATATACATCAGGGAAGAAACCAGACTGCAGTCTCCTATAATGGAAGCTCTATGCATATATCCCATGAGATTACCGGGAAGGCCCTTAAAAGCATTACCTGCCAAACCTCCCATTCCCAGAATCATCCCGGCGTGATAAACGGACTTCATTGGAAATTTCCTGTTAAACAGTCTTCCCGAGGGGGTAAGAAGCTTAACTCCCACAATCCCCACGTTATCAGCGCTGCACTGGGAAACCATTTCTTTTATCCAATCATTTCTATCGGATATAATTAATTCTTCATTTAATAAAATGATAAATTCTCCCTTTGCCTGATTCTTTATGCATGCATTTATTTCTGCCGATTCTTCCTTTATTACAAAAAATTCGTAATCGCCGTACTCAGCTTTGTGAACTGAATCAACGCATTTTGTAAGACTCCTGTTATTCCCTGCAGAGGTAATGATAACAGATACGCAGGGTTCTGCATCAAGAGCATAAGTAGTCCTGTAATAGCCCAGATCCTGTGCATGATGAACTGCAGCATCCACTCCCATCCTGGACAGGTGGGCCGCCAGGGCCTTCCTCCCCGCCTCAAAAGCATACATCTTGCTGGTGGAATTGCCGGAGGTTGAACTATCATACATTCTCCAGTGATAAAGAACCCTGGGAATATGAACTATCTCCCGGCTCTGCTCTATACATCTTAAGATAAAATCATAATCCTGGGCTCCGTCAAACCTGTTGTCAAAGCCCCCCACCCTATCTTTAAGATCCTTCTTTACCACAAGGAAATGGCATATATAATTATTTGAACGTAACAGGCCAATATTAAAATCAGGTTTAAATTGCGGATGAGAAAAGCAGAGGCCTTCACTGTCTGATTTATCTTCATCCGTATATATGAGTTCCGTCTCCGGTTTCTCATTAACAGCACATACCACGTGATACAAGGCATCCGGTTCCAGGAAATCATCATGATCCAAAAAGCCGATATAGTCTCCTGTGGCCATGGCTAATCCTGCGTTTGTATTACCCGATATCCCCAGATTATTCTCCAGCTTCTTATAGCATATACGGGAATCTGAAAGGAAGGGACGAACCGTATCCATTACCTTTGTACTTTCGCTTCCGTCAGCAATACATAATTGAAACTTTCCGTATATCTGCCCCTGCATAGATTCAATAAGCTGGAGCATGTATTTCGGTTCCGTCTCATAGGCAGGAACAATAACACTAATCACAGGCGAAAGATCGAAATTACATTGCATAGATTCTTTTATCTCTCCCTGTGATACTAAATGTTTCGGATACCAACGGCTATAGGGAAAAGGCTCCGGAATAAGCCGTTCTTCGGTCTTCCGCGCCAATTCTTTAACGCCGTAGTATTTTAAATAATCAATTCCTTTTTTAATTATATCTCTTTTACTCATACCTGCTCAAGATACTCCCTGATGGCATCATGCCAGTCGGCAAACTTGTAATCCGATGTAAGTCTGAACATGTAATTATCAAGCACCGAATATGCCGGGCGTTTAGCCGGCGTCGGATACTCATCTGTGGTAATTCTGTTAACCCTGGTATGTATATCTTTAATCCTGTATATTTCCTCGGTAAAATCTGCCCAGCAGCAGCTTCCTTCACAAGTCCCGTGAAATAATCCGTAATTATCCGTAAATAAAAGAAAATCTATAGCTTTCGCCAGTTCAGAAGCACTTGTGGGTGTCCCAAACTGGTCTGCCACCACGCTTACACTGTCTCTGGACTGAGCCAGATTAAGCATGGTTTTAACGAAATTCTTACCGTCACCATAGAGCCAGGCAGTTCTTATAATAAAGAATCTGTCAGCAAACTGTGCTACAAAACGCTCTCCCTCAAGCTTGGTTTTGCCGTATGCCCCCTGAGGGTTAACCGCATCAAATTCCCTGTAAGGACTCTTTCCTTCTCCATCAAATACATAATCCGTGGAAATATGCATAAGCCTTGCTCCCACATCTGTGGCGGCTATGCTTAAATTCCGCGGACCTATTGCATTAATCTTATATGCCAAATCAAGATTAGATTCACTGGCATCTACCGCTGTATATGCCGCACAATTGATAATGGCATCAGGTTTTACACTTCTTACTATATCAAGAACACTGTCAACGCGTGTAATATCAAGGTCATCCACATCAGTGTTAATAATCTCCGTATCCGAATCCTTACCCATTAACACGTTTACTGCCCTTCCCAGCTGTCCGTTACAGCCGGTAACAAGTATCTTTCTCATTCTCCCAATCCTTCGGATATTGCAAGAATAACCTCCTGCAATGCTTTCTCTTCATCATCACCGTCACATGAAACCTCAATCTCGTCCCCGCTTTTTACACAAGCCCCCAGGACGCTCAGCATGGATTTCGCATTAGCGTGATAATCATTAAACCTAAATGTAACCTTGGATTCAAATTCCATGGCCTTGTTGCATAAAACTCCTGCCGGCCGAAGATGCAGACCCGTAGGATTTGTTATCGTTACTTTTTGACTAACCATTTGTCAGTTCCTCCATCCTAGTCCCTAATTAAGGGTATCAACTATAAGCCTTGCCAGCTTCTTTGCTTCCTCATCGATCTCCTGCTGGTTCTTGCCTTCTATCATAACTCTCACCAAAGGCTCCGTTCCCGAGGGACGGATAAGAACCCTTCCTTCTCCGTTAAAACGCTTCTCTGTCTCCTCTATGGCAGCTGCAATCTCAGGATAATCCATATAACTGTTCTTCTTATTATTAGGCACTTTGGCATTAACCAGGGACTGGGGAAGAACATTCATAATCTCTGCCAGCTCGGAAGCCTTCTTGCCGGAATGGACCATAGTCTCAAGAAAATGAAAGGCGCTTAAGAGACCGTCACCGGTGGTATTCTCATCTAAGAATATTATGTGTCCTGACTGCTCTCCTCCTATACTTGCACCTATCTCCAACATCCTTTCAAGGACATACCGGTCCCCTACTTTGGTCTGTTCTATGGTAATCCCCTGCTCTTTACCCATGATAAAGAAGCCCATATTACTCATTACCGTGGCTACTATGGTGTTCTTTTTTAAACGTCCCTGCTCTTTTAAATGAACAGCACATATAGCCATAAGCTTATCGCCGTCTATAACATTACCCTTTTCATCAACGGCAAGTAGCCTGTCAGCATCCCCATCAAAGGCAAGACCCACATCTGCCCCTGCCTCAACAACGCTCTTGGACAGATCCTCCAGGTGAGTAGAGCCGCATCCCGCATTAATGTTGATCCCGGTAGGGCTGACATGGGTAGCTGTAACTTCAGCACCCAATTGGGTAATGGCTTTAACCGAAGTCCTGTATGATGCGCCTTCTGCACAGTCTAAGACTATCTTCAAACCGGAAAGGTCAACCGGAACCGTCTTCTTTACAAACTCTATATATTCTTTCTCAAGTTCGAAATCATATACTGTTTTGCCTACATCAGCGCCGGAAACCTTAGGTATCCCGGCCATATCCCGCTCAATATACTCCTGAATCTCATCTTCCAATGAATCCGAGAGTTTATATCCCTCGCCGTTAAAAAACTTAATCCCGTTAAATTCCATGGGATTATGGGAAGCAGAGATAACTACTCCCGCATCATATCTACCGCTCCTGGTAAGGTAGGCAACTGCCGGTGTGGGGAGAACCCCTGCAAATACCACATTTGCTCCTACCGAACATATGCCGGCATTCAATGCATTTGCCAGCATATCTCCCGATATTCTCGTATCACATCCCACTAATATGGTGGGCTTGTGCTTATTCTCCTTGGTTAAAACATAGGCACCTGCCTTGCCGAGTTTCATGGCAAGATCAACGGTGAGTTCCACATTGGCAACTCCCCTGACGCCATCTGTTCCGAATAATCTGCTCATTACATATATAACTCCTTTATATGCTTCTTCCGATACTTCCGGTTATTCTCCCTGAGTAATATTAATCTCAACTTTTACCCCATCATGTGCGGTAACACCCATAGGGGGCGAAATCTTAACCGGCACAGAATACTTACCGACTTTCGTATAGTCGCTTAAATCTATCCCGCATGTAAGGTCTTCTGCCTTAAGTTCGTTAATGGTCTCGGAAAGGCCTTCAACTTCTACACTTATCTTATCTGAAACAAATGAGGCCTGAAGACCCATTGTAAGATTCTCTTTCTCAATGGCTGATGTGGAAATCGTAATGCTTCTCTTGTCCAAATGCTCAATAACGGCACTAAGTACAATATTCTTATCATTGGAATCCACCGGCTCAACTCCCTTGGGCAGATACTCAGTGATATCCACTGTCTTCTCCACTGTCTCCTTGGCTCCCGAAATATCCAGAAGTTCATCCGGAAGCACTATCTCCGTTAAGGCATCCAGGGCTTCGCTGCTTCCCTTAACCTTAATCTTCTCGGGACTGTACTCAGTCTTTGTATGAGTATATCCCTGTGCAGGAGCACCTATGGTATTAATGGTGATGGGCACTTCCTTTGTATTGATCATGTTAACCTCTGCGTCAACCTCTTTAATATTCACACTGAGGCCGGTTGTGGAGATCACATTGCCGGAATCATCCAGAAGAAGCGGAACAAGCTTAAGGTTAAGCTTAGTCCCCATACCTGCCACATCTATTCTTACTACGGCTCTGGTTACCTTTTCAACTACCGAGGCCGGTCCGGATACCTTTATTACGTTGGGATTAATGGTAATATCCCCAACGGCATATCCTTCGGCAGGAGCACCTGAAATAATGTTTACAATGGCAAACTGCTTGGTCTGCAGGCTCTCCATGGATATCTTAAGATTCTTGGTCCTTGTGGTGATCTCCTCAATCTTATTGGCGTTTCTCTGGGAATAAACATCTATGGGAACCAGCCCTAAGGAGACGTCCATCTCCCTCATGTCCGCATAGGCTTTAATATCAGACGCCACAAGAGAATCCAGCACGGACCGCTTAGCCTTCACGGTAACATTCACGGTATCGCTTCCGTCCAGTATACTATATACTTTACCCTCACTGGTAATAGTTTCTTCATTCTCAATATCCACATGTATTCCGTTAAATGTTCTTGTGGTAACGGGATCATCAATATTCACAACCACAAGCCATAATACCACGGCAACAAGCAGGGAAAGGAGCTTCAAGCCGAGATTATTGGTCAGTTTCTTCAGCATCTTTTCTCCTTCCCATCAAGATAGCAAGCTTGGATTCCTCCGAGCCCTTGATCTGCATTCCTTTCAGTATCTCTCGCAAAGAATCGGGATCTAAGTTCCTGCTTAATACGCCATTCTCGGCTACTGAAACGACTCCCGTCTCCTCCGAAACAACGATAGTAACCGCATCGGATACCTCACTTACTCCCAGAGCAGCTCTGTGTCTGGTTCCCAGCTCCTTATTGATACTCATATTGTCTGAAAGGGGCAGGTAGCAGGTAGCGGAAACGATACGGTCTCCTCTTATAACAATAGCTCCGTCATGAAGCGGAGTATTATGTTCAAATATATTAAGCAACAGCTGACTGGAAATCACGGAATCCAGGTCAATACCCGTTCTGGTATACTCAACCAGCTGTGTATCTCTCTCAACAACTATAAGGGCTCCGGTCTTATCCTTGGCCATATCAAACACGGCTCTGACCATTTCATTAATGGTCCTGTCACTGAAACGCTTGGCAGCCCCCTGACGCCAGTCAATATTGGCAATAACGGAAATGAGATTCTTACGTCCCAGTCGTTCCAGTACGCTTCTAAGCTCCGGCTGGAAAACGATAACCAGAGCAATAATGCCCACATTAAATCCTTTGGCAAGGAGCCAGAGAATGGTATTCATACGAAATACTGCTGCAAAAAGCGCAAAAACGAGTACAACGGCAATGCCTTTAAACAGGTTCCATGCTCTTGTACTCCTTACAAATCTCACGATCTGATACACCAAAAAGGCAATAATAATCACTTCCACGACATCTATTACCGTGAACCGTGGTATCTGAAACAACTGCTGTATTTTTTTCAGAAAATCAGAAACAGTTTCCATGATGTATCACTCTCGTTTATATAAAGGCCTCTTATTGTCCTCTCTTATTCTTAATAAATTCATCCTCGAATTCGGCTAAAAATACGTCCTCATTCAACTCGCTGATGCCTTCTGATACTATCTCTTCCGGTGTCTTACCATCTTCTACCGGCTTTGTTCTGGTAAACCTCTTAATGGTAACTGCCGGTGCCCTGACTGACATCTTAGGAACAGCCTTAAGATAGTAATAGTACTCGTCATCCTCAAACTGAATACGCTCCACCCTGCTGTAATCCAGCGGGAAGTACATAAACTGGGCAAGAACTCCTATTCCTGCAGATATCACTTCACCCAGTATCAGCCAAAGCGTATCATCATAATTGTTAATAAGCATATATCCCACAAGAACAACGATGGTGCTTACCAAAGCCCCCGAAAGAACGCTTATAAGCCATGCATAATCAATATCCAGCCGTCTTATAAAATATACGGTTACAATACTGGCCGCAAATGCCAGCAGAGTAATAATAATCTCCGGTCTTACAAAAATCCTCTGGGATATAAATGTAAAACGCTCAATGGTGGTGAGGCTCTGAGTCTTGGCAAGAGCCGCTGCATTGGCTCCGGCAAACTGACCGATATAGCACAGCAATCCCCCGAAACATACGGGAATAACTGTCACCAGATCCCCGGTGAGTCCTATAATAATAGGAATACAGTAGGGAATCTTAAGCGCAAAGGCAATAGGCATTAACAGAAGCAGCACAGCTTCCTTCGCCCTGAACCTGAAATAGAAAATAATCATGATAAACAACAGCAAGGCAACAACCACTGCCAGCTCAGAGGATGCCTTAAAGGTATTAAGGAGCAACACAATACCTGCAAATGCACATGTAAAATAGACGCTTAAGAAGGCACACGCCACTGACATTACCAGCACTGCCACAATACTGTTGATCATTGGGAAGAAGGGCACTGTGGTATTAATGACCATCAATACCGCAAAAGCCAAAAGAAACTTTCCTGCCGGAACTATGAACTTCTCATATCTTTTGTAAAACTCTCTGAGACGCTCTCTGAGAATCAGTATATGTGCCACTTTAAGTAAACTCTCCTTGTTTATTCTTCGTCATACATGTCCGCAAGCTGCTTAACACAGTCTTTGTATCCCGACATGATGCGCCTGGATTCCTCGTAATCCTTGATAGCCTTGTGACGGGCAAATATCCCCGACAAAAAGACGCATAATAAATATAAAAGTGCAATGAGAATAAGTATCACTGAAATACTCATAGTTGCCAAAACCACAGCTATTGTATCAACACACAACAACAAGGTGAGTAAGAACACCATACCAAAACCTACGGTTGAGAGTATCCATGTCTTAATCACCTGTACAAAAATAAAATCACGTTTTGAGTATCTGTCCGTCTCGATAGCCTTCTTGCCTTCTCTTGTCTCGAACATGGCCATCTTGGACATCAGCTTAACCTTATCTTCATTCAGCATAATTATTGTTTGTCAAGGAATCTCATCCTATCCTTATCTCTGATAGGCTTCTTCTTTTCTACCGGCTTCGGCTTGCCAAAGGCATTACCCAGATTATTAACCATGGCTGCTTTACACTTTGCACAGAATCTTCCCGTAAGAATCTCTGCGCCGCAGTTCTCGCATTCAATACCAACACCGGATCCTTCCTGGAAGCACAGTCTCTCCTCACGAACCCACTGCTTGATCTGGCTGACCGAAACTTCATTAGCCTCGGAAACCTCTGTAATGCTGGCTACTTTATGTTCCTTGATATACTCCTTTACCTGCTGGAACTTCTTCTCCAGTTCTTCCTTACATGCAGGACAGATTCTTGGACCTCCGTAATAATTAAATAGCTTACCGCAGGTCCTACAATTCATAACTTCCATAACAATTCCTCCTAAAAAAGCGGTTTCTCCTAAAAACCATTACCTATGCACAGACTCATACAATATATCTCCTTAAAACCGGCCTTCAGTAAACATGCGCTCATGGCATCCATGGTAGAACCGGTTGTATATATGTCATCTATGACCATAGCTACATCTAATTTTACTATATTTTCTGCCATTTTAAAAGCCTTTTTCATATTCTTTTTTCTATAATTATCTGACAATTCTTTTTGTGGAGTGGTTTTCTTTACCCTGTAGATCAGATCATTTGCCATGGGTATTGACGTGTATTCGCTAAGACATGATGCCAGAAGTTCAGCCTGATTATAGCCCCTTGCCCGCTGCTTTGAAGGGTGCAGGGGGACGGGAATAAGCACCTGGGGCGCCACCCTCTCTATCCACTCTCCGCAGTGAGCAGCCATCTCTTCTGCGTAAAAGGGGGCAAACTCTCTTTTATTCTTATATTTAAAATCGTAAATAGATCTTTTGATATCATTTCTGTACCGAAAAACTGCTCTTCCGGCGGTAAAGAGATGCTTCCCTCCCGCACAGTCACTGCAGTATTCTCCCTCTTCATAATCTATCTCCTTGCCGCATTTGAGGCATATGGGTTCTTTAACGTATTCCAGTTTACCGGCGCACTTGGTGCAAACTCTTTTTTTCTCCCATAAGACCCCCCGGCAAATGGGGCAGACAGGGGGATAGAATATATCCAGAATCTTCTCATTTATTATTTTTATATTAATCAGTCAGTTCTCTCCTTTCTTTCCATACCTCCAGCATACAACGCTTCAATCCCGTATACCGGATCTTCTCGGCATCATTACAAATCATCCGCTGGAAGGTTCTCTCGTCTCCCACAATTGTAACGCATTTTCTTGCTCTGGTAACAGCGGTATACAACAGATTCCTGGTCATTAGCATCTCCGGGCCCGAAAGCAGCGGAAGTATAACCCCCGGATACTCACTGCCCTGGGACTTATGAATGGTAACCGCATATGCGTGTTCTAATTCCTCCGCATCCTTGTATGTATAGTCAATACACCTTCCGTCATCGAATTCGACGGTAATAACCTCCGCAAATGTATTAATGGTTTTGATTATTCCCATATCCCCGTTAAATACCCCTACGCCTGCGTCAATGGGTATGTTGTACTTTCCGGTGATCTCCCACTCCAGCTGGTAGTTATTCTTAACCTGCATAACCTTATCACCCTCGCGGAAAATGTGTCCGAAAAGTTCTTTTTCATTCTTTCCCTGCTGGGGAGGGTTCAAGTAGCTCTGGAATACCTCATTAAGTCTTTCCACTCCCAGATTACCCTTTCTCATAGGGGTAAGTATCTGGATATCCGATGGCTTACATTCAAGAAAACGGGGAAGCTTATCCTGGATCAGAATACGCATAACCTCAATGACCACATCAGGGGTATATCGCTTAAGCAGAAAGAAATCCTGGCTTTTGTTATCAACCACAGGAATCTCACCCCTGTTGATCTTATGGGCATTAACCACAATATCGCTTTTCTGCGCCTGTCTGAATACATGATCCAGTCTGACAGTAGCGATACGGTCCGAATCTATAATATCCTTCAGCACATTTCCCGGTCCCACGGAAGGAAGCTGGTTAACATCTCCCACCAGGATCAGTCTGGTGCCGGGAACCACAGCTTTCAAAAAGGAATTCATAAGAGAAATATCTACCATGGACATCTCATCTATAATTATCAGATCCGCTTCTATGGGGTTCTCCTCATTTTTGGCAAAGACTCCTCCACCTTCACCTATACCCCCTGCTTCCAGGAGTCTGTGAATGGTTTTAGCCTCATACCCGCAAGCTTCCGTCATACGCTTGGCCGCCCTGCCTGTGGGAGCCGCAAGGGCAATATCAAACTGCTCCTGCTCGTAGCACCGCAATATAGTGTTTATGGTTGTTGTCTTTCCCGTACCGGGACCACCTGTAATGACCGTTACCCCATTGCAGAAAGACTCCCTTACTGCCCTCTGCTGTTTCTCATCCAGTTCTATGCCCTCTTCGCGTGAAACTTCGCTTATCCTCTTTTTAAGAACATCCTCATTTATCTCAAAGGTGTCCGACATTTCATATAATCTGGCAGCCACATTAAGCTCCATGTAATAGAACCGTGCATCATAGCAGCAAAGCTGCCCGTCATATTCCTTTGTAATGAGGCGGTGTTCAACGGTAAGATCCATCCGGGCGTTGGACACTAAGTCCTCCGGAACCTGTAGTATCTCAGCTCCCCGGGCAATAAGAATATTTTCAGGAAGATATGTGTGGCCATCTGCCATTGCCTGAGACAAAACATAAAGAATGCCGCTTCTGATACGGCAGTCCGATTCTTTCGAAATCCCTACCTTCTCAGCAATATCATCGGCAGTTTTAAAGCCTACACCGTTAATCTCTTCCGCAATATTATATGGATTCTCATTAATGATATCATACAGACCGTTACCGTAACGCTGGTATATCTTCACGGCAAGGTTGATTGTGATTCCGTATTTTTGGAGAAAAACAAAGGCATTGCGCATGTCCTTTTCCTCTGCGAAAAGAACACCTATCTCCTGTGCCTTCTTGCTGCTTATTCCTTTAACCCGGGCCAGACATTCCGGCTCCTCCTCGATAACCCGGAAGGTATCTTCCCCGAACTGGGCTACAATCCTTGCAGCCAGGGCGGGTCCTATTCCCTTTATTATCCCGGATCCGAGATACCTTTCATAACCCACGGTATCAGTAGGAGTCTTAATCTCGTAGCTCTCTGCATTAAACTGGCTTCCGTAAATGGGATGCTCACTGTAGTAGCCCTGTGCCTCTATATACTGCCCCGGATTGACATAATGAAAAAAGCCGACTACACTCGACTTTTTCCCTTCATCTGATAGTTTCAGAACAGTATATCCGTTATCATCATTTCTAAAGACTATTGTCTCAACATAGCCTTGAATCCTATCCTCGTTAAGTGCCATATTTACTCAATATTATAGTTTCTCTTCATCTGCTCATATAGTTTCTGGGCCAGGCCGAGACCGGGTCCGTTCTTTACCATCTGCGAAGAATAATCCTTTACGAGTTCTTCCTTGTAGTAATCCGTCAGGGATGCAGCATAGTTGGACTCGAAATCGCTCTTGGGGACCATCTTCTCCATGCTCTTGAACATCTGCTCTATAAAATAACTCTCAAATTCCTTACAGACATCCATCAGTTCGTCATCAGTAGCCTTGGTATAATCCCTGCCAAGTCCCGATTCCAACTTGGAAGCGGTGGCTTCCGTCTGCTTATTGGATATCTGTGAATATAACTGGTTAGTTAAAGCATCCATCGAAATAGCCATAATTCATTACCTCTTCAGCTGGTTAGCCTGTCCCAGCATCTCATCCGATGCCTGAATAGCCTTGGAGTTCATCTCATAGGCTCTCTGAGCAACGATCAGATTAACCATCTCATCAGCAACCTGAACATTAGACCCCTCTACATATCCCTGCTTAATGGAACTTCGAAGTACATCTCCATCAGCTTCGTTAATAGCCTCTCCGGAAGCATCGGTAACCGCAAATACACTGCCTGCCAATTTGCTGAGTCCTGCAGGGTTATTGAATTGATAGAGTCCTATCTGTATATCTAGGTCCGTCAGGGAATTATCATCATTTCTAAGAAGGAATTTGCCGTCATTAGTAGCAACAAGCCTTGATGAAACAATATCACCGGCGAATGTAACAGGTTCTCCTTCTGTATCGAGGACCGGATAGCCGTCATTATTGGTAAGGACCAGGCCTTCGCCACCCAATGCCAGCTTAAGATCACCGTTTCTTGTATAAAGAGTCTCTCCGTCAGGGGACTGTACCGCAAAGAATCCGGCTCCGTCTATGGCAAAAGCCGTAGGACTGTCAGAAGCAAAGAATGCGCCCTGGGAGAACATGGATGTAATAGCCGCCGGTCTGGTTCCCAAACCCACCTGGGCGGGAATAGGCTTTCTCGCACCGTTAGCCGTAGTCGTCTCGGTCTTAATTGTTTGATACAAAAGGGTTTTGAACTCTGCCTTCTCGGTTTTGTATCCTGTTGTATTAACATTTGCAAGGTTGTTTGCTATAGTATCAACGTTTGTCTGCTGTGACACCATACCTGATGCTGCAGACCAGAGAGATCTCATCATATCGCGCTACCTCCTATTAAACTTAAACTCTTCCAACATCATTAACTGCTTTGTTAAGAGAATCATCGATGGCCTGAATAACCTTCTGATTAGTCTCGTATGCTCTGGTTGTGGTGATCATCTCAACCATCTCATATACTACGTTAACATTGGACATCTCCAGGGTCTCCTGACGAACTCTGGCGTTTGAATCTATGATGGTTCCTCCTGCCTGGAGGTCGTAGAGATTCTCACCGTACTTGCGGATGTAGTTGTAATCCTCCACATCTACAACACCCAGCTGGGTAATCTCCTCACCGTTCTGGAAAACACGTCCCTCTTCATCTACCTTGAAATCAAGCAGGGGATCGAGCTGAATAGCTCCTGCCGGAACCCCTCCCGATGCGTTACCGTCTGAAGCCAGGGCCGCATCTTTATTTAAAACAAAATCGCCATCCTTAGTTACCAGATAACCCTCCTTGGTTAAAGTAAATGCACCGTCTCTGGTGTATTTCACGGAGCTGACTCCCGCCTTGTTGGTAAAGGATATGGCAAAGAATCCGTCACCATCAAGGGCGAAGTCAAATTTGTTATCGGTCACTCTGAATGGCCCTTGTGCATAATCAGTATATGTCTCTCCAATCTTAACGCCAAGGCTTACACCGCCAAGTCCTCTCGGAATACCGTAGTCAGAAGTGTCTTTAATCTTAACTGCCAGCACTTCGTCGAAGGCCTGGGAAGTAGCTCCCTCCTTCTTAAAGCCGTTGGTAGCTGAGTTGGCAAGATTATTCGTCAGAACGTCCATCCTGTTCATCTGATTAATCATTCCTGTGTAAGCAGTGTACAAGCCTTTTGTCATGGATTATTCATCTCTCTTTCCGCCCATGAACTCTACGAACTTACCTGTGCCGATAGCAACAGCTGTCATAGGTTCTTCGGCTGTCATAGTATTAATGCCGGTCTTAGAAGAGATAAGATCTTCTAATCCGCGGAGTAACGCTCCGCCACCGGTGAGAACAATTCCACGATCCGCTACGTCTGCCGCAAGCTCCGGCGGCGTCTTCTCAAGTACGCTGTGTACAGCCTCCACGATCTGTAACGTGGGTTCCCTTAAGGCTTCTTCAGTCTCTTCGGATGTAACTGCCACTGTCTTGGGAAGACCCGTAACAAGGTTCCTTCCTCTCACATCAAGTGTATCATTCTCGGGTAACGGGAAACAAGTTCCTATCTTTACCTTGATATCTTCTGCTGTCCTCTCACCAATAAGGAGATTATGCTTCTTACGCATATATCTCACGATAGCTTCATCGAAATCATCTCCTGCTATCTTAATGGATGAGCTGACTACTGTACCTCCCAGGGAGATAACTGCTATATCGGATGTTCCTCGGCCTATTTCTACTATCATGTTACCGCAGGGTCTTGCAATGTCGATCCCGGCTCCGATAGCTGCCGCTATGGGCTCCTCAATGATCATTACTTCTCTGGCTCCTGCCTGGTATGCCGCGTCTTCAACAGCCTTCTTCTCAACTTCCGTAACACCGCTGGGTACGCAGACGGAAACTCTGGGCTTTCTGAAGCTCTTCTTGCCAAGTGCCTTCTGAATGAAGTACTTAAGCATCTTCTCTGTAACTGTATAGTCGGAAATAACTCCCTGTCTCAAAGGACGAACCGCTACGATATTACCCGGTGTCCTTCCTAACATGGCTCTGGCATCCTCGCCGATAGCCATAATCTTATTAGTATCTCTGTCAAAGGCTACAACTGAGGGCTCTTTTAAAACAACCCCTCTGCCCTTTATGTAAACGAGAATACTCGCTGTTCCCAAATCAATTCCTATATCCGGTGCCATCATGGATGATTATCCCCTTTCATGTATATCTGATTATCCTTTAAAGATGCTAGCAATCTCGACCTGCGGCACGACATAAAGTCGTGCCATAGCATACATAATTATTATATACAATATTACAGGGTTTTTAAAGCATTTTTTACGGTTTTTTATGCACGCCGATATAGAAATGTGTAATCTCCACGTATTATTTTTCGGCGATTCTGTATAAAAACTTAACCCTGCAGCCGATTATTTTAAGTATCTCTTTATGTATGCTCCTGTATAAGACTTCTTACATTTAGCCACTTCCTCCGGGGTACCCGAAGCTATAACCGTCCCTCCGCCGTCGCCGCCTTCGGGTCCCATATCTATAATGTAGTCTGCCGTCTTGATAACATCCAGATTATGCTCAATAACAACCACTGTATTGCCTTCATCAGCGAAACGCTGCAAGATGTCCACCAGTTTATGAACATCGGCAAAATGAAGTCCCGTAGTTGGTTCGTCCAGGATATATATGGTCTTTCCCGTGCTTCTCTTACTCAGCTCCGTGGCAAGCTTAATACGCTGTGCCTCTCCTCCGGATAAAGTGGTGGAGGGCTGGCCCAGTTTGACATATGAAAGCCCCACGTCATTAAGGGTAGCTATCTTTCTGTGGATGGAAGGCACATTCTTAAAGAATTCCGTAGCCTCCTCAACAGTCATCTCCAATACATCATAGATATTCTTGCCCTTGTATCTGACCTCTAAGGTCTCTCTGTTATATCTCTTACCCCCGCAGACTTCACAAGGCACATACACATCCGGAAGGAAGTGCATCTCTATCTTTATGATACCGTCTCCGTTACAGGCCTCGCACCTTCCTCCCTTTACGTTAAAGGAGAATCTTCCCTTGCTATATCCCCGCTCCTTGGCATCATTTGTAGAGGCAAAGAGATCCCTGATATGGTCAAAGACTCCCGTGTAGGTGGCCGGATTGGACCTGGGGGTCCTTCCGATGGGGGACTGGTCAATATCTATAACCTTATCAAGCTGGTCGATTCCTTCTATAGTCTTATGCTTTCCTGCAATAATCCTGGCCCTGTTAAGTTTTCTGGCCAGATGCTTGTATAATATCTCGTTAACAAGAGAACTCTTCCCGGAGCCTGAAACACCTGTAACACAGGTAAATACTCCTACCGGAAATGATACGTCGATGTTTTTAAGGTTATTCTCCTCAGCTCCCCTGACGGTGAGGAATCCCTTGGGCTTCCGACGTTTCTTGGGAACAGGGACCGTAATCTTATGACTTAAATACTGCCCGGTAATGGACTCGGGGCATGCCATGATATCTTCCGCAGTTCCCTGGGCCACCACTTCTCCTCCGTGGCTTCCGGCTCCCGGTCCTATATCTACTATATGATCCGCAGCCAGCATGGTATCTTCGTCATGTTCCACAACTATAAGGGTATTCCCCAGATCTCTTAAATATTTTAATGTATTAAGAAGTTTATCGTTATCCCTCTGGTGAAGGCCTATACTTGGCTCATCAAGTATATATGCCACGCCCACAAGTCCGGAACCTATCTGGGTGGCAAGTCGTATCCTCTGAGCTTCTCCTCCGGAGAGTGTGGCCGTAGCCCTGGACAGGGTCAGATAATCCAGGCCCACGTCTATAAGGAATCTGATCCTTGCCCGAATCTCTTTTAATACCTGCTGTCCTATGCGAAGCTGCCGCTCATTTAAGTCCATGTTCTCAAGGTAGGATCCCAGTTCTTTAACAGACATGGATGTTATCTCGTATATATTCTTTCCCGATACCGTAACCCCCAGAGAGGTCTTCTTCAACCTCTGGCCGCCGCATTCCTGGCAGGGGGATATCCGCATGAATTCCTCGTATTCCTGTTTTAATACCTCCGAAGACGTCTCTCTGTACCTGCGCTCCACATTCTTTACAAGTCCTTCGAAGGCAACAGGGTATACCCCTTCTCCTCTCTGACCCTTGTAATGTACATAAACCTTGTGCCCTCCGGTACCTTCAACAATAAGGTCCTTTACCTTCTGGGGATAATCCTCATAAGGAGTATCAAGGCTAAAGCCGTATTCTTTAGCCATAGCAGTAAGAAGGGCATTGGAAAAGCTGTCTTTCTTGAAACTTGACTGCCATCCGGGAGCTACTATAGCCCCTTCCGATATGGAAAGGGAGGGATCCGGGATCATAAGCTCCTCAGCGAATTCCATCTTATAACCCAGTCCATAGCAGACAGGGCATGCCCCGAAGGGATTATTAAAGGAAAAACTTCTGGGTTCCAGTTCCTCCATGCTGATGTCACAGTCATTGCAGGCATAATTCATACTGAAATTCAAGGTCTTCCCGTCTACAATATCCACAGTCATGATACCGTCGGTAAGCTTCATGATATTCTCTATGGAATCCGTCAGTCTCTTTTCTATTCCCTCTTTTACTGCAATACGGTCAACAACGATCTCTATGTTATGCTTAATGTTCTTATCAAGCTCAATATTCTCCGACAGCTCATACATATTGCCGTCTACCATAACTCTTACATAGCCGCTCTTCTTAGCCTGTTCCAGAACCTTGGCATGAGTTCCTTTACGGCCCCGGACTACAGGTGCCAGCAGGGAGAGCTTAGTCCTCTCCGGCAGTTCCATGATCTGGTCCACCATCTGGTCTATGGTCTGGCGTTTAATCTCCTTGCCGCAGTTAGGGCAATGGGGTATACCTATCCTGGCATAAAGAAGCCTGAAATAATCATAAATCTCAGTTACCGTTCCCACTGTAGATCTGGGGTTCCTGTTAGTAGACTTCTGATCAATGGATATAGCCGGAGAAAGGCCTTCTATCTTCTCTACATTAGGTTTCTCCATCTGGCCCAGGAACTGTCTGGCGTAGGAAGACAGGGACTCCATGTATCTCCTCTGGCCCTCGGCGTAAATAGTGTCAAAGGCAAGGCTTGACTTGCCGGATCCCGACAAACCGGTGAGGACCACCAGCTTATTACGGGGGATATCAACGTCAAGGTGCTTCAAGTTATGCTCCGCAGCCCCTCTTATCCTTATCATTTCTTTTTCTTTTTTCCAATCTATGGCTTTACCCATTGTTTTATCCTCTTTTTTAATACCTCTAGGGCTTTTCTATACTAAGCAGATTCTGTTTCAGTTCTATAAGCTTGTCTCTCAGCTCTGCCGCTGATTCGAAATCAAGATCCGCAGCAGCGCGTTTCATCTGCTTCTCCACCTTGGCAATAAGCTTCTGTAACTCTTTCTTATCCATGGACTCCGGATCTTTTTTGAACTCGAAGTTCTCTTTCTCGATCTTCTTCGAGATGCTTATCAGGTCCCTTACTGCCTTCTTAACCGTCTCCGGAGTAATACCGTGTTCCTCGTTATATGCCGCCTGGATAGCCCTTCTTCTGTTGGTCTCGTCTATAGCAGTCTTCATGGAATCCGTTACGGTATCGGCGTACATTATAACATGACCCTCGCTGTTACGGGCAGCACGTCCCACAGTCTGAATAAGGGATGTAGCGGAACGAAGGAAACCTTCCTTGTCCGCATCCAGCACCGCCACCAGTGTAATCTCGGGAATGTCCAGCCCCTCCCTGAGAAGATTAATCCCCACCAGAACATCAAAAACATCAAGGCGCATATCCCTGATAATCTCAGCCCTTTCAAGAGCATCAATATCGGCATGCATGTACTTGACTCTTATGCCGCTCTCCCGCAGGTAAAGTGTCAGGTCCTCCGCCATCTTCTTGGTAAGGGTGGTGATAAGAACCTTGCCTTCTTTGGCAGTCTCCTTACTGATCTGTGTTATAAGGTCATCTATCTGACCTTCCACCGGACGAACCTCGATCTCCGGATCCAAAAGCCCCGTAGGCCTGATAATCTGCTCTGTACGAAGCAGCTCATGTTCCTCTTCGTAATCGTTAGGAGTAGCCGATACAAAGAGCATCTGATCTATCTTTCCTTCAAATTCCCCGAAGTTTAACGGTCTGTTGTCCAATGCCGAGGGGAGTCTGAAACCGTACTCCACCAGTGTGGTCTTTCTTGAACGGTCTCCGTTATACATTCCCCTGACCTGGGGTATGGTAATATGAGACTCGTCCACTATAATCAGAAAATCATCAGGAAAATAATCTATAAGGGTAAAGGGAGGGGTCCCGGGAGCCAGTCCCGATAAATGTCTGGAATAGTTCTCTATCCCCGAGCAAAAGCCCGTCTCTTTAAGCATCTCTATGTCAAAATTAGTACGCTCCGCTATACGCTGAGCTTCTAACAGTTTATCGTTACTCTTAAAATATCTCACCCGCTCCTTAAGTTCTTCCTCTATATCTGCCACAGCCTTCTCTATACGTTCAGGTGGGATAACATAGTGGGATGCGGGAGTAATAGCAGCATAGGTAAGGCGGCAGAGCACCTCTCCCGTAACCACATCCACTTCCGTGATCCGATCGATCTCATCACCGAAAAACTCCACACGAACAGCCTTCTCTCCGTAGTTGGCAGGAAATATCTCCAGTACGTCTCCCCTGGCTCTGAAGGTTCCACGGTGAAAATCCATCTCACTCCTGGTGTACTGAATCTGAACCAGGTCCCTTATCACATCATCTCTGGAAACCTCCATCCCAGGCCTCAGGGAGATCATAAGGTTTATGTAATCCGTAGGACTGCCCAAGCCATATATGCAGGATACGCTGGACACAACTATAACATCCCTTCTCTCTGAAAGGGATGAAGTGGCTGACAGTCTCAGCTTATCTATCTCATCATTTACGGAAGAATCCTTGGCTATATAGGTATCCGTAGAAGGAACATAAGCCTCAGGCTGATAATAATCGTAGTAGGACACGAAATACTCTACTGCATTCTCCGGGAAGAATTCCTTAAACTCTCCGTAGAGCTGGGCAGCCAGGGTCTTATTATGGGCCATGACCAGGGTAGGTTTATTAAGGGCCTGGATGACATTAGCCATGGTAAAGGTCTTACCGGAGCCGGTAACACCAAGCAGGGTCTGGAACTGGTTACCCTCTTTAAAGCCTCTGACAAGTTCTTCTATGGCGTGGGGCTGATCGCCTGTGGGTTTATATTCTGAATGTAGTTTGAAGTCCATTCCGTACTTCCTCTCATAGCAAAAAGAATGATGGTACACCTTGTCAGTATACCATCATTCGAACAAACGTTCAATAATTCTTTTATAAAGATTTGCTTAACTAAAACATTTCTTTACTCATTTCATCAATATACTTATCGATGCACTCGTATACGCCCGGGAATGTAGATACAGGCAGACCCTGTGAAGCATTAGGAATGAAGTAGAGCTTGCCGCCCTGCTCTGTACAAGCTTCACGAACTTTCTGCTTAACGATATCTTCTGTCCATCCCTCGAAGTCAACTTCTGCAGAGTCGATACCACCCATGAATGAGATCTGTCCGCCGTACTTCTTAATGAGTTCAGGAATGTTGTTGGACTTCATAACACCCTGCCATACATCAATACCCATCTCGATCATGTAAGGTACAAGTGTAGCTGCATATGAATCTGAATGGTGAACGATGATCTCTACGCCGTTCTCCTTGTAGAATCCGTATACATCCTTGTATGCCTGGAGATAGAACTCTTCGAACATCTCGGGCTTAAGGAAGGTAGAAATCTGGCTGCCCCAGTCATCATGATGGAATAATGCATCCGGCTTCATGTACTTGCAGATCTCTCCAGCATACTTGATCTCCCACTCAGCGAGAGCCTTAATAAGGTCTGCCATCTCATCGGGATACTCATAGAAGTTGATCAGACAGTTCTGGATCTCCATAAGGTAATGGCACTGCTCGAAAAGTCCGGGAACTACGAAGGGTGATACATAGTACTCTTCTCTGTTAACTGCCTCAGACTGGTCAAGGAGTGGTCTCCACTTCTCTTCCGGGAATACTACTTCCGGAAAATGAACGTAATCTCTCCAGTGCTCCATATCCTTAATAACGATCTTATCTGGTGTATGAACAGGGAATGCTCCCGGTGTTCCTTCCGGCCATGACTTTGTAATACCCCATGCATTAACCTTGTTGTGCTCGCCGTATTTGGGGTTCGGATTAGTCATCTGGAAAGGTGTGGGGCTTAAGATCTTAATGAACTCGTACTGCTTAACGAAACGCTCCGGCTTACCTCCCTTGATAACCTCATTGAAATTCTGACGTGGTGTCAACATATTTTGTTCCTCCTTACTAAAACTACTATGATTGTTTTAATATTTTTATGCAATCTGATAGCAGACCGCAAAAACACTGATAATATTATAGATAAAACCCACATAAAGATATATCCACATTACATAGGAATTATGCATATTGTATTACTACATTATGTAGCAGTTCATGATAAAAGTACCTGATTAGGGGCTAACCCCTTTTGCTTCAAGGCATTTAACATCTGAAAGAAAAAGTATCTCTGAAAAAAATGAAGCAAATTATTAGTTTTTCAGTAAAACTCTGTAAAAATTATATGTAAATTGCGACATCCTTTCATACTAAATGTAGTAAAAAATGACAAAACGGCACAGGATTAATCCTGCGCCGCATATTAACCAAATAACAAACTAACCTAATACTTTCTGAACTGCTTCAAGTATCCTCTCCGGCTGGAAGGGTTTAACGATAAAGTCCTTGGCTCCCGACTGGATAGCCTCGATAACCATAGCCTGCTGACCCATAGCAGAGCACATAATAACCTTGGCATTCCCGTCGCCTTCTTTAATCTTCTTCAAGGCCTGAATACCATCCATCTCCGGCATGGTAATATCCATCAGTACCAGATCCGGCTTAAGCTCGTTATACTTGTCAACAGCATCCATACCGTTAACAGCCTCGCCTGCAACTTCAAATCCGTTCTTGGTAATAACGTCCTTTATCATCATTCGCATAAATGCGGCATCATCAACTATAAGTATCTTAGCCATATTTATACCCTCCGTTCAGATTGTCACTAGCATAAACAGCCTACCCTGTTATAATACAACAATTCTGACATTTTTGCAATAGTGCTATTGAAGTGAGTTGATATAACCGGCAACGTCCTCATAATCCACTACAATTGCCTGAGATCTCTCCTGATTTGAAATATTACCGTAAAGTGAAACTCCTGCCCACGCAACAAGGGCTATTACCAGACAGGAAGCAATAAGGGCACGGATAATTCCCATTCGCTTGTCCTTCTTAATGGTTTCCTTACGATTAGCCTTCTCATTCTTATATGCATCAACTTTAGCCTGACTCATCTTATTCTCCTTTTTCCCTGATAATACTAAGTATTAATAATTCATCATTATTATACATAAAAAAGTGACGAGAGGAAGAGTAAAAATCAAAAACATGCTGTTTTTTTATAAAATAATCCATAGCCCATTGATATAATTCCTCTGTCTCAAACTTAAGGGACACAAACTTCTCATGTTTGGCATCCGCATTCTGTATGGCCTTTCCCACGGTCGCGGGATCCTCATCTCTGAAATAGAGTTTCTCCCGAAGGAAGTAATTATCCTTCAGGGCATCACACACGGGGATATCCATTTCCTTATCTATGGTGTGGGTTTTTAAGATCTCTTTTGTTGTGACTCCGAAATAAGCGTAATTTATAAAATCATCCGTATTATTGTTTGATGTAAATGAAGGGTCTCCCCAGGTAACATCAAAATGATAATACTCCCCGTCCAGCTTAACCAGATTCCATGCGTGAGATGCACCGTCGGCACTGCCGTTTATCACGGTGGAATCTATCCCCGCCTTCATCAAAAGGTACTGAAAAGCTCTGGCATACCCCTTGCAGACGGATCTGTGATTTACAAATACACTTACTATATTCTGGTTATTATCGGAGTTCTCATCATAATCCACCTTGGAAACGATGGTATCAAAAAGTATCTTCGCCTTTCTGTAATCAGTTGCCCCGGAAGGAATGGCTGCCATCCATGACTCAACTTCCCGGTCGATCTTTTCCTTATATTCGTACCGTTCCTCCTTGGTCATGTTGTACTGGGGCTCAAACTCCGTCTCGATGGTGGCATCGGCAAATTTGAGGCTGTGACGTACAAAGCCGGTACACCAGAAAATCTCCGGATGGTCCTTTAATACAAAGAAGAAGACCTTGTTCATATCATCATCCGACAAAGTCTCCACGGGAACCTTGTCCTGATGATTGACCATGGCATATTCCATGGCATTATATACCGCCTTCTCTTTATCATTCAACTGCTCATAGGCATACATCCCCACTGAGGCAGCCGGTATCTTAACCAAAACAGCAGACTTCGATCCTGTCTGTTTGACAGGACCGCAGCCTGCGATAGTAATAACCGTCAATAAAATGCATACCGGGCGGTAAAGCTTTTTCATAGTTCCCCTTTGACAAACCGACTATTTTGCAAGAAGTTCCATAATCTTATTGCTTCTTGCAACGAACTGTGTCATCTCCTGTGGTTCTAAGGGTGCATTTGCAAGCATAGCCAGGTCGTAAAGCTGCTGACACATGAGCTTAACATTATCCCCTGTTTCATTCTCGAAAATGTACTTAACCAGCTTGTTATTGGCATTCAATACCAGGGTGGCATCATTACCTCCCATCATTCCGAAGTCCATGCCGCTCATACGGTACATCTTCATCATATCCTGCATACGTCTTGCATCCTCATCCTTGACTATCATAGAGGAAACGTTTTCATTTTTCAAGCTCTCCACTTTAACCTTAAGGTTATCCCTGCCCAAAGCCTCCTTGAAGGTCTTGGTAAGACCCTCTTCCAGCTTCTTCAGCTCTTCCTCGGCTATAGCTTCTCCCTTAAGGTCATCCGTTACATCCGCATCGATCCTTCTGAATGTATAATCGGAATTCCTGTGCTCAAGCTGTGTAATAAATGATGTATCGATATTATGATCTAAGATAACGGCATCCTTGCCCTGTTCCTTAAACATGTTCACATACTGACTCTGCTGTTTAAGGTCAGTAACATAATATACCACGATCTTATCAGGCATCTTGTCAGCCGCCTTCTCTTCTTCTTTTGACTCGCCTTCGGTCTTTTCTTCCGACCGCTTGTCGACGGGCTTTAAGAACTCCGGCAGGGTAAGATACTTATTATCCAGGTTCTTAAAGAGGATGTAATCGTTCATCTTATCACAGAACTTGTCATCCTTAAGACATCCGAACTTGATAAAGGGACTGATATCATCCCAGTACTTCTCATAATTCTCCTTGTCCGTCTTACACATGCCGGACAGCTTATCAGCCACCTTCTTGGTGATATAGTCGGAGATCTTGTTAACAAATCCGTCATTCTGCAAAGCAGATCTGGAAACGTTAAGAGGCAGATCCGGACAATCAATGACTCCCTTAAGAAGCATAAGGAATTCGGGAATAACCTCTTTGATGTTATCAGCTATAAATACCTGGTTGTTATATAGCTTAATGGTTCCTTCAATGGACTCATACTCCATATTGATCTTGGGGAAGTATAAGATCCCCTTGAGATTAAAGGGATAATCCATATTTAAGTGGATCCAGAAAAGGGGCTCCTTAAAGTCTAAGAATACCTTCCGGTAAAACTCCTTGTATTCTTCCTCGGTACAGTCGTTCGGATGCTTGGTCCAAAGGGGAGTGGTATCATTTAAGGGGACAGGTCTCTTTAAGATCTTAAGCTTCTCCGTTCTGGGAGATACTTCTACAACCTCTTTCTCGCCCTTTTCATTTTCCTTTTCTTCCGTCTTGGCTTCTTCCACTACGGTCTCGATAACGGTATCCGTATCCAGCTTCTCCTCCGGAAGGATAGTCTCATACTCCGGCTCGGCGTTGGTTCTTGAAAGGAAGATGGGTACCGGCATAAATCCGCAGTACTTCTCCAAAACTTCTCTTGCCCTGTACTCGTTGGCGAACTCAACGCACTCCTCGCTTAAGAAGAGGGTGATCTTAGTTCCGACTTCAGTACGGTCTCCTTCTTCAATGCTGTACTCGGTACCGCCGTCACACTCCCAGTGAACGGCCTTAGCCCCTTCCTTATAGGAAAGAGTATCAATATGTACTTCATCTGCTACCATAAATGCAGAATAGAATCCCAATCCGAAATGACCGATGATCTGGTCCTCATTGGTCTTGTCCTTGTACTTCTCAAGAAAGTCGGTTGCTCCGGAAAATGCTATCTGGGTAATGTACTCCTCAACTTCCTCGGCAGTCATTCCAAGACCCGTATCTATAACCTGAATGGTCTTATCCTCGGGGCTAACTATAATCTCTATCTTTTCTTTATAGTCATCGGGAAGGGTGTACTCTCCCATCATATCAAGCTTCTTGAGCTTGGTCACGGCATCGCAGCCGTTGGAAACAAGCTCTCTCATAAAAATATCATGGTCTGAATACAGCCACTTTTTAATTATAGGAAATATATTCTCACTGTTTATTGATAATGAACCTTTTTTTGCGGACATTGCAATCACTCCTTCTACTTTACTGCAATACATATCTTAAACCCGTGGATTTACAATGTCAAGGATTTTTTAGCACTCGTTAAGGAAGAGTGCTAATAAGCATCATATCCGCTTCAATAATAGGTATAATCCCAGCAGCAGGGCGCCTCCCGCCCCGCCTATGGAGCCGAAAAATACCGGTTTATCAGCCATCCAGCGCACAATAGGGCTGGTGGATACGGTTATCTCCGGGTTAAAGACATATTTATCCCCCGTGGAAAATTCTTCGCTGTCCGTATCGGTAATATTACCCGCCAGATCCTCCGCGATTATCCGGACCCTTTGCCTGCCGCTTCCGGAATCCAGATTGAATTCTCCCTCATAATCCTTAGGGTCTCCGCCGAAATCCCTTATCTCCTGAAGTATATTATTATCTACCATTACCAGGATCCGGCTCAATCCTCCCATATCGGTCACATTGTAGCCAACCGTCAGGCTGTCGGAATTAACTATTCTTTCTTCAAGATTGGAAACCCTGACAAGCTCCGGCGGAGTATTGTCCACCGTAAAT
>Ga0256407_10002546_pt1 | contig 34658 bp, 28 predicted proteins | sample RumenRJG_04DNA_FD_193489 | JGI IMG/M metagenome (GOLD analysis project Ga0256407, IMG submission 193489) | Bovine rumen microbial communities from Lethbridge, Alberta, Canada - RJG_04 | ecosystem: Host-associated > Mammals > Digestive system > Stomach > Rumen | place: Canada: Alberta...
AGTTTGTCGAGGAACTTTTCAAACGGGCCGACGTAATCGAGAGCGGAGGTTTCCGGAACGTCACGACCGTCGAGGAGGATGTGAACGCGAACCTTCTTGACGCCTTCCTTCTTAGCCTGGGCAACCATAGCCTTGAGGTGAGCAATGTTGGAGTGAACGTTACCATCGCTGAAGAGACCGATGAAGTGGAGAACGGTGTTCTTTTCACGAACGTTGCCGGAGATTTCCTTCCAAGCGTCGCGACCGAAGATGTCTCCGCTGTTGATGGCGTCTGCAACGAGGGCTGCACCCTGGTTGTAAACCTGGCCAGCACCGATAGCGTTGTGGCCGACTTCGGAGTTACCCATGTCTTCGTTGGTCGGCATACCGACGGCGCGACCGTGGGCCTTCAAGAGAACGTTCGGGTACATCTTGAAGAGGTTGTCGAGAGTCGGGGTGCGGGCGGCCTTGATGGCGTTGCCTTCGACCTTATCGGTGATACCAAAACCGTCCATCACGATGGTGACGACCGGGCCCTTGATGCCAGGGAAGTTGGAAAGTTTCTTGAGCATATTTACTCCATTAAAATGTTACGCGACAAAGATAGAAACTTTTGCGTAAGGCGAGTGAAACGGGACTGTTTACAGGCCCGCTTCCGAGCCTAGCAAAAGACACTCGAAGAGTGTCAAAAGGAGATTCTCGGTCATCCCCGTCAAGCGAGGACAGGCGCGAGGACTGGCGCAGGGAATGACATGTAGGCAAAAAGGAAGACTACAAAAAAGACCTCCACGGGGGAGGTCTTTTTTCAAAGCTTTTTCGTTTTAGATTACTGTGCCTTGAGGTAGGTCAGATTGATCGAAACGTCGCCGTTGCCGTCCGGGGTGGACACGTCGCTCACGACGAATGCATAGAAGCCTACTGCAGAACCGGAGTTCGGAACGTAAGTGTCAGCAATGCCGACCGTGAACACTTCCAATTCGTTCAAGTAGTTGGCGATGGTTTCCTTCAAAGCTTCTGACTTGTACTTGAAATTGTCTGTAGTCGGAGAGGCCGGTAAATGTTCGCTAGTCCAGTCGTTCGTTCTGTCTGCGTCGTTCGGGTTGGTGTAGAAGGCGAACTTCAGACCCGTGCCGCTAGAAAGCGTGAAGGCGTCCTTGCCAACGCGGCTGATGCAGATATCGCCGGTATCACCAGTGGTGCCGGTAGCAAAAGTGAGGCACTTGGCAGACTTTGTGTTAAGAACGGTGGTTGCAACTGCGAGCGGTGCGCCCGGAACAACGACACTTGAAGAGGAGCTTTCCGGAATCTTGCAGTTTTCTTCGTCACGGACGAACGGAATCGTGTCTCTGGAGACAGACTGCAAAGTTTCGCCCGTTGCCGTTGCCGTAGAGGCGATTGCTGCAATAATGAGATTGAAGTTACCACATTCAGTGTAACCATCGTTAAGGTCTGCATAGAGACCGATCTGGTCGAAGTTGATGGTCGTAACCGGAGTTGCGGCAAAGTATGCTGCGTCCAAAGTAGCGCTCTGTGTCTTTATAGAACCAGTGCTTGTCTTTGATGCGCTTTCTACAAAGAACTGGATGTCCGTGAAACGGGCTGCGTTAACGTCGAAGTTTGCGGTTGTATCGCTGAAGTCGAGCTTTACAGTACCAGTGAAGTCAACTCTATTAATAAGAGTGGAGCTTACTCCGGTATTCAGGAAAAGGATTGTTGTAGTTGCAGTTTCTTGCGGAATTTCAGGCGGAACATAGGAAGAAGAGGTTCCCGGCTGGGAAGAAACGGTCGGATTGCTGTCTTCACCGCAAGCGATAAGACCAAATGCACTCAAGGCGAGTGCGGAGCTGAGAATAAGAGGCGTTGTGAATTTAGAACTCATTGTAAAACCCTTTCTATGTAATCTTAAAGTGAAAATAAACAAAATTTGGGCAAAAAGCACCAAGTATTTAACTTTTTATAATAATACAAAAATAAAATTACAAAGTGGAATTTTTATAAAGTGGGTGTGACGAATATTATAATAAATCTGTAAACAAAATTATACACTAAGCGTCGAGAGAGCGTATAATATCACGGATTCGGGCGGCTTCTTCGAAGTCGAGGCGGGCTGCCGCTTCTTTCATTTGGCGTTCCAGGTCGGCGAGCTTGGACTCGGATGCTTTGGATGGTTTGTCGGGATGTGCGCCGGGGGCCGCTGCTTTCTTCGAGGAACTCTTCCTAAAGCGCGAGGGCTGCAACGGTTCCATCGGACGGATGCCCGGTTTGTCTTCCCATTCCTCTTCGTTGTCGGTGGTGTCGTCGCCGATATCGCCGAGTGGGTCGATGATTCGCAGGTCTTCTTCAATCTTGCGGGTGACGGACTTCGGTGTAATTCCGTGTTCCTTGTTGAATTCTTCCTGGAGGCCGCGGCGGCGGTTTGTCTCGTCGATGGCCTTTTGCAGACTTTCGGTCATGTTGTCCGCGAACAGAAGCACGGTGCCGTTCACGTTGCGGCTTGCGCGGCCCATCGTCTGGATAAGGCTGCGGTAGTTGCGGAGGAAACCTTCCTTGTCGGCATCGAGAATCGCGACCATGCTCACTTCGGGGAGGTCGAGGCCTTCGCGTAAGAGGTTGATGCCCACGAGCACGTCGTATTCGCCGCTACGCAGTCCGCGGATGAGCTCGTGGCGTTCGAGCGTCTTGATGTCGCTATGGAGGTACTTGGCGCGGACGCCTGCTTCGATGAAAAATTCCGTGAGGTCTTGCGCCATCTTCTTGGTAAGCGTCGTGACGAGCACACGGTCGCCATTTTTGACGACTTCTTCGATGCGGTACAGGAGCACGTCCATTTGGCCCTGGATCGGGAACAGTTCGATTTTGGGGTCCAAAAGTCCGGTCGGGCGGTTGATTTGTTCCGTGACAACGCCGTTCGTCTTTTTCAACTCGTAATCGCCAGGGGTAGCGCTCACAAAGAGAACCTGTTTCGGGTACATGTACTCGAATTCGGCGAAGTTCATCGGGCGGTTGTCGAGAGCGCAGGGGAGGCGGAATCCGTATTGCACGAGCGTGGTCTTGCGGGATTTGTCGCCTTCGGCCATGCCGCCCACTTGCGGGATGCTCACGTGCGATTCGTCAATCATCAAGAGCCAGTCGTCGCCAAAGTAGTCAATGAGCGTGAAGGGGCGTGTGCCTGGAGCGCGGTCTTCGATGATGCGGGAGTAGTTTTCGATGCCGTTGCACATGCCCGTTTCACGGAGCATTTCCATGTCGTAGCGGGTGCGGCTCGAAAGGCGTGCCGATTCGAGAACCTTGCCTTCCTTGTCGAGTTCGGCTAGGCGGTCGGTGAGTTCCTGCTGGATGCGTTGTAGCATGCCCGCGCGATTTTCTTCTTTGGTCACAAAGTGCTTTGCGGGTGCGATGGTGAGTTCTTCGACTTCCTTGATGACTTCGCCCGTGACGATGTTGAAGCGGTAAAGGCGGTCGACTTCGTCGCCGAAAAGTTCAATGCGGAGGCCGTCTTCGTCGTAGCTCGGGTGGACTTCAATCACATCACCGCGAACGCGGAATGAGCCTCGATCGAGGCTAAAGTCGTTGCGTGAATACTGGATGTGGACAAGGTCTCGCAGAATCTTGTCGCGGTCGTAAATGTCGCCCTTCTTGATACGGACCATCAGGTCGAAGTATTCGCTCGGGCTTCCCAAACCGTAAATGCAGCTCACGGAAGCAACGATGATGACATCGCGGCGGGTGAGGAGGTTGGCCGTTGCGCGCAGACGGAGCTTGTCGATTTCGTCGTTGATGCTTGCGTCTTTTTCGATGAACGTGTCCGTGTGCGGAATGTACGCTTCGGGCTGGAAGTAATCGTAATAGCTGACGAAGTATTCCACCGCGTTGTTCGGGAAGAACGACTTGAATTCCTGATAGAGCTGGGCGGCGAGTGTCTTGTTATGCGTGAGGATGAGCGTCGGCTTGCCAACATTCTTGATGACATTTGCCATCGTGAACGTCTTGCCGGAACCGGTTACGCCGAGAAGCGTCTGGAACTGTTCGCCGTTCTTAAAACCTTCGGTCAATTCCTCAATGGCCTTGGGCTGGTCGCCTGCGGCGCCGTAAGGACTTACGAGGTCAAAATCCGCACGAGTGGGCGCCTGGAACTGTTTGAGTTTTCCGGGCAAGCTCTTGGAAGGCGGTAGCGGTTTCGCTATCGGTTTTGCATACGGATCAGGAGTAATAGTCTTACGTGCGCGAGCCATGTTATCAGACGAAAAATAGTAAGTAAAATTGAGGTTGTCATCCTGAGCGAAGGGCATAGCCCGAAGTCGAAGGATCCAGTGAAGTCTTGCTTCGAAATTTCTATATTTCGGTTCATGCTTTGCAATCGAATTCTTGGTACGACGCATCACGGCACTTACAAGAAGGTCGTTGACGTTCCTCTTTTGCGCGAGGAACTGACGGCTCGTTCTATCCGCTGCATTGCACGCGATGGTGTCGAAATTGAAATCGACGTCTATGAAGACTTGCAAGAAGGCGATATCGTTGCCGAGACGGACTTTAACGTGTACGCGATAAAGATTTACGTGCCCAAGAAAAAGCCCGCCGAAGCACCAACGCCGAAGTTCAAGAGCTATTTGTAGAAATCTAAAGAGAATTTCTGTATTTTCTCCAGTCTCCGTATTCCGAGATGTCTTTCGCCTTGCCTGCTCGATACAGCTCAAGCACGGAGCTGTCGGCGACGAATCCCGAAATGAATCTTCCGTCAATGGTTTTTACTTTCCCAATTGAGAGTGGTGCGGGAACTCGCTTGACGAAGTCGCCAAAATCTTCTGCAGAAAGTCCGTAGATTTCGATGTAGAAGCTTTTGCCTTCGCCTTTGGATGCTGCAATGAGGGCTGGCTTTGGAATCGGGCCGTTCAAGGCGAGCATTTTGTACTCGGGCGCAGTTTCAGTCGCTTCAAGAAAAACGGCACGGGAAAGTTCTTCGTGAAGAGAACATCCTTTGAGGTGCGCTCCGCAAACAGCAAGCGGAATTTTTGAGGCGAGATAACCTTCTACTTTCTTCGCGGCGTCGAGCAGTTTGTAGTCGTCGAATGCTTTGCCGACAAGGGTGACACCAAATGGGAGTCTTGATACGTTCCCGCTTTCGCTGGCGGCGTCTTCGGAGGGAATTGCCAATGCGGAATAATCCAGCAAATTCATGTAGTTGGTGTAGTACCCTAAATTCGAGTTCAGCTCGATGGGGTTCTTTTCGACATCGGCGGTCTTGTAAATTGTCCCTGCGGTGGGCGTGAGCAAAAAGTCTACGGATGAAATAATCTTGTCTGCAATTTTCTTGTAGGCTTGCAGCGTATGGAATCCTTCGAAAACTTCTGAAGGGTGCGGGGTACGCTTGGGCGTGATAATTGATTTTGAGACCGGATGGATTTCGTCCGGGTGTTCTTCGATAAACTTTCCTACGGCGTTGTAACGCTCGAATACCCACGGACCTTCGTAAAGGAGCTTCGCAGCCTTGAGGAATGGTTCGAATGGAATAATGACCTTGGTGCCACCAGCATTTTCGAATGCTTGTACAGTCTTTTCGAATGCTTTGCGGTAACCTTCGTTTCCGAAAAATTCCAATTTGTCCGGAACGCCGAATGTCCATTTTTCAGGAAGGCGTGCGCGATTGGTTTCGGTGTGAACCCAGGGCGCTTCGCGAGAATACGGGTCTTCGCTATCTTCGCCTTGTGCAATGTTCAAAACTTCTTGGGCGTCGTTGGTGTCTAGCGCAAATATGCTTACGCAATCAAGGCTTCGGCAGGCTGGAATAACACCGTTTGTGCTGAGCAAGCCTCGAGTCGGCTTTACGCCAACTAGTTTGTTGAAGGCTGCGGGAACGCGCCCAGAGCCTGCAGTATCTGTTCCGAGAGAAAAACTGCATAATCCATAAGCGAGCGCTGCGGCAGAACCGCTGCTGCTTCCGCCTGAGATGTATTCAGGTGCGAACTTATTCGGGATGGAGCCATAAGGACTGCGGACACCGACAAGTCCTGTGGCGAACTGGTCCATGTTCGTTTTGCCAAGCGGTATGGCGCCTGCTGCGATGAGGCGGTTTACGACGAACGAAGATTTTTGCGGCTTGTAAGCGTAAGCGGGGCAGGCTGAGGTGCTTTCTAGACCTTCGAAATCAATGTTGTCCTTGATGGCGAATGGAATGCCGAATAAAGGCTTGTCCGCAGGAATGGTATTGCAATTTTCGAGCGGTTCCAAGTATTTTTCGAGAGATTCTCGAGAAAGTCGGCTGATCCAAATCTGCGATGGCGCTTTGTCCATTTCTTTAAGGATGTTCTCGATGACCGTGCGCGGAGTCGTTGTTCCGTTACGGTAAGCGTTTAGCAGGGTTGAAATTCTAAGGTCCATAAAACCTCCTTTTAGGATTCCAGTAGGCGATCCATTGCAAGGCTGTAGAGTCCTGCGAAATATTCGTTTTCGGTATTGGGTTTGATGATGATTCGCGGCAGTTGCATGCGATTCAAATGTTTCCGCAGATGTTGAAGGAAGGCTTGTTCGCTTATTTCGTTGGCGAGTCCGCCGGTAATGACTATCTGCGCGGGGTCCAAAAATACGGTGGCGGCGACAACCAGTTGGTTGACGATGGGCGAGGCGTATTCGATGTCGCTGAATGCGGCGTTTTGACTGTTCTTGTTGAAATTGAACGGATAGTACGAAAGTTCTCCAGCAAGGTTTGAGGTGCCTCGCAAAATTTTACCATCGACGATAAAGCCGCCGGCAGGCGTGTTCCCCTTGGGGAAGAACAGCAAGGCTACATTCTTCTCGTCGCTGTTTGCTTTGGAGTAGCCTAGCGCAATTGTATTCATGTCGTTTTCTACGATGGTCGGGATCTTGACGGCTTCTTCAATTCTTTCGGCGAGGTTGATTCCGCGAAGTTCCTTGATATCGCAGAATTCGATTATTCCGTTGTTGACGCAACCTTGCACTCCGATGACGAGGACGCCTATGCCTGATTCCTTTTTCAAGATTTTTCGGATGTTTGCAATGATGACTTCTGCTGACAGATTCTTTTCCCTAAAGGCTCCGTTTTGCTTGATGTTCCCGGCGGTATCTTGAACGCGGTAACGCAAGAATTTTCCTTCGTGGTCGGCGTGGGCGAATAGGCAAAGGGTTTTCCCTTTTTCGTGGTTGTACTGGTAGGCCATTGCGGGGCGGCCACCGCTAGAAATTCTTTGTTCGTCTTCGGTGATTTCGCCGGAGGCTATTAATTCGTTTAAAATGGTACCGCATGTGACAACACTCAATCCAGTTTCTTGAGCGAGTTCTGCTTTAGTGGCGGAGCCCAAAGAAAATAGAGCCTTTTTTATGGCTTGCTTGTTATGTTGCTTTAAATCGGCTGTCGTGTTAGTTTGTTTCATGGTCAAAAATATAATGTCAATTCTGTACTTTTGTAAAGACGTTAAAAAAGTTTTTTTGAAAAATTTTTTGAATAGGTTAAAAATTCGTTTATTTGCATAAAAATGGGGTTTTACATTCTGTGAAATACCCCTATACTTTTTAAAAGTCTTTTACAAAGTGTGGTGCTACAGAACTGTTACAAAAAACATAAGTTCCTGAAAAAAGGCGATTTTGAAGAAAAAACGGCAGTTTGAACGTTTTGGCACACCGTTTGCTCTTGGTGTTGTGAAAAGAAATCCAAAAAGTGAGGAAAATATGAATTTGAAAAAGATTCTTCTGACATGCATTGCCGTTGCTGCCGCTTCTGTATATGCTCAAAAGCCTGTGCTGAAAATCGCCTACAGCGATTGGCCGGGTTGGACCGCTTGGGAAATTGCCGACAAAAAAGGTTTCTTTAAAAAGCATGATGCCAATGTTAAACTGGAATGGTTTGATTATGGCCCGTCTATGGACGCATTTGCCGCTAAGCAGGTCGATGCCGTTGGTGTGGCAAATGGCGATGCCATGATGATGAACGCTACGGGCACCCGTAACTCAATTATCTTGATCAACGATTACAGTAATGGTAACGACAAGATTATCGGCGCTCCGGGAATCAACTCCGTTAAGGATCTCAAGGGCAAAAAAGTCGGTGTCGAAATCGGATGCCTCTCTCACGCGCTTTTGATCAATGCGTTGACGAAAAATGGACTCAAGGAATCTGATATTACTTTAGTCAACATGCCTACGCATCAAGCCGTGCAGACTCTTGAAAGTGGCGAAGTTTCCGCTGTTGTTGCCTGGGTTCCGCATTCTGTAAATGCTCTCGAAGTCGTTAAAGGATCTAAAGAGATTTATACCAGCGCAAATGAACCCGGAATCATCTACGATGTCCTCGCGGTATCTCAGGAATCGCTGATGAAAAACAAGGCTGAATGGCAGAAGGTTGTTGCCGCTTGGTACGATGTCATCGACTTCTTGAACGACCCGAAAAATAAGGATGAAGCGGTCAAGATCCTCGCTGCCCGAGTGGGAATTTCTGAAAAGAAATATGCCACATTTATGGGCGGAACCCGATTCTTGACGGCTGAAGAAGCGGCTGCTCGATTCAAGAAGGGTAGTGGTTTCGGCTCCATTTATGGCTCTAGCAAAAATGTCGATGCCTTTTTTGTTAAGAACAAAGTCTACGACAAAAGCGTGAATGTCGACCGCTATATCATCCCTTCGTTTACGGAAACCTTCCTCAAGACGAAATAACGAAACTTTAAAAATGGAATAATCATGGTTAACCCGATTGGAATTCAAAAGCATGTTGGGAAAAAGTGGACGACTGTGCTGACGGTACTTTCGTTCATCATTCCCCTTGCCATCTGGAGCGTGGTGAGTTATGTCCCCTTTGTGTACCACCCGCTCGTCAAGGTCGTCGATGCCGGCGGAAGCATGTTTTGCCAACCGGGTGACGAAATTGAACGCAGTAACTTCGAAGAAGAGAACCGGAATCTCCTTGAGGCTAATGAAAAGCCCATGACGGGAATCCGCGTGAACCCCGCTTACCTTCCGGCTCCGCACAAGGTCGCAAAAGCTCTTGTCACGGCTTTTATGACCGAGCCGAAGCGCGATGGCGATGTCTGGTTTTACGAAAGCATTCTGCATTCAATCAAGATTGTGTTCCTTGCATTTTTGCTTTCGAGCTTGATTGGCGTACCTCTAGGTGTTGCGTGTGGCGCTGTCCCGTTCTTTGAAAAGCTGACAGGTCCGTTTATCGAATTTTTCCGGTATTTTCCGGCACCTGTGTTTGGAGCTTTGGCGGTTGCCATCCTCGGCATCAATGATGCTCCCAAGATTGCGATTATCATCATCGGTACATTCTTTCAGCAAGTTCCGATGCTGTGCGCCACGACGCGTCGCGTAGATTCGACTCTCATCGAAGCGGCCCGTACTTTGGGAACATCGCCGATGCGTATTATGTTCAAGGTTGTATTGCCCGATATCGCTCCGAAGATGTACAAGGATATGCGCATTCTTTTGGGTTGGGCTTGGACTTACCTCATTGTCGCAGAAGTGGTGGGTACAAGTTCTGGCATTACCTGGTTTATCAATCAGCAGGCAAAGTACCGCAACTTTGACAATGTCTATGCCGCCATCATCATCTTGGGTATCATTGGCTTGGGTTGTGATATGATTCTCAACTTCCTCGGTCGTGATTTCTTTGCCTGGGAAGGTGGCCGCGTGGGTGTCAGCTCCAAGATCAAGAGAGAAATACTTGCCCCCAAGGAAAATGTTTTCACGTTCTGCCTCACCCCTGAAGAAAAGGCGCTCAAGGAGAAGTATCATGGAAGGCCGTAAGGATTGTTTCGAAGATTACATTTTGGAAGCCTGCCATATTGTCAAGGATTTTGAGAAGACTTCTGGAAAAGGGACGCATCGTGTTTTGGATGATATTTCTTTTGGCGTGCGTCGTCGCGAGTTCCTTTCGATTATTGGCCCGTCTGGTTGTGGAAAGTCTACGTTAATCCGCATTGCGGCAGGGCTTGAAACGGCGACTCGTGGAGAGTTTAGGCTTGATGGAAAGATTGTTCGCGGCACTGGTGCCGAAAGAGGAATGGTTTTTCAGAAGTATTCGCTGTTCCCGTGGCTTTCGGTAAAGAAAAATGTCATGTTCGGGCTCGAATCTACAGGGCGCGATAGCGACGAAGCCGAAGAAATTGCAGAACAGTGGCTTGAAATTGTTGGACTCGAAAAGTATGGTGAATATTTTCCGAAGCAACTTTCTGGCGGTATGCAGCAGCGAGTCGCTATAGCAAGAGCCTTGGCCCCGCAACCGCGCGTGCTCTTGATGGACGAACCGTTCGGAGCGCTTGATGCGCAGACGAGAGCGCAGATGCAAAAGTATCTGCTTGAAGTCTGGAAGAACATCGATATCACCATCATCTTCGTGACGCACGATCTTGATGAAGCCGTATTCCTTTCGGACCGCATTTTGACTTTGCAAGCCAATCCCGGAAAGGTCAAGGAATTGGTCGAAGTCAACATTCCTCGCCCGAGAAACAAGGAAACCCTTACTTTGCCTGAGTTCGTCGAAACACGCAAATACATCGAAGAACTCATTCGCCCGCCCAAGGTAAACGAAATCGCTGAAGAAGAATTCAACATCGTGAACATGGTCGGGAAACAACTTTAAAAAACAGGAGCTAATATGTCTGAATCTAAAGTCCTTTGCGAACAAGTGATTGCCGGTGGCTGGAACTACTCTCGAATCGTCAAGCGCAGCCAGAAAATCCGACTCACTGACATTGAAGGTGGTGCAAATGCCTCTTTGATGTGCTATAACGCTCACAATTTTACGGAACGCTTTAACCTGGGCGATACCTTGAAAATCCAGCACATTTGCAGAATTGCAAAGAACTGCTGCCTTTATGGAGACATGGGCCGAATCTTGCTGAGCGTTGTCGAAGATACTGTGGGCTGGCACGATCCGCTTTGCGGCTGCACGCACGCCTCGCTAATCAAGGAGCGCTTTGGCGAAAAGGATTATCAGAGCGCCCATAACGATTTTTACCGCAATGGTTACGACTCTTTGCTTGTTGAAATTGGCAAGCACGGCATGACCAAGAGAGACTTTACGGAACTCGTCAACTTCTTCAGCAAGGTTGTGGTGACTTCTGACGGAAAGATGACTTTTGTAGAGAACAACTCTAAGCCGGGTGATTATGTGGAATTGCGTGCCGAGATGGATACTTTGGTCGTTATCGATACGGGTATGCATCCGCTGAACCCGAGCAAGGAATACTTGCGTAAGCCCGTGAAGGTCGAACTTATCACTTGCGATATCGCTGGTGCCGAAGATCCTTGCTTTACCTGGTGCCCGGAAAACGGTCGCGGCTTTATCAACACGGCAAACTACAACTTGTAAGAGGTCTATCATGTTTACGAAGTATTTGGAAAGTACGCTCAAGGAAGAAGACGCTTGTTATGTTGAAGATGTGGCTGCCGGAAAGGGCTGGTTGCATTTGATCAAGAAAGGTCAGATTTTCCGCATTTTGGACCTTAAAGGAAACCAGGCTGTCGATACGCTGTTCATCAATGCGAACGACCCGTCGGAACGCTACAGTGTTCAGCAGACGGTGCAAAGACAGGCAAACTGCTTGGTCGGTGTTGGCACGAAGCTTTATTCTAACGATGATAACGCCATGCTTACGGTTGTTGCGGATACTTGTGGCGACCACGATACGCTCGGGAGCGCTTGCTCCTGCGAAAGCAACACTTGCCGTTATTCGCTCGACAAGCGTTATATGCATGCCTGCCGTGAATCGTTTTTGAAGGTGTTGCTCGAAACACCGAATCTGGACAAGCGCGATCAGGTGAACAACTTGAACTTTTTCATGTATGTTCCGTTTGACGAAAAGGGAAACCTCAACTTTGCTGATGGTATTTCTTCGCCGGGAAAGTATGTGGAAATGCGTGCCGAAATGGATGTACTCGCGGTCGTGAGCAACTGTCCACAGCTGAACAACCCCTGCAACGCTTACGATCCGACTCCGGTAAGGATGATTATTTGGGATTCAAAGGAGTCCGTATGAATTCGAAGCTTCTTGAAAGCCCGCGTCGCGTAGAAGATGCGGTATCGGATGTGACCGTCCTTGCCGGGGACGGTTACATGCTGCCCCTCAAAAAGGGACAGATTCTCCGCTTGGTTGACGTAGAAGGCAACCAGTCTGGCGATGTGCAGATTTATAATGCAAATGATCCGACGGAACGCTACAATGCGAACAACACCATTACGGCTCAGGCGAATACGATGATTGAGCTTGGCACGGTCATTCGTAGCAACTGCGGAAACGCCATGCTTACGGTAATTGCGGATACTTGCGGCGAGCATGACACGCTTGGAAGCGGATGCTCTGCGGAAGGTAATGTTGTGCGTTATACGAATAAGACTCGTTATATGCATAGCTGCCGCGATACGTTTGTGCGTACGCTTGAAAACTACGGCTTGAGCAAGCGCGATCAGACTTGCAACTTGAACTTTTTCACGAAAGTCATCTTGGATGACAAGGGTCGCCTTGAATTTGCTGATGGCATTTCGGGCCCCGGAAAATACATTGAACTTCGCGCCGATATGGATGTTCTGTTCTTGCTTTCGGATTGCTCGCAGTTGAACAATCCTTGTAACGACTACAATCCGACTCCAATTCGACTTTTGGTTTTTGACAAATAATTTGGGATACCGCTATGGACAACTACGTTTATCGAAACTTCACTAGGGAATCGCTTGGTAAAGCCTACGACAACAGCAGTGCTGTTAAGAATAGTTCTGAAATTTTGGAAGGCTTCAATGCTCGCAGCGATGAAATTTCAAGGCAGTTCCAGGATACGATGAATTTGCGCTATGGCTTGGATTCTAGGGAACGTATCGATTACTTTAGTTGTGGTAAGAAAGATGCTCCGCTTTTTGTCTTTATCCATGGCGGGTATTGGCAAATGCGCAGCAAGGATACCTTCCGTTTTTTGGCGAAGGGACCGCTTGCTCACGGATTCGATGTGGCAAGTATCGGATACCCGCTTGCTCCGAGCGCAAGTATTGGTGAGATTGTTGCCAGTATCCGTAATGCCCTCTATTTTTTGCGCTGTCATAGTGATGTATTGGGCTTTGATAATTCTCGTATTTATGTGTCGGGCTGGTCAGCGGGTGCGCATCTTGCGGTAAGTGTGCTTGATGAAACCGGCGTATGCGGGGCGCTTGCCATCAGCGGTATTTATGACCTTAAACCTATTTCGCAATGCTTTTTGAACGATAAACTTCAGCTTACCGAGAATGAGATTCTTTTGTATAGTCCACTCCGTAGGCCGTTTATCAAAAAGCCGATTGCCGTAGTTGTTGGAGCCGATGAACTTCCTGAACTCCGTAGGCAAAGTGCTGAATTTGCGATGCACCGCGCCGAAGAAGATATTCCCGGTTCGTTCAATTTGCTTTCGAACCATAACCATTTTACGATCCTCGAGGAACTTGAAAATCCCGAAGGATCCCTGACGCAACTTCTTGTACAATTGATTAAATACTAAAGGAGATAGCCATGTTCAACAAAGTGCTTGTAGCAAACCGTGGCGAAATCGCTTGTCGCATTATTCGTACCCTGAAAGAGATGGGAGTAAAATCTGTTGCCGTTTATTCTGATCCGGATGAAACCGCAGCTCATGTATTGATGGCTGATGAAGCCGTTCGTATTGGCCCTGCTCCTGCCAAGGACAGTTACCTCAATGTCCCGGCCATTTTGGAAGCCATTAAGTCGACTGGTGCCGAAGCGGTCCACCCTGGTTACGGTTTCTTGAGCGAAAACGCAGATTTTGCAAAGACTCTAGAAGATAATGGAATTGCTTTTATCGGGCCGACTCCGAAGCACCTCATTGAATTTGGCCTGAAACACCGTAGCAAGGAACTTGCACAGGAATTTGATGTTCCGCTTGTTCCCGGTTCAGGTCTTTTGGAAAGCTTGGATGATGCTATTGCGCATTCCAAGGAAATCGGCTATCCGGTAATGCTCAAGAGTACCGCGGGTGGTGGCGGTATTGGTATGAGCATTTGCCATAGCGAAGAGGAACTCGTTGAAAGCTTTGATAGAATCAAGAGGTTGAGCGAAAACAACTTCAAGAATGCAGGCCTCTTTGTCGAAAAGTATGTGGAACGCGGCCGTCATGTCGAAGTACAGGTCTTTGGCGATGGCGAAGGGAATGCTGTTGTGCTTGGTGAACGTGATTGCTCTGTGCAACGCCGTAACCAGAAGGTCATTGAAGAAACGCCTGCGCCTTGCTTGCCCGAAAAGACTCGCGAAGCGTTGCATGAAGCGGCTTTGCGACTTGTGCAGGGTGTTGCTTACCGTTCTGCCGGTACGGTCGAATTTATATACGACGCACCGAGCGACCGATTCTATTTCCTCGAAGTCAATACGCGTTTGCAAGTTGAACACGGTGTCACCGAAACAGTTTATGATGTCGATTTGGTGCGCTGGATGATTGAACTTGCTGCTGGAAATCGTCCCTTTGAAATTGGCGCAAAGTTTGTGCCGCATGGACACGCGATGGAATTCCGTGTTTACGCCGAAGATCCGGGGAAGAATTTCCGCCCGAGCAGTGGGCTTTTGACGGAAGTGAAATTCCCGGAAGGCATCCGCGTTGATACATGGGTTTCTCGTGGCACGGAGGTCAGCGCATTTTACGATCCGCTTTTGGCGAAGGTCATTGTCGCGGGCCGTGACCGTGAAGATAATATCGAAAAGGCAAAGAAGGCTCTTGCCGAAGTCAAGCTTTATGGCTTTGAAACGAACATCAAGCTTTTGCGCGATGTGCTTGAAATGCCTGATTTTGTATCGGGAAAGGTTTCGACTTGGATCTTGAACGATTACAAATATCGTGACAGGATTTTTGAAGTTCTCGCTCCGGGCTTGCAGACGACAATTCAGGATTATCCGGGTCGCTTAAAGTATTGGGATGTGGGCATTCCTCCTAGCGGTCCTATGGATAATTACAGCTTTAGGCTTGCGAACAAGATTGTCGGTAATGCCGAAAATGCGGCGGGAATCGAAATGACACATTCGGGATGTACGCTTGCGTTCCACACGGATGCACTGATTGCGTTTACCGGTGGTGATTTCCCGGCGACAGTAAACAATATGCCGTGCCTGAAGAATACACCTGTCGAAGTTCACGACGGGGATGTTCTCAAGTTCGGAGTTTCTAAGGCTGGACAACGCTGCTATTTGGCGATTCGCGGTGGTATTGATGTTCCTGATTATTTAGGTAGTAAGTCGACATTTACACTGGGTGGCTTTGGTGGCCACGGTGGACGTGCTTTGACTGCAGGAGATATTCTCCACATCGGAAACGATGCTTCTGGTGAAACGGTTATTCCGGCGACTCCGGCGTTCCCGTCGATTGGTACCGAATGGGAAATCGGTGTGATGTATGGTCCGCATGGCGCTCCAGATTACTTGACTGCCGAAGATATTCAAGAATTCTTTGCAGCAACGTGGGAAGTGCATTACAATTCTTCAAGAACGGGTATTCGCTTGATTGGTCCGCAGCCCAAGTGGGCAAGGCCCGATGGCGGTGAAGCAGGACTCCATCCCTCGAATTTGCACGATAATGCGTATGCCGTAGGAACTGTTGACTTTACGGGTGATATGCCGATCATCTTGGGCGTTGATGGCCCGAGCCTTGGCGGTTTTGCTTGCCCGGTGACGATTGTTTCTGCTGAACTTTGGAAAATGGGACAGTTGCGTAGTGGCGACAAGGTTCGTTTTATTCCGCTTTCTGTAGAAGATGCTGAAAAAATCCGAATCGCTCGCGAAGAAATGCTTGCTGCTCCAGATAAGGTATCGAAGCCGGCTCCGGCGCTTGTCCCTGCACCAATAACATCTCCAATTATTTCGGAATACAACACTGATTCTGAAATGGAACATATTGTTGTGCGTGCCGATGGCGATGATAACGTGCTTGTCGAATTTGGCCCGGCGATTATCGATTTGCGTCTCCGCTTCACGGCTCATGCTTGGATGCTTGCCGTCAAGGAACATTTTGCGGATGTACTCATTGATGTTACTCCGGGTATTCGCTCTATACAAATTCACTACGATATCAAAAAGATTCGTCAGAAGGATGTTTTGGAACGCCTCTGGGATTTGGCAGAACACCTGAGAAAGAACAAGCTGACGAAGGTCCCGACAAGAACCATTTATCTCCCGCTTTCGTGGGATGACCCGCAGACACGTGTTGCCATCGAAAAGTATGTGACGACGGTTAGGCCGGGCGCTCCTTGGTGTTGCCCCAACAACATTGAATTTATTCGCCGAGTCAATGGTCTTGATTCCATTGACGATGTCAAGCGGATTGTATTTGATGCTGACTATCTCGTGATGGGGCTTGGGGATGTTTACCTTGGCGCTCCTGTGGCAACTCCGCTCGATCCGAGACATCGTTTGGTCACAACCAAGTACAACCCGGCTCGTACATGGACTCCTGAAAATGCGGTGGGCATTGGTGGCGCTTACATGTGCGTTTATGGAATGGAAGGCCCGGGCGGTTATCAATTTGTCGGCCGTACGGTGCAAATGTGGAACCGCTTTAAAAAGACGAGTGATTTCCCGTTGCCGTATTTGTTGCGGTTCTTCGACCAAATTCGCTATTACGAAGTGAATGCGGATACGCTTTTGCAAATGCGAAAGGACTTTATCGCAGGCAAATTCCATGTCACCGTAGAGAACAGTTCCTTCGACATTGAAGAATATGAAAAGTTCCTGAAGGACAATGCCGCTTCTATCTCTGCATTCGAAGAAAAGCGTACAAAAGCTTTCGAAGAAGAAAAGGAACGCTGGATTGCAAATGGTCAGTTCACATTTGAAAGTCACAGCGCGGAGTCCGCTCCAGAAACCGAAATTACGCTAGCTGAAGGCGAAGATGGCGTTTACAGCCCTGTTGCAGGCTCTCTTTGGAAGCTGATTGTCGCAAAGCCAGGAACATCGGTAAAGGAAGGTGATACTCTCGCCATCATTGAAAGTATGAAAACTGAAATTCCTGTAATCGCAACATGTGGTGGCGTTGTGTCGCAAATCTTTGTGAAGGAATCCTCTGAAGTTAGAGCTGGGCAGTGCCTAGCATCCGTGAAATCATAAAAACAAACTCCTAATTCACGATCAAGCCTTTGCATTATTCCCTAATGCAGAGGCTTTCTTTTACGCTGATTTTTTCTTTGCCGAGTAGGCGATGGAGTTTGCAGCGGAAAAGCGGGATGGCCGCGATGGTGCCGAGCGCGACAATTGGGATGGCGATATAGGCGATTCCCGGCTGGTTGATTTGCGGCCTGAAAAAGAGTCTCAAAATCAGGACGATCCACCAGTGGACTGCAAGAATTACGAGCGCATTGCGGGAAATGTTGCGGAGGATTCCCTTGAAAATGCAGATGGGGGCAATGTCTGGAATTTTGCTTGCGAGCAGGAACGTGGCGATGAGGCCGATAATGCCTGTAATGGAACTTGCGACAAATTGGGGGAGGCTCTTGCCTAAGTCGTTGTTCATGATGCTAAAATTCGGACTCGGTGATTCCAAAAAAGCGTATGCGATAAAGCTTACGATTCCGATGGCGGCGACGATGGCCGTATTTTTCGTGGCGTGAGCTGCGCCCGTAGAAATGGCGCTGTGGATTTTTTTGATGGGTTCCTTGCAGAGAAAACCGCATCCGAAGAAGAATAGAATGGTAAGGTCACGTTCAATGCCGAGCGGCAAGTGAATATGGTTTTCGTTCAGAAGCCAACCGCAAAGGAGACCTTCTATGGACATAACTGCGAAAAACAGTTTGGGGTTGACTTGTCTTTTCGACATCTCATGAAGCAGGTAAAAAAGCAAGCTGACGGAATAAAGAGTGAACACAAACCATAGCGGGCCCGCTCCGACCGAGGACTTCCCGGCGATGAAAATTTTAGCGAAATTCCAATAGATGTATTGCCATGTGTTGTTGATGTCGGGAATGGTGTTCACTACCGTCATCGTGGGGGATTTAGGGAACAAAGCGAAATTATAAACGACAGGGTCGATGGCAAAAAAGAGGAACGAAAGATAGAGGTATGGAATTAACAGGACGTGCGTTTTATGGGTAAAGTAACTTTTAAAATTTGTGAACCGTTTCGTGCTGAATAGGAACCCTGAAATAAAGAAAAATGCGGACATGCGAAGTGCGCTCAAGTGCCACATTCCGAGGTGCGCGTTCGGAAAATTCTGCTCAATGTGGAACAGGCAAACGAGCAAAAGAACGAATCCCTTGAATTCGTCAATCCAACCGATTCTCGCTTGCCCGTTGTTGCTCATAACAAAGGTCCCTGAGCCTGTCGAAGGGTTAATACCACATTTTCTCGTTGCCGATTGTAGTGCTTGGCCCATGTCCGGGGAATACAACGGTCTCTGCCGGGAGTGTGAGGAGCTTTGACTTGATGCCGCTCACGAGGGCGAATTCGTCACCGCCGTAGAGGTCGCTGCGACCTCGGCTCCCTGCGAAAATGATGTCGCCTGGGAAAAGGAGCGGCGGAACGTTGTCTTGTCCGTTGACTTTGCCCGGATTTTCGCAGAAGAAGGCGAGACCGCCCGGGGAATGCCCTGCAACGTGAATCACTTGCAGACGGATTTCTGCAATTTCGACGATGTCGCCGTCATTCAGGTAATTGCCCAAAGCGGGGGCTAAATCGTTGCATGGGAGCCCGAACATTTGGCTCTGTTCTTTTTGCGCATCAAGAAGGAAAGTGTCGTCTTTGTGCGCTTCGGCCTTGATGCCAAAAGTGCGCTCTGCAAATGCGTTTCCAAGAACGTGATCCAAGTGCAGATGCGTGTTTAAAACGCGTACGACTTTCAGATTTTCGCTCTTGAGGTAGTCTGTAAGTGCTGCCTGTTCGCGGGCATTGCTCACGCTTGGGTCAATTAAAATGGCTTCGCCCTTGCTGTTACTCAGGATGTAGCAGTTCACTCCGAACGGATTGAATACAAATTGCTTTATTTCCATAATAAACCCCTAACGTTTCTTTTGGCGATTGCGTAAACGACGTTGTATGCGACGTTCCCGTTTGAGAGTTTCCATCGAAACCGTGTGGAGAATGTCAATGACGCGTTCGCGGGCGTAAGACTTGTTCAGTTTTTTGTGCGTCACGTAGTCCAGCAGGCACACGCATAAAAGTAACAATCCGACAAAAATCGAGAGTGAAATCGGCCAAAGATGGACGGTGAATTTAGCTGCAACGAGACCAAATGCGGGCGGCATCAAGATTGAACCGATGTAGGAGCCGGCGAGCTGGATGCTGATGGCTTGGCTCGAAAGAGATTCTCCAAAACGTGCGGGAGTCGCATGGATTAGTGATGGATAAACAGGGGCGCAACCGAGTCCGAGTAGACAAATGCAGGCGGGCTGTATCCATAGCGGCAGCGGTAATGAGAGCACAAGGCAGCCTGCGGCGACGATGAAAATCCCGGCGTAAATCAGGCGATGGTCGGTAAACTTGATTGCAAAAAATCCGCTTGCAATGCGGCCAATCATCACGGATGCAAACATGAGCGAAACGATGAATGCTCCGATTTCGGGCTTGAATCCGCAAGCGATGAGGTAGGTGCCGCACCAAAGGCTTGTCGAAATTTCGAGTGCCGAATAAAAGAAGAACGTGAGGAACGAAAGCTTCATTCCCGGGACGCGGAGCGCTTCACGGATACTGATGTGCGGCGCATTATTTGCGTTGTTGTCAGGGGGCGCGGCAGTTCTCGGCGCGTTTCCTGGGCTCGCGACTTTCGCATTTCCAGGAACGGTGCTTCCAGAACTTGCCGGGATGGTGACGTTTTCGGAGAGCCCTCCACGCGCTTCCGTTTTTTTCCACAGTGGGAGCGAAACGAGAATCAACACGAAAATTGCGGCAAGGGCTATGGCGACATATTCGTATGCCCCACGCCAACCGCCACCGGTCAAAATTGAGAACGAAAGGAGCGATGGTCCGAGCGTTGCCCCGATGCCCCAGCTGGCATGCAGCCAGTTCGTGTGCTTGGATTCCAGATAAATGGCGGCGAAGTTGTTCATCGCCACGTCGACGGCGCCTGCGCCAATGCCCATCGGGATGGCCCAAAGGCAAAGGATGTTGAACGAGTCCGCAAAGCCGTAACCGAGCGAGGCAATTGCGGTAAGCGCAATGCTGTAGGCGACGAGTTTTCCTGTGCCTAAAACGCGGAGAAATTTTGGGGTGCAGAGGCTAGAGACAATTGTCCCGAGCGATGCTATAATCGATAGAATACCCGCCGCAGAAATCGGCGTTTTAAGGTCTAAATGCATTAAGGGCCAAGCCGCCCCAAGAATGGTGTCGGGGAGACCTAGCCCAATAAATGCAACGTATATGACAACGAGGAGGAAAATGGCTTATTCCTTCACGCTCCAGGTCGTGCCTTCCTTAGAGTCCTTGATCACGATGTTCATCGCGGCAAGTTCATCACGGATGCGGTCGCTTTCGGCCCAGTTCTTGTTGGCGCGAGCTTCCTTGCGGGCTGCGATCAAAGCTTCGATCTTAGCGGTATCGATGTTGTCGTTTGCGCCCTTCTTCACGTATTCTTCACGCGGCTGGTCAAGCTTGAGACCAAAGATCTTGTCGAAGTCAGCCACGAGTGCTGCCTTTTCGCCGTCATCGATGTCGCTCTTGAGCATCGTGTTCATGATGCCGAGTGCGCGAGGCATGTTGAGGTCGTCGCCGATGGCGTCCTTGAATTCCTGCTGGAAAGCCTTGGCTGCTTCGCTTGTGATGGCGGTTGCCTTGCCAATCAGCGGGTCCGTCTTCTTGTGCAAGCTCTTGAAGGCTTCCTTGGCACCGGTGAGGGCTTCCCAAGTGAAGTTCAGGTAGTTGCGGTAGTGGCTGCCGAGTGCAAAGTAGCGGTAGTCGAGCGGGTTGAAGCCGCGTTCCATCAGGAGCGTGACAGTCAAGAATTCGCCCGAGGACTTGCTCATTTTGCCGAACTTCTGTTCGGTCGTGCCGTCTTCAAGCTTTTCTTCGCTTGCAGTGCGGAGGAATTCACCGTGCATCCAGAAGCGGCTGAACTGAACGCCGTTGGCGCATTCGCTCTGGGCAATTTCGTTCGTGTGGTGCACGCGGATGTGGTCCGTGCCACCGCAGTGGATGTCGAGCGTCGGGCCGTTGTACTTCATAGCCATGGCGGAGCATTCGATGTGCCAACCCGGGAATCCAACGCCCCACGGGCTGTCCCATTCCATAGCGCGCTTCTTGTCAGTCGGGCTGAACTTCCAAAGTGCGAAGTCCGTGGCGTTGTGCTTTTCGCCCATGTCGATGCGGCTACCCTTGCGGAGGTTTTCCACGTCGAGGCGTGCAAAGTCGGCATAGCGCGGAAACTTGAGGCTATCGAAGTAGATGCCGTCCGAAGTGCGGTAGGTGAAGCCCTTTTCTTCGAGCGTCTTCACCAAGTCAATCTGTTCCTGGATGTGGTCCGTGGCGCGAGTCCAGCGGGTCGGTTCCTGGATGTTGAGGCGGTGCCAGTCAGCCATGAATGCATCGGTGTAGAACTTTGCGATGTCCCAGACGGACTTGCCTTCGCGGGCTGCGCCCTTTTCCATTTTGTCGTCGCCAGTGTCGCCATCGCTTGTGAGGTGGCCCACGTCGGTGATGTTCACGATGTGGTTGACCTTGTAGCCGTAGTAGTTGAGCGTGCGGACGAGGAAATCTTCAAAAATGTAAGTGCGGAGGTTGCCAATGTGGGCAAAGTGGTACACCGTCGGACCACAACAGTACATACGCACGGCGGGAACGCCTTCGGGAAGAGTGAACAGTTCTTTCTTGCGTGATGCGGTGTTGTAGAATTGAAGTGCCATAAAGCCTCCGGTTAATGCGGCGCAACATGCGCCAAACATGCTAATGCGCGAGGCAATTTAGAAATTTTTACAAGGGACGGCAATTGTGCAGAGCCAATAACTGGCTATAGGATTTGTTAATCCCTGTTGTATTGACTTCAACGGAAATTGGGCGGCGGAATGGTCCATTTTGGAGCATGGAATTTATATTAAGAAAAAATGGAGTGTTCAATGATGTTAAAAAAGTTGCCTGTGATTGCTGCATCTGCAGCTTTGAGCTTTTGGGCATGTGGCGAAGATAGTTCAATTGTAAATCCTGATTCGGGGGCTTATCTCCCTGCGGCAACCTCTTCTAGCAGTGACGCTTTTGGCATCGAATCTAGTTCCGGCATTCTGGACATTGATGTTGAAATTTGGAGCTCTAGCAATACGGCCCCAGTTATCGGGACTTCTAGTTCAAGCAATGCTTTGCCTGGCAATGTTGTTTCGAGTTCTAGTGTTATGCCGAATGTTGGCGTTTCAAGCTCAAGTACGTTGCTTCCTGGCAATGGAACTTCTAGCTCCAGCAATGTCGTCCCTGTTGTGTCGTCGAGTTCTAACAATGCAGTCCCCGGCAGCTCGGAATCTGGCGACAACGAGAATGATAACGAAGATGCAAGGACTTTGGATGGTACGCAGATTCTCCTGAAACTTGCTGGAACTTCGGCAACTGTCGAAAATAATAACGGTTGCGTTGAAATTGCAGACAAAAGTGCAACGATTACCTGCCCGGGCGCTTACTACGTCACCGGCGAATCGTCCGATTTCCAAGTGGTGGTGAATACTCCGGGTGCCGAAAACGAAGGCAACACGGGCATCTATCTTCACAATGCGACGATTAAGAGTTCCAATGCTTCGATTCTTGTGAAAAATGCTGACAAGACGGTACTCCATTTGGTCAAGGGTACGACCAACGTGGTTGAAGACGGTAATGGTAATCACTTGTTCGTAAAGGTCAATGGTGCTCAGGATACGGCGAAGGCTGCTATTTATTCGAGAGACGATTTGAATATCAAGGGAGCCGGTACTTTGACCGTCAAGGGCAAGTTCAAAAACGGCATCCAGTGCAGTAACGATCTTAAAATCAAGAACGGCAACATTACTGTTGAAGCCGAAGAAAACGCCATCAAGGGCAAGGGTAGCCTCCAGATTTCTGGCGGTACGCTGAATCTCACGGCCAAGAAGGGTGACGCCCTTGAAAGTGATGAATGCGAAGAAGGTAACGATGGCAAGTGCAAGTCCTTTATCGACGGCAAGGGCTTTGTCGATATTCGTGGCGGTAACATCACCATTAAAGCGGGTGATGATGGCATCCAGGCTGCGCATTATGTCATGGTGAGCGATTCTACGGAACCGTCGACGGTCAAGGTGACTTCTACGGGCAAGGGCCTTGTGGCTGAAAAGTTCATCTATGTGAACGGTGGTAACATCAATGTGACTGCCGATGACGATGCTCTGCATACAAAATACAAAGTCTTCATGAACGCGGGTGACGTGACCATTTCCACGAAGGACGATGGTATCCATGCGGACTCCGCCTTGCATTTGAGCGGTTCTACGATTAACGTTGTCACGGCTTACGAAGGCTTGGAAGCGTACAAGATTTTCGCAGAAGGTGGCATCACGGCTACATTTGCCACAAATGATGGCTGGAACGCTGCGGGTGGCGCTAAGGAAAATGCGGGTGGCTATTCCATGTTCAGCGAATCTAGTGGTCATGCTGTGATTAGCGGCGGTCACCACTACATCGCATCGAAGGGCAACATGATTGACGTGCTTGACGCCAATGGTTCTGCAAAGATGACGGGTGGTGTGTTGATTCTTGAAATTACCGGTCAAAGCTATGAAAATGGCGGTATGGGCGGCGGTTTCCCTGGCGGGGGCGGCTGGAACATGGGTGGCGGCTTCCCGGGTATGGGTGGTCAACAGGGTGGTGGCAATGGATGCCCCTCCAATATGGCTGGCGGCCTCATCGATACGGATACAGGCTTTGAAATTACGGGCGGCGTGCTCCTCGCATTCGGTGACTACTCGACCGACACACCGAATTGCGCTTCTGTCAGCTTCACAAGCGATAATTACTACGGTACAGAAAGTGCGGCGTTCAAGCCGGAATACCATGGTAGCACGATTTTCTACGGTGGTGATGTGAAGTCTGTAAGTCAGGTAAATACCGCTGGGATGAAGGAATTCAAGTTCCCCAATGGCAAGATTTACATGTACAAGTAAGTCAAGTTTTTGAATAAATAGGTACAAGAATGGCTGCGAGAAATCGCAGCCTTTTTACTATGAAATTTTGCGGTTTTATAGCAGCCTTTTTAATCCCTCGATGTTGCGGAGCACGATTGCGCCGCGCTTGATTTCAACAAGCCCTTTGGCGGCGAATTCCTTGAGCATGCGGGCGACCACTTCTCGGGCGGAATTCACGTCTCGCGCGATTTCTTCTTGCGTCTTTTTGACTTCGGGCTTGCCGCTACTTTCGTAAGCGTTGATTAGGTAATCGGCGAGGCGCTGGTCAAAACGCTTGAATAGCATCTGCTGAATCGCCCAAATTGTCTGTGAATAGCGTTCCGTTTCACGTTCAAAAACGAATGAACGCACGTGAATGTTCGAATCCATCAACTTGGCGCAAACGGAGGAGGGGATGACGAGTACGGTTGTGTCATCTTCAGCGGTGACGATTGTTTCGAATGTCAACTGGTGGATCACGCATGAGGCTGTCGAAATACAAAATTCGTTCGCGTGCGCTCGGTACAGTGTGACTTCGCGACCTTCATCCGAGATAAGGCTCACGCGGATGCCTCCGCTCAAAATGAGGATAATCCCGAGGCAAGCGGAACTGTTGCTGCTGACAATCTGGTCTTTATTAAAGTGCTTGATCATCGCGCGTTGCGAAACTAACGCTTTTTCTTCAAGCGAAAGATTTCCCCAAAACGGAATTTTCTTGACAATTTGACTAATCGGTTCGACCATAAAGCGCTCCCTCTAGAGGGAATATATAAAAAATGCTTTTAAAGAAAATGCCCGCGCACTCGGTTCTGCTCCATACAGATGGTGGCGGGCTTGGTTGGATTGAACTATATCATTTTGACGATTTGATCTTTTGGGCGGACGCCAACTGCGGAGTTTGTGACTTTGCCGTCTTTCATGACCACGAGCAGCGGGATGCTAGACACGCGGAACATAGCGGCGAGATCACCCTCTTCGTCAACGTTGACCTTGCAGACCTTGACTTTGTCCTTGTATTCCTCGGCAATTTCCGAGATGGTGGGCGAGAGCATGCGGCATGGGCCGCACCATGGTGCCCAGAAATCAATCAGAACGGGTTTGTCGGATTTAAGGACTTCTTGTTCAAAGTTTGCGCTAGTGATTTTTAATTCAGCCATTGTTTTACCTTTCCTTTTTTTTGTTTTATTTTAAACTCTTTTCTTTTACACCTATATTTTAGATAATCACAAGGCTTTAGACTGTGACTAGGTCACATTAACGAAAAATCTTTTTTGTGTACGAAAAAAGCCGCGATGTTGTGCCGCGACTTTTTCAGAGTTGTCATCCCCGCCGCCTGTCTTCGTTTGACGGGAATCTCCATTACTTAATGGCGATTCGTTTGGTGAATCTTGTTACGCCTTGGCGGATTTGAATAACGTATAATCCTTCGGGAATTGAAGAAAGCTCAATGTCGCCTTTGACATCCTTTGCACTGAACACGGGGCGCCCTTGCATGTCGAATATGTCGACCTTCGCGGCAGTCTTCGAAGCCAAACCTGTTATGAACAATGTGCGTCCGGCAAGGTGTATGGAAATGTTGTTCGCGAAAACGTTCGGCTTGATTGCAATTATGAAATCACCGCAATTTCCCGTTCCGCAATCTTTGGGCGGGTTGAGAACGGATTCTGGGTACGGAGTTTTAACTTCAGAAGCAGGGTGTGCCTTGAGGCTTGCCATAACGCTATCGTATGCGGGCTTCGGTTTGTATTGCTTGTCGTAAAGGAGCCCTTCGGTCTTGCCTTGCTGTTCGTCGAGCCAGCTGTGAGCATCGGTCAATCCCCAAATCACGAATTCGCCCATGTTCGGTTCTTCGAGGAACACGTCCATGAATTGACGGTACAAGTGTCCCTGCTTGGCGTAGTCCGCTTCGGTGAGCTTGCCTGCGGAACCTTTCGGGAATCCAATGTCGAGCTCGGTAATGTTCAACGTCACGCCGAGATCTGCAAGTGCTTTGGCGAGTGCGCGCACGTTTTGCGGAGTTGTTTCGTGTGCAATTTCGATGTGGGTTTGCGTGCCCACACATGTAATAGGAATGTTGTTTGCTTTCCAGCGCTTGACCTGTTCTACGACAAAGCTTGCCTTGGAACCTTCGCGGAGGCCCCATTCGATGGAATAATCGTTGTAGCAGAGTTCTGCATCTGGGTCGGCTTCGTGTGCCCAGACAAATGCGGAATCCAAAAATTCTGCGCCGATGCCTTCGTACCACACAGAGTTTGTCGAACGCCAGTCGGCATTGTAATCGTCATTGACGGCTTCGTTTACCACGTCCCATTCGGCGATTTGGCCTTTCCAGTGGCCAACGACTTTGGTGATGTGATTTTTGAGGACGGCGAGCAGCTTTTCTTTCTGTCCGCTGTAGTTGTTCACCCAGTTTGCGACTTGGCTATGCCAGGCGAGGGCGTGTCCGCGAACGCGGAGTCCGTTGGCCTGTGCGTATTTGACCATCTTGTCGCCCTTTTCGAAGTTGAATTCGTCTTCCTTGGGCTCGGTGGCGTCGAACTTCATTTCGTTTTCGGCAACGACCACGTTGAATTGAGTCTTGTGAATTTCTTCGAATTCCGGTTCAATTGCGTCGTTGAACCATTCGCTATTCAAGATGGTGCCGATAAAGCGGCCACGTTCCTTGGCGAGTTGTCGAATGGTTTCGTCAGCGGCATTGGCGTTTACAAAGCCTGCGCCCAAAAATGCTGCACTGAGTATAAATTTTGAAATACGATGTTTATTCATCGTTGGATCCTCTTTCTGACCCAGTACACCGACGAAAAAATAATCAAAAATGTGCGTGGAAATTTTTATAGCCCATTAAAATGGTTACCTTTTGTGTGTAAGGTTTTTATTGGAGGTTCCTATGTCCCGAAAGTTTAAATTATCACTTGCAATGGCTTCTGTCGTTGCTGCATCTGTGATGTTAGCCGGTTGCAATGAAGAACAGCCCAAGGCTGAATCTAAAACGGCACAGTCCGAAGTGCAAAATGCACCTGCGGTAAAATCTGCTAAGTCGGTGGTGGTTTATTATTCGCAGACAGGTGCCACAAAAAAGCTGGCGCAAATTTTCAAGAGCGCTCGCAATGCCGATGAATTTGAACTGACGCTTGCAAAAGCGTACCCGTCCACTTACGATAGCACGATAGCGGCGGTCCGTGCGGAACGTGAATCCAAGCAGTGGCCCGCTCTCGTGAATGCAAAACTCGATGTGGCAAAATACGATACGGTGTTCATTGGTTACCCGATTATGTTTGGAACGTTCACTCCGCCGATTTACTCGTTCTTGGATGCTAATGATTTGAGTGGCAAGGTCGTGGTGCCGTTCTGCACTTATGGTAGTGGCGGTCGCAAGGCGAGTGCTGCAGAGCTCAAGACTCTTGAACCGAATGCCAACGTGACGCTCGCTTATGGAATTTCTAACAAGCGAATCAATGCAGAAAAGGGCATTGAAACAGCAACTCGTGAAGTCGAAGGTTTCTTTGCAGACCTCGCGACGGGCAAGACCGATGAAATGCTTATGGGCGGTTATTCTGGACAGCGCCCGCTTACGGCTGACGATTCCGCTGCTTTTGCCGAAGCAACGAAGGATTACGCTTACCTTGGCTTGAAACCGCTCAGTGTCTCTTCGCAGGTGGTCGCTGGCATGAACTATCTCTTCGTTTGTGAAATGAAGGCCTTTGGAGGTCCGGTCACGCAGACGAACGTGAAAATCTTCAAGCCGCTCCCGGGTCAGGGCGAAGCCCAGCTCATTGCCGTAGAAAAGTAAATTTGTCATGCCCGTCCCGGAATAAGTCCGGGATGACAGGCGGGCATCTCCCTTAAAATCATGAATATGAATTATCTATCATCAGCTCTTGTCATTGTACTTATCGCCTCCGGCGCATCTCTTGCTGCCCCCAAAGCAAAGAAAAACGAAATCAAGGACGCTCGCGATAAGCAAAAATATCGCACCGTTGTTATTGACGGTCGCAAGTGGATGGCGGACAACTTAAACTACAAAATGCCCGGCAGCACTTGCTATAGGGAAGATGAAGATAATTGCATGGTTTACGGTCGCCTCTACACGTGGGAAGCCGCGCAAAAGGCATGCCCTGCAGGTTTCCATTTGCCGACGAACGAAGAATTTGAAAGCCTTTGGAAGGCTGCCGGTGGTGACTTCAATGCCGGTTACTTGATCAAGGCGAATTACGGTTGGTCCGGCGAAACTAACGGCAACGATACGCTCAAGTTCAGCGCGATGCCCGCTGGCAACATGTTCGATGATGGCACTTACGGCAACGAAAATAAGTTCGCGTTTTTCTGGAGCTCAATCACCGAAGGGGGCGATGCTTCGGTCTGGTACCTCTCCTCAAAATCCATGGGCTTCAGCTACATGATGAAACCCAAGAATTTTGGATTTTCCGTGAGATGTGTAGAATAAAATAAAACCGCGGCCTTCGAAGGTCGCGGAATTTTCTTTTAAGGCGCGCATCTCGGAATACGATTTGTTGCGCATCTCGAAATACATCTTGCAGCGCGCTTGTTGCAATCTTTACTTCACGTTCACGCGTTGCACAATCTTGTTACTGCCTGAGCGTATCTGCACTACGTAAAGCCCTTCGGCAATGTCCTTCAAATCCACCATTCCGTTTTCACACTTGGTGCTGAATACGGGGCGGCCTTGCATATCGAACAAGTCGACCTTCGCGGCGGTCTTAGAAACCAATCCCGTTACGAACAATGTGCGTCCAGCAACGTATGCGGACATCGTCGTTCTGCTGGCGATTTTTGCGATGGCGTCTGTAGAGTCCTTTTTCGTAGAATCCTTGGCTGTCGAATCCTGCTTGACGGAATCCTTGGGCGGTTCGTAAGTCTGGAGTCTCACCAAGATGCTATCGAATGCGGGCTTCGGCTTCAAATTGTCATCGTAGATAAGGCCTTTTTGTCGGTTGAGCCCGCCAAGCCAGCTCCATTTGTCAGATACGCCCCAAATCAAGTACGTGTCCGCATTCGGTTCTTCGAGGATGATATCGAAGTATTGACGGAATGTTTGTCCCTGACGTTCAAGGTCGCTCTTGCTGACATTGATGCCGCTCTTGAATCCGATATCGAGTTCGGTGATTTTCAGCTTGACATTGAGTTTTGCAAGTTCCTTGGCGAGGGAACGGAGGCTATCCGGCGAACCGATAAAGTGCTTGTCGGTGGTGGTGTCTTCCACGTGAGTCTGGGAACCCACGCAATGGATAGGAATGCCGTTTTTGACCCAACGCTTCACTTGTTCTAGCAAGAATCCCGCCTTGGCTTTCGGATTGACGCCCTGTTCGAGGTTGTAGTCGTTATAGCAGAGTTCTGCATCCGGGTCTACAGCGTGAGCCCATACGAATGCGGAGTCGATGAATTCCGGACCGATGCCCTGGTACCAAACGGAACCGGTGCGCCACTGGGGCTCGTTGTTGCTGATAGCTTCGTTCACTACGTCCCATTCGGCTACTTTGCCTTTCCAGTGCCCGACCACGTTCTGGATGTGATTCTTGAGCACCTTGAGCAGTTTCTGCTTGTCGTTCTTGTAGTTGTTCACCCAGCCCGGAACTTGGCTGTGCCAGGCGAGGGCGTGGCCACGGACGCGCATGCCGTTTTGCTGTGCGTAACGGACCATCTTGTCGCCATTGTTGTAATTGAACCTTCCTTCTTGCGGTTCGGTGGCGTCGAACTTCATCTCGTTTTCGGCAACGACGATGTTGAACTGTTGTTTGTGGATTTGTTCGTAATTGCCGGGCAGGCCGCCGCCAAACCACTGCGAGTTCAGAATCGCACCGATGTAGATTCCGTTTTTATCTGCAAGGGATCTTAATGTTTCGTCTGCGGCGAAGGCACTTGATATACCTGCGCCAAGAAGGGCTGCACCAAGTGCAATCCCTGAAAAAGTTTTCATCAAACTCATTGCGTACTCCTTATTTGTTCTTATTAAAATATTTCCAAAAAGGAGAAACGGAACCTATGGTTCCGAAAATTAGCGTTGACTATTTGTCAGTAAAGATAAATTAACATAGTGCGGCGAGACCTCTGCGGTGCGACTTTCTTTGTGCGTCAGACCGCCACCCGCGGTTGGTCCTAAAATGCCTGATAAATTTTGAAAATCGCGAGAATTTTGCCGATAATAGCAGGAATTCCCGGGCACAAGAAACAGAGAATCACGCGCGTCACGCGGTTCTTCCACCAGCGCTTGACCTGCCAAATGTCGTCTGTTAGTGTTTCCATTTCGGAGACGCGCGGCGGTCGTACGTAAACCTGCGTCAGTGCTGTAAAGAATCCGACGCCGATAAGCGGTGTAAGCCCCGTAAACGGAGCCATGACCAGCGCCACAAGTACGGTCAACGGATGGCCGCCTGCGATGATTGCACCGAGCATGGCGCCACCGCCTGTGAGCATTGCCCACTGCAAACTCAGCTGCCCCGCCTTTTCGATGCCTGCGAAATAGCCGACGAGCACGATGCTTGCGATAATTGCGAGCGTGATGGTCCAGCCGATAATCTTCCAGATGGCCGTTCCCTTCGGGATGACAGAAATGGATTCCTCGCTCGGCAGTTCCTTGTCTTCTTCGATGATGCTTGCGATGCCGCGCATGTGCCCTGCGCCCACAACAGCCACGACCTTGTCGCCTGGAGCGTTCTTGATTTTGCTTGCGAGGAACTGGTCGCGTTCGTCGATGAGCACTTGCTTAACTTCGGGGAACGTCTTTCCGAACTCCTGCATCATGGAGTTGAGTGCGTCCTTCTCCTTGATTCTCTGAAGTTCTTCTTCGCTAATCTCGGTTTTGTCGAAAATGCTTGCAAATAGCCCGCCGAGCAAGTTGAACTTGCGGTACCACGGTGTGCAGGCCCAGGTTCGTTTGAGCGTGATCTTGATATCGCGGTCCGCGAGCACGATGGGAATATTTTTTTCGTTTGCAACGTCGACCGCTTCCTTGAGTTCGGAACCGGGCTTTACGCCTGTCTGTGCGCCCATGCGCTTTTGGTATGATCCAAGCACGAGGTTTGCGATGAGGGTCGCGAGCTGCTTTTTGCGTATGACGTCTTTCAAGTCTGTGTTCTTCCAGCGGTTTGGGTCCTGGATGGACTTGAGTCTGCCTTCGTCGAGCTCCACGCAAACGGTATTGGGGTTTTCCGTTTCGATGGTATCGTGGACGAGTTCCTTGGATACTTGCGAAATGTGGGCGGTACCGACAAGGATGATTTCCCTGTTATCCTTGGTGCGGATACGGTAAACGTCAGACTTTTCGCCCGTTACGGGTGCCTTGATTTCTTCAGACTGGGAATTAGATTCGTTCATACGGTAGACGTAATGTAGAAAAAGAACGTGGCAAATTGAGGAAAATGCCAAAAATGGGTACATTTTAAGGAAAAATGGAACATTTATTTGAATGTTTGTGATATTTATGTTTATATTTTGGTAGGATTTTTTTCGGAGGAGTACCCCATGAAAAAATTATTGGTTATTTTATCTGCTATTAGTTTGTTCCTTATGGGCTGCGCAGGCAGCGGTCCGAAGGACGAAGGCGAGGCTTTGGATAATGCCCTCGTATCTTTCACCTCTAGTGTCCAGAGCTCCCGTTGGCAGGATGCTCTTGCCTATGTGACCCCGGACGAAGCTCGCCAGATTAGCACCTCGGATGGCTACGAATTCTTGCCGGAATACCAGACTGCAGCAAGCCGTCTTCCGCTTTCTACGCTCCGCAAGGCTGGTCTTGGCGTCGATAGCGATGGTCGTCTCGTGGGCATCAAGGCTGTCATGGACGAAACCAACGAACGCTACAAAGTTTCCGAAGAACAGGCTAAGGTTGGCACGAACCTGAAGCAGATGGAAGATGACCGCATCAAGCGTCGCATCGAAGAAGGTCAGAAGATTCTTCAGGAAGAAGAAGCTACGGCTCACCAGGAACAGCAGGTTGAAGTTCTCACGAACCGCCTCACGGACGATGAAAAGCGCAAGTATGGCAGCACGGGTGAACTCCTTGCTCCGGAATCCACTCGTGAAGATGGTACTTCTGCTGAGTCCTATAACGGTGACTACAAGTAATTTTTCTTTTGGGTGATTCTTTTTTGTAGATTATATTCCCTCGACATCTTGTCGGGGGATTTTTTGTAGGAGCATGTGATGAATAGTCTTTTTGCTTTGATTCGGAATGTTGCTGGGCTGGGGCTTGCTGCTTTGGCTGTTTCTGCCTGCACCGATGGGTGGAGCGTTGGTCCCGATGACGGTGGCTCCTCTTTCAGCAGGCGATTCCACTATTATTATGAAGTGGACTGCCGTTATGATGCTTTTGATCAGCCATACGACTGCTCGGATACCTATTCCATGTCACCTTCCATGAGTGTTGACCTGCGGATTACACACGATGGCTATGCTACCCTTTGCGTCGATGATAATTGCTCCTACTATAACCCGCGCGATTACGATGTCGGTTACAATCATGGAACGCGCTATTACGATTTTGAGGGGGACTATACCCGCATGGTTGTCTATGCCGATGGCTCCGAAGTCGTCTTCATCAACTCTAACAAAAACGAAGCCTACTATTATTACTACGATAACCCGGACTATTACGATTATTACTATTGATTTATTGGCGCAATTTTCTATTTTTGTCCCCACTCATGAGTAATTCGGAAAATTTTGTTATCGCCCTTGATGGGGGCTCTGGCACAGGCAAGAGTACTACCGCAAAGATTATTGCAAAAAAATTGGGCATTACCTACCTCGACACTGGTGCGATGTACCGCGCCGTGACGCTTGCCGCTCTTGATGCAGGGCTTGCTGCTGAAGAAGGCCCGGCTATGGACGAATTGCTCTCTAACCTCACACTCGGGTTTGACTCCGAAAACCGCATCCTCGTTAACGGTGTCTGCCGCGAATCTGAAATCCGTGGCATGAAGGTTTCCAGCAATGTGAGCATCTACTGCGCCCTTCCGTCGGTCCGCGCCGCCATGACCAAGCAGCAGCGCGAAATCGGCAAGAAGCAGAGCTGCATTCTGGATGGCCGCGATATCGGAACGGTCGTTTTCCCCGATGCGAAGTACAAGTTTTTCATGGTGACGGACGTGAAGGTCCGCGCCGAACGCCGCTACAAGGAACTCCTTGAAAAAGGCGAAAAAGTTACCCTCGAAGAAGTCCTCAATAACTTGGTCGAACGTGACCGTCTGGACTCCTCTCGTGCGACCGCCCCGTTAAAGAAGGCGGACGATGCTATTGAAATTGACACTACACACATCTCAATCGAACAACAGGTTCAAAAGATTCTCGACTACGTAGGTGTAGTGGCGTAGCCTGAATCCTTTGTTACCACAACCCAATTAACTAATATGTCTCAAAATCTCAAATTCGGAACTCAAGAAGATCTCGAAGAAATTCTCGCCGCTCAGGGTGAATGCTCCCCGGACTTCCGCAAGGCTAACGCTGACGTCTATGCCGGCATGGGCTGCCTCGAACAGGGCAAGCTCGTCACGGGTAAGATCAGCCAGGTGAACGACCAGGAAGTTCTCGTCGACGTGAACTACAAGTCCGAAGGCGTTATTGATCGCGCCGAATTCAAGGATACTGATTCTCTCGAACTCGGTTCCGAAATCGAAGTGTTCGTCGAAAAGCTCGAAGACGAAGACGGTCGCCTCATCCTCTCCAAGCAGAAGGCTGACTTCGTTCGCGTGTGGGATCGCATCCACGCTGCATTCGAAAACAACGAAGTCGTACGCGGCACTCTCACGAAGCGCATCAAGGGCGGCGTTGTCGTCGACCTCTTTGGTATCGATGCCTTCCTCCCGGGCTCTCAGATCGACCTCCGTCAGATTCCGGACATCAACGCTCTTATCGGCCAGGAATTCGACCTCAAGGTTATCAAGGTCAACAAGGCTCGTCGCAACATCGTCGTTTCTCGCCGTGTTGTTCTCGAAGAAGAACGCAACAAGCAGCGTGGCGACGTTCTCGAAACTCTCGAGAAGAACCAGGTCCGCAAGGGTATCGTCAAGAACATCACCGACTTCGGTGCATTCATCGACCTTGGCGGCGTAGATGGCCTCCTCCACATCACCGACATGAGCTACAAGCGCATCAACCACCCGTCCGAAATGCTCCAGCTCGGTCAGGAAGTCGAAGTCATGGTTCTCGACTTCAACGACAAGAAGGAACGCATCTCTCTCGGCATGAAGCAGCTTAAGCCGCATCCGTGGAAGGATATCGCCGAACGTTATCCGGAAGGCGCTATCGTTAAGGGTAAGGTTGTTTCCATCACTGATTACGGTGCATTCGTCGAACTCGACAGCGGTGTTGAAGGTCTCATCCACGTTTCTGAAATGTCCTGGACCCAGCACGTCAAGCACCCGTCCAAAATCCTCACCGTCGGTCAGGAAGTCGAAGCTGTTGTTCTCAAGGTTGAAGAAGATGCAGAACGTATCTCTCTCGGCATGAAGCAGCTCGAATCTGATCCGTGGGATTCTATCGAAACTGAACTTCCGCCGGGCGCACGCGTTGTCGGTGAAATCCGCAACATCGCTTCCTTCGGCGCATTCGTCGAAATCAAGGAAGGTGTTGATGGCCTCATCCACGTCTCTGACATGTCCTGGACCAAGAAGATCACCCACCCGAACGAAAT
>Ga0256407_10002547_pt1 | contig 34641 bp, 36 predicted proteins | sample RumenRJG_04DNA_FD_193489 | JGI IMG/M metagenome (GOLD analysis project Ga0256407, IMG submission 193489) | Bovine rumen microbial communities from Lethbridge, Alberta, Canada - RJG_04 | ecosystem: Host-associated > Mammals > Digestive system > Stomach > Rumen | place: Canada: Alberta...
TCTACTCCATTCCGGATTCTGGCAAAAAGTTTGAACTGTTCCGTACCCTGCATTCGTTTTGACCTTGCGCGATTTTGGGCACTGCTGGATATGTTCAGGGAACATACCTTCTTGTGTACCTTTACATCTGAAACATCTCTTTGATTCCAGTGCTTTTCTCTCTCTGGCGGTAAGGTTATATAATGTATCAGAAAAAGAATACTGTTGTGAGGAATTCGTTCTAAAAGCCATTGCTCTGATCACCTTTCTGGTTATATTATAATTATACCAAAAACGGCTACGTTTTACTGTAATATGTGTATTTTTCAAGGTACCAACACGGGTCTATTTGACCCAAACATCATCATGATATAATTAACAATAACTATAGTAGGTGAAGATATAGCATATTAAGGAACAGGAGATTTCAAATCCCAAGCAATGATACACTAAACGAATACTTCGTGGATGGTAACCTGCTTTGCACCCGCTGGATGGAAAACGGAGCAGAGAACCGTGAATGGTGGGAAATCTCCATAGATGGTAACAAGATGAACTGGTCTGCCCTTCGTGAAGATGAAGACGGCAAAACATTTACCGCTACCTTTGAGATGACAAAAGTTCAGTAAGGTCAAAAAATGGTAAGAACATGGTAAGAAAGGTTGGGAAGTATCGTGAGCGAATCTATAAAGAATAACAGAGAACTATATGAGAAGACGAATCCTGTGTTCAACACAGCAAAAATGACCTTGTTTCAACTGGCACAACAAGGAAATACACATGCCGCCAAGATATCCGAAAAGCTGGGACTGACAGAGGATACACAGAAAAGTCAATCCTTCAGCATGGGACCGGAGGAAGAGATGACTTTCCGGATCATTCTGGAGACACGATATCATATGATGGGCATTCTGGCACAAGATTCGGGATTTTCTGTATTCGTTGACCTGCCCTGTGGATATACACCACGGGCCATAGAAACGGCAGAACATAGTTCATCATATATCGGACTTGACCTGCCACCTGTCATTTCGGAGATCAGCGGTATTATTCTGCCGATGATAAGCAGTGAAAAACAAAGCCTTGTCCGTTTCAACCCTGTTGATGCAACAAACGGCAGATCGCTGGAAAAGGCGCTGGAAGACGTGAAGGAGAATATCTGTATCAATACTGAAGGACTGCTGATGTATTTTAGTGATGCGGAGATTCATTCCTTCCTGGAGAATATCAAAAAACTGCTGGATATCCATGGTGGATGCTGGATTACGGCGGATCCCGAGATTATGCCCGAACATATACGAATCCTGAGTGCTATCCATCCCGGAGATACCAATCATGATACGGATAGTATTCTTAATGAGAAAGCAGATGTGAGCGTCACGACGAATAGTCTTATGGTCCGCTACGGGCATGAGAAGGAGGATGTAGAAAAAGTGAAGGACATCCTGTCTGAGCATGGCTTGAAAGCAGAACGGATCCGGATTGGCAGTCACATCGTGGCTACAAAAGCATTTTCCTTGCTGACACCTGAGTAGGGAAGTGCTGTCCTGAAAGCTGTGGAAGATATTGCCTTTTGGAAGGTTGTTTCCGCAGGATTATCTGAGAACAACGCCGGGGCGGATCAACACTTCACGATTCGCAAAGAATATACGGATGGCGTGCTTTTTTTAGAGCTGACCGGCCGCCTAGATTCACTGACTGCTCCTCAACTATTGGCCAAGTACGAGAAACAGAATGCATCCGACGTCATCAGAAAAGTGCAGATTGACTGCCATGCCCTTGACTATATTTCCTCTGCCGGACTTAGGGTTCTGCTGATCATGCAGAAGGGCTGTAAAGAAGGAGTGAGTCTCAAGGGCATGAATGATCTTGTGCGCGACATTCTCGATCGATCCGGCTTTAGTGAGATTCTTGCAGAAACCGCACAAATGACTGTATAGAAGCCACATGACTACTAAAGAACTGGAGTGATAGCGACAATCCCTGCAAGCCGTGTAAAATCAAGGCTTGTAGGGATTTTTGGAAAATCTATATGGAAGATATGGGGAAAAGGCTCAAAGAAACTACCATAGAGAAACGCCATTTGGACTTTTGGCGTTTGTATCATAAACATTCGGGAAATCCTGATTCATTCAAGATATACGTGCCGGATGAGGTATTGAAGGTTGAAACTATTTCACTTATGAGACCAGACCGGGGGAAGAACGGGATGAGAAGACAGGAGCGTAGATACATTATGGAGGAAAAAGATGGAACGAAAAGAAAAAACTGTTGATCTGGTGGAGAGCTTATGAACATCGTCCTGCATCAACCTGAAATCCCGTCAAATACCGGGAATATTGGGAGGACTTGCGTTGCAACCGGATCCTCCCTTCATCTTATCGAGCCCCTTGGTTTTATCCTTAGTGATAAAATGCTAAAAAGAGCGGGAATGGACTATTGGGATCAGTTAACCCTATGCAGATATATGAACTATAAAGACTTCAGAGATAAGCATCCGGGAGCAAAGGTCTGGCTGGCCACTACAAAAGGTGAAAAGAGCTATACTGATGTCCATTATTCACCCGATGATTACATAATGTTTGGAAGGGAAGGCGGCGGGATCCCTGAAGATATACTTATTGCAAACAGGGATGACTGCATAAGGATCCCGATGGGACATGGTATACGTTCACTTAACCTTGCAAACTCTGTGGCGATAGTATTATTTGAGGCGTTAAGACAGAATGGATTTCCAGAGCTTGACAGACAGCCGGAAACAAGAGATCCCGGTAAGCAATGGGTTATCCAGGAGGATCATAATTGACCATAGAAATGTTACGGATGATGAGCTAAGGATAAGGGATATGTGAATGATTCCACCGGAGATCTCCAAAAGATAGATGTAGGCATCGCTTTATGCCATTTCTGTATGGGTCTTGAGGAAAAAGGAAGAAAACCGGAGGTTTCTGTAACTGATCCCGAAATTGAAATCCCGGAAAACGCAGAATACATAGCAAGTGTAAGAGTATAAATAATTAAAAAAGTGGTAAAGAAATGGCACAGGAATATGAGCAGCTGAAACTTGAAAACCAGTTATGCTTTCCGTTATACGCTTGTTCACGGAAAATCGTAGGCAGTTATACGCCTTATCTGAAACCATTGGGGCTTACATATACGCAGTATATCGTGTTTATGGTTTTATGGGAAAAGGAGAGCGTGAACGTAGGACAGCTCGGGGAAACTCTCTGCCTTGTTGCTTCTCCGATATACTATTTTACAATGACTGCCCAGATGGAAGCTGCTATCCAGAGGGTTTACTGTATCGGAAAGCCTTCCAAGGCGAAGAAAGCGGCACTTCTCCTTTCTTCGGGTTCTCCGGGAGTATATGATAGTGCGGTTGCCCAGTTTAAGGAATATATGGCGTATGCAGGAATAGATATAGCCGGAATCATTACAGCTAACGGCGGGGAGAATAAGTCAGAGGCAAAGCTTAATGAAGTGAAGGAGTTTGCTAAGGCCCTGTAATATTTTCCGGATTGGTACACAGCCTTTTCCTGTGGATCTAAAGGAATACACAAGCACTGCATTCTGCCGCAAGGCAATAAGCTCCCTGACTGGACGACTGATAGCATGTCTTGACCGGCTGTTCTACAGCACTCATTTTGCATAGAGAGGTGACCCACATGGATTATATACATACCGTACAGTATTACGAAACGGACAAGATGGGGATAACCCATCATTCAAACTATATAAGGTGGATGGAAGAAGCGAGGATCGATCTCCTTTCACAGAATGGCTGGGATTATGCAAAGCTTGAAGAGATGGGAATTGTATCTCCGGTTCTTGATATTTCCTGTGACTTCAAGGTATCTACCACATTTCCGGAAAAGATATATATCTGTGTGTCCGTTGAGAGCTTTAAGGGTGTGAAGCTTCATCTGAATTATGAAATGAAGAATGAATCCGGGGCAACCGTATGTACCGGAAAATCAACTCATGCGTTTTTAGACAGAGCCGGAAGACCGGTAAAGATAAAGCAGGAATTCCCGGAACTTTACAGGACACTTACAGAATTGGCAGATCATTGAAGGGTGAAACAGTATGGATCTGAAGCTGTTTATGTTTGATACTTGTCCTTATTGCAGGAAGGTTATTCGTGAGATTGAGGAAGAAGGCAGAAGTGATATCGAATATCACGATATTCACAAGAATGAAGAGGATTGCCGGACTCTTGTAGATGTCGGGGGTAAACAGCAGGTTCCCTGTCTGTTTATCGACGGGATCCCGCTTTATGAAAGTGATGACATTATAAAGTGGCTTAAGAATAACCCTTAGGTGGAAGTGTCTTTGGTTTGCGGGACAGAGGATGCCCCTTATGGATGTGTATAGGATATGGGATACTGCAAATGGGCTGATATCAACGAAAGAAACAAGATTTACCATGATACTGAATGGGGAGTTCCGGTACATGATGACCGGAAGATGTTCGAGCATCTTTTTCTGGAATGCATGCAGTGCGGTCTTTCCTGGGATCTGATGCTGAAAAAGAGAGAGATATTCCGTAACTGCTTTGACGGCTTTGATTATGACAGGATCGCAGAGTATGACAATAGTGATATTGAAAGGATCCTGAATACTGAGGATATGATAAGGTCTCCCCGAAAAATCGAGGCGGTCATTAATAATGCAAAATGTTTTCAGAAAGTACGGGAGGAATACGGAACCTTCTGTGATTACATATGGTCATATACTGATGGAAAGACCTATCTTTACACCGGTCATAATAAAATCAATGGGAAGATCCCGGTAAGTAATGGGTTATCCAGGAGAATCAGCAAGGATATGAAAAAAAGAGGATTCAAGTACGTGGGTGAGATCACCATATACTCACATCTTCAGGCCTGCGGGATAATAAATGATCATGATGAAACCTGTTTCTGCTATAAGAAGATAATATCGAATAACCCTACCGTAAAAAAACGCAGGGATAATGGAGAGATGTTTTTATGAATTTATGTGCTGACCTTCATACACATACGATAGCAAGCGGCCATGCCTATGGAACTATCCGGGAAATGGCTTTTGCTGCCGGTGAGAAGAAACTGGAACTATTGGGAATAAGCGAGCATGCACAGGGAATACCCGGAACGGTGGGATCATATTATTACTGGAATCTGAATAAGATCCCCAGGGAAAACCTTTTAAGGATCAAGACGGAAGCGTCAGAGCAGAGATCCGGGGAGATAACCGCAGATCCGGACGAAAGAAGCTTCCGGGACAAACGGAAAGGAGACCTATGATAAAAAGAATAAAACCGATGATCGCTATTGTTATACTGGCCTGTGTTTTCAGCACAGTGATATGCTACGCAGATACTGTGGCAGTACCCTATGGCAGCACAAATGCAATAACCCAGACAATTCCGGGGAGTAACGGGAGCTACAGCAGAACAGATATCGTGTATTCTCCCGGGGCAGGTACTTCCAATGAAGCGTTTTATGATAACGGAATTACTAATGACAGTCTGATAGATATCAATGGAACAGGTTATACCCAGATCACGACAACTTACGGAAATACAGGGATGTCAACAGTAACAGTGACACCCGCATCCCCGAATACTGTTCCGACAGATATGGATGCATATCAGATAGCTTATCTTTCTGCGCTTCAATCATATGGCCTGACTATCGATCCTGTCTCCGGACAGATCATTAGTACTCCAAAGACAGAAAGATACGATGCCTGGGACGCAGGATATAATTGAACAGGAACAGGCTTTGGTGACAATTACTTTTGGCGTCCGAATCATATGATGAAATGGAGTGATTATTAATATGCGTGTTGTATGTCTTATTGAGAATACTGAGGGAACTAATGGCTGCAGCTATGCACATGGTCTGTCTTTTTATATCGAAACCGTAAAGCATAAGATTCTCATGGATCTCGGACCCTCAGGTGAGACACTTGAAAATGCAAAAAAACTGGGTATAGATCTCGGGAAGATTGATACGGTAATACTAAGCCATGGTCACTATGATCATTCAGGCGGAATTATTCCTTTTTCAAAGATAAATGATAAAGCGGCGATTTATATCCAGAAAACCGCTGTCGGAGAGTTTTATTCTGATGATGGGGATGAATACCGGTATATCGGCATAGACAAAGAAATACCCGCTTTGCATCAGGTCAGATTTATTGAGGGCGACTATGTTATTGATGAAGAGTTGTCTCTCTTTGTAATGGATGAACGTTCAGGAGCTGTGCCGTCCACAAATTTCAGCCTGAAAGAGAAGAAAGACGACTCCTATGTACAGGATGATTTCAGGCATGAGCAGTTTCTGGTTCTTAAGGATAATGACAGGAAAATTATTTTCTCAGGATGCGCACATAATGGGGTTCTGAATATCCTTAAGGAGTATAAGAGAAAAACAGGTGCTGAGCCGGATGCGGTCATCAGTGGATTTCATCTGATGAAAAAGACTGATTATTCAGATGAGGAGCTGCGGGAGATAATAAGCACTGCAGAGGAACTTAAGAAGTATCATGCTATGTTCTATACTTGCCACTGTACCGGAATACCGGCATATCAGATTATGAAAAATACAATGGGCGATCAGCTGGAATACGTTCATTCCGGGGATGAAGTCACGATAAAATACCGTAAAGCCAAGAAGAACAGGAGGAATACTTATATGAAATGGCATACGATTTTCGCGTGGGCAACAGTAATTTTTTTTGTTTTAACTATGATCACCGGAATCAAAAGAAAATGAACCTGTATCCGGACAGGACATTATCAGCTGCATCATGGCAATGTTGCAGCCGGCAGCATATGGAGCATAAGGGAACTATATCGCCAAAAGTACTGAATCACTGTTTTGATACAACGGCGGAATAGAAAGAAAGGCTTCACGCACAGGATGCGTGATTTGGTTCAATGATAGTATCCACGCTTTGCTATATTGAAGACAATGGTAAATATCTGATGCTTCTTAGAAATAAGAAGCAGAAGGATGTCAATAAGGGGAAATGGATAGGTGTAGGAGGCAGAATCGAGCCGGGAGAAAGCCCGGAGGAATGTGTATGTCGTGAAGTTTTAGAAGAAACAGGCCTGACTATTACAGCGTACAGGATGAGAGGTATCCTGACCTTTTCTTCAGAGGGATGGGAGGATGAATATATTTTTGTCTTTACATCCGATGAATACTCGGGGAATTTGAAAGAGTGCGATGAAGGTGAACTCAGATGGATAGATAAAGAAGAAATAATGAAGCTCAATCTATGGGAGGGAGACAGGCTCTTTCTTAAGAATATGCTGGATGACGGTTCATTCTTTTCAATGAGGCTTTCTTATAATGAAGACAGACTTATAGATCATATAGAGCATTATTACTAAGAGCGGAGTAATTGTTCAGAACAGGCTGTCTTGCTGCTCCGGGAGCGGTACCCGGTGATTGCAAGGTTTTATTTTTTATACTATAATATTTCGAAATGTTTAATTATTCTTTATAAGGAGGTTGGATTTATGAAAGGATTAAAGAAGCTGAAGCAGTCTGTTGCTGTGTTTGCAGCTACTGCTATGCTCTTTACCGGAAATACGGTCACTATGTATGCCGGTGAAGTAAGCGCAGCAAAAGAAACTGCGGAGATCATTGAAACAGATGATCCCATAGTCACGGAAACAGTAAGCGGAAGCCGGAACCTGAAAGCGGAGGGTCAGGAACCTCAGGAATCACAGGAATCTCAGTCAAACAAGTCGTATATTATTGAGATCAACCAGGGGTTTTCCTACCATGAAAAAAAGGATCAGGAAAAAGAGGCCGACCTTGAGCTCCAGAGTAACTTTGTAGCCAGCAAAAAGACCTGCATTATGGTAAATCTTCAGGCTAAGGATGAGGAAAGAGCTAAGAAAGAAGTAGAAAACTGGGAGCTCTACTATACCCCATCAGGCAGTGAAAATGCGGAAATTACCTGGAAGGGCGTTAAAGATGAATTTTCATTTGAGAAGTATTATGATAAAGACTCCAATGATGCCGGGCTGATGGCCACTGTTGCCCTTGAAACCGGTCCTGCAGCCGGCAAGTACGATTTCTACCTGAAAAACGGAAGTGATGAGATCGCAAACAGGAAGGACATTGCTTTCTATGAAACCAACCCTTTAAATATCCTTGCGGTTCCTGTTACATCTTATTATGGACAGTCTAACAACGTTAATTACCCGAACGGAGGCGGCGGCTGCCCTGCTGATCAGGTGGGACAGGGGGTTCCCTGCGGCGAATACTGGACCAACTGGTATAACAAGGGAAAGGTCACCGATCTCATTAAGACATACCTTTCGGACGTTTATCCCGCAGCGGAGATAAATATCGAGGAAGGAAACGTTCTGGACGCATCAGATCCGAAATATGATATGTGCACGGATAGCGGTCAGAAGGAACTCTGGGAAGAAGCAAGCAAGCTCCAGGTAAAGGACAGAAAAACCGGAAAAGATAAATATGACATCATTCTGGCCTTTGTAATGTTCCGTCAGGACGAAAGCGGAAACGGGCAGGGCTATACCTACGGAAAGCCTGCAAACATTATCACCCTGACTGATCGTGACATGCTTCCTACCGTAGCTCATGAAATTGCCCACTGCTATGAGGTGGGAGATGAGTATGACGGCGGAAGCTATAACTACAGGGTTAATGATGTGCCGCTGGAGTATAAAAGTAAAGCCAGGGATAAGGTAGACAGTAGTGAGGTTAATGATTCCTCAGCTTATATGTCCGAGAAAGTACCCGACTATAACCAGAATAAATATCGTTGGATCACAAGCCAGCAGTATAAAACCGGTCTTGCAGCCGGTACCACGGTTTACAACGGAAAGTCAAAGGATTCGATCAACGAAGGCGGAAGCGGATCAGTAGTTTATCCGTCGCTCCACCCCTTCATCCTAAGCCAGGGCAAATTCGTTCATTTTGCAGATAAGGACAATGAGGTTTTCCCCACTATCTCCTACATGGGTTCAGGTTATTCGGGAGATGATAACTATTATTTCACCACCAGCGTTATCTGGGATCACCTCTTTAACCAGTTCCTGAAAAAGGAGAAGAAGGAAGATCAGGAAGGTTCTGCAAAGATCGCAGCTGACGAAGAAGACGATGACGTTCCGGATATCTACTATGATGATGAGTGCCGTTTTGGTGAGTCCAGAATGGTGGAGGTATCGGGAGAACTCAGTTATTATGCGAAAAATAAAACTGACAACACCGCAAAGGGATGCGATGTAGATCCGATGTTCTCATATGACGGAGATCTTGAAACCATTGATTATCTTGATCTTAACGGTGATGACAAGGATATTAAAGACGAAAATCTGTTTGTTTTTGCAGCCGTGGATAAGGATGGTCATGTCATCACATCTCCTGTGGATAATGAGGAATCCATAGTTGAGTTCTCCGGAAGCAGAGTCAATACTGCAGTGAATGTTGCAAGCTATAACGGCGCTGAAGCAGATGATCCCCGTATACAGGATTTCTGTGAATTTGCATTTGACGCCGAATATCCTGAAGGCACAGACAGGTTCATTATTGTTCAGAAAGATAACTATAATAAGGATACAGAGTATACCAAAGACAATGATGAGACCAACAAAGTACTCTGGTCTAAGGATACTCCGGATAATATAATCGATGGAGAGCTGCTCGGCGTCAGACAGACTGACAGCAATATGTCCTTTGAGTGGAAGTGCGCAGCTTATGATGCGGATGACAAGCCTACCACCAGTCATCTTTACACCATGATCTACTTTGCGCCTCAGGGAGATGACGGGGATGTCTATTTTGTAGAGGATGGATATTATGACAAGGGAGCCGGAGATGATCTGGGCGACCATGATTTCGGTGCAGGAAAGAATGGCTATGCCAGCTATTCATTTAATCCAAAGGATGTTGTTCCCGATGGGGTCACAATAACAGACAAGGCTTATGCCTGGATCAAGGTTTCTGACGGAGTGAATGGTCTTGATCTCTATACTGACGAGGCGTCAGACCAGATCAAGATGCAGGAAATAGTAAAAGCCAATACCGATACACTCAGAACCCAGGTTCTTGGCGATACACTTCCGATTGAAAAGAATGGTAAGGTATTTTCTATTCACGGTCTTGAAAGTGCCACCGGACAGCAGAAAGTAACCATTAATGCAAAAAGCAAGCTCCAGTCAGATGCATTTAAGAATCTGGATATAAAGAGCGCTGTTACCCTTTCCGTCAACGGCACCGCGCAGCCTGCAAAGACTGTAAAGAAGCTCCTGAAGCTCAATAAGAAAAAGGGCACGATCAAACTTAAGCCCTATAAAAAAGCTGCTTCATACTGCTTTAATATCACTCTGAATGACGGACGGTGTACCCTTGTTCTCACTGTGGACAATGTAGGCTTTAATAAGCAGCTTAAAAAGACCTATCTCAATGATACAACAAAGTCCGTGTCCGTGAACCTTATAAAAATGGAGGGAAAGAAGCCGCTTGACTCCGCTTCAGACTTCCTGTCAGCCGACTGGTTAATAGACAAGTCAAAAGAGGCATTAAAACCCGGAGAAACCAACAAAGATACTTCTGCAGGACTCCAGGTAAGCCTTTCAAAGGACAACAGGACGCTGACCGTAACAAATCCGAATAACAAGACAAAGGGTTCTGTGAAGATAACGGCCATGGTCAACGGACAGAAATACTCGACTGTGATCAAGGTGAAAAAGAAATAATAATCAGGTGTTTTGACTATCGGAGGGCGGGATAATACCCGCCCTTTTGAAATACGATGGTGTTATAATATAATCTGCCGTTTAAGGCTGACAGCTTCTCTATTTGGAGGAAAGGGTACGGGAAGCACAATACTGATTTCAGTTTAAGGAGGGAAAAGTATTATGATTACTGATGGTTTCACTTATGTTGCGGTATTGTTGTTTATGGCAGCTGTTCTGGTCACGCTGTCAACGCATGCCACAGGCGGTCTTCAAAAGTTCTTTAAGTACGTGCCTGCCGTTGTTCTTTGTTATCTGATCGCGATGCTTCTTTGCACCTTGAAGGTGTGGGACATGGACGAAACGAAACCGGCATACAGCGCATTGAAGAATAATCTGACCTATGCGATGATCTTTGCCATGCTCTTAAGGTGTGACATCAGAAAGGTTTTGAAGCTTGGGCCAAAGATGCTTATCGGATTCTTTTCCGCAACAGTGACCATCATCATAGGATTTATTGCCGCATTTCTCATTATGAAGGGAACTATCGGAAGTGATGCCTGGATGGGTCTCGGTGCACTGTGCGGATCCTGGATCGGGGGATCGGGGAACATGGTTGCGGTTCAGGCAGCTCTCAATATCAGTGAAGCAGATATGGGCTATGCCCTGGTCATTGATTCCATCGACTATTCGTTGTGGGTAATGTTTCTGCTCTGGGCTATTCAGCTGGCGCCAAAGTTCAATAAGTGGACCAGGGCAGACACTTCAAAGCTTGATGAGGTTTCATCAAAGCTTGAGGAAGAGGCAAAATCAAATACCAGCAGGATCACCTTCCAGAGTCTCATTCTTCTCATAGGCTCAGCCTTTCTTGCAAGTGCCGTCGCATCAAATGTAGGTGCTGTACTGTATGATGCAACCGGTTTCTCCGATAAAGCAACCTGGACAGTTCTTTTCATAACAGCGGTTTCACTTGTAGCTGCAGTTACTCCCCTTGGAAAGGTTCCGGGCTCTTCAGAAGTATCCAATCTGCTCCTCTATTCGGTAATCGGTCTTCTCGCAAGCCGTGCAAGTCTTCTTGAGCTTGGAGATGCACCAGCTTGGATACTTACAGGATTTATCATTCTTGCGATTCATGCGGTTCTCATGCTTATCATCTGCCGTGTGCTTAAGCTGGATCTTTTCACTGCCGGGGTTGCATCTCTTGCCAATATCGGCGGAACAGCGTCTGCACCTGTACTCGCAGGATCTTATTCAGGATCTTTAGTTCCCGTAGGTATCCTGATGGCTCTAATGGGTTATGTGGTAGGTACACCCCTGGCTGTACTTTGTGCAAATATCATGCATGCTCTGGCATAATGAGCCGGACGCGGGACTGTTTACTGACAGCCCTTTTGTCATAAGGAAGGAATTATGGGCGTATTATCAAATCTGGAACCAAAGGAAGTATTCAGTTATTTTGAGGAGATCTGCGGAATCCCGCATGGCTCCGGAAACACTCAGGCTATCAGCGATTATCTCGTAAAGTTCGCTATGGATCATAAGCTCAGGTATCGCCAGGACGAAGCAGGTAATGTCGTGATATTTAAGCCCGGAACGGCGGGATATGAAAATGCGGATGCCGTCATGCTTCAGGGACATATGGATATGGTTGTCGAACAGGATCCGGACTGCAAAAAGGATATGATGACAGAAGGACTGGATCTGTTTGTGGATGGAGATGTGATCGGCGCAAAGGGAACCACCCTCGGAGGAGATGACGGAATAGCTGTTGCAATGGGGCTTGCTATCCTTGCATCCGGGGAAGCAGAGCATCCTGATCTTGAGTGCGTATTCACTGTTGGGGAAGAGACCGGAATGGTTGGGGCAAGAGCGCTGGACACCTCGGACCTTAATGCAAAGTATATGCTGAATCTTGACTCTGAGGCTGAAGGTATCCTTACGGTGAGCTGTGCCGGAGCCGCAAGAGTAGTGGCCAGGTTCAGTGGCGGCAGGGAAAAAGCTGAGGGAAAAGCCCTGAGGATCACACTAGGCGGACTTTCCGGGGGACATTCCGGAGAGGAGATACATAAAGGGCGTGCCAATGCTGACATAATGCTGGGACGCGCTCTGTTTGAGATCTCACGGAAAACGGAGATGCGGCTCGTGGAGGCTTCCGGCGGAACCAAGGACAATGCCATCCCGAGAGAGGCATCAGCGGTGATAATTGTTTCGGATGTGAAGGCTTCGGAGGAAGCAGCCGCGGAACTTGACAGAAACCTGAAGAATGAATACAGAGTGACTGATCCCGGGGTATATGTCAGGACAGAGCCGGTTGAGGCACATACAGCTTTCGGTAAGGAACTCAGCGACCGTATAGTATGCTTTATGTTCACAGTTCCTAACGGAGTTCAGGCAATGAGCGCGGATGTGGAAGGACTGGTTCAGACATCCACTAATCTTGGACAACTCTATACGGAGGGTGACTCGGTCTGCTTCAGTTTCCTTACGAGGTCAAGCGTTAATTCCCAGAGGGATGAGACGGTGGAGAGGATCCAGTCTATTGCATTGTCTCTTGGTGCGGAGGCAGAGACCGGTGCTTCCTATTCTGCCTGGGAGTATAAGGCCGATTCAAGGCTTCGTGACACCATGATAGATGCATATAAGGCGCTGAACGGTAAGGAGCCAAAGGTGGAAGCATTACACGCGGGACTTGAGTGCGGCATTCTTTCAGGAAAGATGCCGGGACTTGATGCGGTTTCCATCGGTCCTGATCTTAAGGATATACATACCCCGAGAGAAAGGCTTCATATCGGGAGTACAGGACGGATCTATAAACTGACGCTGGAAACATTGAAAAGGCTAAAATAAACGGAACAGATCATGGGTAAAGAAAAAACATCAATAGTTTTTACAGGGGATATAGGCTTTGATAAATATATGCTGAACCGGTGGGAGGATCCGGAGCTTGTTTCGGCGTCACTTCTGAAGTTTTTTCACAGTGCGGACCATGTGGCTGCAAATGTGGAAGGGGCTTTGACAGATGCAGAGGATAACGGAAGTCACGGCGTTTTCTTCCACAGCATAAATCCTGCCGCAGTTTCTGTGCTTAAGAATATCCGTGCGGATATCTGGAATATTTCAAACAACCATATAATGGATGCGGGGATGGACGGACTTATAAGCACCGGGCGTCTTGCGGCGGAATCGGGAGCAAATACCATAGGAGCCGGTATAAATGAAGAGGAGGCCTCAAGGCCGGTTATACTTGAGGAAGCCGGGGGTATAGGCATGTTCGGTGTTGCCTATATGGCAGAGTGTATTCCTGCAACGGCTGCAGATCCCGGGGTGTTCCGATGGGATGATATGGAGCGTATAGAAGCCGGGATAAAGGAGATAAAAGAACACTGCAGATGGTGTATAGTTGTGGCCCACGGAGGAGAGGAGTTTGCAGCCATGCCGAATCCCTATACAAGAGACAGATATCTTAAGTTTCTTGAGATGGGAGCCGATGCTGTGGTGGCCCATCATCCTCATGTGGTGGAGAATTATGAGACGTTTGATAATGGAAAGATGATCTTCTATTCCCTTGGTAATTTTATTTTTGACACGGATTATCAGCGTGCTCACCCCTATACCGATGAAGGAGTTCTTCTGAAGCTCGTTTTCACGGAATCCGAAATGTCATTTGAAGCGGTAGGGACAAAGATCCTTAGGGGACCGGAAAGCATAGTTGAAGCAAAGCTTCCGGACATCTTTACAGATATCCGGGCGGAAGAATATGCGTTGCTGTCCCCACTTGCTGCAGCTGCCTTTGTTCAGGAAGAGCGTAAAAAAATGATCTATCTTGAAAGGGAGCGCTTTGAGAATGCGGGAGAGGATGTATGGAATTCCTATTTCTTCAGCACGGAGCCTGACGGCTATTTCGAGAAAGCCCATATGGATCTTTCGGTTGTGGTGCCTTATTCCCGGACTGCTGAAGAAGGTGCATGGAAGAGAAGCAGGCTGGAGAAAGTGAAGGCGTATCTTCTGACGATGGTATAATTGTGGAAGCTATTCAGACTCCGGGACTCCCTGTCCGCAATACGGTGTGACAGGGTACTTCCCTTTGCTGCTTTCATCTGCTTGTAGGTGGCAAGCAATACACGTAATCCTGCGGAAGAGACATAGTCACATTCCTTGAAATCGAGGGTAAGGGTCTGCATTCCGTCCAGCTCCTTATCTAAAAGACCGGACAGATCAGGTGCAGTCAATGTGTTCATCTCGCCTGACAGGTGAATGGTCAGATCTGTTCCGTTTTTCTCTTGTGTAAGCTTTATGTGTTTTCCTCCTGGGTTTTAATACTTAGAACAATCATGGTTATATCATCAAACTGGGGAACACCAGCGGCAAAAACGTTGACGTCATTCAAAATTTGCTGCAGCACCTGCTCCCCGGTGAGATTCCTGCTGCTGTCCAGCATTTTTTCAAGCCGGTCATTACCGTAAAGTCCTCCCGACTTGTCATGGGCTTCCACAACACCATCGGTATAAAGCAGGATCCGATCCCCCGGATCCAAATGAATTTCACCCACCTTCTGTTTATAGAGAAATATGTTGTTGACAAGCAAAATAGACATAAGAATGCCGGAAACACAAAGAATCTCCAGAAACAGCCGGTTTGAAGCATTCATCATTTATTTATACTCCTTTCATTCTGTAAGCGGCTTGATGAGGAAGGAACTTCGGTTAAAGCTCATGGTGGTCAGGTGACGCCGGTCCTCACCAAGCTTTTCCATATAGGCAGAGACGGCAAAGGAGGCAATGGAGGTAACAGTCACGTCATCCTCTGAAATGTCAAAGAGTACGCCATCATCCATGGTCAGCGTTCCACCAGCCAGCATGGAAAAAACTTTTTTGACATCATTGTCTGCTTATTTTTAGTGAATAACTGCATTTGATGCACCCCTTCTATCAAGGATAATACATACAATATTCATCCTGTAAACGTAGCTATAGGAAATGGCTTCTTTTCCCCAAAAGGCTTTTACTTCCTCTGATATTGATGCCGGCAGATCCCAGCGTTTCCCGAGACTGCGTATGAATAACTCTGCCTTTTTTCCTTCATCTCTAAGTCTTAAATGAATATGATCGGAGGTCCGGCGCATGTCTGACACCAGTTCTCCTGTATAAAGCATAACGTTATCTATAATGTCCGGATCTGAAACAATACCCTCAACCGGTTCCCTCAGTTTCTCCAGATTCTCAGCTGCGTCCGTTTTGTCTCCCGATATCTCAAATTCCATCAGGGTAGTCCCTGAAAAAAATTCTTCATTCAAAAGCAGCAGCTAGAACACTCCAAACAGAGGCTCTGTCGCAATTGCCGCACCCTTAATGGTACCGGATGCAAAATAGGAGATATTGCAGACGACCTCCGCCGTGGGCAGGATCATCGGATCACCGGGGAAGCCCGAAAGGATCAGATTATTCTGGATCCCAATTACTATATTCTCCGCAAAAAAGTCCGCTGCTGCCGGAAATCCGCAGCGGATGGTCTCAGCGATCTCTTTGGGACGGAGTAACAGCGGACGGTATCCCAGACGGACGTTCAGGATGCGGAGCAGAATGATCCCTCCGATGAATTCCGTAAGTCCTCCCGCAGAGGTTCCGATTCCCAGCCCTGCAAGCTTCATATCCGCAGGAAGAGTGGCCACCAAAATTACAGATACTGCCAGATTAACCGCAATATTTACTCCGCTCAGTGCCGCCCGTTCAGTCTGAAATCCCAGGACATTCATCACTTCCTGCAGGATCATCCCCAAAGCGGTCATAAGCACTATCGGGGAGCAAAACCTGAGATAAAGCACCGCATTATTAAATGTAGCAGGATCCACCATATCCCCGCCACATACAAGAACTATGCTTTCTGCAAAAACAAAAATAAGTAAGGCAAAAACAATACCTGAAAAGCCTATGAGAGTTGCGCCGCCGCAAAACGCCCTGTTAAATCCCTGATTATCCGCGCGTCCTTTAGCCCATATCATCCTGAGCCCGCTGCCGTGGATAAGGGAATAGATAACTGCAGCCAAAATGCCGTAACCCGGAACACCAAGCGCCACTGCGGCTATACCGGACGCTCCCAGGTTCCATCCCGCAATAATACTGTCGATCATCAGGGTTATATTAAATAGCAGCCCATATAATACAGCACCGGGATATAGTGATATTATATTTTTCCTGATCACACTTCCTGAGGATCCCTCAGGCATATTAATACCCCCCCCTCTGTACATTCAGCTATACTCGTATGGTATTCTACCACACTCTGGAAAAAAGGCATGACAGATATTTTGGCAGGATGGCAAATGGGACTTTTGCATCTCTATAGTAATGATGTATAATGAAATATTATGAGGTTAAGACCTCGCCGCCTTTAGGTGGTGGGAATATTCTGGAGAGGACCGGGAAAACGGATCATTAAGACAGACCCGGCTAAGGAGAGTATTGAATGGAAGCCAAGGGAGAGAATAATAATTCGGTCATGATAAAGGTGGCTACCTTTATTGTGGACAGACGTAACCTGATCTTTCTGCTTTTTGCCATAGGGATCATTTTTTCCGTTGTGGCATCAGGCTGGGTAAAGGTTGAAAATGATCTGTCAGCGTACCTTTCTGATGATACCGAGACAAGTCAGGGGCTTGATCTGATGGATGAGGAATTTGTGACCTACGGTACCGCAAAGGTTATGGTCACGAATATAAACTATGATGATGCAAAGGAATTGTCGGAAAAGCTGGAGGACAGAGAAGATGTCTCCATGCTCGACTTTGACAATACCGATGACCATTATAATAATTATTCCGCCCTTTACAGCATAACATTCAAGTATCCAGAGGATGATGACAGGGCGCTCACAGCCCTTGATGAGATAAAGGAAGAACTGTCCGGATATGATATCTATGTATCCACTTCCATGGGCGACCAGTCTGCCGAGATCATAGGCGAAGAAATGAAGACGGTTTCCCTTATCGTAGCATCACTTGTACTGATAGTCCTTCTTTTCACATCACAGACCTGGGCGGAGGTGCCGGTACTCCTTCTGACCTTCGGGTCTTCGGCTATTCTGGCATCAGGCACGAATTTCTTTCTGGGTACCATTTCCTTTGTATCAAATTCCGTTACGATAGTGCTGCAGCTTGCGTTGTCCATAGACTACGCGGTCATATTCTGTAACCGTTACAAGGAAGAGCATGAGAAGCTTCCCGTGAGGGAGGCGGATATTGTAGCCTTAAGCAAAGCCATCCCGGAGATTTTTTCATCATCTTTAACTACCATGGGCGGTCTTATTGCCATGATGTTTATGCAATACGGTATAGGACCTGATATGGCAGTCTGCCTTATCAAAGCGGTTCTCCTTTCGCTTCTTGCGGTATTTACTTTTATGCCCGGTCTTATCATGCTTTTCGGGAAGGCAATGGATAAGACAAAGCACAAGAACTTTGTGCCGGATATACCCTTTGTCGGAAAATTCAATTATTTAACCCGTTTCGTAGTTCCGCCGCTTTTCTTGGTACTGATCGTGGCGGCATACCTGACATCCAGTAACTGTCCCTATGTATATGGATATTCAACCCTGGAAACCCCTGTCAAAAACGATATTCAGATAGCGGATGAAATGATAGAGGAGACCTTCGGGGAAGAGAACTTTGCGGCTCTTTTGATCCCAAGGGACAGCTATGAGACTGAGGCAAAGCTTTTGAAAGAACTGGAGCAGTGTCCCGAGGTTGAAAGTGTCACAGCCCTTGCAAGTACCGAGGCCAAAGACGGGTATATGCTCACCGATAAGCTCACGTCGAGGCAGTTTTCGGAGCTTATGGATGTGGATTATGAAGTGGCGAAGCTTCTGTATGCAGCCTATGCCGTGGATGACGAGGAGTATGGGCATATATTAAACCCGACAGACTATGCGATCCCCTTTATCGATCTGATGATGTTTATTTTTGACGAGGTAGACAAGGGCTACGTGTCATTGGATGATGATGTAATGGAAGACATCACGGATGCCCACGAAAAGATGCAGATAGCGAGAGATCAGCTTGAGGGTGAGAATTATTCAAGAATGCTGGTGTATCTGAATCTGCCGGAGGAAGGTGAGGAAACCTTCGCATTTTTAGGGAAAATGCATGACATAGCGCAAAACTACTATGAAGGAAAGGTGCTTGTGGCAGGAGAATCCACATCCCAGCGTGATCTGAAAACCACCTTCGCAAGAGACAATACGGTTGTAAATGTGGTCTCCATCCTTGCGGTCCTTGCAGTTCTCCTGTTTACCTTTATGTCCGTCGGAATGCCAATACTTCTGATACTTGTTATCCAGGGCGCCATATGGATAAACTACTCATTCCCGGTAATAGAAGGTCAGAACGTATTCTTTATGGGATACCTTATTGTAAGCTCCATACAGATGGGCGCCAATATCGACTATGCCATAGTCATTTCCGGCAGGTTTATGGAATTAAAGGATCGTATGCCGAAAAAAGACGCCATCATAGAAACCATGAATTTTGCCTTTCCTACCATAATTACCTCAGGATCGATCCTGGCTCTGGCGGGGATACTGATCGGGAATATGAGCTCCGACGCTTCGATATGCGGTATCGGACAGGCTCTCGGACGGGGAACCATAATCTCCATAATTCTTGTAATGCTTGTTCTGCCCCAGGTTCTTCTGCTGGGTGAGAAAATAATAGACAAGACATCCTTTAAGGTTTCGGTGCCTCTTACACTTGAACACAGAACAGGTCTCGTACGAATAGACGGAAAGGTACAGGGAAATATCAACGGACACTTCATAGGTGAAATGAAGGGAGTGCTAAAGGGGGAAGCAAATGTGACCATGATCACAGGGAAGATGAACGATGAGGTGGAAACCAATGAAAATAAGTGAATTATACAGATATTTCAGATCAGGAAAACTCCACTGTATTCTGGCCTCTGTAATGGTCGTCAATGCTTTCTGTCCCGGTGCGGCCTATGCACAGACAACGGATATGGCAGGTCTGTGCGCAGGAGAGGCAAGGGTGATACAGAGCGAATACATAAAGGAGGAAGACCCGGAGAAGGCGGAGGCCTTTACCCCGGAGAGCGGAAACAGCATAGTCAGGATAAGCTCTGCTTCCGCACTCTGTGACATGGCAAAAAACGCCGGGATAGAGGAGTATTCAAAGGATAAAACCTTTGTCCTTACCGATGACATAGACCTTTCCGAATATCCTGACCTGTCGGTTCCGGCATTTTTCGGAACCTTTGACGGAAAGGGACATAGGATCAGCGGCTTAACCTATGATAAGGAGGGCTATGCCTCAGGGCTCTTCCGCTATGTGAGACAGGGCGCGGTTATAAGGAATCTGGTGCTTGATGCTTCCGTAACGGTTTCCGATAATTCATTGATAAGCGGCGGTATCTGCGGGATAAATGAGGGTATAATCTCAGACTGTATCTTTGAGGGTGAGATAAAGGGAAAGAACATAACAGGCGGAATAGCAGCAATAAATGAAGTTCCGGGAACTATCATGGCCTGCGCAAATAAGGCGTCTGTTCAGGGATATTATTTTACCGGCGGTATCTGCGGCAAGAACTACGGGGTCATAGCCTATTCATACAATCACGGTCCGATTAATAATGACATTGAATGGCTGGAGGGCTATGATGAGGAAAATCCGAAAACTGACCGTGTGGCGGTCATCCTTTCCGGAGGCTACAGCAGGGACAGTGAGGAAACCTACAGCTTAAACAAGGGAATTGATACGGGAGGAATATCCGGCTACTCCACGGGAGCCATTTTCCAGAGCGGAAACTATGGGGATGTAGGCTATGAACATTCAGGCTATAACGTGGGAGGTATAGCCGGAAGGCAGGCAGGCTTTGTTTCATTCTGTGAAAACGGCGGCGGTGTATTCGGACGGAAGGATGTAGGTGGTATCGTGGGGCAGATGGAGCCCTATCTCACCATTGATGAACTGGAGTCCCTGTCCGATTCCATCGACAAGCTTCATGACCTCATTGAAAAATCCATAGATGACGTGCACGATTCCTCCGAAGTAATGAAGGATGACATGAAGCTTCTTTCAGATTATGCAAAAAATGCCGTTGATGCGGGGGATCTCCTCACCACTACGGGAAAAGACTACTTAAATAATATCGGAGATGCGGCGGATTCACTCCAGGCCAGGGTGGACTACCTGACTGAAGCGATGCCGGATATACTTGACGATATGGATGAAGCAAATGACAGCTTTCATGACACGGCAAAGAGCATAAAGAAGTTCATGAAGGATGCAAACGTGATCGGACGCCTTTCGGATTCGGATCTCAGGGATCTGGAAAAAGACAAGGAAGAATTAAAGGACAGAAGGATCAGTAACCTTCCTGACCGCTATGATGCGGTGAAGGATATACTTTCCATTGTAATCCCGGAATCGGTGGAGGCTTCAAAGGATTCAAAGAAAAATGCGAAAAAGATCTATAACAGACTTGATGATGTTTCCGATGCCCTTCATGACACCATAGAAGATGCCGAAGAGGTCTTTGACCACCTGAACGGGATGCCGAAGCCCGAAATGCCAAAGCTTGGAGAGGAATTTGATTTTGCAAGGGAGATCTTAAGGATCAATCTGGATGCCATGAGTGATACCCTCTCTAATATGGCTGACCACAGCGACCATACCTCAGATGTGGTTTCCGACGATCTATCCGATGTCAATGATCAGGCAAATAAGGTATTCCATCTCTTTTCCGACAAGCTTGACCGTATCGGGAATTTCGCGAAGGGTGATACGGATGAGGTAATAAAGGATATTTCCGAAGAGGATATCGAGGCCATAGAGCAGGGAAGGGTGGATCACTGTGTTAACAATGGATATGTAAAAGGAGATATAGATATTGGAGGTATCGGAGGATCCATGTGTACTGATTCGGAGGATCCCGAGGAAAATGCCGCAGGAAATCTGGACGGCGGCTTTTCCGACAAATATCTCTTACGGAATATCATCCTGGAATGCGTGAACAGAGGTCAGATAGAGAGCAAAAAGGACGGCGCAGGAGGCGTAGTGGGCTACATGGCACACGGTATAGTCGCGCGCTCCGAGAGCATAGGACCTGTTAAATCAAAGGAGGGAAGCTACGCCGGGGGAATAGCGGGTCAGTCCTTCTCGATAATAAAGGATTCAAATGCAATGTCGTATCTGGATGCAGCTTCCTATGTGGGCGGCATAGCGGGATTCGGAACCACCATTACGGGATGCTCTGCATTCCCTGTATTTGAAGATAGAAATAACAGGTCAGGATCCATAGCAGGCCAGATCGATGCGGAAAAAGACACTCATATGCAGCATCTGGAGGTTGTATCGGATAACAGGTATGTAAATGATGATGTAGGGGCTATAGATTACTTCAGTATGACGGGAGTTGCCGAAAACGTCGGATATGATGAGCTGGTATCAGCTAATTCGGTTTCTGACGAATTTAAGAAGATTCCCGTTGTTTTCATAACCGTAGATGAAGATGACAAAACGGAGATCATCGGCACATCGAGACTGCCCTACGGTGCGGATCTTTCATCCCTTGAGTTTCCCGATGCACCGGATATAGAAGAAGAGGAATATGTGGACTGGCCTCATTTTGAGAAGGGTGAAAAGCTTACGGCGCCTCTTCCGGTCAAGGGCCGGATAACGGAAGTTCAGAAGACCCTTACCAGTGAAGAAAAGTATCCCGGCACAAACTATCCTGCGGCATTTGTATCCGGCAATTTTACCAGGAAGGAAAGCCTGTCGGCAGAGATTACGAATTCTTATGACGGAGCAGTGGACTATAAAATCGTGATCAACGGCGACAGGGCTAAAGCCGTGCAGTCATTCCGGGTCTATAATCCCTTTGAAGAGTATGAGTTTTTCGGAGTGGATGAAAGCGGAAAAGAGTTTAGGCTTGAAAGCGAGGCCAAGGGCTCCTATGCAGAATACAAGGGTTCTTCTGATTATGACCGGTTCAGGCTCAAGGAAAAAGAAAAAGATCTTATGGAACGTATTAAATCGGTTTTCGGGAACTGATAATTCAGTTAATGAGTCAGAAAGAACCGTCCCAATGGCGTTAAGTTAGTGTCATTCTGAGACTACACAATGTCATTCTGAGGGCGAAGCCCGAAGAATCTTTCTCTACGGAAGAAAAGATCCTTCGCTGGCGCTCAGGATGACAAAATGCTTAACTTAACAGCATTGGAACCGTCCCCATTGACTTATTATTTTATCTACGCATACGAGTATTCTTTTATTTGGCTCAATTCTTCCTTAATGCTTATTTTCAGATTCCTTATATCAATATCATCCTGCATACTTATAAAATACTTCTCGGATACTCCGAAATACTTCCCAAGCCTTAATGATGTATCGACTGTCATTCTGCGTCTGTTGTGGACAATATCCTGTATTCTGGAAGTAGGTACACCTATATCCTTTGATAATCTGTACGCAGATATCCCTAACGGTTTCATAAACTCTTCCAGCAGTATTTCTCCTATTGTCGGTGTCTCTATCATTCTTTCCATAAGCTTCCTCCTCAATGATAATCTGTGATCTCCACCTGGTGAAAATCACCATTCTCATACACAAAGCACACCCTGAATTGATCGTTTATACGTATACTGTGCTGCCCCTCCCTGTCTCCATGCAGTGCCTCCAAATGATTTGATGGCGGTACACGCAGATCATTAAGGTTTTTTGCATTATCGATCATGATAAGTTTTCTCAAGGCTATCCCCTGTATATCAGAGGGTAATTTCCTGGAAAAAAACTGATTATAAACTTTTTCTGTCTCTCTGTCCTTAAAACTCTTGATCATACTTAGATTATACCTGTATTGCGTGCATATGTCAAACGTATATACTGTTATCGTCCACACTAAAGTTACAAAATGACAAATTCAGGGCCGGAACACATCAATGTATGCTCCGACCCTGATATAAAGGTCTTTATGATGAATGCCGGTTTACTTCCAGGGCCACTTTAACCCGCCTGCAGTATTCTTTAGGGTTTCCACGCTCAGCTCTCCGTCACCTGCTATTCCAAGAAACTCCTTTGCGTCATCAAAGGTGATATCAAATCCCTTTTCCTTTGCGATGGGAGAAATGACATTATCAAACACTTCCTTCGGGTCCGTCTTATTTCCGCTGTAGCTCTCAACTGCAGCTTTTACCTTGTCCTGCAGTTCTCCGCCTTCACCGATCATCTTCATGAAATTCTGTGCGCTTTCTTTTGACATTTTGATTTCCTCCTTCTTTAAGTCACTGGATTTTATTGCTTTCACTTATTTATACGGTCAATGTTATTTTATGCGACATATTTTCTGAAAAAAATAATGGCATGCGAAATGTCATACTCCTTTGTATCTGAAGATAAGTGTGGTCGTATCGTCAAACTGTGGGGCATCCTTTACATACTCGTCTATGGTACGCCTTACGTTTGCATCTATCTCCTCAACGGAAGCACCCGTATCAATATTTAATGCATCGATCATTCTAGCTGCCCTGAACATCTCCCCGTCAGGATCATTAGCCTCCGTCACACCATCGGTGTACAGGTAGAGAGTATCTCCCGGCTTCAGGTCAAATGATCCGGCATCAAATGTCATTCTTTTCAGAGCTGCCACCGGTCCGCTGTGTACATCCTCATCCACTGTAAACTTTCCGCCCGCCCTGCAGATAGCAGGGTACTCATGTCCCGCATCAACATAATCGACATGACCGGTTGAAAGAGTGACTACTCCAAGCCAGACAGTTACAAAGAGTCCTGCGCCGTTTTCTTTTATAAGCTCCATATTAACCTCCGTAATGGCGGCGGCTACATCGGTACAGTATTTCATCACACTGTGATGTATCTTGTCCTTTGACATTACCATGAACATTGCCGCCGGTATCCCTTTACCCGAAACATCAGCAATGACAAGAGCCAGATGATCATCATCTACAAGAAAGAAATCGTAGAAATCTCCTCCCACCTCCTTTGCCGGAACCATTTTGGCAAAAAGCTCGAACTCATCACGATCGGGAAATGCGGGGAACTTATTCGGGATAAATGATGTCTGTATTTTTGCCGCAATGGCAAGCTCGGCATCTATCCGTTCTTCGGCTTCTTTAATAAGTTCTTTTAAGCGGTCAACCGTACAGTTGATACCGTCTGACAACTGATTAAACTCAAGGGAATTCCTGAAATCTGCTTTTTCATCAAGGTCACCGTCTGTGATCTTTGAGAGAGATCCGTTAAGACTCTCCACACCGACAACCACCTCTTTTTTCAGAAGCCTTGACAATGCTATAAAAATGAAAACAGCTATAACGATGTTCATCACAAGAACCATCAGTATATCTATAAGACCAGCTCTCATGGCTTCCTTATAGGGATAGCAGCCGATAATACAGAAGCTTTCCTCCGTAAGGACTGCGGAATAATAATCCTGATCTGAGAACTTAAGCTTTGCTGTGACCATATCACCGGTGTTTTCAGGAAGGATATCCACATACGGAAAAGTTTCGCCTTCAAACATATCATTGGTGGAACCTATAATGCTTCCGGTTTTGTCACAAACGATCAAAAAGCCATCAAGACCGATGTTCCGGTTCCTTGCGGTATCCTTCGCATATTCACGCATCAATCTGTCATAAACTTCCTTGGAAACACCTATCTGAAAAAAACCGTCACGTCTCTTAAAAGGTGCTCCATAGCGATGTATTATTACACTATCATAATTTGGTATTCCCTGCAGATCTTGGGAATAGAATTCTGTCCCCGATAAAAGACACAGGAACTCAGCAAACTGCCTGTCTGAATGTATGTCATATCTGATATTATCCGGATTGGAAGAATTAGTGATTATACCCTTATCATTTACTATGTTAAACTCAGACAGTACTGCGCTGTTCATCTCCACCCCTCTTCTCAGCAAGTCATCGATTTCATCTTCTTCATAGTCAGGAAGACTGCTTTCGATCATATCGACAAGATCCGGCATATCACGCTTCTCAAAATTCAAAAAGGATTCCGCGATGTGATTATATGCATCCCTTACGCTGTCCTCCACCAGATTAAAGGAATAATACCTGCGGTATGCCGCCTGCACTAAAACAAAGCCTATCAAAGCCACTGTAAGGGACGCAAAAATAACATTGAACAGCCAGTGCTCAATGATAACGCCTATTTTTTTGCCACTGTGATCCCTGTGTTTTTTCATATTTTCGTAGTTTCTCGGGAGTCATTGGGGACGGTTCCAATGCCGTTAAGTTAGTGTCATTCTGAGACTACACAATGTCATTCTGAGGGCGAAGCCCGAAGAATCTTCTCTACGGAAGAAAAGATCCTTACTGTTGCTTCGCAACCCCTCGCCGGGGCGGCATCTCACATCTTCGATGTGAGATAAGCGTCGCTGGCGCTCAGGATGACAAAATGCTTAACTTAACGCCATTGGGACGGTTCTCAGAGACTTCCTTCAATCTTCAATATCAAGTATCTTTAAGAATCCCGTCTCCTTAAAGATATCCATGACATCTTCATTTGCATTTCTTACTACCATACTTCCCTGGTCATCCATGATCTTCTGGAAGTTTAAGAATACGCGTAGTCCTGCGGAAGAGGTGTATATAAGATCCTTAAGGTCCAGCACAAGATCCTCAACACCTGCAAGATCACCCACTTCTTTTTCAAGTTCCGGCGAAGTGACCGCATCAAGCTTCCCTTCTATGAATACGGTGAGTTTGCTTCCGTCCTGCTGTTTTGTAACTGTCATATTTTTGTTCCTCCATCAATCTCCCTGCATTTTTTCAGCAGCCGCTCGACGCGCTTTGCCGCTGCCTTCGGCTCTATTCCAATGATCTCCGCTATCTGCTTATAGTCCATTTCCATGTTATACCGCATGGCGAGAAGCTCTCTCTCCTCCTGCTTTAAGTACGTAAAGATCTCTGCAACTCTTTTCTGTGTGTCATCTGTCAGGCTTTCAAGCTCTTTATCCATAGCACCCCTGTCGAAGCTCTCGTCAAAGGGGACTACCTTATCCGAATGAGCTTTTCTGACATGGTCGATCATAGTATTTCTGGCTATCGTGCAGAGCCAGGTGATATATGAAGCCTTTGCGGGATCGTAGCCGCCAAAGGAATTCATGGCCTTCAGAAAAGTATCTTCAGTCACGTCTTCCGCATCTTCCCTGTGAAGCAGGCGCATATAGACAAAGTTAAAAACCTTTTCATAATACTGCTCATATACCTGCTCAAATGTAAGTTTGCCGCTACGAGATCTGTCTCTTAGCAAGTTCATAGAATAATCCCTTTTTATCCATCAGTTCTTTATAGCTGCCTTCTTCTTTAATGCTTCCCCTGTCAAGGACAACGATACGGTCGCAGTTTGCGACCGTCGACAGGCGGTGTGCCACAACAACCTTAGTCGCATCAAGCCGTTCAAGAGTCTCTACGATCTGTGCCTGCGTTGTGTTATCAAGCGCTGATGTGGCTTCGTCAAGTAACAGGACTTTCGGTTTTCCAACCATGGCACGGGCTATCAGGATCCTCTGCTTCTGACCGCCGGAAATGGTCTCAGCTTCATCGGATACAACAGTGTGAAGTCCCATGGGCATGCGGTTGATATCATCCTCAAGCCCGACAGAACGCACCGTTTCCTCTATCCTGTCCATCTTTACCCCGGGGCTGGTTATAGTTATGTTTTCATAGATGCTTCCTGCGATAAGCCCGCCGCCCTGTAATACAACGCCAAGCTTTTTTCTGAGCTCCCTCTTATCAAGTCCGTCTATATCCTGGTTGTCATAGTAGACCCTTCCTATCTGCGGCTTTTCAAAACCAAGGAGTATCTTCATGAGTGTTGTCTTGCCACAGCCCGAGGTTCCTACTATACCGATATACTCGCCGGGAGAGATATGGAGGGAGAGGTCATTTATGACAGGCTCTTCCCCGCTGTCATAACCGAATGTGACATTGCTTATCTCTATCTCACCCTTTAAGTCACCCGGCATCCTGAGATCATCCTGGTTCTCCGGCAGTGTTTCAAGTATTGGCCTAACGCTGTCATAGAACATCCTGATCTGATTTGTCTGCAGACAGGTTCTGATAAGGGTAAAAACAGCCATAGAGAACGCACCGAAGGCCGCTGTAAATGCGCTGAATCCACCAATGGACAGCCCGATGTTCTTATCTATCATCATGAAGTAGAACACAATGGTAAATACCGTCTCAACGCCTACTATCATGGTGTTTATAACGTTTTCCATACTGTCCCGGGCTTCGGTAAACTGCTGTCCGTCCACAAGCTTCTCCATGTATCTTGAATGTGCACGGTCCTCTGCGCCTGCCATACGAAGCTTGGTGATACCTTTAATGTACTGGAACAAAAGCGCCTGGGCATCATCGGGTCTTCCGGAGATATGGCTTACAACCTTTTTATGATGTACACCGATAAGAACGACTACAGCCGTAATAACAGCCATAAGTACTGTCGCAACTACTGCCATATCCTTTGAGTAGACAAACATCTGCACCAGATACAGAAGTGAAAATATTAGAGAAAGAGCTGCGGCTACCATGCCTTCGCTCAGCAGCTTGAAGATGTTCGTGATCTCCATGGCATTAAGTCCAAGGGTTGCCGCATCATATTTCCGGTAAAAGCTCTCGGGAAGATTGAACAGCCTGTCAAAGACCGCCGACTGAATAGCATACTCCATCGTGTTCATGGATCTGAATACCGCAAGGTTCTTTACTATCGCAAATGATATACCGCCAAGAGCACAGGAGATAAGAAGCCCGCCAAGCTGCAGGAATCCCGATGCATTTCCCATGGGAATGAACCTGTCGTATGCCTGCTCATTTATATAGGGTATCAGCATACCTGTAAATACTCCGAGAAGAGCCATCATGACGATCCGGAGGATATCTGCCGAATAAACCTTCTGCATACCGAATGCCACGAGATCTTTGACACTGATGATCTTCTGTGGGAAAGGTCTGTAAAACATATATACAGAAGGCGATATCGTACCGGCTGTCTCCTTTGTCACTTTTACATACGTACCTTCCTTCGGGTCATACATCACATAACCCGAAGGGCCTTTGGGGATCAGGGAAACCGGATGCTTTTTCGTATGCTTTTCATCATCCAGAAAAGCGAGATAGGCTCCGCAGTCGCTTCTGTACCAGTTTTCCTCAAGGATCACTTCCCTGATGGTAAAGTGGGATACCCTTGCGATATCGTTAATATCAAACTTCCTTCCGGATGACTCCTCGACACGATCGAGTGGTGAGATCTCTATGTTTTCAGCCATGCACAGAAGTGCTGCCGCATCATAGAGGTTGTTTCCGGTCTCTTTCAGCTTCCCGCCCTTATAGACGCCGTTCTTTGAAAAAGAATTGAGGATCGTCCGGAGCGTATGCTCTTTCGTGTATTCCTTCTCTCTTATTGTCGCATAGATATATCCGTCCTGCTTTACTTCATCACGGTTATATTTCTCAATGAGCGCTTCCTCAAACTGGCTTATCGTTTCTTCTGAAAGCACGGTGGTTGAAGCGTCCTTTTTTATCTTCATCATCGGAAGACGTGTATATGCGGCAAACGTGTACAAAAGAGCATCATTCGTTTCATCCGGATGGACTTGAAGCTCTGCCTGATCAACAGCCGCAAGAACTATCTTCCAGCTGCCGTATATTTCCGAAGTATGATCAAAGCCGGGTATCCTGCTGCCTTTTGAAAAGTTCCCGAGAAAGAGCCTCCGGGCCGCCCCGTCATCCTTTATGGGGACGATATAGGCAAGTATCTCACCGGAAACCACTTCATAGATCGTTCTTATGTTGTCGGTATAACAGACATTTCCGCCTTTTAACGATATTGTCTCCATACGTCTCCTTAGATATTCCGAATGAGGTTCTGATAGTGACCTTCTGTGGCTGCAAGTTCTTCGTGTGTGCCGCGCTGTACTATCTTTCCTCTGTCCATTACAACGATCTCATCGCAGTCCCTTATAGCAGACAGGCGATGTGCGACTATGATGCATGTGCATCCTCTCCGCTTGATGTTATCGATGATTCTTTTTTCCACGATCGGGTCAAGCGCCGATGTAGCCTCGTCCATTATGAGGATCGAAGGCGAGAGGACGAGCGCTCTTGCTATCTCAAGGCGCTGGCGCTGGCCTCCTGAGAGGTTGTCACCGTTTTCCGAAAGCACAAAGTCATATGCTCCGGGCTTCGAGTTTATCGCGTCATGTATGCAGGCATCCTTTGCCGCACGTATAATATCGTCATCATCGATGTATTTATTCCACATCGTCAGGTTTTCCTTTATTGTTCCCGAAAACAGTGTTATATCCTGACTGACCGTCGCTATACTTGATGCTATGACTTCGGGCATGATCTTCTTCATGGGGATCCCGTCAAGCAGGATATCGCCGCTCCAGGGTGTGTACAGTCCCGAACAGATCTTGGATACAGTTGATTTTCCGCTTCCGCTCATTCCAACAAATGCGATGGATTTTCCGGGAGAAAGTACAAATGAAAAGTCTGTGACAAGCGGATCCTCCAGAATGTTATAACCGAATGATACGTTCTTTAGTTCAACCCTTCCGTCAAGTTTGCCTTTCTTGTCGGCGTATTCGGAGACTTCGTACTTTTCGTCCTCTTTGTAGCGCATAATGTCTTCAACGCGGGCCATATCGGCCTTTGCGGTCTGTATCCGCTGTATGAATCCGGAAAGATCATTTACAGGAAGCACAAATGCGGCCTGAAGTGCCGTATAACCGATCAGCATACCTGCGGTCATGTTACCCTTTATGATCTGAAGGCCGCCGACGATAAGAGTTATAATGGTCAGGAGCTGACCTGATATCTCAGGGATCGCATTTATGAATTCCTGACGCTTACCCATCTGTTCCTTCATATCTATTGACTTGGCATAGTTCCCGAGAAGTCTTGCTATGAATGCATTCTCTGTGCCCGAGGCTTTAAGTGTGGACGTGATGGAAAGTCCCGAAAACAGGGTTCCCGACATCTTGCCGTGCTCAAGCTGGGCCTTTTGGCTATAGTCTTTCATGCTCTTTGATGCAAGCGCCATGATCGAGAGCTCTATACCGATACAGACAACACCGATCATTGTGAGAAGCGGTGAATATATGAAAAGAAGGATGAGATAAAATGCCGCAACAATACAGTTGAGCACTGTCTGGGCAAGATCTCCCGCGAGGAATATATTGACATTTTCATTATTTGTAACCCGCTCTGAAAGGTCGCCGGCATAACGCTGTTCAAAGAAGTTTGACGGAAGCCGCAGCATATGCGTCAGCATGCCGTGAGAACTTAAAAGGGTCATCTTCTTCTGGAGACGGAGCAGCATCCTTCCCCGATAATAGGTCAGAAATGCCTGAATTATCAGTGTTCCGATCATGACCGCGATCAACGTACTCATCCAGTCCACGTTTCCGCCAAGCAATATGTCATCTATGAAAAGCTGCGTAAATACCGGTGTCAGAAGGCCCGGGAATACCAGGAAAAGCCCCATAATGATAAGGGCCGCTATTGCTTCATACTGTCCCTTCAGGCGTCCTGCAACAAAGGTCAGGAAGCTGTTATCGCCCTTTGTTCTTTCAAATGTTTCGGTAGGTTTGAAGGTAAGGACTATCCCGGTGAAGGACTCATCCATGTCCTTGACAGTCAGTCGCCTTCGTCCCACCGCGGGATCATTAATGTAGCAGTGATCGCCCTTTTTCCCTTCCCATACGACAAAGTGGTTGAAGTTCCAGTGAATGATCGCCGGAACCGGCATGGTAAAGAGCGCATCAAGATCTTTCCGGTAACCATGAGTCTCAAGCCCGAATTTCTGTGCTGCGAGCAATATATTCCCTGCGTTGCAGCCGTCCCTCGATACCCCTGTCTCAACTCTCATCTGCTCAAGCGGGATATGCTTGCCGAAATATCCGAGTATCATCGTAAGAGAAGCCGCACCGCACTCAGTTGCTTCCATCTGAAATACAGTTGGAGTTTTGGCATACTTCTTATTCATCCGGCATATTTCCTCTTTGTACGGAAAGCTTTTCCTTAAGGAGCGGGATCAGCATTGTTATCGGAGCTTTTTCCTCGGTTACTATATCAACGCTTACCATCGTGCCGGGATCCAGTGTTACCTCGGCACCCTTTCTGCTTGACCACTTATATCCGCTCTCAGTGGAGGCATCCTTTTCAAGATCGCATACAACGCCTACCACGGGGCCGGACCCTGTAAATGCTTCAACGAGTGATGGATCTGCGAGTTTATTCCTGATATTTTCCTGGGAGGTAACATATTCATCAACAGATGAGACAACTGCGTTCATATGGCCGTATTCCTGCCTGTTGACTGTTGTGGGATAAACCTCGGCCTTCATGCCTTTCTGTATCTTGCGGCCTTTTGTCGCCGGCACATAGCAGATCACAGTGTTATCACCTTCTGACGAGCTTCTCGATACATGACATATGGGAGATCCCGGTGAAACGGCATTTCCTTCCTCTGCCGTCATCTCAACGATACGCCCGGCAAGAGATGACCTGATCTCATCCGGCTCAGCTGACATAGCATCCGTCCCTCCGGCTGCCGGCTGCGGAAATGCGAGCTTTGCGATAACCTGATCTCTCCCGATCGTATCTCCCTCTTTTACAAGCACTTCATCGATGATGCCGTAATCAGCGCTGTAAACGGTTCCGATACCGCCTTTTCCTATGAATATACCGTCCGATGAAACATTGATCGGAAGCCTTGCGAATATGGACCAGATAAGAGCCGCCACTATGATGAGGCCCCCGCCAAGCGCTGCTATCCAGAACATCGGTGAAGTTATACGTATCATCTTATCCAGCTGCTCAGGGCTTTGAAGCTTTTCGAGTGCTGATTTTCTGTAAATGTCGCTCATGTTTTATCTCCTTTGGCAGGCTTTATAAACCCCAAAAAGCTCTACCTTTTATTTTCTGTGATTTTGTAACACATTGCAAGGATTAACTGTATTTCTTGATATTTGCCCCACTATACCCTGCATTCTCCTCTTTTCTCATCATATCGGCTATGATACCCATCACAGAACCTCCATATCCAACGTGTTCAGAATCATATCGCTCTTGGGCAATTCCTGGGCCATATCTTCCAAAAGCGTTATATCCATTGAGCCAATTCTCTTTCGATAGTTGAGTATGATCTCTTTGTAAAAATCAAATGGTAAATGACTCTTGTTTCGCAACAATTCCAACAACATTCTCTCGTATCCGTAAACTCTTATAGTTATTCCCTCAACCTCTCGAATAGTCATTCCCAATTCAAGATTTCCACTGTTTTCAAATACCTGTACAACCCGAGGATCCCTTATCTTTGCCGCATCCTTGTCCGTTTCAAGATAGTACTTATCGGGAATAGTGTCTGTAAGTCCCAAATAATAGAATGCGCTTTTCATAGTAAACACTGCCTTGGGGTATTTCTTGGAAATCACAGCCAATTCGAATTCAAATTCTTTATCGGAATATATACCCGGCTCAATCTTAAAAATCTTTCCGGACTTCAGTGCCTTATGGATTCCATAATCGTTTTTGCACATTTTGAATGTTTCATTGTAAGTAAATAGCATTTGGTAATTCTCCGTGATAAATTCCTGTTTACGGATATTTGCCTAAATATTACATCTGAATTCCCTTAAAATCAAGGGATTTGTCATAAATCTATGATTCCGCTGTCCGAAAAACTATATGGAACACTGTATCGTTGTCAGCAGCTTTGCCTAAGAATTCTGATGCAACCTGCCCATCATCTGGTATAATGATTTTAAAAAGTTTGAGGGGACGGTTCTCGTTGACTCCAAAAAGAGTTTGCATAATGAATAAGATACGATCTTACATCATAGGAATATCCGCGATCATTATATGTATCATATGTTTTGCATTGGTATATGTTAGGTTTACGCCCAAGCCGGATCTTAACGCAAAGAAGGCATATACACTTGATGTATCGGATGGCAAAAGAAACATCCGGTATTACGGAAAGACCGATTCGCTGTATCTGTCGGGGCTGTTGGACGAATTGAAGAATTCTGACAGTTTTGAATATGAAAGTTCATCCGGCGCTTATGGCATGTATATCACTTCTGTAAACGGCATCAGAGCGGATGATGAAAAGAAAACTTATTGGGCGATCTTTGTGAACGGTGAATTCAGCCAGCACGGAGCAGATTCACAGCCGGTGAAAGATGGAGATTCATATGTCCTGAAACTTGAGAGTTATGAGTGATCTTAAATTATCAGCAAAAGATGTTGCATATCTTGGGATTTCCCTTGCCATATTGGAGGCGTCTAAACTCGCACTTGATCTGTTGCCCAACGTTGAAGTTATAACACTTCTTTTTATCGTGTACACATTATTTTTTGGCAGAAAGACTATTTATGTAGCAATAGGATTTACTTTTATTGAATGCCTTCTCAAAGGAATAAATGTATGGTCTGTTATGTATCTGTATATCTGGCCGCTGCTGATAATGATCGTATTCTTTGCCGGCAGGCATAAGGCAGGACATATGTTTTATTGTATATTGTCCGCTTTCTTCGGGCTGTTTTTTGGGCTGTTCTGTTCGATTCCGTATCTGCTCATAGGTGGATGGAGTATGGCCGTGACCTGGTGGGTTGCCGGGATCCCGTATGATATTATTCATTGCGTCAGTAACTTTGTTTTATGTTTGCTGCTCTTCAGACCGCTTTGTGCGGTTCTGAGAAGAGTGACATCGTGACTAATCAGATTTCAAGATTTCCAAATATATGGAGTCATTGGGGACGGTTCCAATGGCGTTAAGTTAGTGTCATTCTGAGACTACACAATGTCATTCTGAGGGCGAAGCCCGAAGAATCTTTCTCTACGGAAGAAAAGATCCTTCGCTGGCGCTCAGGATGACAAAATGCTTAACTTAACG
>Ga0256407_10002553_pt1 | contig 34535 bp, 33 predicted proteins | sample RumenRJG_04DNA_FD_193489 | JGI IMG/M metagenome (GOLD analysis project Ga0256407, IMG submission 193489) | Bovine rumen microbial communities from Lethbridge, Alberta, Canada - RJG_04 | ecosystem: Host-associated > Mammals > Digestive system > Stomach > Rumen | place: Canada: Alberta...
CATCGAATACAATGGATACGAATATAAGTTTCAAACTTAAGGTTTGGCGTCAGGCCAACGCTCATGACGAGGGCCGCTTTGAGACCTACGAGATGAACGATATCCCCACCGACACCTCCTTCCTGGAGATGCTGGATATCCTTAACGAGCAACTCATCGAGAAGGGCCAGGAGCCCGTCACCTTTGACCACGACTGCCGCGAGGGTATCTGCGGCATGTGCTCGCTCTATGTCAACGGCCATCCCCACGGCCCCGCCACTGGTGCCACGACGTGCCAGTTGTACATGCGCCGCTTCCACGATGGTGACACCATCACCGTTGAGCCCTGGCGCTCGGCTGCCTTCCCCGTAATCAAGGACCTGATGGTGAACCGCAACGCCTTTGACCAGATTCAGCAGGCTGGTGGTTACGTTAGTTTCCAGACGGGAGGTGCACAGGATGCCAATGCCATCCCCATCAGCAAGGAAGCCGCCGACGAGGCTATGGACAGCGCTACCTGCATCGGCTGCGGTGCCTGTGTTGCCGCTTGCAAGAACGGCTCGGCTATGCTGTTCCTCAGCGCCAAGGTGAGCCAGTTCGCACTGCTGCCCCAGGGCCGTGCCGAGGCCAAGCGCCGCGTGAAGGCCATGCTCGCCAAGATGGACGAACTCGGTTTCGGTAACTGCACCAACACCGGTGCCTGCGCCGCCGAGTGCCCCAAGAACATCAAGTTGAGCAACATCGCCCGCCTGAACCGTGAGTTCATCTGCGCCAAGTGCAAAGACTAAACCACGCTGATTAAATCCTTTATCATATCATGCCGCATGGCTCACAATAGCCGTGCGGCATGTTATTTTTTCTTAGAGGGCAGATGACAAATTGATTGGCAAAACGTCCGTTTTGTCAGGCATTTATATTAACTTTGCAATGAATAACAACTCTAAAACATAATCTTATGAGTCCACAACAAAGGGAGTATAGTTTTAATAATTCGCTGTTGATAGTCAAGTTTAGTGATATCGTTGAGGCTAAAACCGATGTGCTGGTGAATTCTGATGACTACGGAATCCCTATGCAGGACGGGCTGTCGGGCTACATCCTTGAAAAGGGTGGCCAGGATGTTCTTAACGATATTGAGAAAAAACGTGATGCTGAGTTGGGCGATGTTGTTGTGACTACAGCAGGAAAACTGCCCCACAAGTGTATTTTCCATTGCGTCACGGTCTCGCCCGAAACACGTTTCAAGAGCGTTAGTGAAGAAGGGCAGCAAAGTATGCAGACCGAAATGGAAGAATCCGTCATACGGCATTCACTGACAAAATGTTTCAGACTGTTGTCGGCGATGGACTACAACTCCATTGCTCTTCCCTGCATCGGGTCGCGTCGTTCAGGTTTCACGTTTCAGCGGATAGGGGCAATCATGTCGGAGGTAATTTCGGCCTTTCTATTGAGGACAAACAAGAGTTATCGTGTTGAGTTGTGTCTTCATAAACTGCCTGAAAACCTTGGCTTGATGGATTACATTTGTTTTTTTGAGCAGTTTTCTTTGAAAGTGCCATCTGATGCAAACGTCCCTATTGTGAGCAAGAACACAGCACCCGCTGTGGACGAGGAAGGGAATCAGCCTGAATTTGATGTTTTCATTAGTTATTCTCATCAGGATTATGAAATAGCCGAAAAGATTTGCTCTCTGCTCGACAGTTACTGTATTTCCTATTGGATTGATCATGGATCAGAAAGGCACAGCGATGATTTCAAGGAAGAAATTGTCAGTGCCATTCTGAGATCAAAGATTCTACTGTATATATCTTCGGTCAATTCCAATAAGTCCCGCAATACGGTCAAGGAAGTGAGTGTGGCCGAAAACAATAACAAGGTGATTTTGCCCGTGAAAGTGGATGGGGCTGCTTATAATAAGAGTCTGGAATATGACCTCTGCAACAGGCATTGGTTGCAGTTGAAGAATTTGGATTATGAAGCATTAGGCCGGGAAATAAACGATAATGTCAGGTTCTTTCTCAATAGGACGGAAGTATAGGCGGCAACAGATTTCAGTCTGTGCTAAAGGATTGAAAAAGGCTTGATATTTTTCGCTTTTTTATGAAATTTGTGCTAAATTTGCGACAGATATGTTTTAAAATAAATCGTTGAGCCTATGAGATACTACATTGCAGAAAACGGCCAGCCGGTAGGGCCTTTTGAGGCCAAAGAACTGCTGGCACGCGGCTTGACCGCCAACTCACTGGTGTGGGGCGAGGGAATGTCCGGGTGGACCTCGGCCAGCCTGGTGCCTGAACTCGCTGCATTGCTGTCGGGAGGATCCATCGGTGCTCCTGGCGGCGTTGATGTGCAACTGCCTCAAATGCCGCCCATGGGTGGTAACGTGTCGGTGCCACCGCTTCCCGAGATTCCGCAGGTGGGCGGTGAGGTGTCCCTGCCTCAGGTTCCCCCGATTACCAATCCCGCGCCTACGGGCCAGGGAGGCACGACGTTACCCAACAATCCGCTGCCATTCCCGCAGGACGGTCCCACAACGACCAATCCGAAACAGGCGGCCACCACCAAGACCTGGCTCGTCGAGTCGATTGCTGCCACTGTGGCGTGTAGCCTGTGCTGCAGTATTCCCTTTATCGGGCTGATTCCCGGTTTTGTAGCGATTTACAATGCTTTCATGGCCAAGACCAGATTGAAGGCCGGCGATATCGAGGGTGCCAACAAGAAAGCGGCGTCGGCCAAGAAGTGGTTCTTCATCACGGTTGCTGTCGGCTTGGCAGCGGCTGCCTACGGTGCATTCAATACCCTGCAGAACTCCAATATCAACAAAGTGATTCAAGATGCCCAGAATGGGGATATTCCCTTCTTCTACGGATTACCCGAATAACAGTAAACCTTATTGATTTGTTTGAGAGTGTGCAACAATTGCATGCTCTCATTTTTATTACCGCCCGCAGAGCGGTTATTTTGTCTCCCGTGCTTGTGTGTTTTGGCGGGCATTGACGACGAGCCACACGCCCGTGAAGATGAGCGCGGCTGCCACAGCGTGCATCCATTGCGGCACGGCCAGGCCCATCGCCATGCTGGCGACGACGGCCACAAAGGGCTGGACGTAGTTGTAGACGCTCACTGTCGTGGGCAGCAGGCGGCGCTGGGCGAACACTACCAGCAGGAATGTGAAGAAGGTGGCTGCGGCCACGATATAAATCAACTCGCTGGCGGTGCGGGCGCTGATGGCAGCCCAATCAATCTGCACGATGTGGGGTAGGGTGAACGGCAGAATCATCAGGCTGGCAAAGGTGAACGTCCACTTGTTGAACGTGAACGCATCATATTTGCGGAACAGGGCCGCATAGTGCGTCAGGTAGAAGGCATAGCCCACCTGTGCCGCCAGGATGAGCAGGTCGCCGCGAAAATCGGCTGTCTTGCCCGGAGCGCCCGACGTGGTACGGGTAATCAGCAGCACGGCGCCCGTGAAGCCCAGGATGATGCCCAATGCCCGCCGTGGGGTGATGCGCTCGTGCAGGATGAAGGCCGACAGGATAAGCGTGAAAATCGGCATCGTCGTCAACTCGATGGTCGCATTGATGGGCGAGGTGTAACTCAAACCCACGATGTAGCCGCCCTGGGCCATGACGAAACCGAAGAAACTCGCCCCCACAATCTTCAAGAGGTCGCGGCGCTCGACCCGCTGCTGCGGCACGATGAGCGAACCCGCCCAGAACAGGATGGCCGCCCCGCAGATGCGGAACGCCACCAGTTGCGGCCCCGTGATGCCGCCATGGGTGAGCACGTCCTTGGAGAACGTCGCCATCAGCCCAAACAGCACCATGGCCAGCAACATCGCCCCATGCGCCTTATAATCCTTGTGAGTTCCGGTAGTCATTTCGTTTTCAAGCCTGCTGTCGGTGTGAAGAAAAAGGGAAAACAAGAAATACAAGATATACAATCGGTTGAATTGTTGTTCTTGTATTCCTTGTTTTCAATTCCGTCGTGCGGATGCCAATTGGTTCAATTAGCGTAATTTGTAGTTTGAATTACTTCATGAACTTGGCGAAGTCGGTCTTGCGCATGTCGCCGTCGTGAATCAGCGTGCTGTGCATGGCGAAGGCGATGTCGGGGTTCATCATCACGTGGCCCTTCTTGGCGAGGCTGAGGTACTCGCGCAGCAGGGGACGATAGACGGGATGAGCGGCCTTCTCGATAATCTCGTGGGCGCTCTGTACGGGGTCCTTGCCGCGCAAGTCGGCGATACCCTGGTCGGTGATGATGATGTCGACCGAGTGCGGGTTGTGGTCAGGATAGGACACCATGGGCACGATGGTGCTGATGCAGTCGTCCTTCTTGATCGACGGGCACAGGAAGATGCTGATGTAGGCGTTGCGGGTGAAGTCGCCCGAACCGCCCACACCGTTCATCAGGCGCGTACCGCTGACGTGGGTCGAGTTGATGTGGCCATAGATGTCGGCCTCGATGGCGGTGTTCATCGTGATGACGCCCAGACGGCGGACCACCTCGGGGTTGTTGCTGATCTCGCTGGGACGCATGAGCACCTTGCCATGCAGGGCCTCGCCCTTCTCGAAGAACTCGGTCATGGCGCCGCTGGAGAAGGTCATCGAGCAGGTGCTGGCAAACTTGCACTTGCCGCTCTCGAGCAACTCGAGCACGCTGTCCTGGATAACCTCGGTGTACATCTCAAAGGGAGGAATGTCGTCGCTCTTGTCGAGGGCGTCGAGCACGGCGTTGGCGATGTTGCCCACACCGCTCTGCAGGGGCAGGAATTCCTTGGGGATACGGCCGGCCTTCAACTCATTGACCAGGAAGGCGCACACGTTGCGGCCGATGGCTGCGGTCACCTCGTCAACGGGGGTAAAGGCACCCTCCTTGCTGATGGGCAGCGACGTCTTGACAACACCGAGGACCTTGCTGGGGTCGACATGGGCGGTGGGAGTGCCCACGCGGTCGTGAGGCGTATAGATGGGAATCTCGCGACGGTAAGGCGGGTCGACGGGCGTGTAGACGTCGTGCATGCCGCGGATGGTCTCGGGAATCTGGTCGTTGACCTCGACAATCACCTTGTCGGCCATCTTGAGCCAGGTGGCGGTGTTGCCCATCGAGGTACCCAGCACGAGTTCACCGTCGTCGGTGATGCTCTGGGCCTCAACGATGGCGATGTCCATCTTGCCGTAGAAGCCATAGCGGAACTCCTGTGCCAGTTCGCTCAGGTGGCGGTCGTTATAGTGGATGGCATTGGCGTTGATGGCCTTGCGCATGTCGGGGTGTGACTGGTACGGTGTGCGGAAGTTCAGGGCATCGGCACGGGTCAACTCGCCGTCGATGTGGTCGCTGGTCGAAGCGCCAGAGAAGAGGTTGATTTTGAATTCACGGCCTGCCTCATGCTCGCGCTTGGCGCGCTCGGCGATGGCAACGGGAACTGCTTGAGGACAACCGGGTGATGTAAAGCCCGAAACACCTACGGTGAAGCCATTTTGTACAAATTCGGCGGCTTCCTCGGCCGAAAGAATCGGATAAATCATTTCTTAGTTTCTAGTTTCTAGTTTAATCAAACAACTTCAACAACACTGAACAACGTTAACAACAATATAATAATTGGTTGTTTTTGTTGTTTATTGCTGTTCATGTTGTTTGATTATTAGGCGTTAATTGATTATTTGTTATTGTTTGAGTTTTTCTTTGATGGCTTTGGTGGCCTCTTCGTGGCCGGGTTTCTCGAGCAGGGCGAACATGTTCTTCTTGTAGGCCTCGACGCCGGGCTGGTCAAACGGGTTGACGCCAAGCATGTAGCCGCTCACGCCGCAGGCTTTCTCGAAGAAGTAGATCAATTGGCCCATATAGCGCTCGGTCACGGCGGGCATGGTGATGAGCAGGTTGGGCACACCGCCGTCGATGTGAGCCAGGCGGGTACCGAGTTCGGCCATCTTGTTGACGTAGTCCACGTTCTTGCCTGCGATGTAGTTCAGTCCGTCGAGGTCAGCCTCGTCGGTGGGGATGATGACCTCGTGCTGCTGGTCGCCCACGCTGAGCACCGTCTCAAAGATGGTGCGCTCGCCGTCCTGAATCCACTGTCCCATGCTGTGCAGGTCGGTAGTGAAGTCCACGCTGGCGGGGAAGATGCCCTTGTGGCCCTTGCCCTCGCTCTCGCCGTAGAGTTGTTTCCACCACTCGGCGACGAAGTGCAGGCGCGGGGTGAAGTTGGCGAGAATCTCGACCTTCTTGCCCTGCTGATAGAGGGCGTTGCGGGCGATGGCATAGTTGAGCACCTGCTCGTCGCCGTCCTGTTCCATCTCGACGGCACCGGCCACGAGGGCGCGGATGTCGAATCCGGCAACGGCGATGGGCAGCAGGCCAACGGGGGTCAATACCGAGAAGCGGCCGCCCACGTCATCGGGGATGACATAGGTGGCATAGCCCTCCTGGGTGGCCAGGTTGCGCAGGGCACCGCGGCGGGCATCGGTCACAGCAACGATGTTGCGCTGGGCGAATGCCTTGCCCTCCTGCTGCTCGAGCATCTCCTTGAACAGGCGGAAGGCGATAGCGGGTTCGGTGGTGGTTCCCGACTTGGAGATGACGATGATGCCGAACTTGTGTCCGCGCACCAGGTCCATCAGGTCGTAGAGGTAGTCCTCGCCGATGTTGTTGCCGGCAAAGAGCACCTTGGGTCCACTGCCCGTCTTGTAGGCAGCGAAGTGGTCGCTCAGGGCCTCAATAACGGCCTTGGCGCCCAGGTAACTGCCACCGATGCCGATGGTGATGACATACTCACACTGCTCACGCAGCACGGCAGCGGTCTGCTCGATGCTTGCGAGTTGCTGCTCGTCGATGCTACTGGGCAGGTGAAGCCAGCCCAGGAAGTCGTTGCCGGCACCCGAGCCGCTTTCGAGCGTCTGCTTGGCGGCGAGGGCAGCATTGCACAGGTCCTGTGTCTCCAGCCCTTGAAGGGCGTATTTGCTGATGACTTGAATCTTGTTGTTCATGTTGTTTTATTTGTTTTTTCTAGATAGTCTAGATAATCTAGATGGTCTAGTGGGTTTGGATTTCTGTGGTTAAATTTCCTTGGTGTAGGCGCGGCGGCGCTTGTGCTGGTCATACTCGAAGTATTCCCATTGCTTGAGCACCTTGGAGTTGAGTTCCAACTCGTGGTTGCTCTCGGCATGGGTATAGCCATGCTTGTTGAACACGGGGATGAGGTCGTCAAAGATGAGCGAGTTCACACCCTTGTTCTGGAGTTCGGGCTTGACGGCAATGAGCATCAGGTCCACCACATTGTTGTGCTTGAAGGCGTCGAGCAGGTATTTCCATCCCATGGGGAACAGGCGGCCACGGCTCTTGATGAGTGCCTTGGACATCGAGGGAATCGTGATGCCCACACCGACGAGTTCGCGCGTGTCTTTGTCGATGACCATCGACAGGTCGTCGAGAGGCAGGAAGGGCAGGTACATCTTGATGTAGTGCTTGATCTGCTTGTCGGTGAGCGGCGAGTAGCCGAACAACTCGTCATAGGCCACATTGATCAGTTTGAAGATGGCGTCACCGTAGTCCTTGACCAGTTGCTTGCGGTCGGTGTACTTGATGGTCGTCACATTCATGCGTTCGCTGATCAAAGTGGCGATGCGGTGCATCTTCTCGGGGACCTCGGTGGGGATGGTGATCAGGAACTCCAGCCAGTCCACATCCTTGACGAAGCCCATGCGCTCCAAGTGCTTGTGATAATAGGCGTGGCTGTACACGGCGCCTGTAGTGCCAATGCGGTCAAAGCCCTCGACGAGCAAACCCTCGGGATCCATGTCGGTAAAGCCCAGGGGACCTGTCAGGTGTTCCATGCCTTTGCCTTTGGCCCACCGGGTCACGGCATCGATGAGGGCGTCGGCCACCTCGGCATCGTCGATGAAGTCGATGTAACTGAAGCGGGCCTCTTTCTTGTTGGCGCGCTCGTTGACCACCTTGTTGATGATGCCGGCGATGCGTCCCACGATTTCCCCGTTGCGGTAGGCCAGGAAATAGACGGCCTCGCAGAAGTCAAATGCCGGGTTCTTGTCGGGGCGCAGGGTGTTCACTTCATCGGTGACCAGTGGCGGTACGTAGTACTCGTTGTCGCGGTAGATGACATCGATGGGAAAATGCACAAACTTGAGCAGGTTGCGCTTGGTGGGTTGTATTTCTCTGATTTCTACAGCCATTATGATAATTATTTTGGTTTCGGGTGATAGGGGTCACGCATACACTACATTGGCCAGCCACCACAGCAGGGCGAGCAGCCCCACTAGGATGATGTCCAATTTCAGGAAGAACCAGAAGTAATAGCGTTTCTCGGGAGTCATATTTGTCAGTTCGCTGCTTTGGCCTTGTCATGCACCAGGTCGTAGTTGATGTTGCCGTTGGCGGTCTTGATCAGTACGCTGGTTTCGCCGTTCTTGCTGATGCCCTGTGCCGAGGAGTAGATGGTGAAGTACTTGCGGCTGTCCTTATTGAAGCCATATACCATACCTTTCTTGTCGAGGAAGACGAGGTACTTGCTGGTTTCCACCTTTTCCTTGATCTCGTCCATCTTGAAGAGGGGCTTGTCATACTGGGTGGACTTCATCTGCACATCTTCGCCCTCTTTCAGTTTGTCCATATTCTCGGCATTGTCGTGGTCCCACTTGGTGTCGGCGTTCTCTTCGCCGGCCAGGGCCTTTTCTTCTTCTTCCTTGGCTTTGGCCTCTTCTTCGGCCTCAATCTCCTCGGGAGTGGCTACGCGGATGGCGCTGATGTGTACTGCTTCCTGCTGCAGGAAGTTGCGCTCGCTGCCGCTGACGCTCTCGAGAGGTCCGCGGCTGTAGACGTACTGGTGGCCGTCGCTGCGCGAGCGGATGGGGCCGTCATAGTTCAGCGTGGTCAACTTCTTGCCCTCGGGCTCATACAGGGCCAGGGTCACGCGACCCGTGTTACCCTCGCCGGCACCCTTGAGGTGGTTCAGGAAGGCGAAGTAGAGGCACTGCTTGCCGTCGACGGTCACTGCGCGGGGCACATACATGGCAGCGGCGATGAGCGACGAGTTGTCCATGATGATGTTGCGTCCGTCCAGATACTTGGTCTGGCCCAGTTCGGTCTTCCAGCCGCCGCCGTCACGCGTCAGTTGGTAAATCTTGATGAAGGGACGGTCAGCATCGTTCTTGTAGGTCACACCCAAGATGCGGTCGGGGGTGTCGGGGTCGGTACCGTGCAATTTCACGGCGCCGCCGATGGAGGCACCGTCCTCGGTGAAGTTGTTACGACTCAGTTCGGCCCCCAGAATGGCGGCTTCGTCCTGGCTGTTGTCGGCCATGGCGGCAACGCTGTCGCCCCTGGCCTTCAGGTCATCGTTAGCCTGGCTGTTGCAGTGTTTGAGCATGCTCAACAAGCCGATGAGCACTGCTGCGAGCACGATGCCGATGATGAGATTACGGTTGAAGTTGGAACGGCCTTCCTGTCCGTTGTCATCATCGTCGTCGTCATCGTCATCGTCATCATCATCAGCGGTGACGGGTTTCACGGGTTTGGCGGCGGCACGGCGTTGGGCAGCGCGCTGGGCATCGGTGGCCTTTTCGGGGTCGGGGCCGTTGCCTGCAGTTGCCGCGGCAGGAGCCGCAGCCTCCGTCACAGACTTCTGTGCCACACTCATGGCATTGTCGATAGCCTTGCCGCAGTGGGGGCAGAATACCGATGAAGCCGGCATGGTTTTGTGGCAATAGGAACAGGTGACCGTGGTACTCATGCGATAACCGCAATGGTTGCAGAAGGAGGAACCTTCGGGAACTTCATGTCCGCAATGTTGACATTTCATAATCGTAGTCTTATTATCGGGTTTTTATACTTCGTTTACTTACAACCTGCAAAAGTAAGCAATAATCTCTGATTATTGGCCCATTTATGCACAAAAAAGATTACAGGGACGGTGATGCACCTGTCGATAAGGGTGATTAACGGCCGGGAAACGCTGGCCGGAGTGCCGGATTAGCGCATGAGCGCGGCAGCCGTGCGGGCCGCGAGTCGGGCATTGTTGAGCACCAGTTGGATGTTGCTGGCCAGGCTGTCGCCGCCGGTGAGGTCCTTGACTTTGGCCAGGAGGAAGGGAGTGGTTTCCTTGCCGCGGATGCCCAGGCGGTTGGCCTCGTCGATGGCCTCGTCAATAGCCTTGTTGATGACCTCGGCAGGCATCGAGTACTCCTCGGGGATGGGGTTGGTGACAAGCATGCCGCCCTGCAGCCCCATGTCGAGTTTGGCGCGGAAAGCGGCGGCCAGGTCCTCGGGGGTGTCGATGCGGTAATCCACCTTGAAACCGCTGTGACGGGTGTAGAAGGCGGGCAGTTCCTCGGTTCCGTAGCCGATGACCGGCACACCCTTGGTCTCAAGGTATTCCAGGGTGAGTCCCAAGTCAAGGATGGACTTGGCGCCGGCGCAGATGACCATCACGGGTGTCATGGCCAGTTCCTCGAGGTCGGCACTGATGTCCATCGTGGTCTCGGCACCGCGGTGCACACCGCCGATGCCACCGGTGGCAAACACCTTGATGCCTGCCATGGCAGCGATAATCATCGTCGTGGTCACGGTGGTGGCACCGTCCTCGCCGCGGGCGATGAGCACGGGCAGGTCGCGGCGCGACGCCTTGGTCACGGCTTGGCCTTTGCGGCCCAGGTATTCGATTTCCTCGGGGGTGCAGCCCGCCTTGAGGCGGCCGCCTATGATGGCAATGGTTGCGGGCGTGGCACCGCCGTCGCGGATGGTCTGCTCGACTTTGAGGGCCGTTTTCACATTCTGGGGATAGGGCATGCCGTGTGAAATGATGGTCGACTCGAGGGCAACCACGGGGCGGCCCTCGTCAAGTGCCTGCTGCACTTCGGGTGTGATGGAAAGGTATTGGTTCATATCTTGTTGGTTTTTAGGGTTGTACTAAATAAACTGGACATAGATATGGATATATTGGACATATCAGATGCCTTGGATATAGTCGTTGATGTCGGGATTGACGGTTTGGAGCGAGAGCAGGGTGGCGTGGGCGGCCTTGAGTCCTGTTTGGGCACAGTCGGGGAAGGAGGTGTTGCCCATCAGGGCATGGGCCACGCCGGCGATAAAGGCATCACCGGCCCCAGTGGTGTTGATGACGCGCGAGGGGATGGCTTTCAGGTGCTCATGGCGGGTGCCGTCGCTGCAGTACACGCCGTCGCTGCCCAGGGTGATGTAGACCTGACCGATGCCCATGGCCGTGAGGCGTACGGCCGCTTCTTGGGCCGTTGGACAATGGGTCACGGCCTGTGCCTCCTGCAGGTTGAGTTTCAGGGCGTACAATTGTCGTGACCGGCTCTGCTGCAACGCCTTGATGACGCGCGGCGCCTTGGCGGTGCTCACGGCGTCGATGATGAGCGGTGCCGTGCAGTGGTCGATGAGGTACAGCAGGGTTTCGGTTTCGATATTGGTGTCGGCCATCACAAGAGCCGATGCGTTGATGGTCTCAAGGCGCTGTTCCAGGAAACCGGGTGTGATGTGGCCCACGATGTCGGTATCGGCGACAGCAGCAATCATGTCGCCTGTCTGGTCGTTGACACACAGGTACAGGCCGTTGCGCAGGCCTTCGCGGCGCTCACTCAGCGTGAGGTCCAGCCCGATGGCTTGGCACTCGCGCCAGCACATCTCGCCGAAGGTCTCGCCGCCAAAGAGGCTCACGAATTTCACCTCGTGGCCCATCAGCCGCAGGTTGTGGGCGATGTTGCGTGCCACGCCTCCGCAGCCCAGGGTCACCTGCCCCGGCACCGAGTCGGCAGGGACAAACGGCGCCGTCAAAGCCGCCGAGATGTCCATATTCACACCACCGATAACAGTTACATATCCGTCCATTTTTCGGTATTATTTGCCAAGTAAGTATAAAAGCGGTACGTCAAGGCGTTTTGCCCAGTAGGTCTCGCTATGGCCATGCCCATCATACACGTGTGTCCTGAAGTGTTCATTGTCCCAGTATTTGTAGGAGATGACTCTGGTGAGTTCATCCTGATAGAGACTGTATTTTGCATCAAGATCCACGGTGCCGAGGTCCATGTAGATGAGGCTGCTGTTGGTTTCGGGCAGATGCTGGTCCACATAGTCCCTAAAGCCCGCGGCCCATGCGTCGCCACTAACGCCATTAGGCAATTGTGCCATCGACAAGTGGGTCGAGAGACAGGCCACGCCGCCGAACACCTGCGGGTATTCACACAGGGCATAGAGCGAAATCAGCCCGCCCATGCTGGAACCCATCATGAAGGTGTGCTCACGCGACGTCAAGGGCTTGTAACGCTCGTCGATGAAGGGCTTCAACTCCTTGACGATGAATTGCAGATAGGCGTCGCCCGTAAGTTTTGAGATGTCGGCTTTCTGCCGGTCGGCTTCGCTGACGTGCTGCCATGTCTTGGTGGGGAAATACTCGGCGAGGCGGTCATCGGTATTGTAGATGCCCACGACGATGCACGGCCTGATGGAGCCGTCCTGGATCATACTGTTCGCCACCTCATCGACACGCCATTCCTGCCCGTTCCACGTCGTGGTGGCATCGAACAACATCTGTCCGTCGTGCATGTAGAGCACATCGCACGAGTCGCCCGTCTTGTAACCCTCGGGCAGCCAGACGACGACATCCCTTGGCGGAACATACTGCGACTGGAACTGCGGGAAGCGCTCCAGTGTTCCACGGCTCACGGTGGGAATCGTGTTACGGGGCCACAGAGACAATGCTGCTGTTGTGGCCAACAGGCCCAAAATCACCAGCGTGATCCATAGCCATTTTTTGCTTTTCTTCTTGTTTGCCATAAAGAAACCGGTTTTTCTTTGGCAAAGATAAGACAATTATCTTAGAAAAGCGATTTTTGGACAATTTGAGCATAATTGTTTTGTCCAATTGCTTGACGCGGGCCGTTATCCCACTTCCCGGGAATTCAGGGCTGGCGCATTCAGCGTTTGGTCACCTGGTGGGTGGTGCGGAAGAGGGTGCCGTCGTTGCCGATGCCCTCGATGGTGACGATTATCGAAGGCGTGACCCTTGAACAGGTATCCCCGGAACACCCCGTTGGCATCGGGGTGAATCTTGACACGCGCAATCACCGAGTCGATGGGTGACACCAGTTCGGCATACACAAACTGGCTGGCATTGACCGGCTGGTGGCTTGCAGCATCCACCACCCAGGCGCGCAACCAGATGGTGTCTCCTGCCAGATAACTGCCCTGGTCGGTCATCACGTGGATTATCTCTTGAGGAAACTCCGTGCGCTGCAGGTCAATCCTTGCCGATATGGCATCAATATCCTGGGCGGGCAGCGATGCCGCTGCCGTTAGTATGAGTAGGAGTGAGAGAATGATATTTCTCATAAAATGGACGATGTTTTAGGGTTGGAGGCAAAATGCTTGCCTTTTAATTTTAGACTATAAAATCAGATATGGTTTAACAACTTAATCGGTATTTTCATCTCAGTGAAGCGCGCTCCAAGGTGCACGAAAAGAAAATTAGTCCATTTTTTATCGCGATATAAGGTGAGTTATTGCGGAGTTTTATTAACTTTGCAGGTTAGAACAATTATGAACCCAACAAAAAACTATGATATGATGACCGATAACGACAAAATCATGGCTGAACAGGAGAAGCCGTTGTATATCGTCACGGGTTCTACCGACAGCATGGGCAGTGTGATTACCCGCAAACTTGCCGAACAGGGCAAGGCGGTGCTGTTGGCCAGCCGCGATATCCAGAAGGCCGAGAGTTATGCCGCGCAACTGCGCACGCTCACCCGCAACAAGGACATCTCGTGCCTGCAGTTGGACTTGAACTCCTTTGAATTGGTCAATGACTTCGTGGCGCGGCTGCGGGCGTTGAACCGTCCTGTGGCGGCACTGATCAACAATGCCGGTCTGCTGCCCCGCCGCAGCGAGATTTCAGAGAACGGCTTTGAGCATGCTGTTCAAGTCAACTACTTGAGCACCGTGCTGTTGTCGATGCAGGTCTATCCGCTCATCGAGGAGGAAGGCCACATCATCTTGTCGACCAGCGTGTCGCGCCGTTTTGTGACGTTGCCCTATGAGTTTCCTGCCGTGTCCCACTTCACGCCGTGGGGTGCCTATGCCCAGAGCAAGTTGGCCCTCACTTTGTTCTCAATCTATATGTCGAGTGTGATGAAGACGCGTCGCGTGTCGGTGAACTGCGTCAACCCGGGTCTGCTGAAGAGCGGCGCCATTGCCATGTCGCGCTGGATTGACCGCGTGCCCGACTACCTGAGCCGCAACATCCCGAGCCCCGAGGCTGGCGTGGTGCCCACCTTGCGCGCCCTCGAGAGCAAGGACACGGGTTACCTGTTCTCGGGTGCCGACAAGCAGGTGAAGACCTCGACGATGCTCAAGAACCGCGAGATGTTCATCAGGGTGTGCAACGACACGATGCGCATTCTCAAGGAGTACATCGATAAGTGACAGTCCACAGCGGGTTATTCACTATAGTTAGGAAGTTTAAATAACAGAGAATGAAGGTTCTGGGCGAAACCGACCGCCTGCCGGCAGGCAGCACAGTCGCTACAATAGGCATGTTTGACGGTGTGCACCGTGGACACGCCACACTGGTCGATTTCCTCAAGCAGCAGGCCGCCGCCCAGGGCAAGCAGTCACTCGTCATCACGTTTTTGCGGCATCCGCGCCAGGTCCTGTGCCCTGATGCGGACTTCAAACTGATCATGCCGCCCGAGGACCGCATGGACCAAATCGGTGCCCTCGGCCCCGACCTGCTGATGCCCCTTGATTTCACCCCCGAATTGGCCCAACTCGACTCGTCGCAGTTCATTGAACTGTTGCGTGACCGCTATGGCGTGAGCATGCTTGTGGCGGGCTATAACCACCGTTTCGGACACAACCGGGGAGAGACCTTTGAGGACTATTGCCGCCATGGGCGCCAACTGGGCGTCGAGGTGGTCAAGGCTCCCGAGTACCTGGGCCGCTATGCACCCGTTAGTTCCACGATTGTCAGGGGGCTCATCGCTGCCGGCAGGGTGGTGGACGCGATGCATTGCATGGGCCGCCCCCATGTGCTCAAGGGCAAGGTGGTGCATGGTTTCCACAACGGCAGGGGACTGGGTTTCCCAACGGCCAATGTGGGCGAAATCAACCCCGATGTGCTGCTGCCCCACAATGGCGCCTACGCTGTGCTGGCTTATGTTGGCGGGAAGCGTTTACAGGGAATGACCAACATCGGTCGCCGTCCCACGCTGGACAACGGCACCCGGCTGAGCATCGAGGTCAACCTGTTCGACTTCGACGAAGATATCTACGGCATGGACATCACGCTCGAGTTCATCAGTTTCCTGAGGCTGGAATTCAAAATGTGCGGTCTGGAGGAACTCAAGCGCCAACTCACCAAGGACCGTGACAATGCCAAAGCATTACTGCAAGAATACTTAACCACTAAACAATAAAGAGACAAATGGAAATCATCAACTTGTGTGACCAAAACTCGCTTGTGGGACAGTTCATGAGCGAAATCCGCAATAAGGATTTGCAGCAAGAGCGCCTGCGTTTCCGCGCTAATATCCAGCGTTTGGGTCAGATTATGGCCTATGAAATCTCCAAGAAACTCCAGTACGAGACCGTTGGGGTGACCACACCGCTGGGTGTGAAGCAGTGCAATGTGCTGGCCGACCGTGTGGTGCTTGCCACGCTGTTGCGTGCCGGTCTGCCGTTCCACGAGGGCTTCCTGAATTTCTTTGACGGTGCCGAAAACGCCTTTGTGTCGGCCTACAGGAAATACTTCCCCAAGACCGACGACTTTGTCGTTCACATCGAGTATATCGCCAGCCCGCGCCTCGACGGCAAGACGCTGGTCATCGTTGACCCGATGCTCGCCACCGGCTCGTCGATGGAACTCGCCTACCAGGCTCTGGTGACCAAGGGTCATCCCGAGCACATCCATGTGGCCAGCGTAGTGGCCACGCCCAAGGCCATTGAGGTGGTGCGCCAGCACCTGCCCGAGGACAAGACCACGCTGTGGACCTGTGATATCGACAACGAACTCAACGAGCACAGTTACATCGTGCCCGGCTTGGGCGACTGCGGCGACCTGCTCTACGGCGAGAAAGAGTGAATTAGTTCTAGAAACTCCAGATATTCTAGTGTCTCTAGACCATTTGATAATTGAAAATAGACAACTGCAATGGTACGCAAATATGATTACCTCGTCATCGGCTCGGGTGTAGCCGGTATGAGTTTTGCCCTCAAGGTGGCAAAAACGGGCACCGTGGCCCTCGTGTGCAAATCCAAGATGGAAGAGGCCAACACCGACCTCGCCCAGGGCGGCGTCGCCACAGTGACCAACCTCGAGGTGGACAACTTCGACAAACACATCCACGACACGATGGTGGCCGGTGACTGGCTCAGCGACCCCGAAGCCGTGAAAAAGGTTGTAACCGAGGCTCCCGCCCAGATCCAGGAACTGCTGAGATGGGGCGTGGACTTTGACAAGAACGAGAAGGGCGAGTTTGACCTGCACCGCGAGGGCGGCCACAGCGAGTTCCGCATCCTGCACCATGCCGACAACACGGGCCATGAGATCCAGGTGTCGCTCATCGAGACGGTCAAGAACAACCCCAACATCGACATCTATGAGGACCACTTCGCGGTGGAAATCCTCACCCAGCACCACTTGGGCAAAATCGTGACCCGCCGCACCCCCGGCATCGAGTGCTATGGCGCCTATGTCCTCAACCAGGAGACGGGCGAGGTGGACACCTTCCTCTCGCGCGTGACGCTGATGGCAACGGGCGGTGTGGGTTCGGTCTACCACTCCACGTCCAACCCTCTGGTGGCAACGGGCGACGGTATTGCCATGGTCTATCGTGCCAAGGGCACGGTCCAGGACATGGAGTTCGTGCAGTTCCACCCCACAACGCTCTATCATCCCGGCGACCGTCCCGCCTTCCTCATTACCGAGGCAATGCGCGGCTACGGCGGTGTGCTGCGCAACCTGGCAGGAGAAGAGTTCATGCAGAAGTATGACCCGCGCCTGTCGTTGGCACCGCGCGACGTGGTAGCCCGCGCCATCGACAACGAGATGAAGCAGCGAGGCGAGGACCACGTTTATCTCGACGTGACACACAAGGACCCCGAAGAGACCAAGCACCATTTCCCCAACATCTACAAGCACTGCCTGGATTTGGGTATCGATATCACCAAGGAGTACATTCCTGTCGTGCCTGCGGCCCACTATATGTGCGGCGGCATCAAGGTGGACCTGAATGCCTGCTCCAGCATCAAGCGCCTGTATGCCGTGGGCGAGTGTTCGTGCACGGGTCTGCACGGCGGCAACCGTCTGGCCAGCAACTCGCTGATCGAGGCCGTGGTGTATGCCGACGCGGCTGCCAAGCATGCCATCGAGCACCGCAACGAGTTCACGTGGCGCGAGGATATTCCTGCCTGGGACGATGCCGGCACGACGCACCCCGAGGAGATGGTGCTCATCAGCCAGAGCGAGAAAGAGGTGGGCGAGATCATGTCGACCTACGTGGGCATCGTGCGCAGCAACCTGCGTCTGGACCGCGCGTGGAACCGCCTGGACATCCTCTACGAGGAGACCGAGCGATTGTTCAAGACCAGCAAGGTGTCGCGCCGCATCTGCGAGTTGCGCAACATCATCAACGTGGCCTACCTCATCACCCGCCAGGCCAAGGACCGCAAGGAATCCCGCGGCCTGCACTACACCATCGACTATCCCCCTCAACCCAAGAGCGAGGACGACCTGAAACTGTAACCCACAGGTCACACCATAATGCAGCCACGCTAAGCGTTCACTTAGCGTGGCTGTAAATTTTTGCGCCAGGTGAGTTGTCCCTGTCCTGGTTGCCGTTGTGTTGTGCCGCCGTCGGTTTGTCGGTGTGCTGTGCCGCCGCCGGTTTGTCGGTGTGTTGTGCCGCCGCTGGTTCGTCGGTGTGTTGCTCTCGCTGCCGGTTTGTCGGTGTGTTGCGAGCCTGTGGCTCGCTGTTATTCCCGTATTTCCTCGAACTCGGCATCCGTCACCTGCTCCTCGATGACGGTACGGGTGTCGCCCTCTGTCGAGGCTGTCTCCTCGGTGACGGTGCCGCCTGAGACTTCCTCAAAGTCGGCATATTCTCCCTCGTCGCTGGTGTATTTCTTGCGCTCGCCGGTCTCGGTATATTCCTCGCCGCGGCGATTGCTCTGCCTCCTACCGTAGGGTGGCATCTTATCACCATGGGGCATGAAGATGTTGCGGCGCAGTTTTCTCCATTGCCACCAGATATACAAGAACAGCAGGAATAGCAGGAAATACCACATTTACTTCTCTCTTTTAATGATGGAAAGCAGCACGTAGAGCATGATGGCGGGAGCCAGACCCTTCAGACCCATCAGCACGAGAAATGCCACTGTAGCCACTACCTGCAAATATTGTGCCCAATTCTGCTTGAGCGACGACAGGTTGTGCATCTTCAGCGAGAACATGCGCAGGTTGCACACCATCAGCAGTGACAGCGCCACGATGAGCACAATCACCATCCACAGCGGGGTGGGGTACGTGGCATACCATGACGTGAAACCAATCCAGAAGATGGCATTGGCGGGGATGGGAAGGCCGGTGAAAGTTGTCGTCTGATTGGCATCCACGTTGAAGCGGGCAAGCCTGATGGCTCCGAACACGGGCAGCAGCAACGCCACGAGTGCCCAATGGCCTGCTCCTTGTTGCAACATGATGTTATACAGCACCAGAGCGGGGGCAAGGCCGAAACTGACCAGGTCGGCCAGTGAGTCGAGTTCAGCGCCGATGTTGCTCACGGCATGAATCAATCTGGCCACCAGTCCATCAAAGAAATCGGCCACCGCCGCCAGTGCGATGAATATAAATGCCCATTGATAGCCCTTGAGGTCAGTGCCGCACATCGTGTCAGAACAGTGAAACGCCGCGATGCATGCCAGGCAGCCGAACAGCAGGTTCAACGAGGTGATGGCATTGGGAATGTTGTTGCGTATCGCTTTCATGATTCTTGCTTGTTATTGAGTCTTGCCACCAGGGTCTCTCCACCCCAGGTGCGGTCGCCCAGTTTGACCAGAATCTTGGTGTCCATGGGCAGGAAGATGTCCACCCTGGAGCCGAACTTGATGAAGCCGATGAAGTCGTTCACGTCGACCTGCTCACCCTGCTCGACATAGGTCACGATGCGGCGCGCGATGGCACCGGCAATCTGGCGCACGAGGATTTCCTCGCCCGTGGTGGTGCGGATGACAATCGACGAACGCTCGTTGTCGCTGCTCGACTTGGGCAGGTTGGCGGCCAGGAAACGGCCCGAGTGGTGCTTGTAGTAGATGACCTCGCCCTTGACGGGGACCCAGTTGGCATGGACGTTGAAGACAGTCATGAACACCGACAACTGGATGCAGTTGCGGTGCAGGTATTCGTCCTCGTAGACCTCCTCGAGGGCTACCACGGTACCGTCGACGCTCGACAGGACTGCCGTGCCGTCACTGTTGTCGCCCTTGAAGCGGCGGCGGGGCAACCTGAAGAAGTTGAGCACCAGCAGGAACAGGATGGCCATGAGCGCTATCAGGACCCAAGCCACCGGCTTGTAGTTGATGAACCTGTAGGCCATAGCGCCTGTTGCTGCAATGATCAGGAACAGGATCAGCAGGATATTCTCGCCCTCGTGATGGATTTTAACTTTCATTATTGCGGTTAAAAGTCATTTAACCTGCAAAGATAAGAATAAGTTTTCACATTATCGGTTATGAACCGCCAGATTTTTGTCTGACTATGTCAAAAAGCCCTTTTTGCCGTGTTGGGCAGGTGTGTAGTGATAAGAAAAAATTACAACCTTGCAGGAAATCGGCGGGCAGGATTATCGTGTGTACTTTTGCATCGTCAGCCACCACGGCGCAGTTTTTTAACTTCAATTTTTTACTCATATTCAAAATTTCAAGACGATGAAAACTCCAATTACTGTCTACAATGTGATTATCCTTGACAAGAGCGGCTCTATGTCAAGCATTGCACGCCAGGCCATCGATGGCGTGAACGAGACTATCGGATCAATCAAGAGTGCCCAGGAAAAGAACCCTGACCAAACACACCTGGTAACGCTGGTCGCCTTCTGCGGCTGCGAGATGAAGACCATCTATGACAATGTGCCTGTTGCCGAGGCCACTACCCTCACCGACAAGGACTACCGCCCCTGCTGCATGACGCCGCTGTATGACGCCATCGGCACCACCATCACCCGTGTGCACCGTCTCAAGAGCGACAATGTCGATTCGCTGGCCCTGGTGACCATTATCACCGACGGCTATGAGAACGCCTCACACGAGTTTTCCCTGAACGCTATCAAGGCGCTCATCGACAGTTACAAGGATCAGGGCTGGCAGTTCACCTACATCGGTGCCGACCATGATGTGGAGCAGGTGTCTTATTCGCTGCACATCAATCACCACCTGCAGTTTTCCAAGTCCGAAGAAGGCACCAAGGCCATGTTTGCCAAAGAACGCAAGGCTCGTGGCAGATGGTTCTCTTGCATGAGTAAGTTATCAAATCTCATGGCCGAGGATGATCTCGATGAGAGTGAGCGTATAGCACGCATCAAGGAGGCTAATGAGGCAGAGTACTTTGATTAAACACATTGCCCTATAATCGTCGGCGGGCCGTCTTTTTATGGGGCGGCCCGTTGGCATGGTTTTTGCAGTTCAAATACGTTATCCTTCATCTTTTTTCTCACCCGTTAATTCCGCTTCTTGATTATGGAAAGCCCCGAACTCCAGCACCTGCTTCAAAATCTCGATTATGGCCATATCTACGTCATTGGCAATCCCAAGCAGACGGCCAACCTGCGTTGGTTCGCCTCGATGATTGAACCCATGATTCGCCCACTCTCGCTACAGTGGGTCGAGACCTGGCACGTGGACCATACGGTCATTGCCGCCCGCCGCTTCAACGTGGGTAATATGGGCCGGTATGCCACCGTGCAACTGCACCTCAACAGGTACGGCCGCAGCGACAGTTACTCGCTGCTTGCCGCCGTGCACACATTCAGCGACTGCCTGTCCGACGTGATGGATGACGGTCATGGCGATGTCATCATCAACGAGCGGGAATATAGCGACCGCAACGAGCCGCCTCATGGCGCTTGGGGTGCATCCACTTCTTCGACACCGTTAGGCCACGTCCTTGAAAAATTTGAAGTTGATTCAGCACCTCAGGACCACACCCGTGTCGAACGTCCTCACAAATTCGATAGGATAGAATTCCAGATAGAAAAACAGTCTTGCCGGAAAGCGGAAGAACTGCGCCGTTGGAAAGCGGAAGAAGAACTGCGCCGTAGGCAAGAGGAAGAAAAACTTCTGGAAGAAAGGCGAAGGGATGCTGACGAGAGTGCGGTCAGTTCTTCTGATGAAGACTTGATGTGCTACATCGAGGATGATGACTCCCTGATGTTGCCGACAACCGCCGAGAGTTCTGACGTTCAGGACCTTGAGGTCGAGGAAATCCGGGAAACCAGGGAAATCGAGTCGGAATATGAGCGAGACGTGCGGGACCTCAGGGCCAGGATTGTCGCTTTTATCGCCAAGTATCATCAAGACCCCGAGCAGGTGATGTCAGTCATGCTCGAGGGCAAGGTGCTGTTAGGGCCGACGCCCGGACGCCTGTTGGTGAACGGCGACATGAAAATCGTGCTGCCCGACTACGATGAGATGGAAATCAAAATGCCGGCCATGAGCCGCACCCTCTACATCCTGTTCATGAAGCATCGCCTTATGGGCCTGGATGGCTTTGAGTTAAAGAATATCGACCAGTATCGTGACGAGATGGTGAATATCTACTCACTGGTGAAGCCTGGTGCTGACGACGATCGCGTGCGTCGCACGGTGGACAACTTGTGTGACCCGTTCAGCAATTCGCTGAACGAGGCTATTTCCAGAGCCAACGGCTTTATCAGGAAATGTATTGTTGACAAGAATTTGCAGAAGCAGTATCTCATCTCGGGCGCGAGGGGCGGGAAGTACTCTATCGGCTTGTCCCCCGAAATGATAGCACTTCCAAACGCTGTCATGCAAGAAGGAATAGCGTGAAAGCAACAGATTAACTATAGAAAAGACGGGGCAGGGTGTTCATCACACATCCTGCCCCGTTTTTATCATTAGTGATATTGGATTAAGCCCTGTTAAGGGCGATAGTGTTTTTAAAATATCAATCGGTGTTGTTGTTGAGGAAACTGTACTGGACGAAGGCCTCGATGGCCTCGTAGGTGGCCAGGCCCAACTGCTGGTACTTCTCGGCCAGGTCGCGGTTACGCTCGATGGAGCGCTGCCACGACAGTTTGCCGTCGGTGCCGGTGCGGAACGGCGCGTCTTGCATCTGGGAGTGGAACTTGAGGATGGCTTCGCGCTTGTCGCCGAACTCCTCGGGGCTCATCGGCACTGCCATCTCCACGTGGTCAACATCCCATTGTCCCCACTGTCCGCGGTACATCCACACGCGGCAGTCGCGCATGAACGGTTCGTCCTTCAGGTTGTCCAGGGCGTGAATTACGGCGCCTGTTGCGCGGGCATGGGTGCCGTGGGGGTCCACCAGGTCGTTGTCAAAGAAGATCTGGTGCGGCTTGACCTGGGTGATGAGGTTCTGGACGTCGGCGATGTCGTCGTCGGTGAGTTTGCCTTGTCCGTGCGGGTCATTGATGTAGAAGGGCATGCGCAGGTCATACAGGTTTTTCCTCCTGATGCCCATCTGGCGGCAGGCCATCATGGCTTCGCTCAGCATGATGGAGCCCTTGAAGTAACGGATGTTTTCGGCATCGTCGAGGGTCGTCGTGCCCATTAGGAGTTTGGACAGGATTTCCTCGATGAACTGGAAACTGGAGCCTTCAAAATGCTTGGTCAACCGTTCGGCGAGCAGGATGCTGCGCATCATGTCGTCGTCGCTGACGGCAAAGTCGCCGTCGGTCTGGAAAGCGATGCTCACCTCGTGGCCCTGTTGCACCAGCCGCCGCACCGTGCCGCCCATCGACACCACCGCATCGTCGGGGTGAGGGCTGAAGATGAGCACCCGCTTGGGATAGGGATTGGCGCGCTCGGGACGATAGGTGTCGTCGGCATCGGGTTTGCCGCCGGGCCAGCCCGTGATGGTGTGCTGCAGGTCGTTGAATATCTTGATGTTGACGTTGTAGGCCGAATCGTAGAGTGCCACCAGTTCGCTCAAGCCGTAGTCGTTGTAATTCTCGTTGGTGAGTTTGAGGATGGGCTTGCCCGTCTGTTCACACAGCCACACGATGGCACGGCGGATGAGGTAGTCGTTCCACTCGCAGGAGGTGACCTTCCACGGATAACTGATGCGCGTCAGGTGTGATGCGGCATCCAGGTCGGCGATGATTTGCACGTCGTCGTGAACCTGCAGGAAGGATGCGGGCACCAGGTCGGTCATCTTGCCCTCGATGGTGTTGAACAGCGCGTTGGCCGAGTCCTCTTCCCAGGCCACGCAGATGATTTTGCGGGCATTCAGGATGTTGCCGATGCCCAGGGTGACGGCGGTTTTGGGGGGCATGTCGCTCTGGAACAAATCGGCGGTACGGGTGCGGGAATCGTTGCCCAACAGCATCAGGCGGCAGGCGCTGTTGCGGGCCGAGCCGGGTTCGTTGAATGCGAGCGAGCCGTCGGGATTCAGGTCACACAGCACCAGGTCAAGCCCGCCGGCTTCGATGATTTCGCGCTCGAAAGATTTGCACTGGCTGTGCGTGTTCTCGTTGGCGGCCAGCCGGTTGAGCGTGTGGATTTTGCCGGGTTCGATATCGACCTTGTCATACAGGTGCTCGCTGATGAGTTTGTTCAGGCTCTGTTCCTCGTCCTCGGTCATTCCCACCTCGCCCAGGTTGAAGGCAACCACGTCGGCAAAACTTACTTTGTCGGCAAAGTAGAGTTTTACCAACTCGTCATACACCTTGAGAACAAAGCGTCCGAAACCGAAGCCGATGACGCAACGGCCATGCATCTCGATGCTCTCGTTGATGACGCGTGCCGCCTCGAGGGCTGCCTGGCGGGCACCCTGCTCGGCACTCTCCATAACGGTGGTGGGCACCTTCTCATAGCGCGTGAGAGAAGCCAGTTCTATCTCATTTTCAGGACGATAGTAGCGGCTCGAAACCTGATAAAACTTGATATTGGTCTTTAAATCCGTCTTCATCTTTTTTACCTTAGTGTTGTTCAACAAAGCAAAGTTAGGCAAAAAAAGCATTGCCGCAATGGTTTTTACACAGTTTTTTGCTGTTCATGCCCGTGAGGCAAAACCATGGCCCACGAGCCACGCGTGTGCGTGCGCTATTGTGTAGGTGAGGGAATTGTTGTACCTTTGCAGGATTATTTGCAGGATTAAAAGCAGACTGACATGGCAATGAATCTGAAATATGACGGTCAAGGCGATGCCTCCAAGAGGCTGTTGCTCGAGACCTACGGCTGCCAGATGAACGTGGCCGACAGCGAAGTGGTCGCCACGGTGATGAAGATGGCGGGCTATGAGACCTGTGAGGACCTCGACCAGGCCGACGCGATATTCATCAACACCTGCTCGGTGCGCGACAATGCCGAGCAGAAGATTTTCTCGCGCCTGAACCAACTCAACGCCTACCGCCACAAGCGGCAGCGCCGTCTCATCATCGGTGTCATCGGCTGCATGGCCGAGCGCATGAAGGAGGTGCTTATCAACGACTATAGCGTGGACCTGGTGGCAGGACCCGATGCCTACTTGGAACTGCCCGCACTCATCGGCCTGGCCGAGCGGGGTGAGAAGGCCATCAACACCGCGTTGTCGACCACCGAGACCTACCGCGACATCATTCCGTCGCGCGTGGCGGGCAGCAAGGTGAGTGGCTTTATCAGCATCATGAGGGGGTGCAACAACTTCTGCACCTACTGCATCGTGCCCTATACCCGTGGACGCGAGCGCAGCCGTGAGCCGCAGAGCATCCTCAACGAGTTGGCCGACCTGCGCCAGCGTGGCTTCATGGAGGTCACGCTGCTGGGCCAGAATGTCAATTCCTACCTCTACAAGCCCGAGGACGGCAGCGAGCCTGTAGATTTGGCGCGCCTGCTGGCGATGGTTGCCGAGGCGGCACCCGAGATGCGTGTGCGCTTCACCACCAGCAACCCCGAGGACCTGAGCGACGCCATCATCGACACGATGGCCAGCCACGATAACATCTGCAACCACATCCACCTGCCCGTGCAGAGCGGCAGCAACAAGGTGCTGAAACTGATGAACCGCAAGTACACCCGCGAGTGGTACTTGGACCGCATTGCTCGCATCCGCGCCGCGATGCCCGACTGCGGCATCTCGACCGATATGTTCACGGGTTTCCACAACGAGACCGAGGAGGATTTCCAGGAGACCTTGTCGCTGATGCGCGAGGTGGGCTTTGACTCGGCGTTCATGTTCAAGTACAGCGAGCGCCCGGGCACCTTTGCCGCCAAGAACCTGCCCGACAACGTCCCCGAGGATGTCAAGATTGACCGCCTTAACCGCATGATTGCGCTGCAGAACGAACTGTCGCTGTGCAGCAACCGTGCCGACGTGGGCAAGACGTTTGAGGTGCTGGTCGAGGGGTACAGCAAGCGCAGCCGCGACGACATGTTCGGCCGCACCCAGCAGAACAAGGTCATCGTCTTTCCCGCCAGCGGCGAGCAACCCGGCGACAAGGTGATGTGCCTGGTGACCAGCGCTTCGAGTGCCACCCTCAAGGGCGAACGCATCTCTCAACAGAACAACTGACCAAAACACAACACAACGATTAATACTATGACTTTTGCCAACAAATGTAACGAGATATTTGACGAGGTGGTAAAACTGTATCACGCCACCGACGATGTGGACGCCGTGTTCATCAACCCGTTTGAGGAAGGCACGGTCGAGGCCAGCCTGGCATCCAAGAATTGGATTGACGCCGTGCAGTGGCACCTCGAGGACATCATCCGCGACGAGAATATCGACCCCGTCGTGGCCCTGGCCCTCAAGCGCCGCATCGACCGCAGCAACCAGGACCGTACCGATCTCGTCGAGGAGATTGACGCCTACTTCCGCCAGCAGTATGCCGCTGTGGAGGTATTGCCCGATGCGACCATCAACACCGAGAGCCCGGCTTGGGCCATCGACCGCCTGTCGATTCTTTCCCTCAAGATTTGGCACATGAGGGAGCAGACCGAGCGCACCGATGCCGATGCTGCCCACATCGCCAAGTGCCAGGCCAAACTCGACGTCCTGCTCGAGCAGCGCGACGACCTGACGACCGCTATCAACCAGTTGCTCGAAGACATTGCCGAAGGCCGCAAGTTCATGAAGGTCTATATGCAGATGAAGATGTATAACGACCCCGAAACCAACCCTGTCCTGTATGGCAAGAAGTGAAGGTCAGTGGCGCAACGTGCTGGTCATGCGCCTGTCGGCTCTGGGCGATGTGGCGATGACCATCCCGGTGCTGTATCCCGTCTGCCGGGCCAATGCCGGCACGCGGTTTGTCATGCTGACCAAGAAATGGCCGGCCTCGATGTTCCATGACCGCCCCGACAACCTGGAGGTGCTGGGCATCGACGTCAAGAAGGAGTATAAGGGCGTGTTCGGGCTGATAAGGCTCGCCCTGAAGTTGCGCCGCAAGTATGGCATCGATGCTGTGGCCGACCTGCACAATGTGTTGCGCACTCGCATCATGGGCCTCGTCTTCAGGCTCTGCGGCCTCCCTGTCGTTAGACTCGACAAGGAACGGGCAAAGCGCAAAGCGCTCATCAACCACAAGAGCGACGAGCCGGTCACTCCCACCATCGACCGCTATCGCTTGGTATTTGAAAACTTGGGTCTGGAGGCACCCGGCGGCTTCACTCGCCTGTACGACGGCAAGCCTTTGCCTGTGAGTCCCATTGTACTTGAGAAGGAGCCGGGGCAGCGCTGGATTGCCGTCTCACCGTTCTCGGCTCACGAGGGTAAGGTCTATCCCCTGGAACTCATGGAACAGGTGATTGCCGAATTGAGCAAGCGTGAGAATTACTGGATTTTCCTCATGGGTGGCGGCAAGGAGGAGAAGATTGCCCTGCGGGGCATCGCCAAGCGGCACCAGCATGTCATCTCGATGGCTGAGATAAAGCACGGTTTCATCGACGAATATGCCTTGCTTGGCAAGTGCGACCTGATGGTCACCATGGACTCGGCCAACATGCACCTGGCATCGCTGATGGGGCTTAAGAGCGTCACCATCTGGGGTGCCACTTCGCCCGCATGCGGCTTCCTCGGCTACGGACAGGACGCCGGCACCGACATCCAACTCGAAGATATGGAATGCCGCCCGTGCTCGATCTATGGCGAGCGTGACTGCCGCTACGGCGACTTCCGTTGCATGGCGGGTATCCCGCCCGAGCGCATCGTCAAGCGGGTGGTTGACCTGGTCGAGCAGGTACGCTGAAGGTACCGTGCCGCCTCTGTAATCTGATGGTTGGCACGATGCCGCCGTTGGATTATTTCAACTGTTTTTTGCATAATTCGTTGAGATGATATAACTTTGCCATGCAATTTCTATCATCTATCTCACTAATCCTGTGTTCCCTATGGCAACCGAGAAGAAAAAACATAAAAATGTGCTTGTCATGCGACTCTCCGTGTTGGGTAACGTAGCGATGGCCATACCGGTGTTGTACCCCGTGTGCAAGGCCAACCCCGACACACGTTTTATCATGCTCACCAAGCGCTGGCCCGCATCGATGTTCCATGACCGTCCCGCCAACCTCAAGGTGGTGGACTTTGACGTCAAGGAGAACTACCGCGGCTTGTTCGGCCTGCTTAATCTTGCCAGGCAACTCTACAAGATGTATGATATCGATGCGGTTGCCGACCTGCACAATGTGTCAGGAACATGGATTATCGATGCCTATCTGCGTTTGCGTGGCGCGCAGATTGCCCGTCTTGACCGTGAGAAACCCAAACGCCGCGCGCTGGTCAGCCATCGCTCCACCGATCCGGTCACTCCCATCCACCAGCGTTACCGCAACGTGTTCACCCAATTGGGATGTGAGGCCCCCGACAACTTCACCCACCTCTACGAGGGACGCGACTGGCCGGTCAGCCCCATTGTCCTGGAAAAGGAACCCGGGCAACGGTGGATTGCCATCTCGCCGTTCTCATCGCACCGACAGAAGGCCTACCCCCTGGAACTCATGGAGCAGGTGATTGCCGAGTTGAGCAAGCGCGAGAACTACTGGATATTCCTTATGGGCGGCGGCAAGGCCGAGAAAATCGCGCTAAGGGGTATTGCCCGCAAGTACAAACGCGTCACCTCGATGGCCGAGGTCAAGCACAAATTCATCGACGAGTATGCGCTGTTTGCCAAGTGTGACCTGATGCTCACGATGGAGTCGGCCAATATGCACTTGGCCTCGCTGGTCGACCTGCAGGCCATGACCATCTGGGGACCCACGTCGCCGTCGTGCGGCTATCTGGGCTACAACCAGGTCGTGGAAGATGATATCCAACTCGATATGGACTGCCGACCCTGTTCCATCACCGGCGACAAGACTTGCAAGTACGGCGACTACCGCTGTCTGGGCAACATCAAGCCTGAGGACATCGTCAAGCGTGTCGTTGAGGCCGTGGAGTATAACGCCGAGCACAAGACCAAGGCAACAAAACTGGCACAGGCGCGCCGACAAGAACAAGAATCACACGACAATAAGGAATGAGCAAGAGTATCCTGATTACCGGAGCCGGCGGTTTCATCGGCGGTTTCCTCGTCGAGGAGGCCCTCAAGCGCGGCTATGACACCTGGGCTGCGGTGAGAGCGACCACCAACCGCGAGTTTCTCAAGGACGAGCGCATCCATTTCATCGAACTGGACTACAGCGACCAGGACCGCCTGGAGGACACCCTGCGCGACCACATGGGCGAGTGGGGCAGGTGGGACTACATCGTACACAACCTGGGCGTGACCAAGAGCACCAACTATCTGGACTTCGAGATGGTCAACCACGGCTACCTGCGTGCCCTGGTCGATGCCTTGCAGGTCACTAACATGACCCCCGACGTCTTTTTGATGATGAGCAGCCTTAGCGTGATGGGACCGGGTGATGAGGAGAACTACAGGCCCATTTCACCAAGCGATGTGCCGCTGCCCAACACTTTCTATGGTGTCTCAAAACTCAAGGGTGAGACCTACCTGCAGAGCGTGGAAGGTTTCCCCTACACCATCTTCCGCTGCACGGGCGTCTACGGCCCGCACGAGAAGGACTACTTCCTGATGATCAAGAGCATCAAGCGCGGATTTGACTTCAGCGTGGGGTTCAAGAAGCAGATGCTCACGTTCATCTATGTCAAGGACCTGGTCACCGCAGTGATGGATGCGTTGGAAAAAGGACCGATGCGCAAGGCTTACTTCATCAGTGAGGACCGCGCTTACACGCAGCAGGAATTCCGAAAGATCGTCTGTGAGGAACTGGGCAAGAAGTTCGTCATTCCAGTGACCTGCCCCCTGTGGCTGGTCAAGATCGTGTGCCGCATTGCCGAGTTTGTGGGCAAGGTGACTCTCAAGGCAAGCCCCCTCAACCGCGACAAGTTCAAGATACTGAAACAGCGCAACTGGCAGTGCGACACCAGCGAGGCGCAACGCGATTTCTCCTTCAATCCCAAGTACCCGCTGCGCGAAGGCATCCGCGAGGCTATCGCGTGGTACCGCGAGGCGGGATGGTTATGATGAAACCTGTTTTCCTGATCGGTTACATGGGCTGCGGCAAGACCACACTGGGTGAGGTACTTGCCCGGCAGATGGGTCTGCGCTTCATCGACCTCGACGAATTCATCGAGGCCCGACAGGGTATGTCAATCGTCAAAATCTTCGATGAAATGGGCGAAAGCCGCTTCCGTGAGTTGGAAACCGAGGCCCTGCATGAGGTGGCTGCGATGACCGATGTCATCGTCGGCTGCGGTGGTGGCACACCCTGCCACTGTGACAACATGGCGCTGATGAACCGGGCCGGCATCACCGTGTGGCTCACTACCAGTCCCGAACGCATCACCGACCGTCTGCTTCTGCCCGAGCAGAAGTGCAAACGGCCAAAAATCAATACTTTACCTTCCGACGAGGTTCTCCCCCTGGTTGTTAAGGAATTGGAAGAGCGGGCCCCCTATTATTCCCAATCCCAATTGCTGTTCGATTCCACCGACATCGAGACCGCCAGGGCTACCGAGCGCACTGCCCGCCGCCTCGCCGCCATCCTGAAAAAAGAAAACTGACAGCGCCCGTTCAGCAATGGGCCACTGTCAGTCTATTTCTCGCTATTGATTTGTCAAGATAATGCCGGGTCAGGGACGTGGGTATAAGTACTCCCCGTCGACAAGCATCTTGATGAGTTTTCCTGTCCTGTCATAAAATTTGACATTGTCGTCATATCCGGTAACCTTGATGAGCGTCAGGCCCAGGCCGTTATCGTCAACGATGATTTCTGCATCATAGCCCGGAACCTCCATGATGCGGTTGCCTTGTTTGTCAATGACGATGACCTCGCCATCGGTTGTCCTCACGACTCCAAGACCGGCAACGAATGGAGCGACGACAGAATAGATGGCCGGCACCACCATTTTGCCGCTGGTGTCAATATAGCCGTATAGTTCGCCATTACCATCATCATTTGGCAAACCCACTGCAGCCAAACCGTCACTGAAGGGTTCGGCCGAACTGAATTGTGGCTTAATGGCAACCCTGCCTTGTCGGTCAAGATAGCCAAACAATGAAGATTCTTCAACAATGGATTCTTCATCTTCGTCATTGTTGAAGAAAGGCGTGAGTCCTTCATTGAAAGACATGGTGTAATAAGTTTTGCCATCGATTTGAAGGATATAACCGAAGATATTTGCTTCGACATCACTGAATACCATATCACTCAATTGATGGCCTTCTAAGTCCCAAAAACCGTATTGATACTGTTCCTCATCGTCAGTCTCACCAATTATTTTGCCGAGGGCAAGGGCTTTGCCATAGCCATCAAAGGCGGCTTTGTCATATTGGAGGGGGATGATTTCCTCGCCCTTCATGTTGATGACGCCATATTTGGAATCTTTACTTACAATCAGGTTGCCGTAGCATATTTTGGTGTACAGGTCCTCATAAACCATGGGCAAGACCTCTTGGCCTGCCATGTCAATCACGCCGATATGTTCCTGCTTAGTGTCGATTTTGGCAAGATAATGGAAGTCATCGTCATCGTCAGCGTCGTCTCCGAGTGTCTCAAGGGGTACAAGAAAATTATGAGAAAACGGGATGGCAACATGGCCTATCGAGTCGAGTATGCCACAGGTCACGCCACAGGCCTCAAAGTCCCCGGCGGTCTGGTCCAGGCATTCAATATCGCCCTGAATGGCGACAAAGTAGTATTTTTCGTTAGTGCCGAAAGCCTGCAGGAGTGCATATTTGATGGGAATGATGGTCGACCCGGTGCTCGAAAGAAGACCTATCTTTTTGTCTTGCCACACATAGTAGAGGTGCTCTAATTTTTGGATGGAGTCATACTGCAGCGGGATGAATAACTTGTTGTCGGCATTGACTACGCCCATCTTGCCGTTTTTCTTGACAATCACGTTATCGCCTCCCCAGTAGTCGATCAGTTCATCATATTGCTTGGTCAGCAGCGCTGCGCGCTCGTCCTCTTCATAGTCTTGAGCGGCAACGGGAAGTGTGAGGGCCATGACAGCAACCATCAACAGCAGTCGTTTGATAAGGTAAGGTTTTCTCATGTTGTAAGTGGGTTAAAGATTAATTCTAGGGGTGGATTAATGCACTCAGTGTGTGAGATGTCGCAAAATTAATCACTTTTCGCTGAAAAACAAGTGCTCAGCACCTGTTTTTCGCATCGGGAGGGCATAAATTGCAAAATTTGCCGATATGGAAAAAATGATGTAATTTTGTCGTTCCAAGATTTAAAAGGAAAAAGTGAATGGCAAGCGATAGGCGCAAGTGGTATGTGGTGTGGCAGGGGACCGAACCTGGCATCTGTGACTCGTGGGCTGAATGCGAGTTGCGGGTGAAGGGCATTCCCGGTGCGCGCTACAAGGCGTTTGCGACCCAGGAAGAAGCGGTTGAGGCGTTCCGCAACGACCCGGGGGAGATGGACATCCTGCGTGCCATCGCCCGCGCCCCGCGCGAGATTATCAACTATGACGCCATCCCCGACATCGTCCACGACAGCATCGCCGTCGACGGGGCTTGCTCAGGCAACCCGGGCATTATGGAATACCGTGGCGTGGATGTGCCCACTGGCGCCGAACTGTTCCGCCAGGGTCCTTTCCCCGACGCGACCAACAACATCGGCGAGTTCCTGGCCATCGTGCACGCCTTGGCGATGTTCCACAACAGCGGCAACGACCGCACCGCCATCTACAGCGACAGCCGCACGGCAATGGCGTGGGTGCGCAACAAGCAGTGCCGCACCAAGTTGGCACGGACCGAAGCCAACGCGCGCCTGTTTGAAATCATCGCACGTGCCGAGCGCTGGCTGGCCACGCACACCTGGAGCAATGCCATCCTCAAGTGGAACACAAGCGAGTGGGGAGAAATACCGGCCGATTTTGGCCGCAAATGATTGATTGCTATGGCTGAGAAAATCAGAATGAAATATCGCGACGAACTCGACAAGACCTATGGCGTGGCCGGTATGGTCCTGGGCCTGTCGGTCTATGATGCCAAGGACCTGTTCACCGCCGTGACCATCGACGGCGACAGCACCGAGTGCATCAAGTTCACACCCGAGTTCTTCTTTGCCGGCAATCCGCGCCTGTCGCCGCGCGGAGCCTGGAAGTACATCATCGGGCATTACCGCATCTCGGTGGGTTTGACGGTTGCCAATGCCCTGTGCCGACGCATGGTCCTCGACAACGAGAAGGTGGACAGCAGGCTCAGGGACCAACTCTTCAATGTCGCCCTCGAGGACGGCCGCGAGTACTGCCAACTCGAGCGCGACGAGGTAGAGCCGATCTTTGACGAGGCCTTCGACAACATGATGCGGCTTTTTGCCAACTCACAGGTCAGGAAAGCCATGGACACGTTTGCCGACACCCTCAAGCGCCGCCGCGTGCTCTCGCACATCGATGTCACCGACATCCTGCAGCAATTGGACCTGATGTGATGTCCCTTTTATATTATATAATGTGTAAACAACGCTAATAACGACAATCTATATCTAAAACCTAAAACGAAATGCAAACAGTACTATTCCACTCGACCATATACGGACCCATCCACAGCCGCCGCCTGGGAATGTCCTTAGGTATCAACCTCATGCCCAACGATGGCAAAATCTGCTCGTTCGACTGCCTGTATTGCGAGGCTGGATTCAACGCCCAGGGGCCCGGCAAGGACGGTGTGCCCTCACGCGATGCCGTCAAGAAGCAGTTGCGCGCCAAACTCGAGGAGATGAAGCAGCAGGGCCAGACCCTCGACGTCATCACCTTCTCGGGCAACGGTGAGCCCACCATCCATCCCGAGTTCAAGAAAATCGTTGAGGATGTACTACGCCTGCGCACCGAGTATTTCCCCAATGCCAAAGTGTCGGTGCTCAGCAATTCCACCATGGCTGGCAAGCCCCAGGTCATGCAGGCATTGCTCAAGGTGGATAACAACATCCTCAAACTCGACAGCGCCTTGCCCCGCACCTTCCGCCTGCTCAACAGGCCGGTATCGCCCAACTGTCTGCCCGACGGCGTCATCGCCGACCTCAAGCGCTACAATGGGCAGTGCGTGGTGCAGACCATCATGACGCGTGGCGAGTATGATGGCGAGCACTACGACAACACCACCGACGAGGAACTCGATGCCCTCCTGAGCGCCTACCTCCAGATCAAGCCGCGCGAGGTGATGCTCTATAGCATCGACCGCAAGACGCCTGCCGAGAATATGGTCAAGGTGGACAAAGAGGAACTGGAGCGTATCGCCCAGCGATTCCGCGACGCGGGAATCAAAGTCCAGGTCAACGCCTGATCTGAATAGACGATTTACCTCACAGTTTTCGGTAAAATTTAGGCTAAAAGAATTCAATATGGGCCAAAATTGCCATCAAATGGTTAATTTAGGTTAAATATTGAATTTTTTCTTCGAAATATTTGGCCAGTTCCGGTGACGGCTGTAATTTTGCATCGCTTTTCGGCTCACAATATGACAAATTGCGTGAGCGATTTTTTTGACGCCTTTTTCAGGCGGTCGGGCCGGAGGGCGCGAGAGATCATTGAAATGTTTGCAATGAGGAAATTTTGACAGTGCAGAGACAAGGAAGGGAACCTCCCGAGTCCCGCGTCAAGATTCCGAAACAGGTAGAATACAACAGTAAGCACAGCAGATCCCGGTGTCCTCTTCGTGAGGGGGCGCCGTGCCGGGAAGGACAAATCGCCGTTGCGTTTTCATTAATTCTGAAAAGAAAAAAGACAAGATACAACAACGAAGAGTTTGATCCTGGCTCAGGATGAACGCTAGCGACAGGCTTAACACATGCAAGTCGAGGGGCAGCGCGAGGGTAGCAATACCTTTGGCGGC
>Ga0256407_10002554_pt1 | contig 34528 bp, 25 predicted proteins | sample RumenRJG_04DNA_FD_193489 | JGI IMG/M metagenome (GOLD analysis project Ga0256407, IMG submission 193489) | Bovine rumen microbial communities from Lethbridge, Alberta, Canada - RJG_04 | ecosystem: Host-associated > Mammals > Digestive system > Stomach > Rumen | place: Canada: Alberta...
CATAGTAGTTCCGGATACTCCTTACGCCTTTGGATAGGGATAAAACGATAAGATATACAAATAATGAGAAACCGAGAACTCCGTTCTCGCAATACAGTTTCACAAGTCCGCCGTCCGCGATGACATGAGCATCCTCAAGGCCGAGTGCCCTGTGACCGTTCGCGCCGAGACCGTTTCCGAGCCATGAACTGTACATATTGTTAACCGCTGCTACCCACTGTTCACTACGCTGCGAGATTGCGGTCGGAAGAGATATTATCCTCCACCAGAATTTCAAAACAAACTCGAATTTGATGGCGCAAATTGCCACAAATACTGCAGCAACAGCAATAACTTCATACATGAAATACTTTTTGGGGATGATATTAAGCTTAAAAAACAGAAGATAGTTGATATATACGAGAACAAGCGCGGCTGCCACAAGACCACTTCGCTGATTGGCCATTATGGCAAACAGGAGACATAAGACGATAGTGCTTATCGCAAATATGATGTTTCTGCGACCAAGCTTTCCGGAAGCGACCGGTGAATCAACACCGCCGGCATCCGGCAAATCCGCTGCATCTTCTTCCGACAGGAAATATGAACCCGCAAGCATACCCGCAACCATTATAAAGCTCAGGCATGTGCTTCCGACAACCGAGTGCATCCTAACACGCATTGTCGAAGTATCCGCCTTGGAAATGTAGCTCCACGCATATGCCCAGTCTATATAGAACTTCGGTGCCGCAATATAAAATATTACTCCGAGACCTCCGAGTATCATCATCGCACAGAGGTACAGTCTGTACCACCTGCCAGCCCTGCTATCAAGGCTCTTTCCTACAAAGTAGAACACCATGGGAAGTGTTGAAGATACAAACTCATTGACATAAACGTCAAGCGGATATCCGCCGAGTGTAAGCCATATGACCGAAATCGCCTGATACGCAAAAAAGGCGACTGCAATCGCATCCGCCATGCATGTAAATCTAAGCCTGCCACGCAAAAAAAGCTCAAGCAGAACGAGCACCATAAGAAACGCTCCGAGCACTCCGGGACGCATTCCGGTAAACACAAGCGTCGCCACGTATCCAAGCGCGACCAGAATGTAGTACAGTTCCGATATGCTTATTTTTGAATCATTAGTTGAATTCATCATTTACAAATCTGATAGCGAAAATCGCTTTATCCCGCACCGTATCCGAATATACCAAGCATTTACTTCAGGAACTGCGCGAACACGTGGTTCCCATAATCAATTCCCAAATCAGTCAGTGACAGGCTGCTGCTTCCTTCATACACAAGCCCCTGCGCCGCCAGATCATCGATCACATCCGCATAGATCGATCTGACCGTAACACCAAACTGTTTCTCAAATGCGACGGTATCAACACCCTCCATCATCCGAAGACCAAGATACATCGTCTCCTCGATCATATCTTTTCTTGAAAGTATACCGCTTTCCTCACGTGTCATCGGATTGGCAAGGTATGTTTCCATGTCGGTTGTATTGCGGCATCTCTCGTCACCTTGCGCGGAAGGCAGGCACGAGCTTGCTCCGAGTCCCATTCCGAGGTAATGATTTCTCTTCCAGTATCCGCTGTTGTGCCGGCTCTCAAATCCGGGCTTTGCAAAATTCGATATTTCATAATGACGGTACCCTTTTGCCTTGAGCATGTCTACCGTCATCCAGTAAAGCTTTCTCTCGGTCTCCTGACCTACCACCGGCCCCTCGATATCGCCGAACTGCTCATAAAACGGTGTGCCCGGCTCAATCGTAAGACTGTATGTACTAATATGTTCGGGATTCATATCAATAACCCTGCTTACCGTGGCTTCGAGCATCTGCTCGGTCTGACCCGGTATTGCAGTCATAATATCAACGCTGACGTTTTTGAATCCGGCATCCCTTGCATTAATGTAACACTCGGTAAAATCATCAAAAGAATGTATTCTTCCGAGCATTTCAAGTTCACTTCTGTGTATCGACTGCATGCCGATGGACAGTCTGTTAAATCCGTTTCCGCGAAGGAAATGCAGCTTATCCCTGTCGGCACTTTTGGGGTTTACTTCAATCGTTATCTCGGCACCGGGATCAACCCTGTATTCCTGACTGATCGCAGCAAAAATATCGCCGAGCTGCTTGGCCGACAAGACGCTTGGCGTTCCGCCTCCAAAATAGATCGTCATGATTTTTTCTTCTCTTCCGATATTGCCGGCGCGCCCTCTTATCTCTTTTATAAGCGCATTAACATACATCTCGCGCACGCCTGCGTCCGCGGGATACGAGAGAAAATCACAATAATTGCATTTTCTTTCACAAAAAGGGATATGTATGTATATCTGCATGATTTTACCTAGTTCTCGTCAAGCTTCAGCACGCTCATAAATGCTTTCTGCGGTATCTCCACGCTTCCGATCTGGCGCATGCGCTTCTTACCTTCTTTCTGCTTCTCGAGCAGCTTCTTCTTACGTGTGATGTCACCGCCGTAACACTTGGCAAGGACATCCTTGCGCATTGCTTTTACGGTCTCTCGCGCGATGATCTTGCCGCCAACCGCTGCCTGTATAGGTATCTCAAACAAGTGGCGTGGTATTTCATCTTTAAGCTTTTCGCACATTCTGCGGCCACGCTCGTATGCGCTGTCCGCATGCACAATAAACGAAAGTGCGTCGACTTCTTCGCGGTTTACAAGTATGTCAAGCTTGACAAGCTTTGACTGCTCATAGCCTTTTAATTCGTAATCGAATGAGGCATAACCTTTGGAGCGTGATTTTAACGCATCGAAGAAATCATATATTATTTCGTTGAGCGGAAGCTCGTATTTAAGCAGCGCCCTCGTCTCCTCAATATATTCCATGGAAAGATAGCGCCCGCGCCTCGTCTGGCACAGATCCATGATGGGACCGACGTAATCTTTCGTAACCATAATCTCGGCTGATACGATCGGCTCCTCCATGTGCTCTATCTCGGAAGGATCGGGAAGATTGGTCGGGTTCGTAAGATCAATAACTTCCCCGTTGGTCTTATATACTTTATATACAACAGAAGGAGCTGTCGTTACAAGGTCAAGGTTGTATTCCCTCTCAAGTCTTTCCTGTATGATCTCAAGATGCAAAAGGCCAAGGAATCCGCATCTGAATCCGAAGCCGAGCGCAATCGATGTTTCAGGTTCGTAATTAAGCGAAGCGTCGTTAAGCTGAAGCTTTTCAAGTGCATCTCGAAGGTCCGGATATTTGGCTCCGTCTGCGGGATACATACCGCAAAATACCATCGACTGAACTTTCTTATATCCCGGCAGCGCTTCATCGCAAGGTCTCTCGTCATCGGTTATGGTATCGCCGACCATCGTATCCCTGACGTTCTTGATCGATGCGGTAAGATATCCAACCATTCCTGCAGTAAGCTCTTCACACGGAATGAACTGTCCCGCTCCGAAAGTCCCGACCTCGACAACCTCAGCCGTGGCATTGGTTGCCATCATCCTGACTTTGGTTCCGCGCGATACTTTTCCGTCCATCATTCTGAAAAATACAATGACACCTTTGTAGGAATCGTATACCGAGTCGAAAATAAGCGCCTTGAGCGGAGCATTCGCATCGCCCGTCGGTGCCGGAATCTTGTTGACCACAGCCTCAAGCACATCATCGATACCTATTCCCATCTTGGCTGAAATCCTCGGTGCATCCTGCGCCTCGATACCGATAACGTCTTCTATCTCGTTGATAACTCTGTCGGGTTCCGCGGAAGGAAGATCTATTTTGTTAATAACAGGGAACACATCAAGATCGTGATCAAGAGCAAGATAAACATTTGCAAGCGTCTGAGCCTCGATACCCTGTGCTGCGTCAACTACAAGTATCGCTCCGTCACATGCCGCGAGCGATCTTGACACTTCATAGTTAAAATCAACATGACCCGGTGTATCGATAAGATTGAACGTATACTCTTCACCGTTCTTTGCCTTGTAGATTGTTCTTACGGCCTGCGATTTGATCGTGATGCCGCGCTCACGTTCAAGATCCATATTGTCAAGCACCTGCTCCTGCATCTCACGTTGTGTGAGCAGTCCGGTCTTCTCGATAATACGGTCGGCAAGCGTGGATTTACCGTGATCAATATGTGCGATTATACAGAAATTCCTAATGTGATTCTGATCCATTTTTTTAAATATTATCCTACTGCGATTATCAGTAAATTTTAAAAAAAGAGACACTCACATGACGGTATGAGTATCTCCTCTTATATATCAGTTCATGCACGAATTAAGCCATCTTGTTAACAGCAGCAGCAAGACGTGAAATCTTTCTTGATACCGTGTTCTTGTGGTAGATACCCTTTGAGCAGGCTCTGTTAAGCTCGCCTGTTGCGACCCGCAGTGCTTCGGAAGCTGCTTCCTTATCGCCTGCCTCTATGGTCTGGTATACCTTCTTAACATATGTCTTAACCTTGGATCTGATCGCTTTGTTACGCTCAGTCTTCGTGTTGATAACAAGAATTCTCTTCTTTGCGGATTTAATATTTGCCACGATTACACCTCCTATCCTATGGAATCATGATCCTTGTATGTTTGCTCAAGCCGTAGTAACAGGAATACCCGGTCATGGGATGCCTGATTACATGAGACACGAATGGCTCTGCAAGCACACTTGTACATTTTATGCGTATTGTCTGTCTATGTCAATATGTAAATGCCATATTTTTCAAGTATTATTTATGATATACAACCAACACCGATTTCGTCGATGTCGCCGTGACATGATCCTGTAGGGATCATGTCATTCCTCAAAATCATCCGGATCGGTCGGTGTCTCAAGTTCTTTCTTGGCTTCTTCTTTGGCAGCTTCCTCGGCGGCTTTCTTCTCTTCGGCACGCTTTACCGCTTCCTCGGTCTTCTTTCTGGCCTCCTCGGCGGCTTTCTTTGCCTCTTCGACACGCTTTGCTTCAGCTTCTCGTCGTGCGGTCACAACCGGATCCTCTTCCGGATCATCCTCAAGCCTTTCGACCTCATACGGGAACTTGATTCCCCATGCGGAACGTATATTATCCATCAGCTGCATGATGAAAAGCGTATCGTAATGCGTCATCTCCTGACATTCTATCTGACCTTCACGGATCGCTTTTATCGCCGCATTGACTTCGTACTCATATCCCGTAACCTGCATCGGAGCAGCATATTCGGCAACCACACGGCGTTCGAGATTATATACCTTGATTGACTCGAAATTGTTGATATTTTCTATTTCAATATATCCGTTTGTTCCGTGAATGAATCCGCGTCTGTCGGTCTGGGCAAGCATCGTCGCATAAAGAGTTGCCATCCTGCCGTCGCGGTAAGTAAGCATTATTGTCTCCTGCGCATCGACACCAGAATGATATTTGATACAGTTAGCAGCCATGCTCTCGATCTCATTGCCGAATATCATTGAAGCAAAGTTCAATACATACACTCCGAGGTCTAAAAGTGCTCCTCCGCAAAGTGCAGGTTTAACGAGCCTTTTTACATGCTCAAGCGGATATCCGAGATTAGCCGAAAGCGATGTAGGACGACCGATAATACCAGAGTTGACGACTTCCCTTATTTTCTCAGCCATAGGCATGTATCGAATCCACATTGCTTCGGTCAAAAGAAGTCCCTTGGATTCGGCAAGACGCAGTACTTCCTCAGCCTGCTTGGCATTTGCCGTAAACGCTTTCTCACACAAAACATGCTTGCCGTGACTTAAGCACAGCTTAATATGCTCGTAGTGATAAGAATGGGGTGTTGCAATATATACAAGCTCAACCTCCGGATCTTCGAGCATGTCCTTGTATGAACCGTATGCCTTCGTAAATCCGAACTTATCCGCAAATACCTGTGCACGATTGCCGTCCCGTGAAGCAACGGCATAGCAGGTAACATCTTTAAGAGGCTGTAATGTTGTTGCCATAACGCCGGCAATGTTTCCGGCTCCGAGTATTGCAATATTCACTGACTATCTGGTGCTCCCTTTCCAGCTGACCGTATTGTTCTTAACGGTCATTCCGTCCATATCCTTAACAAACTGCGAAAACCTGCTGTACTGGTAATCGCTGATCTTGAAAGCGGGATATTTTTTCTCTATCTTCTGCTTAAGCTCGGGAAGACCCATGGTCTTGTCCGAAGCTCTCTTTAATATGTCTCTTACAAGCTTTACTATCTCTTCCTTGGTTACTTCGCTCTCTTTGCGCGTCACGGTAATACTGTTTCCGTGCTGAGTAAGCGTAAGTCCCTTAATACTCTCAAGGAACTTCGAAAGCTTGGAATAACCGTAGTTACGCACGTCGAAATCGGCATGCCTGTTTGACAGTTTATTGCCGAGCTCTCCTACCGTTGTCTCACGGTCGTTGGCCTCGTTATCTATAAGTATTTTGAGTATCGAATCCTCGACGTCTTCTCTTGAAATATCGGACTGCGATCCGTCATCGGCCGCAAGCACCTCCAAATACTTGAACATCGTACAGCTTGTACGAAATGCCTCAACGGTTTTCTTTTCCCCCATTCCGACAACGAGCATGCCGGCTTCGCGAAGCCTTGACGCCAGGCGCGTAAAATCACTGTCCGAGCTTACTATGCAAAAGCCGTCAACCTTGCCCGAATACAATATGTCCATCGCATCGATGATCATAGCCGAATCGGTTGAATTCTTACCCTGCGTGTAGCTGTAAGTCTGCATCGGAGTAATAGAATTCTTTAATACTTCATCCTTCCAGCCTTTAAGCACCGGATTCGTCCAGTCACCGTATGCACGCTTATATGTTGCGATCCCGTAGTTGCTTATCTCATCGAACACGACCTTGATATACTTGATCGAGATATTCTCCGCATCAATAAGAACCGCGAGCCGTCTTTCCTGTCCTTCCATGTATATCTCCTCTGACACCCTCCGTCATACGGATGAGTTCTTAATGTTTGGGAATAAGCTTTTCCTTGCCTCCCATGTAAGGACGCAAAACCTCGGGTATATTCACGCTGCCGTCGGCACACAGATTGTTCTCAAGAAATGCGATCAGCATACGCGGCGGCGCAACAACCGTGTTGTTGAGAGTATGTGCAAAGTACTTGCCGTCCTTCCCGTTAACACGAATCTTAAGTCTTCTTGCCTGAGCGTCTCCGAGATTCGAACAGCTTCCTACTTCGAAGTATTTCTTCTGTCTCGGTGACCATGCTTCAACATCAAATGATTTTACCTTAAGGTCCGCAAGATCGCCCGAACAGCACTCAAGAGTACGAACCGGAATGTCGAGCGAACGGAACAGATCAACAGTGTTCTGCCAGAGCTTGTCAAACCACATCGGGCTGTCCTCGGGCTTGCACACAACGATCATCTCCTGTTTCTCAAACTGATGTATACGGTAAACGCCGCGCTCCTCAATACCGTGAGCACCTTTCTCCTTACGGAAGCACGGGCTGTAGCTTGTAAGCGTCTTCGGAAGTTCTTCCTCATCAACTATCTGATCGATGAACTTACCTATCATCGAATGCTCACTCGTTCCGATAAGGAAAAGGTCTTCACCTTCGATCTTATACATCATTGCATCCATCTCGGCAAAGCTCATTACACCCGTAACAACGTTGCTCCTGATCATGAAAGGAGGCACGCAGTAGGTGAATCCTCTGTCGATCATAAAATCCCTTGCATAGCTTATTACCGCCGAGTGAAGTCTTGCGATATCGCCCATCAGATAGTAGAATCCGTTTCCGGCAACACGTCCCGCAGCGTCAAGATCAATACCGTCAAAACGCTCCATAATATCGGTATGATACGGAATCTCAAAATCGGGAACTACCGGATCGCCGTATTTTGTAACTTCAACATTCTCGCTGTCATCCTTACCGATCGGAACACTCGGATCGATGATGTTGGGGATGACATACATGATTTTCTGTATCTGCTCGCTGACGGGGCCTTCCTCAGCCTCGAGTTCGGCAAGACGTGCGGCATCTTTTGCAACTTCAGCCTTGACCTTCTCGGCCTCATCCTTTTTGCCTTCTTTCATGAGCGCACCGATCTGCTTGGAAAGAGTGTTCTTCTTGTTACGAAGATCATCTGCCTCCTGCTGCATGGTTCTTCTCTTCTCATCAAGAGCGATCACCTCGTCAACCATCGGGATCTTATCATCCTGAAACTTATTCTTAATGTTCTGCTTTACGATATCCGGATTCTCCCGGAGGAATTTCATGTCTAACATCGTGCCATGTCTCCTTTTGTGTCTGTTTTGAAAAGTTGTCAAAAAGAACCGTCCCTTTTGACACTATTGAATGCTTGCGTGATAATCCTGAAGCGATCTTACCGAACCGGCGCTGTTCTTTCTGGCCTTGATTCCGGCGATGCTGGCCTTTGCCGCAGCCATTGTCGTAACATACGGGATGCCGGCTTTGATAACACCCTTTCTGATGTACGAATCGTCCATAGCACCCTTCTTGTCATCGGGTGTGTTAATAACGATCGAAACTTCGTTGTTCGTAATTGCATCAAGCACGTTCGGTCTACCCTGCTGAAGCTTGAATATCTTCGTTGCGGGTATTCCCGCGTCATTGATCATATCGCATGTTCCGCCCGTTGCAATTATCTCGAATCCGCAATCCGCAAATCCTTTGGCAACTTCCACAAGCTCGGACTTGTCGCGGTCATTGACCGAGATAAGAACCTTTCCTTCAAGCGGAAGTGCTGTCTGCGTAGCTTCCTCTGCCTTGAAGAAAGCTTCGCCAAAATCGGATGCCATACCGAGAACTTCACCGGTAGACCTCATCTCGGGACCAAGAAGCGGATCAACTTCCTGGAACATATTGAACGGGAATACGGCTTCCTTGACTCCGCAGTGCGAGAACTTCTTCTCACGAAGCTGCGGTACGGGTGAAGGATTTCCAGTTATGGGCATCGTGATGATCTCGGTTGCAAGAGGCACCATGCCGATGTTACATACCTTCGATACAAGAGGAACCGTACGAGATGCACGGGGATTGGCTTCAAGAACATACACCGTATCGTTCTCGATAGCGTACTGCATGTTCATAAGACCTTTGACGTTCATCTCCTTAGCTATCTTACGTGTATAATCTTTTATTATCTCAACGTTTTTGTCAGAGATGTTCTTGGACGGAAGCACGCATGCGCTGTCTCCCGAGTGGATACCCGCAAGCTCTATGTGCTCCATAACCGCGGGAACAAATACGTTCTCGCCATCCGATATGGCATCGGCTTCGCATTCAAGAGCATTATTTAAGAATCTGTCTATGAGTATCGGTCTGTCGGGAGTAACACCTACTGCGGCAGCCATATATACTTTCATATGCTCGTCGTCATGAACGACTTCCATACCGCGTCCACCGAGAACGTATGAAGGACGAACCATAAGAGGATATCCGATCCTCTTTGCGATTTCGAGCGCATCATCAACCGTAACGGCCATTCCCGACTCAGGCATCGGTATACCGAGCTTGTCCATCATGGCGCGGAACAGATCACGGTCTTCTGCCATATCAATTGTCTCAGGTGTTGTACCGAGAATATTGACTCCGTTCTTCTTAAGATCCGATGCAAGATTAAGAGGTGTCTGGCCCCCGAACTGTGCGATAACACCGACAGGTTTTTCCTTATCGTGTATCGACAAAACATCCTCAAGTGTAAGCGGTTCAAAATAAAGCTTGTCCGATGTATCGTAATCGGTTGATACAGTCTCGGGATTGCAGTTTACGATTATTGTCTCGAATCCGAGCTTCTTTAATGCCATTGCGGCGTGCACGCAGCAGTAATCGAATTCGATACCCTGTCCGATTCTGTTCGGGCCTCCGCCGAGTATCATGATCTTCTTCTTATCGCTGACGGTGGATTCGTCTTTCATATTGTACGAACTGTAGTAATATGCACTGTCCTGCGTTCCGCTGACATGGACGCCTTCCCACGCCTCGGTAATGCCTGCTGCAAGACGTGCGTTTCTGATCTCTTCCTCGGAAACTTCAAGAAGCTGAGACAGATACTTGTCGGCGAATCCGTCCTGCTTTGCTTTCTTAAGAACATCTGCGGAAGGAACGCTTCCCTTGAGCTTGAGCAGCTCTTCTTCTTCATCAACGAGCTCTTTCATCTCCTTGAGGAAGTAAGGTTTGATCTTGGTGATTTTATATAGCTCATCAAGATCGGCTCCTTTACGTATTGCCTCATACATGATGAACTGCCTCTCACTCGAAGGTGTATGAAGCATATTCATAAGTTCCTTAAGCGAAAGATCAGCAAACTTCTTAACCTGACCCAGACCGTAACGTCCGATCTCGAGTGAACGTATTGCTTTCTGGAATGCCTCCTTGTAAGTCTTACCTATCGACATTACCTCGCCTACGGCACGCATCTGCGTACCGAGCTTATCCTGTGAACCTTTGAACTTCTCAAACGCCCATCTTGCAAACTTGATAACGATGTAATCTCCACCGGGAACATACTTGTCGAGCGTACCATATTTTCCGCAGGGGATATCGCACAGATCAAGACCTGCAGCAAGCATTGCGGAAACAAGTGCAATCGGGAAGCCCGTTGCCTTTGATGCAAGTGCTGATGAACGCGATGTTCTGGGATTGATCTCTATTACGATGATCCTGCCGTCTTCGGTGTTACGTGCAAACTGTACGTTGGTTCCGCCGATGACCTCAATCGCATCTACGATCTTGTATGCCTGGCGCTGAAGCTCGGCCTGGACATCCTCGGAAATTGTAAGCATCGGAGCCGAGCAGAATGAATCTCCGGTATGTACTCCGAGCGGATCGATGTTCTCGATAAAGCATACGGTTATCATCTTACCGGATGAATCTCTTACGACCTCAAGCTCAAGTTCTTCCCATCCGAGTATCGACTCCTCAACGAGAACCTGACCTACAAGTGATGCGGCGAGTCCTCTCTCGCAGACGGTTTTTAATTCTTCAACGTTATATACGAGACCGCCTCCGGCTCCGCCCATGGTGTATGCGGGACGAAGAACAACCGGATATCCGAGCTTGTCCGCGATCTTTAACGCATCATCAACCGAATATGCGACCTCGGATCTTGCCATCTCAATGCCAAGGCTGTTCATAAGCTCTTTGAACTCAATCCTGTCCTCACCTCTCTCGATGGCGTCGACCTGGACTCCGATGACTTTTACTCCGTACTTATCAAGTACACCTCTCTTATACAGCTCGGATGCAAGGTTAAGACCCGTCTGTCCTCCGAGGTTCGGTAACAGTCCGTCGGGACGCTCCTTCTCGATTATCTGGGTAAGCCTTTCAACATTGAGCGGCTCGATGTATGTAACATCCGCTGTTGTCGGGTCGGTCATGATCGTTGCCGGGTTGGAATTGACAAGCACGATCTGATACCCGAGCTTTTTGAGAGCCTTACATGCCTGAGTTCCCGAATAGTCGAATTCGCATGCCTGTCCGATGATGATGGGACCGCTTCCGATTATCAGGATCTTGTTTACGTCGTCTCGTTTTTTCATAGTCTTCCTTTCCAAAAACTCCCCGCCAAAAGCGGGGAGTGTATGATTCTTATTTTTCCTTGTTGTTGAGCTTCGGTATCATTACGCAGCTGACAATGAGTGCGATGATATATAACGTTCCGGTTACATACAACACTGTCTGATAACCGACGGGATTAACAACGGCGATGTCACCGTTTGAAAGAACTATCTCCTTTTCAAACCGGTCAAGCTTGTTAACGATTGCTGTCGCCATCTGGTTACCTGTAAGTCCGGCAATGGCCCACGCTGATAAGCACATTCCGTGAACGGAACTGATCTTGCCCATACCGAAGTGATCGGAAAGAAGCGTCGGCACGTTTGAAAATCCTCCGCCGTATCCGGCATTTACCATTATAAGAAGTGCTACGCACAAAATCGCAAGCGCAGGAACATCCGCACCCTTTACTATACCTTGTGTAATTACTACAAGTGCGGTAAATGCAATTGAAAGAATAAAGATCAGCTTGTAGATCGTATTTCTGTCTTTTAACGTATCAGCCCATGCGGAAAATCCGAGACGACCGGCAGCGTTAGCTATAGCCGTTACGGTTGCGAGTGTTGCACACACGCCTACCGAAAGTCCCACTGACTTAAATATCATCTTCTCCTGGGAAATAAGTGCAAGTCCGCAGGCGATGTTGATATAGAACATAAGCCATATACCGATGAATGTCTTGTTACCGAATGAAGTCTTGAAGTTGTTCGCAAGTGTCTCGAAGAACTCCTTGATACCGCCTTCCGAATGAGCTTCCGTCCAAGTCGAAGGCTTCTTTAATATAAGATGTCCGATAAACATCATTACGAAATATATACCACCCATGATGAAGAACATAGGCGCGGGATTGACCGGCTGATTGGGATCCTTGTTGAATGCGTTAAGAATCGCCTGCATAACCGGGCTGGCAATAGCTTTGGCAAGACCGAATCCGGCTACGGCAAGTCCCGTAGCAAGACCTTTCTTGTCTTCGAACCAGAGCATAAGAGTCTTAACCGGTGACAGATAACCCGTTCCGAGACCGATACCCATTATGCACCCGTAGAATAAGAGGATTACCGGAAGTGACTTGATCATGATACCGAAACCGGTTCCTACCATACCTACCGTAAAGCATATGGTAGCGATAAGCGATGATCTGTGAATGTCCTTTTCGACAACGTCTCCGAGAAATGCAGCAGACATACCGAGGAAGAAAATCGCAAGTGAAAATGCCCACTCCGTTGCTGATTTTGTTGCACCGATATAATCGGCGATCTCCTGTGAAAATGTCGACCAGCAGTAAACAGTACCTATACTGCAGTGAAGCAGCAACGCGGGGATCGCGCCGCGGACCCATTTGTTTTCCATAGATAATACCTCTTTCCCAACTATAAATTAGAAAAACTACACAAACACATCTATTATAAATTACGAAAGAAAAAAATCAAGTATTTATGGACAATATCGCGCCCGTAATGGTATTATAGCCTTTGTTATGGGAAAAAGGAGTAAACGAAGTAACTGTTCACTTTGTTTAAACAGGAGATGAGAAAATGGAAACAATCGTAAACATCAATGACGCGATCAACGGGTTTGCATGGGGCTGGTTCGGTCTTATCATGCTTCTCGGCACCGGTCTTGTATGTACGGTTATCACAAAGTTCTTTCAGATAACCCACATCAAGCATTGGTGGAGCAAAACAATCGGCATGGTTCTTCGCAAGGAATCCCATGTCAAGAACGAGGCGGGAAGTGTATCACAGTTCCAGGCACTTTGCACGGCACTTGCCGCAACGATCGGTACAGGTAACATTGCCGGTGTTGCTGCCGCAATTTGTGTCGGCGGCCCGGGTGCCATATTCTGGATGTGGATCGCTGCCATTCTCGGAATGATGACCAACTATTCCGAAAACATTCTCGGTATTTATTTCAGAAGAAGAAATTCCGAAGGAGAATGGTCCGGAGGAGCAATGTACTATCTTTCCGACGGTCTCGGCTCATACAAGAACTGCAAGTCCATAGGTAAGATACTTGCGACTATATTTGCCATAATGGCTGTTATTGCTTCGTTCGGTATCGGAAACATGGGGCAGATCAATAAGATCACTCTTAATATCGAATCGGCTTTCTTTTCGAATCTTAACACCGCGACTCTTGGCGGTGTATCGGTAGTTAACTGGGTAATCGGATTAGTTCTTATGATCATCGGTGCCGCAATTATACTCGGAGGCTTAAAGCGTGTGGCCGCCGTTGCGGAAAGGATCGTTCCTTTTATGGCTGTAGTATACGTAATCGGCGCTCTTATAATAATGTTCATGAACATTTCCAATCTCGGAGCAATGTTTGCAGCGATTTTCAAATTCGCTTTCGGTCCCAAGGCTGTTGCCGGCGGCGCTGCAGGTACTGCTGTTCAGATTGCACTTAATACGGTAAAGAGCGGATGTAAGAGAGGCGTATTCTCCAACGAAGCCGGTCTTGGTTCATCCGTTATGGTTCATTCGAACTCAAATGTTAAAGAGCCTGTTAAGCAGGGTCTGTGGGGTATATTTGAAGTGTTCGCCGATACGATGATCGTATGTACAATGACGGCTATCGTTGTACTCTCTTCGGGAGCCATCGATCTTACTACCGGTGTTGCACTTGAAGGAACCGATGACGCAACTCTTGTTGCCAAGGCTTTCGGAGCACATTTCGGAAGACCCGGCGAGATGTTTGTTGCACTTGCTGTTCTGCTGTTTGCATTTACAACCGTTATGGGCTGGTCTCACTACGGAAGCAAGGCTGTTGAATATCTGTTCGGTGTTAAGGGAGCGAAAGTGTACCGCGTTATATTCGTTCTGATGATCATCTCAGGTGCGGTAATGACCTCTTCTCTCGCATGGGATATTTCGGATACATTTAACGGACTTATGATGCTTCCCAACCTTATCGGTGTTCTCTCACTCACACCGCTTGTTGTTAAGCTGACAAACAACTATATTGATCGTAAGATCAAAGGCAAAGACATAGAGCCTGTTCTCTCATATGATGCCGACATTCAGAAAGAAATGGCAGAGGCTGTAAGAAACGGAGCGGAATAACACCTCGTAAGTTCATAAAGACATAATTAAAACCCCGGGATTCATTAATGATCCCGGGGTTATTTATCTCATATCTGCGTTTTGTCTAGGCAGCTTACGGTCTCGGCTTGCCGCAGTTACTGCAGAACTTGCCGCTGTTTGTAGCACCGCATTCACATACCCAGTCGGTTGCCGGTGCGGGCTTGCCGCAATTGCTGCAGAACTTGCCGGTGTTAACCGAACCGCACTCGCATGTCCAGCCGCCTGCAGGTGCCGCAGCCTGTGCTGCCTGAGGAGCCGGAGCCGCAGCCTGTTGTGCAGCGCCCATCTGATAGAGCTGCTGTGCATTCATGCCGCCTGCCTGAGTAGCCATATTCATTCCGGCAAATGCCATCATGGGTCCTGCCGATGTATTTGATGCAGCTGCCTTCATTGCATCCGCCTGAGCACCAACGAGTGTTGCTGCACCCATACTCGGATCGCGCATAACTGCTGCCTTCTGAAGATCCCTGATCATCTGTTCCTGATCTTCGGGAGCGGTAACGGAGCTTACACCGAATGATACGATCCTAATACCGCGAAGTTCTCTCCACTTCTTCGTAAGTACTTCGTTAAGTGCATCCGACAACTCCTCGGTATGTCCGGGAAGTGCGCTGTATCTTATACCCATATCGGAGATCTTGGCAAATGCGGGCTGAAGAGCTGTAAGGAGCTCGCTCTTGAGCTGACCGTCGATCTCGTCTCTTGTGTATGATTCGGTTACATTACCTGCAACATTCGTGTAGAACAGGATAGGATCCTCAACCTTGTATGAATACTCTCCGTGACAACGGATCGTAATATCAACATCAAGTCCGATATTCTTATCAACAACACGGAAAGGAACCGGATTGGCTGTTCCGTACTTGTTGCCGGGAATCTCTTTTGTATTAACGTAGTATACTCTCTGATCTTTACCGGTATCTCCGCCGAACGTAAAACGCTTTCCGATCTGCTTGAATGTCTCAACGATGGAGTCGGACAGCTTACCGTAGAATATACTCGGTTCTGTTGACGTGTCATATACATACTCGCCGGGAACCGCACAAATATCAACAACCTTACCTTGCTCAACGATCAGCATGCACTGACCGTCTGCAACAGCGATAACGGAACCGTTACTGATAATGTTGTCGTGTCCTTTAGTATTGGACGAACGCTTTCCGTCGATCTTCTTGGAACCCTTTGTTACGATCACGTCCGCAGGGATCGCTTCACAGTAAAAAAACTCTTTCCACTGGTCGGCAAGCGCTCCGCCCGCTGCACCAGCAATAGCCTGAATTAAGCCCATTTCAATACCTCCTTATTTTCGCGGCAAACGATTCGATCCGTTTACCATAGACTTATTGATTTTATCATATATTCGGGTATGTATCAATCATACAGTCGGATTCTGGCCGATATCGTTCTTTGCCGGAAGCGATAGCACAACCGCTCCGAACAAAGCCGCAAACATTGCGAATACCATAATATAATGCGTTCCCTCCTGGGGTATGGATATCATGAGGGCTGCAGCATACAAAAGCACAGGAAGCATTGCCGTAAACACACGGAAAAATCTCTTTCTGAAAAGAATAAGTATGATCACAGCCATAAGATACAAATACAGTCCGCCTCTGTATACCACGGTTCTTCCAACCGCGGTCGATCCAAGGAACGACTTAATGTTTTCGGAAACCCAGAAGAACTCACCTTTTCTCATGTGATGAATCTCATAATGCTCCGTGGCAAGTCCGGGGCTGTACATTATCAGGTCGGATGCCTTTGCAATCTCCCATACCATCGAATTAACGTCAAAAAACGATAAGATGCACTGCTTAGGGTAATGCGTGAGATAATACCAATTAACGGCAATAATATCTTTTGCAATCTTGGGATCGTTAAGCTTTAATACGTTATCGCCTATCTCATGCCACGGCCTGTCAGTCGTATCGGCATCATACGGGCAATAATACTCTGCCCATTTTTCCATGGGGATGATCTGTTCCATCTTTTTAACGATATCATCGTCAATATACAATCCCGTTTCCTGACTTCTGTAAGCCATTGATGCGGCAAGGTTCATCGGGATCGTATACTTGATGTAAGCCGGATTGCGTTCCGCCCTCAGGAGTCCGAAAGCAATTCCTTCAGTAAGAATGAGATACGAGGCAATATATACGACAATAACCGCACATAACCTGAGTATGTTTTTCTTACGTTCCGACTGTTCGAGGCTTTTATTTCTGAATTCACCGATGATAACGCAAATCAGCGTAACCGCAACCACTTCCGGGAGCGAATGGCGGAAAATGGCAGCAAGAAAGGCAAATACGGTCAGGTTAATGTACTGTCTTCTTTCGTGATTTTTACTTAAAACATAATCCAGTACGGAAATTGCAAATGCAAGAAGCATAGGGGAGCTGCAATTATCTTTTCTGATCTCGGACATGTATACGCAGCTGTATAAACTAAAGCCTATATACAAGCCGATAAACAAAAAGCCCACGCGGGAAAAAGACGGGAATCTCCTCTTTAGCACACTTACGGCATAATTGATCGTAAGATAATACATCAAAACCTGCGCAATTGTTATCATGACAGGCTTGTGTATTATTGCGGTACACAGTCTTACAAAGAAGAGATAACCTACCGTATGCCAGTCACTCCAGTTAGTCTTGTCACTCCATCCCCACATCCATTCAGCTTCAAAATCACTGTTCATCAAACCGGGATAATACGCTATCACAAACATATATGTAATAGCGATCAATATCCAAACAGGATAATGGATTCCGAGAAATCTTCCGTTATTTGCGGTATCCGGAGCGTCATCGGAAGACGTATCCGAACCTTTTGATCTGCTTAACGTGAAAAACTGTGCGTAGTCCACATCTATAACAAGAGCTGCAAACAGAAGCGGGAAATAGATCACTTTAAATATTGTATTGAGCATCTCATGATCCATCGAGCGCATTGTTTTAAGCACTTCCTCGGCTGAAAGCATAACAATAAACAGGCCGGCGAGTATAACATCCCATTTAATGCTCTTCCTGTCCGAAAACAGTACAAAATCCTTAGAGAACAAAATAATGGCAGTGCTGATGAGAATCGGTACGATTGAAAACGAGATCGCGTCCGAAATGTAATCGGTTCTGATCAGTCCTATCATGGAGATCAGTACAATATTCATAACAGCAAGTATTCTTTTAGCCAATACCGGCTTTGATACGTGTGACATTTACAGTCTGGTCTCCCTGTCGTAGTTCATGAACGAAAACCTGTTGACTCCTTCAAGAGCGGCAAGCGCTTCTTCGATTGCCTTATCGTCTTTTGACTTGTATTCGATAATCAGTTCCGTGTTATCTTTTGATACGGTCTTGTTTTTCATCCTGATAAATACGGTATGAGGTTTAATTGTATCAATTATCTTATCAGCCGTATTTCCCGTGCTGCAATTTATAACCAGAAGACCTAAAGCAACAGGACTTATCATCTTTCCTGTAATAAACAATCCCAATGTAACTACAACGCATAATGCACCCGCAAGAATATACAATCCCGCACCGCATATGATTCCAACGCTGATCGCCCAGAACAGGAAGAACAGATCCAATGAACTCTTAATGGCGGTACGAAATCTTACGATGGAAAGCGCTCCGACCATACCGAGTGAAATAACAAGATTCGATTGAACTGCAAGAACAATACCCGCTGTAACGACCGCCATCAGAACAAGCGTCCTGTTATAATCCTTTGAGTAGAACTCATTGTTGACTGCCATTCTGTAAACAGCAAATACATATAAACCCAAAACAAGCGAAACAGCGAGCACGATAATTATTCTCTGTATTGTTATATCGCTGCCAAAGCTGCTTAAAATAGATGATTTGATCATGTCCTTAAAACTCATATCCGTCTTCCTTTCTTCCGTTTCCGTTTATGACATTTCTTGCGTATACATACTTTGAAAATGAAACCTGCTCAAGACTTCCGATATTGATCGCGGATGCGATGTATCCCGGCAATATTCCGTCATACTTTACTTCAAGGATGTGTTTGTTGTATGGCATAACGGGATACAAAAGAGCATGTTTATCGGTAAATTCCTCTATCCTGTGCGTGCATGAAATATTCCTGTCAAGCGTAATCCTTACATTACCGACAGGATACGTAAACGCACATCTTCGATAGTCTATGACCGCAACTGGATGAAGTCCTTCAGCCTGCTGCATTGTGTAGACTTCTTTTAAAATATCATTATCACTATCCGGAAGCGGCGCACCGTCAATGCACATTCTAACATTCTCGCGGGATATGGCGGTCGAGTATTTCTGCTTCAGTCTCCCGACCGTATCCTTGCGCTCCATACGGAAATACACATCGTTCATGTTATAAAACCGTATCCGGTATTTTCTTCTTCTGTCAACTCCGTTCAGGCTGTCCTGATACATTCCGTCATCAAACGTATCAAAATAGAGACTGCGTATCCCGTAATCATCGCCGTCCTGATGCGAGTCGATCTGCAGGATAGTTCTTAATCGGCTCTCAATCAGCGCAAGCTGTCTCTCCGAACAGATGAATTTCTCCTCATGTCTCATCTGTCTATTCTCCCATATGCAACGTAACGTACTCCGACATATATTTTCCTCTTTCCCGGAAAAAGCTACGCACAACTTCAACATTGTCTTTATAGTCGTTTTCCGAAAAATCCGAATCGTGAAAACGTCTTATCGAAAATGCCATAGGCTTCGTATATCTTTGTTCAAAATCATCTATGATCGGTGCAATTGTATCAAACGAAAAATCATCTGACAAAAGCTGTCTAAACCTCGCGGCAAAACGCTTTCTAAACTGAGCGTTTCTTGACAGGCTCGAGAAAAATATGTCATCGGATGCGTTATAACCCGCATAACTTCCGTCAACAAAAGAATCTATATCGGCCTTGGCATTTTGTGCATAGGCATCGGAATTATCAAGATCAAACAACAGATATCTCCACTTTCCGTCTTCATACAAAAGCGCCCCGGGATCACGCGCTCTCCAAAGCGCCACATTCCCCAGATATGCATCATCATTGGCAAAAAATATCTGTGCACAATAAAAATCTATAAAGCTGTCTATATCGACCATATCGCAAAAGCGTTCGTAACAGGAGTCATCTTCTAGATCATTGTCCTTAATGTAGCTTTCAATATCCTGATACTGTACCAGATCGCTTGTAAGTCCCGAAGGAACCTCCGGATCTCCGTCAAGTTTTATCAGGTTGACATTTTGTGCAGGAACACCGAATCTGCTTTCAACAAACGTCGTATCAAGATGTTCCTGAAGGTTGTAACATCCCCAATACTCACCGTTTAAGTACAACTGACAACACAGCGATCTTTGGGAGGCAACAGCTAGATTTTCGGCAATACGTGCATTTAACGAATCCCTGAAATTCGTCTTGAAAACATCTTCCGCACTTCCGGTTCGAAGCATAAGTATTTGTCCCGCACCTTCTATCAGGCCGTTAAACACTTTCCCGGAAGCATCCTGCGGTCGTATATTAAAGCCTTTTTGAACGACCGAACGCGATGATTTACCACGTATTGTTATAATATCGTCTTCATCATACAGACGATTTCCCGAAGGATCGAAAAGCGTAAGTCTGGCATCTCTTCTCCAGCCTTTACCGCGCATATTGTAATTGGCCGGAGCATATACCGGATCAGCATCTTCCTCCCGCACCTTAGCACTGTTTAAATCCCATGTACTGCCCGTCACATATATTCCCCTGTCGCTCGAAAACAATCCGTCGGGATCTGATACAAGCGACAACGTATACGATCCGGCACAAATATCACGCACATTGCTGCCGACAAAATAAGTTGCGACAGATTCTTTGGAGAAGCATCCGTCGCTTCTTCTTGCGGCCACACGAAGCACGGTTGACTTGCTGACGGGTTCGGACGGATAGAACTGCTCATATGCGGCCGAAACAGGACCCATATCCGCATAGTAATTCGGAAGGCTGCTCCTGTCACTTATTTGTATCGGTCCGCTGTATTTAATTCCGGATGTATAAGGACTGCTGCCGTCAATCGTATAGAATATGTCATAGTCCGCAGAAATCGTCAGTTCAAACGGATCCTCGTAGAATCCCGATTCGGCCGAAAGAACGGGCGCCGGAATATCTTCCGCAACACGGGCCGGGATGTTCTTCATATAGCTCGAATAACCGACCGTACCCCGATCTGTCGACTTTCCACGCAGCAGAGTCTCATTTTGTTTCATTGGCGGAATTCTTAATGAGTCGATCACACTTCCGCTCTGATCGGTCAAGTATACATATTCATGATCGCTTATTTTAAAGCCGGTATATAATGCCTCATCATCATAATATTCATCGCCGAAAGGTTCCTGATTCCCTGCCCAGATGACAAGCTGCTCCCCTGCATTCAGCGTAACAGCGGGAAAAACGAACTTTCTTAAATCGGAATTGTTGTCTGAAAGGCCGTAGCCTTTCAGGTTGACCGGATACCCGGACGAGTTGTTAAGTACAATAAAATCTTTGTAGAACCCGACCGAATCATGCATCACCTCATCATTATGCGAACACACCTCGGAAATATAAAGGTTTGATCCGGTATAATGCAGTAAGAAGCCGAGTACCGCAATTCCTATAACAAGTATAACCGCGGTGACCGCAACCGTCCGTCCTTCTCTGGAGATCTTACGCATGATAATCTCCGTTATTTTTCTTTTTGGTAAAGAACCCGAACAGACCCATACCTCTTTCTTTTGTTTCTTTCAGTATTCCCCGAAGTTCATATCTCGAATCATCGGCGCAGTCTTTCTCATATACTTTATAAGCACGCATCAGTTTCCTGTCGTTGATAAGCGCATTGTATTCCCTGTCATACTGGGCAAAGTACGGATCCATACGTCCACGGACAAGCTTGCGGAATCTTATATCACTTTCAAAGTCTTCCGCCACTATGTGTGAATGCTGATACAAAATAAGAAAATCCTCCATACGGTATACGATACCGAACCTTCTCGGATCGCACTTCTTCAGGGATTTCCATGCTTTGGACGGTTCATCAAAGAAGCAGTATATCTTACCGAGCTGAAGCTGTATCCATGTATAGAAATCGGAATCCTCATCAGCCTGAGAAGCCAGCCTGTAATACATATCAAAAGCTTTCTGGTATTCACCCGTAAGGTAAAAATCAAGCGCTTCGGATAATCGCTCATTAACCGACATTCGGGTTTGTTCCGAACTGACTCTGGGCTCGGATATTTTAAGTCCTTCGTATTGCTTGTGAATCTCACGTACGGGCTCTTCGGGATTCTCGTATTCTTCGAGTATCTCATCGATATCATCAGCTCCCGCCGGAAGGTGATTACGGAATTCGGCATATTTCTTGCGCCCCATGTCAGCACAAGTGGCCTCGTACTCGGTAAAAACATCCGCTACACTCGCTTTGGCCGCAGCAACGGCCTGTCTGTGCGTATCCGCAAAATCACTGTCTATAATACTGTGGTAATAAATACGAAGATGCCTGTCATATTTTTTCATCTTCGCATCGATAAGAGCGTGTCCGAGGTGAAGGAAGAAGTCATTCTCATCTTCCACAAACTGGAGATTAACGCGATAATACAGCATAACCGAACGCTCATAATTGCCCATGAAATAATATGTTTCGGCAAGCGTAAATACCGTCTGGGTATATATCGGAAGTGTATGATCAACGTATCGTGCCACCTTCTCAAGACGGACAGCCGCTTCTTCATACTTGTCGAGCTTACGGTAATACAGCGCTTCATTGATAAGCTGTGCTATCCCGTTTTCATCCATCCTGTTCTCATCAATCTCCATGATGAGCTCGATAGCTTTCTCAAATGAAAACTCATCCGCAACCTCGGCATCATCCTTAAAGATAGACATACCGGACTCATCCGAAAAAATCCTAAGGTCATAACCGGCAAGCAGCTGATTAACCTGCTCAAGCTCCATCTGGAAATACTCTTCGGAAATATTCATATCAAGTTTGAGCCATTTCCGATAAGCATCATTGATCAGCCTGATAACGGCTGCCTCGGTAGAATCCTCAGCAAACCACATAACGGCTTCATCCTCGATATCCCAGTTTCTGATCGGGCTGTCCTTCTTGACTTCCTTGGTCAAAATGTCCATTCTGACAGAATGATCCATTCCGAGAAGGACAAGTGAATCCTTGTCAAATACATACTTAGCACACGATCCGTATGTCTGGTCAATAGCCGATACGGTTTGGAATATTCTTATATCCAATTGTCTGTAGAGTTCAAAAAAGATCATCTATGTTCTCTCTCTTTGAAAAACTCCAATGTCTTTGAAATAACTTTGTCCTGATCCTTCTTGGTCAATCCGTAATACAGCGGAAGTCGTACAAGTCTGTCCGACTCGGAAGTAGTGTATTTATCCACACCATCGAATCTGCCGAACTTTATTCCCGCAGGCGCGCTGTGAAGCGGCACATAATGAAATACGCAGAGAATGTCATTCTCTCTCATAAATTTAATATAATCGCTTCTTGTATCAAGATCCTCACATTTAATATAAAACATATGCGCATTATGAACACATGAATCGGGAATGCAAGGCAGCTGTATCAACCCTTTCTCTTCCAAAGGCTTAAACGCCTCAAGATATCTGTCCCAGATTTCCAGCCTGTAACTTTGTATCTCGTCGGCATGTTCAAGCTGCGCCCAAAGGTACGCCGCATTCAGATCACTCGGAAGATAACTGCTTCCGTAATCCATCCAATTGTATTTTGCTACCTGTCCTCTGTAAAACTGTGAGCGATTTGTTCCTTTTTCCCTTAATATTTCTGCTCTTTCCGTGTATTTGCCGTCATTTATGAGAAGAGCGCCGCCCTCTCCCATAGAGAAATTTTTGGTCTCGTGAAATGAGAAGCAGCCAAAATCACCTATTGTACCTAATGCTTTCCCTTTATAAGTGCTTGTCACAGCCTGCGCCGCATCTTCAACCACAAAAAGGCCGTGCTTCTTCGCAATATCCATTATGGTATCCATCTCACAGGCTACGCCGGCATAATGAACGGCGCAGATCACTTTCGTCCTGTCCGTTACAGCCGCTTCTATCTTCTTCTCATCAATATTCATCGTGTCGGGTCTAACATCAACGAACACAAGCTTTGCACCGGCAAGCACAAATGCATTTGCCGTCGATGAAAACGTATAACTCGGGAGAATAACCTCGTCACCGGGCTCTATGTCGCATAAAAGAGCAGCCATTTCAAGCGCGCTTGTACCACTTGTTGTAAGAAGAACCTTACGGACGTTAAAGCGCTTTTCGAACCATTCGTTACACTTTGCGGTAAACTGTCCGTCACCGCATATTTTATGTGCGTCCACGGCGGCTTTCATGTATTCGAATTCACATCCCACAAAAGGCGGAACATTAAAATGTATCAGATCTGCCATTAATACAGCTCCTTTCGTTCAGGCAGGCATTTGTATGCCACACTGACTCTTTATTATATCATATATATATGTTACACTCTATCCATGAAAAAGATTAAACAGATACTTGCCATTATATGCGTGGTAATACTTCTCGGATTATATGTTCTGACATTTATAATGTCGCTTATTGACAGCCCGTCAACTATGACAATGTTCAAAGGATGTATCGCCTGTACGATTTTTGTGCCGCTTGCGGCATATGTTTTCTGGTGTTTCCACAGATATGCGATGTTCAGATCCGGCAGGACGGATTCTTACTCTTCGCCCGACGATAACAAAGCGTCAGACGATAAATGATAAATACCGCTATTGCGGCTCCTAACATATCTATACATACATCAGTCCACGACCCGAATCTTCCGGATACCGTGGTCTGTTTTTTTTCATCAAAAGAACCGAAAATCATAACACCAAGGATCGGAATTACGTATGCGAACTTTCTCGGAAGCTCTCTGAACCCGAAAAAGACCGCCCACAGCAACGAGGCCAGTATTCCGTATTCTGTCATGTGTGCAAGCTTTCTGATCACTCTCTCAAGATTCTGAAGCGCTTCTATCGATTCGTAATTTTCCAGTGTGACATCCGCAGACGGCGCCACTACATTCACAATATTAACGAGAATTTGAGCCGAACGGCTTCCCGAAACCTCGGCATCCTCTCCCGAAAACATCATGATCACGCCGGCCCACACAAATACCAGAATGATATTTATCCATATAAAGCGAAGCGGATGCCTCCTTGCAAATCTTCTGTAGGCATCCATTATTGATATCATATGGCTCAATGATATTTCACTCCCAGTTTTTCAAGTTCCTTATCGGCATCCTCTTTTGAGGTAAAAAGAATACAGTTAAGCCCGAACTTGCGTGCCGCTTCGATATTGTCGGGATTATCGTCAATAAATACCGCCTCCTCGGGAACGATATGATATCTGTTAAGCAGACACTCATATATTCCCGGATCGGGTTTGATCATATTTACCGTGTATGATATCACGGCGCCGTCGGCTTTTTTGATATAATCAAGTTCGGATGCAGCCTCTTCTATCCCCTTCCTTGAGAAATTGGAAAGGATATAAAGCTTGTATCCCTTATCCTTTAAGGAATCCAGCCACTCATCCGTATAATCGAACTTTCTTAAAATATCGGGGAATCTGTCATAGAACAACTCATTGATTTTGTCTTCAAGTTCGGGGGCTCTTTCCACAAAAGCCTGCCTCATCATCTCGTCCGTCCAGACACCCCTGTCGAACTCATTCCATACCGGATCCAGCACGGTCGCTTTTGCCATTCTGTCAAACCGTTCACCGGTAAGTCCCATTTCATGATAGAGGGCTTCCCATCTGAAATCCACCAGGACATTTCCCATATCAAATATTATTGTCGTTATCACCTGACCCCTCCTTATTACATATAGAGACTCGTGCATCCTTAATCACCTTCGGTGATGGCACTCGTCGTGTAATAAGGAATCCTCCCATCTTCGATGGGTCCCTCCTTATTACATTACATATTGTTCATAATAAAAAAATGTGGTAAATTTATCAAGTGTAATTTCATTGATCATAAGGAGTTGTCATGGAAGAAAGAAGAGGGGATAAAAGGCTTCCCATCGGGATCAAAATATCGATCTCCAATCTTTACAAAGAAGATACAAATACGATCATGGATCTCGATCTTAATGTTGAAGTCATTGATATTTCATCGAAGGGGATCGGTTTTATTTCAAAGTGCATTCTTCCCGTCGGGTATTATTTCATTGCCAATATTGAACTGGCTCCCGAACTGCCTCAGATAATAACCGATGTGCGCGTTATCAGAAGCGCCGCCATAGACAAAGAGAATTACCGTTACGGCTGTGAATTTGTTTCCATTTCACCAAGCGTAAGACAGATGCTTGATGAATTCGCAGCAAGCCTGTAAAGGGCTGATTCAGGAAAGGATAATTGATCATATGGATATTTCTGTTGTTATTCCGGTATACGGATGTCCGACCGCCATTGCTCCGCTTCATGAGAGGCTGACAAACGTACTTACCGGAATGAACGTTGAATATGAGATCATAATGGTGGATGACTGCGATAAGATGAATTCTTGGGCCGAAGTACAAAAAGCGGCGCAAAGCGATACCCATGTCAAAGCTATCCACTTTACCAAGAACTTCGGACAGGGCTGTGCCGTAACCGCAGGTGTACGACAGGCTGCCGGAGACTGGGTAATTACAATGGACTGCGACCTTCAGGATTCGCCCGAAAACATTCCCGATCTGTATAACAAAGCACTCGAAGGCTATGATGTTGTTTTCGTACGCAGAAGGCAGAGAAAAGAATCATTCTTTGTCAGACTGTTTGCAAAATGGTATCACGAACTGCTGTGTGTGCTGTCGGGAGTAGAGTTTGATTATGATCTGGCAACATACCTAATCGCAAGCAAAAGAGCTGCCGATTATTACAGATCTTCGAAAGACCGCGGACGTGATTTCGGAGTATTCCTTATGTGGCTCGGCTTCAAGCATACTTTTGTCGAGTATGAACAGATGAACCGTCACGAAGGAAAATCATCCTTTACATTTATCAAAAAATGGAAAACGGCGGTTGGTATAATAAGCACATACTCAAACCGTCCGCTTTATGTATCAATATGGATCGGTGCATTCTCGGCACTGTTTTCGTTTATATACATTATCTACGCTTTTGTTCAGTATTTCGTTTACAATGCCAATCCCGAAGGCTGGACCACGGTTGCTGCCGCAATTTTCTTCTTTGGCGGAGCGATCCTGAGCACTCTCGGTGTAATGGGCATTTATCTCGGAAACGTATTTGACATGAGCAAAGAGCGTCCTCTTTACGCAATACAGGAAAGCATTAATTGCTGATCCTATACAGATTGATATTTCCGGCACTTCCGGCATCTATCAGTCTGTATTCTTTTTTATCTCCGTGTTCATTCAGGAATGTAAGCTCCACATCGGGACTAACGTTGTCCGCCAGAATGACTTTATCATCGCCGGATGCAAGTGCCTCATACGGATCCGCATAACCGTATTTTGCGGCAATGGATTCGTTAACTGGAGTATTGGCAACAAAGACGGAATCCGTCTGCAACAGGTTATCAAACTGACCTTTTTTTGCCGGCGAGAATACATCGTATTTTCCGTAATTGATCATTGTAAACACATCCGCTACAAACAGCGTATCTTTGTTTTCTTCCAAATATGAGATAAACGAATCATAATCACTGCTCTGTCTTAGAAATTCCTGATACTCGAACTCATTTCCAAGTCTCGAACTTATTATGCCGACAGCAAGTATAAGACCGATACACGTAACCGGTACCCTGTCGGGCGAAGCGATGTCCGAGCTTTCTATCAGATATGTCATGAAAACAAAAATCGTGACAAACAGCGCATATACGATTCTGTGACACCACCTTCCGCTATATTGATAATAAAACAGTATCAGCACCGAAAGGACAGCCTGTAGCGCGATATTGCAGATCAGAAACTTCTTATCGGCACTTTGCGATATACCTGCAAACAGCAAGCCGGTAAGGGCGATAACACCTATAAAGCAATTATTAAGCGAGAATATATCCTTGTATATGTTTGCAACCCACGCTTTGATAAAATCAATGTTTACGGATCCCAATCCCTTTTTGTCAAGCATGCTTATCCTGTCATACAGCTCCGGTGTAGAAAGGCCGGTTTCGAGCGACTCATACGTAATAAACATATTCGCATCATTTTCCGATACACCAAGAGCTTTCAAATCGTCACCGTGCAAATCGTAGATAAGCGCATTATAGTGATAGTCTTCCAGATTCGAAACGGAAGCAAAATAATTGCGGTATCTGTCCCATCCGCCGGATGAATACGTGTATCTGTCGACCAAAATACATAACGCGAATATCACGAACACGGGAATAAATACTTTGCAGTATGATCCTATCTTTCCTACGAACTCGCCTTTCATCCATTCACACACCGCAAGGCATACTCCGTAACAACCTGCGATAAGCGTGGCAAGAAGGACTGATTCGTATCTTAATATGATCGAATAAAACATACATATGGTAGCAACAGTAGCCAGTATCCTTTTGGCTTTTGAAGGCAGATCATCCCGCACACATTCAAACAGCGTCATATAAGACATAATTGCAATAAATACCGAAATCTTGGAAAACTGCGCAGCAACATATATCTCATAAAACGAGCCGGTCAGAAGTATTATCGAAAGAATTCTTCCTTTTGTATCCTTTGAAAGGACATATACAAACATGACGGAAGCAATAAACGCAAACAGATACATCATTACCGCATGCCATCTTACACCGGATACAACACTCTGCAGAATACATATCATCTTTCCATAGATGGTATTCGAGTACAGAATATGAGGTTCATACTGTCCGTATGCCCCCTCCGCCAGAAGTGCCATGCCAATGTCATCGCCCTCCTCCCAAAACGTACGAAACAATACCGTTGAGATAAAAAGCGATATTATGTTTGTCAGAAACGAAAAACCTAATCTTGAATTATAAATATCTTTGATCTTCTTCATATAAACTGTCCTCATATCATCTGCCCGATCGCAAATAATACCGGTATAACATAAATGATAACAAATAACGCCAGAAAAGCCGGAGCATATATTCCCGACAGAATTGTGTCGATTGCGGAATATTTTAACTCTTTCTCCCTGCTTACCTTAATCAAAAACGCAAAACAGATCAGGGATGCAACCGCTATCACTATTCCCGTTTTCATGAGCGGAGGAAAATACGACATATGGATTTTGCTTCCTCCGCCAAGCGGAACATACATGAACAGTCCATTTATGTTTTGTACCGTTGTACTTCTTCCGTCAACTTTAGCATTCCAACCCGCATCATAAGATACCGGTATCAAAACGCCCTCAATACCGTCCCGATCCTCCACATCGATATCAAGGCTGTGCCTTCCCCGAACCACGGTCTCATTGATGTCGGTTTTGTTACACAGTTCTTCCAGCAAATCTCTGTCGATCTCGTATATATAATTGTCATATACCTGTTCGGGATCGCTTATGTCCATGTCAATTACAACACTTACGGTTTCATTATCAAACGATCCGAGCTCAACCGTATGATTGTTAAAATGCGCGGGGAACAATTCGTTTGAATTCTCCTTAATGCTCGGAATTTCTGCTGTATGACCGTTAACCGATATCTTGGTATTGTAGTAGTCGGTATCTATGCAGTTTCCGGCAAAATAGAGAGTTTTGTGTCCATCCACTTTTATATTATATTCCGATATCTCGTGATTGCCATTTGAGGAAATCACCGGTTTGTCTTTGATCACGGTTGCGATCATATCGTCTGATCCCATGGCGGCTGAATACGAGTTGACAATATCAACGGTATCAACGCTGTCGCACTGAAGATCCCGACTGTTTCCAATAGGTATCGCAAACGGCATTTTATACCGATTTTTGTACAAGTAATAATCCGAAGTCTCTCCCGTGACATGATCGATCACGGCATTTGTCGCGGCAACCTTTTCATACAGCTTATCATCAAGCTTACGGTGACTGATCACATCGGTGATATGAAGTATCGTATCTGAAAAAATGTTACCCCCCGAATCCAGAATACGGGTAAACTGGCGACTGTACCCCAGGCTTACGGCTCCGTTTATCTGATCGTCACTTGCAAGATTGGTCCAGCCACACAAGGTCTCCCGTCTCATTACGACTCCGTAATTGGCATTAAGACTTGTATCTGGATTCTTGATCCTGAGCGTGGCCGCCGCTTCCCCTGTTGCAAGATCGTCCCCGAAGTTTCGGACAAGCTGATCCGTTATCCTTATGTATTCTCCCTCCTGTTCGGGATCATTTGCATAGCCCGAGTAATACAACGGTTTGCCGATCATGATTATTCCGAAAATAAGTATCTCAACTGCCCACAAGAAGACACCAAACATTTTTAATCCGGCAGTCTTTCGTATACCAAGAATCAAATGGAGCAGTGCAAACAATGCCATAATGCCCATCGTCAAAAGAAAAACCGTATGATCACTCATACCTGCGTAAGTTACGTAAATACGTCTGAATACATATGCAGCCGAAACCGCAAGTATAAGACTTACCGCTGCAAATTCTATACCGCGTCTGTTTACGGTATTATCTTCTGTCGTTTTGTTATCGTATAATCCCGCCGCAAAGCCGGCCATCATACAATAGATCATAAACCCGTTTCTCATCGGATAATCAACATATGATCCGAAATGAAGGATGAGATGAATGCTCTCAACAAACAGCTGAGATACAACCATCATAATACAAACAAGGCAGAACAATACGTGATGATACTCTTTGTTCCTTATTCGATAAAATAATCCCTTGGCAACAAGAGCTGCCGGAAGCGCCATGCCAAGAAGACAGAACCATCTGGACAAATAAGCCGGCTGAACCGATTTTAAAAGGTTAAGGTACGTTGAGACAATACCGCCTTCATCAACACCACTTCCGAATCTTGCCGATGACAATCCAAACGTAATATCCGGAAGCCAGGAAAAAGCCGAAAGCCCCAATCCAATAGCAATACCCGCAACTAGGCGCGAGAAAAACAGCTTATCCTCATTCCCTTTTTTCTTTTCCCATATCAGAATAAGATTATATAATCCGCCCGCTAAGAAAATCAGCATCAGGGTCTGTATCGTAAAATAATAATCGAGAATCATAATCAGGAAAACAGTGACGGACAATCCGATAAATTTGCCTTCCTTCAACGCCTTCTGCGAAAACATCAAAATCAGCGGGACAACGGCAGCCATATCGATCCACTGCGGTATCGTGTAGTTTATAAGCACAAATCCGCACAGTCCGTATCCCGAGCTTAATAACAGCCAAATATAATACGGCAGATCCTTGTTGACGTACTTTAAAAACAGCCCCATAAAAAAAGCGGCCGCCATGATTTTAACAAGCATCAAAAACGACATGCATTCAAGTATACTGTCGCGCGGCACGAGATAAAACAAAAGATCAAAAAGCGACGGCTCGTTAAGTCCCGGAATCACGCGTCCCAGATTCGTATACCAGTCAAATATAAATGATTTCTGACCAAGAAGCTGGTCATAGTTATGATAATAGAACGGATCCGACCATTGAGCCATATCGTAGTAATCGATCGTCGTCACACCGAACGGCCACAGTCCGTTTATCGCCAGTATGACCATATATAATAAACCGATCACTATGGACGGCATAAGATACTTTGCTACCCGGCTTCCGCTTCGCGCATGCATTATTCGTATTCCCCTACTACAGCGATAATGTCTTCGGCATACTTCGGATACTCGCGGATCAGGCCCTCGATCTCCTTCTTGGCCGTTTCAAGATTGTACATTTCAAAATCGATACCCTTTTTCAGGCGCTGACGCTGCACGATAAGCTGCTTTCTGATATCTTTGGCCTCTTCATCGTACACGAGCACACCGGGCTGGTACACCCACACGGAAGGATCGTTGATATGGTAATGCTTGAGCATCTGATACAGTTCGGATCTTGCTTCTTCCAGACGCTCCGTGTAATCAGAGTCATGCTCTCTTGCTTCTTTTTCTTCCTGATACTTCTCGAATATGTATGACAGCTCGTATGAGTTCATCACATTATACTTGGCATAATTGTAATCAAGAACGTTCGTGATGTTAACATACTTGATTTTAACCGTATTCTGTAGGCTTATGGCTTTATTAAGCTTCCTTGCGGCATTCGCGATACCGAGCTGTGCGTTCTGATACATAACAAACGCAGCCGTAAGCGCAACCGCAAACGCACCGGCCAGAATAATGAATCCCATTTCTACCTTCACATGCATTGCCTGGTTCATAACAAACATCAGCGCCGCAGCCATAACAGCGGCAAACAGAGATACAAACGCTATATTCTTGGCAGACTTGGCCTTGGAGCGTTCTTCTTTTCTCTGATATGCGACCGCACCCTTTTCGCCTTCAAGAAGATTAAGATCACGACGCACCTTCATCTGGTATTCCTCGTCTTCTTTCATCTTCTTAAGTATGCCCGGAATATCAGGCGCAAGACGCTCCATCTCACGATACTGGGCCTCTGTGATTTTCTTGGCGGGTCTTGTGTAATTGTTGCCTTCCTGCTCGATGCTGATAAGCTTCTTGGCTCTTATACGAACCTGGCTCTTGTCAGACATCGGAAGCTTATCCATCTCTTCCAGATCCGCAAGTCTTTGTGTGACCTGCTGATACTCAATCTTCTGAGCTTCAACGTCCTGGGAAGCCACGGCCATCATATCACAGTATTCCCTTACATACTGTTCGCGCTGGGCCTTATCGTTCATGTTAAGCGTACGTCTCTTTCTGGAGGCGTTCGCCAAAGATTCCATGAGTGATTCCGCCGACTCCGAAGAGAAGTTGATCTCAATGTCGTCAAAATCATCATCGCCGAATCCGAGTATATCTTTTAACCAGTCAAATACCTTCATATTATTTCATCGATCTCCGGTACTCAAGTTTCCAATTTTCGAGCGTATTGTCAAGCGCCGCATAGAACTCCGATATTCTTCCCGAATCATGGAGTTCCAAAATATCTTCCATTGCATCTCCGTACGGAGTGTCTATGTTTGCCTCTCTTGCCGAGGACATTATTCTGACTGCTTCAAGTGCGATTCTCTCATCGTATCCGTTCTTGACGACTATCCTGTCATACTCTTCCTTCGTTGCGGTAAGTCTTAAGCATACAAGATACATCACAAGACTTTCTCTTGATGAATCGGTCTCATACGCCTGCTTGAAATAATCCCCTGCCTTTTCAAGAAGGAACATCATCGAATAAGCGCATCCGACATTGTGGAGTATCGAACTGTAAAGCTCCGGTTCCTCTTCCTTGTTAAGAACAGACAGAACATACTGATACTCTTCTATCGCACGCGGATATTTATTGGCGCATAGCAGATTGTCGCCGCGAACTTTTCTTTTGGCCGCAAATGACAAGGACGCATTGTCTACAAGAATCTGCTTGATCTTGGCGATCTCTTCCTCGTTACAATAATCCGTATCGACAAGTATTGTCGTGACCATCTCTCCGAGAGTCCTGTTTGACTTGATCATTTTGCGAAGCTTGGCGGCAAGTTCGGGCATTTCAAGGTTGTCACGCATATAATCGCACAGTCTTACGTCAATAAGATCATTATCAAGTATGTACGCATTAACGCACAGATAATAACACAGCTCATCCATGGAATAAATGTTTACTCCGAGCCCTGACAGAAAATATGGAGTTGTAGACAGTGCCCCGAGGCACATATACATTTCAGTTGCCAAATCTTTACTCCGTTTACGAGAACTCTATGATTTTCTCCCACTTCCTGCCGGTCGTAGGATAGAACTCACCGAATCCGAGATCTTCTACTTCTATCTTCATCCTGTTTTCAGACTCAAACGAAACCGACAGTCTGAGTCTTGATGCCTTGGGCGGTCTGTCGGGAAGCCCTGACAGCTCTACCTCAATAGTCTCGGCACCCTTACCGTCAAGCGGCGTCATTATAAGCGGAACCGATCTTGAATTACCAAGTACCACATCATACGTAACTCCGGAATCGTACCAGTTTTCTCCGGCATCCGCTACGGCAATATACTCCTCCTTACCCGAAACAAACATCTTAAGTCCGAGATTGAACTTAAGCTTATCGGGACCAAGAAATACGAATTCCCTGTTAAGATCACACGGCTGCGCCTTGTCCTTTCCGCAGTAACACGCTCCTTTTGAGAACATATTACGTCCTTGGAACACACGCTTGCCCATACACATGAACTTAAGCGTCTTGTTACACCAGCCCCCCTCGAATCCTTCACCGAGAAGGAAAACCGTTCCGACGTTCTTGTTCGAGAAATACTCATGTGATATGCGAAGAATCATCTCATCTATCCTGTCCGACTTCTCGGCGGACTCTTCTTCAAGCATCATATGAGACGGCATTCTTATGTCGGAAAAATCAGTCCGGTCCACAAATGCCACAACCGGTTCGGTTGCTCTGTTCATCCAAAGTTCATATGCACGAAGGTACGGATCCGAATAATCAAATACAGCAACATCTTTTTCCCACAGATCTCTGGGCTGATGGAGGAGATAATAATAAATGCTCTCTTCGTATGTCTGTATGATTATCTTCTCTCTCGGAACCGGCATCGAATTGGCGATACGTTCAACAACATCGACAAATCTCCCTTCAAGCGACGCCACGGTGATGATCATATACTCTACTTCGGAAGGGGATAACACCATGGACAGAAGATTTAACGACCGTCGCACAAACAGGATCAGCAGATCTGTAGCATCATATGCTTCTCCTTCTATCTCGATCTTGGCACCCGATATTGCAAAGCTCACAAGCTGATCAACCAAAGTTGCATTGCCGTTTTGTGAGGCGGTAATAGCTGCGTTTCCAAACTCCCACTGAG
>Ga0256407_10002555_pt1 | contig 34511 bp, 42 predicted proteins | sample RumenRJG_04DNA_FD_193489 | JGI IMG/M metagenome (GOLD analysis project Ga0256407, IMG submission 193489) | Bovine rumen microbial communities from Lethbridge, Alberta, Canada - RJG_04 | ecosystem: Host-associated > Mammals > Digestive system > Stomach > Rumen | place: Canada: Alberta...
AAATAGAGTAAATGATAGGAATCCTGACAGAACAGCCAAAGATCCAAATAACAAATTCCCTCCAACTCAAAGAAGAGGTGAATAAAAAAATTAATTTCACAAAAATTTCTTAAATTAACAGGGTTGATGTTTTGTAAATATTTTTTTTGGTGAAAATCGTATTATTTTATAGGATTTTTGGTGAGTGGAATAATAATTATGAAATGCTTTTTGGTATACTTATATTAATAGTTAATTTTATATATTATTTTTGATAAATGGATTATTATGGTTGGAGAAGTTGATAGAAATCAGCATTCAGTATACCGATTATCTTATCATTTGGTGTTGGTGATTAAGTATCGCAGAAATGTGATTAATCAAGATATTTTTGATAGGTTAATTGATATATTTGAGAATATTGGTGAAAAATATAGTATTGAGTGTTCTCAGAGCAATTGGGAATCCGATCATATACATATTTTATTTAAAGCTTCTCCACAAACCGAATTAAGTAAATTTATCAATGCATATAAAAGTTCAAGTAGTAGATTAATCAAAAAAGAGCATCCGGAAATTCGTGAATTCTTATGGAAATCCCATTTCTGGAAGACAGGATATTTCATAACCACCACCGGCGGTGCAAATATCGAAACAGTAAAAAAATACATCGAAAATCAAAGAAAAAAATAAAATAACCATTTTTTCACCATGTTAGTAAATAAGAGTTTAAAAGTAAGAATCTATCCTAATAAGTGGCAAGAAGAAATGTTTAAGAAAAATTTCGGCTCATGCAGATTCATACACAACCAAATACTCGATAGATTAAATTACTTACACCAAAATTATAAAGGACAATACAAGTTAAATTATAAATTAACCAATACCTTTTTAAAGCAGCTAAAAGAAGAAAATAATTTTCTAAACGAAATAGAAAGCACTAGCCTACAACAAACAACGAGAGATCTAGTAAAATCATTCATTAATTTCTTTAAAAATCCAAAAAACAGAAAACCAAAATTCCACACAAAGAAAAATACAAAAGACAGTTTCAGACAAAGCATAAGAAAAGACAAACCACCTGTTATGGGAAAATATTTACATTTAAGAAAATATGGAAAAATACGATACAGAACAAGCAAAAAATACACAAACACACTCAACAGCACAAATATCAAAATAAACAACGTCACAATTAGCCAAGAAAACGGAAAATACTATGCATCAATAAATATAGAATGCGAACAAGAAGAAATGAAATATACCGGAAAAAACATAGCTTTTGATATAAACAGCAACAAAAACAGCTGGCTAGTATCCAATTACGGGCAAAAAGAAAAATTTAACATTGACCATGAAAACCAAATGATCAAATACTTAAATCAACAATTAAGCCTCAAAAAACCAAACAGCAGAGCATATAAAAAAATACAAAAAAGACTATGGAAATACTACAACAAAAGAACAAATAAACTCAACGACTACACACAAAAATTATCCACAAAAATCGTGAAAAAATACGACAATGCAGTATTTGAAAAAAACCCACAAAATATTAAAATACTAATTGGCGGAGAACAAAACATGGTATTTCCACTAATGAAATTCATAGACATGCTAAAATACAAATTCAAATGGTATAAAAAAGAAAGCGAAGGAGTAGTCTATGTAAATCCAAAAAACACATCAAAAACCTGCCACAAATGCGGACACATACACCAAGAACTAAAAGTAAAAACACGAAAATGGAAATGTCCAGAATGCAAAACAGTTCTTGATAGAGACGTAAATGCGGCAATAAACATTCTTAACCGTTGGGACAACGGGGCTGGCCTGGTTTAAATGTTCCAGGAATCCACGACTTCTACAAGTCGTGGTAGTTCAAATTATAAATGAGTAATCGTGAATATCTTGTGAGTAGGGATTACATGAAAACTGAAAATAATAATTCTAACTTGGACTGGATGATTCATTGGTCATTAACCGGACACCATCCTAGAAACACCCAAATTAAATTAATTAACAAAATTAATCTTGCAATAAATGAAGGATATAAAAACATTATTCTTGAAGCAGGAACAGGCATAGGAAAATCTGCAATTGCAACAACTCTCGCTAATATGTATGATGATTCTTATATTTTAACCATGACAAAACAACTCCAGAAACAGTATTTGGATGATTTTGGTGAAATGCTGGTTGAAATAAAAGGAAAAGGAAATTATAAATGCAATTATAAGGGCAATTGTGATTTTTGTATAAGGGCGGAGTATAATATTGCCAGATGCAGTGACTGTGACTATTTAATAGCTTTTAGAAAAGCAAAAAAATCAAAAAACGTTATTACAAACTATGATTTTATGTATCGTGTTGGTGTTGACAATCAAATGCTTGATCCAAGGCAGTTATTGATTTTGGATGAGGCACATAACTTGGAGCGTAAAATGTTAATGCTGTCATCACATTTGTTAAATCGTGAATATATTTCTACAAAATTTGGTATTGATATTTTTGAGGCATTGATGAAAGGAGAAAAATCATATAATCATATAAAAAGTGAATCTGACTACTGGATTGACGTATGTAAAAAATTAATGAAGGCATGTGGGGAAAATATTGAAAAAATAGGTGGGAAAGGTAAAGAAGTGCAAGTTACTCTGGATGAATTCGAAAGCAACCCTTCAAAATATTCTAGCATTGATTATATTGAAAAACAAATTTTGGAAAGTGATTTAAAAGAATTTAACTCTATAAAGTTAGGTTTGGAAAGTAAAGATTTAATCATTGATGTACCTGATTTTAAATCGATTAAAAAAAATAAAATGGATATTTCAGCAGAATTTAAGCCATATTCTGTTTCTGATGCTACTCAAAATCTGTTGAGCTTTGGCGAAACGAGAATATTTTTAACCGGCACTTTGGGGGATATGAAAAAATTCTGCCAATGGAACAACATTAATCCGGACAATACTTACTATATCTATGAAAAAAGTCCTTTTGATGTTTCAAACAGGCCGATTTATAGGGATTTTGTGGGAAACATGAGTGGTTCAAGAAGAAATGTTCCAAACTGGAAAAATAAAAGGGCTATTTCAAAAATCAAACAATTAATTGGTAAATATCCTAATCAAAAAGGAGTAATTCACACTTCAAGCAATGAACAGGCATTTTGGATTATGGATAATTTAAAAGAGTATAATTTATTATTTGTCGGTGGAGAATCTAGAAACGAAGTTTTAAAGGAATTTAATGAAAGTAAAGATGATGCAATTCTTATTGGGGCTTCTATAAAGGATGGTGTTGATTTAAAAGGGGATTTGTGTAGATTCCAAATTGTTTTTAAAGTTCCATATCCCCAATTAAATGAACAGGTTAAATATCGTAAATCATTAGATCCATCTTGGTATTATTATCAGGCTGTAATGGCGATAATGCAGGCTTATGGTAGAGGTATTCGTGATAAAGATGATTATTGTGATATGTATATCATAGATTCTAATTTTAAAAAGTTATTTGATTATAATTATAATTTTTTCAATGAGTATTTCACTGAAGCTTTAAAAAATAAGTAATGATAGCATTAAAGCTATCTGTTTAATTTTTGATAATTTGCAGCTTGCAAACCATGGTATTTAATCATACCTTCAACTTCTCTTTGGTCAGTATCTTTATCTTCAAATGTAATTTGTTCAATACTGTGTAAGCTGAAAGGTGATTTCCTGATTAATGGTTCAATTGACCCTTTAAAGAGTTTCATTGTAACTTCACCACTTACTCTTTGTTGCATGTTATCAAAGGCTTGGTCTAAGTCTTCTCTTAAAGGTTCTTGCCATAAAGCTCTGTATACTAAATCAGAATAGAGTGTGGACATATATTCTGCAAATCTTAATTCGTCAGTAGTCAGAACAAGTTCTTCTAATGCCTTGTGGGCTGCAATTAATAATTTAGCTCCAGGAACTTCGTAATTTTCCCTACTTTTAAGACCAATCATTCTGTTTTCAATTGTATCTACTCTTCCAATAGCATTATTTCCAGCAATTTCATTTGCTTTTTTGATTAATTCTATTAATGGCATCATTTCACCATCAATAGCTACTGGAATACCTTCTTCAAATTCAATAGTAACTTTTTGAGGTTCATCATTTGCTTCGTCCCATGATTTGGTCCATTCGTAAATATCTTCCGGAGGTTCGTTTGCAGGGTCTTCTAAGTTTCCTCCTTCAATTGATCTTCCCCAAATGTTTTCATCAATACTATAAATTTTCTCGTAATTTAATTTAATGCCTTTTTCTTCAGCATATGCTTGTTCTTCAGTTCTTGTTAGATTTAATTCTCTGATTGGTGCAATAATATCTAAATCAGACATTGCAAGAATTACAGCTTCAAATCTGAATTGGTCGTTTCCTTTTCCAGTACAACCATGTGCAATTGCTGTTGCACCTTCTTTTTGAGCTACTTCAATAATTTTTTGTGCAATTAATGGTCTTGCGAGTGCTGTACTTAATGGATATCCTTCATATTCAGCATTTGCTTTGATTCCTCTTGCAATATATTCATTTGCAAATTCTTCTTTAGCATCAATTGTGTAATGTTTTCCAGGACATATCTTAGCAGCCATGTCTTCTGCTTTTTGGATTTCTTCATCGCCTTGACCCACATCTACACAAGCGGTTATTACTTCTACATCGTATTTTTCTTCTAATAATTTAACACATACAGAGGTATCTAGTCCACCACTGAATGCTAAGACTACTTTGTCCATTAATAATCACCATCATTATTATTTTTATAATATTAATACATTTATTATTTTATTTTTAATAGTATATAATCATTATATGCATTTTTTTTTAAAAAAATTTTGATAGAGGAGTTCTCTTAATTGGAAATAATTGAGGTTGAAAGAGTTATGAGTAAAAAAATTTTAAGTCCAATTAAGAGATATGAAAGTGTTTAGTATGTTCATCATCACTTTCAATTATTAATTTATTTTTTATAACATATATAGTTTAGGCATACCTAAATTTTTACTCTCAAATTCTTTTCATCAACAAAATCAATCAACCGTTCATAAGTTGAATTGGACTTTAATGTATCGCTATTTCCAATAATAATTAATTTTCTCTTAGCACGAGTTATAGCAACGTTTAATCTTCTTAAATCTTTTAAAAAACCAATTTGCCCATAATCATTACTTCTAACAGTAGATATGATAATAATTTCTTTTTCACGCCCTTGAAAACCATCAACAGTCTTCACTTCAATATCAGTTTTTTGAGAAATTAACTTCGCTTGATCAGCATAAGGGCTAATAATGCCAATATCATTTTCACTAACTCCTGCTTTCATATAATCAATTGCAACTTTAAGAGCAATTCTTGCTTCTATATGATTAACAATAGATTTAGAATCTTTCAGATGTTTTTCATAATTTTTTTCTAAATCGCAGGTATCAATAAATAATAATGCATCATCATCTTCAACATTAGAAATATCTTTTAAAGTTATATTATCAACGCTTGAATCACTTTTCAAATTATTATTGTAGAATTCAGAATTGGGAAATTCCATTAAAACTTTATTCATACGATATTGAGTATTTAATAACTGGGATTTGTGGGGGTATTTCTCAATTAATGATTCAAATAGTGTGTCTTCTAAATCATGTGCTTTATCGCTAATGATTGTGGGCGGAAGTTGTTTGTGGTCTCCTGCTAAAATAAATCTCCGGGCTTTAGCAATTGGGATTAAAACACTAGGAATTGTTGCTTGTGATGCCTCATCAATAATTACAACATCAAATTTTGTGTTAGAAATACTATCAAGTGCAGCTGAGGAATTTGTTGATAAAATAACATCGCTTGTTTCAACAATGTCTTTAATCATTTTATTTTCTACTCTTTTAATTTCATCATGCAATTCATCAATCTCTAAATTATAATCAAGCCATTGGGCCATTGATTTCATTTTATCAGCACTTATGCCCCGACCCCCTTTTCCTTTGGAAGCATGATATAATATGTCGTGGTCTGAAAATCCTCTTCTATATTGGGGAGTAGGTTTAGTAAAACTTCTTCTTTTTTCTATCAATTTATCAATTTTTTTATGAATCCGTTTAATTTTATCATTTAAAGAGTGTTTTTCAACTTTATAGGCTAATGTGTATGTGATATTATCTTTTGATACTCTTTGCGGGTGGCCTAAACGCGTAATTTTCAATTTATTGTTTAAAACTAATCTCTCAACAATATTATCAACTGCAGCATTGCTTTCGGCTGTAGCTAAAACTTTTCGGTTCTGCCTAACTTCCTGTGATATTAACTCAACTAATGTTCTGGTTTTTCCGGTACCGAATGGACCATGTATTAAAAAGAAATTTTTACTGGTTAAACTGTTTTTAACAGCTAATTTTTGGGATTTATTTAATGACTGGTCAATGTAGTCAATATAAATGCTATCTTTATTAGGTTGAGGGTCTCGTTTATTTAATGAATATTCGAGAGCATTTTTGCCTTTCAGACTTAAATGTTTCAAATTATCTTCCATTCTTCTAAATGTAATGTCATTTGCATATAAATCTAGTCTAACTTTTTTCTTCAATGCCCATTTTGGGACCCTATTATCAAATGCTACTTTTATAAATCTCGCACCTTTTTCCGTTACCGTTCCGGTTAAATCACTTCGCAATGGATTTCCAGTACTCACCAAAATCATATCACCGACACTAATTTCGGTGTCTATAATATCTGATCTTCCAAATTGCACTATATTTAAACCTAATTCTTTCCCGATATACTTGCCTTTGACTTTGTTGATGGCTCTGCCTAGTTTTTCTCTTTTTTGACCAGACATCTTTTCTATTTCGGAAATCATTAATTCTATTTCAGCTTCTCGTTCATAATTAACTAATTTTATAAGTCTTTTAATATACTTTTTCAATTTTATCCCAACAAAAAAATATTAAATAAGGTTTTGATTTAATTAATAAATATGGATTTCGATATTCTGAATGATTTTAAAAATGTGGAAATGTCATATGTTTCTTTTTTATCAAAAGGATATATTGCTAGAAATAGGAATATTTTTGAAAAAATTAATTTAACTCCATTTTCTAAATTCATTTTAAAATCTTGTATTTATGGAACTCCTATTTTTAAAATGGGAAGTTCCGGTAAAAAATTGCTTATTTTATCGGGGGTTCATGGTAATGAATTGCCTCCACAATTAGCTAATTTGAAATTATTAAATCAATTGATGAACATGGATTTAAATAATACTATTTATTTTATTCCATTTGCTAGTCCAAAATCAACAATGAACAACGAAAGGCCATTTAATAATGTTGATTTGAATAGGGCGGCTCATATCCAAAATTCTTTAAGTAATAGGATTATTCAATGTATTGAAGAGTTGGGGATAGATTTTGTCGGCGATTTTCACTCAACGGCATATAATAGTAATCCGGGGTTTGAATCAGTATTTTCTTCAAAAAATCCCACTCCTGAAAGTGTTTTAATAGCACAATATATTTCTAAAACTGTAGGCAGTGAAATTATTGACTATGATATGGCAGGTTCACTATATAAAGGTGCTGTTGAAGATACATGTAATTTAAGAGGAATACCTGCCGTTACTTGTGAAGTTCTCTCTCCTTTCGCATCTGTTGGAAAAGGAAGTTTTGAAAAATCTTTAGAGCAGATGAAAAGCTTTTTAGAGTATTTTGGATTTTGAATACTTGTCAGATGCTACCGCTATTTACTTATTTTATATATTAAAGATATATTAGAATAAGGTGATGATTTTGTCTTCTTATAAGGCCCATTCTTTATTTGCACTAATTTTGGCATTATTATATTCATTCAATCCTCTCGTAATTGCCTTGGTCATAATTGGTGCTAATGTTCCGGATTTTGATCATAAATTCCGAAAAGAACATGTTTATAAGCTGATAATTTTGGGACTATTGGTTTTTATATCATTATATGTCTTAAATTTACCTTATTATGTTGGTTTAATTATAGTATTTTTAGGTGTAACATTTTATTTTTCTGAACACAGAAGTTTTACACATTCCATCCCGGGGATTATAATATTGGCTTCGGCTATTGCATTAATGTTAATCTGGTCTTGGCAATTAATTGTCAATGTAACTACTCTTTCAAATAATTACTTAATTGCAGTATTGATTGCACTTTTGAGTTTTTTATTCTTAAATAAAAGATTATTGCCGATTTTTATTTCGTTATTCTTTATTTCAGTAGTTATTTTACAAACATTTGAAATATCTTATATTCAAATTGTTTTGTCTTTATTTTTAGGTTTGTTTTCACATATAGTGCTTGATGCCACAACACCTGCGGGAGTTAAATTATTTTCTCCAATATCCTCTAAAACTTATTATAAAAATTTTGCTAGAGCTTCAATATTTATTTTAATTGTTCTGGCTTTAATTTATCGCATTCCTTTTTTATTTTCACTTTTTGAGATAGTTATAAACTATTAAATTCTACAACAATATTCTTAATTATTTATGAAACAATCTCTAAGTAAATATTTGATATATGTATTAAATTTTAAGTCTGCAGGTAAAAAATAAACCTGATTTTTTTATCCATAAAGCAAATCTGGAAACTAAGTATAAAATAGGTAATTCTATTAAAGGACCAATTACAAGTGCAATAATTATTAATTCATGATTAGGAAATGAGTTTATTGCAATGGCTAGTGCTAATGGTGAGTTACGTGCCAGTGTTGTCATAGTTAGGCTAGCATATTCTTCATATGTTAAATGAATTTGTTCACTTAATAATAAATCAATGAGGGTGGTGGCGATAAAGAAAATTATTAATGGTATAAATATTGTTAAAACAGAATTCAAATGCCCAAATAATTGATTTCCTTGGCTGTTAAATATTGCAAATACTGCTAGCGCTAAAAATACAATTTGATATTTTGAGAAAAAATTAGTTATTTTTTTTAATTTATTATTTAAAAGTAATTTAGTAATTTGTGCTGATAAAAAAGGAATTACAATAACTATTATTAAGGAATATACTAAATTACTGTAATTTATTGTATCATTGCTTGAGAAAAATATTATCAAGTAAATTGGCAACAATACGATTTGCAGAATCAAATTAATTGGAAGTATAGATAAACTTAAGTTCAAGTCTCCTTTTGCTATTTTAGTAAATATTAAATACCAATCTGTACATGGGGTTAGGATTAACATGAAAAATCCAATGAAAATATCCATATTTCCATTTAAAAATAGATTTCCTAAAAAGTACCCGAATATTGGTGTCCATATAAAATTTATCATGATGCTTGTAGAACTAAATTTAATATTTTTAAAACTTTTTTTTAAGTTTTTGAGAGGAACTTCTAGAAATATACCATACAACATTATGCATAAGAATAAATTAATTAAATTTCCAATATTGTTGGATAATATCTTAATATCACTTAATATTAAGCCTATTATTATTGCAAATATTAAAATTGCGGGTTCTAACTTTTCAATTAAATTCATATGAAACACCTAAATTTAGGCATAACTAAATTTGCTCTTGATGATATAAATATTTTTTTAACTTTTTTGTGTATGTACTTTTATTATAAATCAGGTATTTGTTAATTTAATTGTTTTTTTTTTGGATATTTTTTTTAAATTATGATTGGCCATTATTATATTTTCAAATAATTTTTTCAGGCAGTAAAAAATATTTGTTTAAATTTTTATCTATTTTAATTTAAGTTAATTATACATTTTTCATCTAAAAGCATACATTTATAATAAATAATCATGATAAATATTACTGTATAATTATATAGTCAACTTTTTGACTTTAAATTCAAATGAAATGGAGCTTGTTTAATGTTTTTGACTAGAATTGGGTATGGAATTATTTATTTCTTAGACCTTATTTATGAAATTATTAAATCAACGATTGATGTTGCTTTTAATAAGATTATGAGAAGAGATATTAATCCTGTAGTTATTGATGTTGAAACAGTTTTAAAAAGACCTGTTTCTCAGACAATTTTGGCAAATAGTATTTCATTAACTCCAGGAACTTTATCTGTAGATTTAGATTCTGAAAATCAAATTATTAAAGTAGCTGCTATTTCTCCAAGAAGTAAGGAGGATATTATTCCTTTTGAACCATATATTAAGAAGATGTTAGAGTAGCTTAAGAGAAGTCTTCTTTATATTTAAATTAATCGAGTGGGATATTAATGGACATATTGATTATTTCAAAATATATTTTAATAATAGCATTCGTCATAATGATGATTGTTGCTCTAAGGGTAAGTGCTTACAAAACTACCTCAATGGGATTGCTTGGAAGTTCCGTTGTAGTTGTAGCATTTGCTATAGCTTTACTTGCTTTTGGTAGTTTGTATAATCTCACTTTTTATAGGGATATATCATTAGCTTTAATATTCTTTGGATTTGTAGGTACTGTTGCTTTTGCTGTTGTTGCAGGAGGTGATAAATGATGGTTGTTGAGTATATACAATCAATCCTCCTATTAATTGCAGCATTTTTAGTAATTGTGTCTGCTGTAGGTCTTGTAAGTCTTTCTAAAGATATGAAAAACGTTGTTTATGGAAGAATTCATATTGTTGGAGTATTTGATATTGCTTGCATTATTGCAATGATTGGTTTAGGCCAATATTTGCTTGCAGCAATATACTTTATTTTAGCACCGTTTACAGCTCATGCAATAGCTAATGCATTCTATAAAAGTGAAGATGTTGAGAATAATGCAGAGTTAAACATTGTTGAAGAAGATGTGGAAAATCCAAACCCGTTTGTAGTTCACAAATCTAAGATTCAAGAATTAGAAGATGTGGATTCTGAAAAACTTAAGGCGGATGATCGTTTCACAATTTCAACTTTAGATATTGAGGAGGAGTAGGATGATTGAATTTATATTAATGATTATAACTATTTTAAGTGCCATTCTTGCTCTTATTCAGAAAGATTTATTAAAAGCAGCAATATTAACTGGATTTTCCGGTGGTGCACTTGCGGTTTTATTCCAAATATTACTTGCACCTGATGTTGCATTAACTCAAGCTATTGTTGGTGCAGCTATTGTACCGGTATTTATTGCTTTGGCTGTTAAAAAAACACAAAGGGGTGATGCATGATGGCTGAAACTCAACTTGCTATATTATTTACATCTATTGCTTTAGTTGTTATTGGTCTTTATGCCGCAATCTTTGTAGATAATATTATTAAAAAAATCATAGGTATTAGCTTTATAGAAGAGGGAGCTAATTTATTCATTGTTGGAATTGGTTATAAAGCTGGTGGAATCGTTCCAATTTTAACTCCAGATATGGATCCAACATGGTTTGCATCACATGCATCTTATCCGTTACCTTATGGTTTAGTACTTACTAGTATAGTAATTGGGGCTAGTACCCTTGCAGTCATGCTTGCTTTAGTAATGGTTCTTTATAGAAAGTATGGAACTTTAAGTACTAGTGTAATGTTAGCTGACACATCTAAACAGGAGGAATACAATGAATGAACTTATTCCATTAATGGTTATTGTTCCTATGATGGCAGCTTTACTTTTAAGTGCTTTTTCAAAATATGATAAATTTATTAGGATTTTGGCATTGGTAGTTGCAATTTGTTTGCCGATTATTCCATTGCTATCAAATTACGGCTTACATTACTTCGGTGGATATCAGCCGATGACGGATAATGTGACAAACATAATTTATCATCCGGCGATTACATATTCCTTTAATTTCATGCAACAGATATTCATTGGAATGATAGGTCTTTTGACATTTTTAGTTGTCTTTATTTACTTAACTAAGTATAAAAATGTTTCAGGCCCTTATTTATTCTTATTATTTATGGGCACTGCTGCTGTAACCGCATTATTATTAACTGACGATATATTCCATATGTTTGTGTTCTTTGAAATATTAGCACTTGCACAGGTAGGTATTGTAGCGGCTTCATCAATTGATTACAGTTATGAAATGGCTTTAAAATACATGATTCTGGGTTCTATTGGAAGCCCAATAATGCTTTTAGGTATTGGATTTTTATTGGCTATTACAGGTACTGTTAATGTTACTGATATTGTAGCAATAATACGTGGCGGTCTTATAGATGCTACTTCTCCAGTATTTTTATTATCCTTAGGTTTAATATTCTTTGGATGGTTATATGCCTCTGGTCTTCCACCATTCCACACTATTAAATCAGGGATTTACAGTAAAGCAGAACCTCATGGCGCAGCTTTACTCCAATCATTTACTGTTATTTCAATGATTTCAATTGTACTTATAATGTTTAGAATATATTCAACTTTACCAATATTTGAGGTTCTTATAGTATTATTCTCTGTTATTGCGATGATATTGGGTGTATCTATGGCTTTAACTCAAACAGACTTTAGGCGTATGATTGGATTTTTGGCTGTTGGAGAACTTGGTTTTATAGGTTTGGGTATTGGTCTTGGTACTCAATTTGCAATAACTGCTGGTTTGTTCCAGGCTTTAAATGAAATTGTTATCACTGCATTATTATTCATTGGATTTGGAGCTATTGTAAATGCTACTAATGAGGTTGATACTCGTAAATTAGGTGGTCTTTTAGCTTATCACCCTAAAGTTGGAATCATGTTATTGGTTGGTGGTTTAGCTATGGCCGGAGTACCTCCTTTAAGTGGTTTCCAATCTAAATTAATGCTTGTTCAAGCTTCTTTAAGTTGTGGTTTTCCCGAATTGTCCATTTTAGCTATTATGGTCAGCATTGCTACTTTTGTAGTATTTGTTAAAACATTCTACTCTATGTTTTTAAGTCCAAAACCACATGATTTAGAAGTTGTGGATAAAGATGTTCCAAAGGCAATGGTTTTCGCTATGTTCGTATTATTAGTTGTTATTATTGCATTAGGTTTATTCCCTGATGTGGTAACAAGTGGAATTTCTAATTATGTAGGAGGCTTGTTACTATGAAGCTTTATGATCAAATATTTGATGTTGTTAAAAAATTTAAGAAGTTATTCTCTCCTGGTCCGGTAACTAATGCTGATGTTTCAGGAAGTCTTACTGCAGAAATATTTATAATCGTTTCAATAGTAATTGCTAGCTTATTGCTTAGGCATATTAGTGTTTTACTCGCAGGTTTAGTTACTTTAATATTGGCTGTCGTGTTAATAACGAGTATTCCTCTTATTCCTAAGTTTAAAATTGAACAGGAGGATTCACTTAATAAAATGTTATTCTATGCAATTATTACTTTAGGTTTAATTGCAGTATTCTTATACTGGGGTGGTTTACTTGTCTAACACTATTAGAAATCTATTTGCTGCTGTCATGACTTCAATATTGGCTGTTACATTGTTTGATGCAGTTTTCCACGTTAGTAAAATAATTACTCCTGGTGTAAGTAATATTTATAATTCATTGGGAACTAAAATAGCACCAAATATGGTAACAGCGGTTATTTTCGATTTCAGAGGTTATGATACTTTAGGTGAATCAATTATACTTTTAACTGCAGGACTTGTGGTTTTACTTGTATTTGGAAGAGGAAGATTAGGAGGTAAACTATGAGTCAAATTCTAAAATTAATAGCTTTACCAATTTCAATAATTTTAATTTGTTTGGGTATTATGACTATTCTTGGAGGACACATAACTCCTGGTGGAGGTTTCCAAGGTGGGGCAATGATTGCTTCTGGTGTGATATTATCAGTTCTTATTTATGGAATCGGTAATTCTCCTCTGGAATTTTCACATACTTATATTGAAATATTCGAATCAATTGGAGCATTAGGATTTATTGTTTTAGGTTTAGTAGGTTTATTTGCAGGAGGATTTTTCTTGTATAATGTTGGAACAGATTTATTAAACGTTATTCCTGCATCTATTCAAACAATATTCCATTATCCTGATGTAACTAATGCAGGTATTATTCCTTACTTGAATATATTTGTAGGTTTAAAAGTATTTGTAGGGTTAAGCGCTATTGTAATTGCATTTGCTGGCTTTAAAAAATTCGTTGAAGGGGATGTTGACAAATGATATCTATAGGACCAATTCTATTTGGATTCATATTGGGTTTAATTATTGGGTCCCAAATTAAAACTGATAATATTAGTGATACATCATTTACAGCTTCTTCGTATGTGATAATCATAATTGCGGCTTTAATAATGGCATGGCAAATTGGTGAATTCCCATTTTATGATTATGTTCCATTGTCAACTGGATTTGTATCTGCTTTAATCGGTATTTTGTTGTCAAAATTCATATTCGCAAGGAGTAGCTAGGGGGTGTTAAAGTGTTTTTATCAACTAATACATGTGATGGAAAAGGAGAATGTATTAAACAATGTCCTACAAAAGCAATTCGTTTAATTAATGGGAGAGCTTTTAGTTGTCTTACTTGCGGAATTTGTTATGAAAACTGTCCAAATGATGCTATATTCATTAATAATTATGGAGGATATGTTATAGATAGGGCTAAATGTAATGGCTGTGGAATCTGCATGTATAACTGCCCAACAAACAATATTCATATTGAAGAAGGTATTGTTTATGGATTATGTTCACGCTGTGGTGTTTGTGCTGAAATTTGTCCATCAAGAGTAGATGGGGCTGAGTTTACACGTGAAAAACAGTTAAATTTCATTAATTCAATGAATATACTAATTCCTAATATTGATAATCTTCCAATAAAAGAAAATAAAGTAAAAGAAGTAACTAGAAGTTACTTTGGAACAGATTTTGATGAATGTATATTTTGCGGAAGATGTGCTGAATACTGTCCAACAAGTGCAATTAAGGTTGTTCAGGATAGGGATGAAGGAATTTGCCGTGAATGTAGAATTTGTAGTGATGTCTGTCCTAATGGTTCAATGAGTAAACTTCAAATTATCAACAAAACAACTTGTACACTTTGTTTAAATTGTATGAAGGCCTGTCCTCACAATGCAATTTCTATGGATGATTTTAAACTTATTGTCAATAAAATCAATCAAAAAACAGATGGACACATTGTCTCATGTCTTAACTGTGGGTTATGTTCTGATTTATGTGAAAATGGCTCTCTTATCAAAGATGATAATAAATTAAGATACGATCCAACTAAAGATGTTGATTCGACCCATAGTATTGCTATTGGTCATTGTCCTGTTAAAACATTACGTGAAGATGATGAAATGTTCATTTACGATGAATTTGATGAAGTAGAACTTCCAACACTTTCCGGATTCTGTGTAGGTTGTGGAAAATGTGTTCAGGTCTGTGATGTAGTCAATGCTAGAGGATATAAAGTGGCTAGTTGGGATGGAAGTGTTTCGGATGATTGTATTTCCTGTGGAATATGTTGTGAAGAGTGTCAGGAGGATGCAATAACATTAAACAGAGGCACAATATCTGTAGACTTGGAGAAATGTATATTGTGTGAAAATTGTGCTGTTCACTGTCCTGTTGATGCAATTCCTAGAACAACAATGTATAAATCTAAAATTATTGGTGGCTTTAATTTAATTGACCAAAAATTATGCATGCATTGTGGTTTATGTCATAAAATATGTCCATACGAAGCAATTGATGAAATTAATGGTGAATTTATAGTTAATGAAGAAAAATGTGAATATTGTGGAGCTTGTAAGAATAGCTGTCCTGCAAATGCATTTATCTTCGAGAGAAATTTTAAAGATTCAATAGAGGGTATTTAAATGAGAAGTATGCTAAGAGTAGCTTTGGAAGGAGCGTTTACTAACTTTAAAAGAATCTTTTTCGCTGCAGATAGGGTAACGGATATGGATTTAAGAAATCAAATAGCTACACTATCTGTTGAAGTGGATGATAGAGTAGATGAATCTGCATGTATTGGCTGTGCGGGTTGTGCTAATGTTTGTCCGACAAATGCTATAGAAATGAAGAATCTAGCTTCTCCAGTAAAATTAACTGATGACTGGGTAAAAAATCAAGTGCCTGAAATTAATCTTGAAAAATGTATTGTTTGTTATTATTGTCATGATTTCTGCCCAGTATTTTCACTTTATGGGCAAAAAGGAACAATTCATCCAAGTTGTGTTGGAGATCAAGAAGTTAATGTTGATGAATTAATAACTCAACCATTTAAAATTTCAGAAGACAAACTTAAAGTTATTTCAACTTATCTTTCAGACAAAACTGTATTGAAAAATAGTGAGGATGGTGAATAAATGAGTATTAAATCTTTTTCAAGAGCAAGAGCAATTCATGTCATGCTGGTTTACACTGGCGGATGTAATGGTTGCGATATTGAGATTGTTAATTCAATATTGTCTCCTAGATTTGATGCTGAACAGTATAAGGTGTTTTTAACTTGGAATCCTCGTGAAGCTGATGTTTTAGTTGTCACAGGACCGGTTACCCATTTAAATAGAAAACCTTTGGAAGCTATTTATGAAGCTATTCCTGACCCTAAATTGGTTGTAGCTGCTGGAAGTTGTGCATTGATGGGTGGAGTATATAAAAACATTCATGGAGATATTCCATCTGAAGAAATTGAAGGACCTGTTGAAAATATCATACCTGTTGCTGCTAAAGTTCCGGGTTGTGCTGTAAGGCCTCAAGATGTTTTAGCTGGTGTAGTATCATTATTACCAACATTATTAGATGCGGATTAGGTGATTAAATGGAGGAAAAAGTACCGAGAAGCAATATTATCGAAACCGAAATTCCAATGGGTACAGTTCACCCTGCTGCATTGGAACCTTATAGAGTAAGGCTTTTTGTTGAAGATGAAATCGTTCAGGAAGCTGAAATAACAATTGGTGTTAATCATAGGGGTATTGAAAGAATAATGGAAGGTTTGCCTGTTGAAAAAGCGAATTCTTTAACCGAAAAGATTTGTGGAATTTGTTCAAACTCACACATATGGAATTCCTGTAGAACTGCAGAATTTGGTCTTGATATTGAAATACCGAAAAGAGCCACATACATTCGAGTTATAATGGGAGAACTTGAAAGATTACATTCCCATTTTCTTTATTTAGCTCATGGTTGTGAGACTGTAGCTCATGAAACTTTCTCAATGAGGGTATTTTATTTAAGGGAAATTGTCATGGAACTTCTTGCAATGATTGGTGGAAATAGGGTTCAATACGGTTGTTCAGTTCTTGGAGGTGTAAGACCAAGATGTGATTTGGATGAGGCAAAATTACAAAGGCTTAAAGAGGATATGGATAAACTTGAAGAGGGCCTTACAGGTTTTGCTGAAAGATTTTTAGCTGATTCAATTTTAATTTCAAGAATTACTGGTGTTGGTGTATTGCCTGCTAAACAAGCTATTAAGTTAGCTGTTACTGGACCATCTTTAAGAGCAACTGGTGTTGCAAGGGATTTGAGAACTAATATGTTTGAATATGATGATTTTGACTTTAATATTGTCACACAACCTGATGGGGATGTAAAATCAAATCTATTAATGAGGGCTCTTGAATCATTTGAATCAATTAAAATTATCCGTCAGGCTATTGCTAATATCCCTGAAGGTAAAGTAATTAATAGGGATTGGGAAATGTTTGATACAGATATTATTGAAAGTTATATTGAAGTTCCAAGAGGAACTCTTTATCATTCATATGCATTGGAAAGTGGAAGAGTAAGACACTGTATAATCAGAACACCTTCAATGGCAAATATTGCTGCAATGCAATATGCTTGTATTGGTGATCATATTACTGATGCACAATTGTCTATTGTACAATGTGACCCTTGTTTTACTTGTACAGATAGGGCAATAGAAATAATAAGGAGATAGAAAGATGTTTGAAAATACTGCAATAATTTCAATTTTAGCACTCATAATAACTGTAGTCGTTTGTTTTATATTGTCTACATTATTGCCGGGTATTGAGCGAAAATTTGTTCATGCTAGAATTCAACAAAGAATTGGACCTCCAGTTACAAGTCCAGGAATTATGGCGCCTATTAAATTTTTATTTAAGGAAAATATAGAACCATCTTCTCCAGTACCTGGATTGTACAAAGCATTGCCAATAATATGCTTTTTAGTAGTATTGTGTATGTTAATAGCTCTTACTCCTTATGCATTTGCTATTCCTGCTCTTTCAAGTTTAGTTGCAATTGTAGGGCTTTTAAAAGTTGAAGAAATTTGTTATGTATTGATGGGTTCTTTATCTAAATCCATAATGTCTGTGAGAATGCCTTTCCCTGATAGGGTCAAAGGTGCAGCACATTTAAATACTACACGTTCCTTTATTGAAGATATAAGTGCAAAAAGATCTCTAAGAATGATTACTTATGGTTCATTTCCATTATATTTGGCATTGTTTGCTCCTGTTACTGCTGCAAAAAGTATTTTCCTTCAAGATATTGTTGCATATCAGCAAGCTAATGGTCCATTCTTATTTACAGTGGCCGGTGGAATAGCTGCTATTGTATTTTTCATTGGATACATGATTGTATTAAATGAATATCCATTTTCTATAATCAAAGCTAAATGTGATGTTATTGAAGGACCATATATGGAGTATGCTTCAAAATATAGGTCAGTAGTCTTTATTACAAGAGGATTTTTAATGTTTACATTAGGCGTGTTATTCTCAGTATTATTTATTGGAGTTCCTGCAACATTATTCTCTCCAACAATAATTCTTAATATTGTTGTTGTTTTGGTGTTTGTATTGATGATGGGAATATTTTCAGCTTTTACTCCAGTATTTACAAATAGACAACTTTTACCATCAATACTTGGAGCTACATTGCTTGGGATACTTGCTATTGTACTTGGATTATTATAAGAGGTGATTATTATGAAATTTGTTATGAGACCATATCATATAGTAAGTCTTGGAGGCTATATTGTAGAATGGGATTTTCCTTACAGGAATCTCATAGTAGTAAATAAAACCTCTGAACCAATTAAAATTGAAATTCCGGTCTTTCATGAGGAATGGATTAGTGAGCATCGGGAATTGGGTCTTGATGTAATTCCGGTTTCTCGTGAAGACAATTACTTGCGCATGTGGAAAAGAGCACATGCAGAATTAGATAAAGTAAGGCCACAAAATGAAGGATTATAGTATAACTATTAAATCTTATGAAAAAAAGGGAGTTTTGGGTGATATTACTCGTGTAATTACTAAATCTGGTGTTAATATCAGTTATACTCACCTTTATGTTGAAAAAAATAATATGGGTTCTATAAATCTTGAACTTGAACATGTTAGTGATATTGACGGTTTAATCGAGGATTTGGAAAAAATTCCTGAAATCAAATCTGTTGAAATACATGGTTCTCAATTAGATATTTATGGAAAACGTATTATTATTGTTGGTGGTGGTGCTCAGGTATCTCAAGTCGCTATGGGTGCTATTTCAGAAGCAGATAGGCATAATATACGTGGTGAACGTATAAGTATTGATACTATTCCATTAGTTGGAGAAAAAAATATTGCTGAGGCGGTTGATGCTATTTCAAGATTGCCTAGAGTTAGTGCTTTAGTGCTTGCAGGTTCTCTAATGGGTGGTGAAATTACAGAATCTATCAAAAAGGTTAAAAAAGAAAATGATTTAATTGTCATTTCTTTAAATATGCCGGGTAGTGTAACTTCCATTGCGGATTTAGTTATAACTGATCCAATTCAGGCGGGGGTCATGGCGGTAATGTCTATTGCGGATACTGCTGTTTTTGATATTGCTCGTTTGAAGGATAATATCAAATTTTAATTTTTTTATCAATTCTTAATGTATTATCTTATGATATTATATATATTAAATAATAAAAGTATTAGTATAGATTAAATTATATTCTCTAAAATTGTTTATTGGTGTTGTTAATGAATAAAAAGGCCTATTTTATTTTCGTAATGGTTTTAATAGCATTTTTAGTCGTGAGCACTGTTAGTGCAGGAGTTTTTGACTTTTTTGGTGGTGGAAATAACTCTGGTGCGGTAGCAAATAATGATAATACATTAATTGTTGGTTTTGATGCTAATTTCCCTCCATATGGATTTTCAGTTGGTAGGGGGGAATATATGGGCTTTGATTTGGATTTAGCACAGGAAGTTTGTAACAGAAACAATTGGACTTTGGTTAAACAACCGATTGACTGGAGTGCAAAAGATTCTGAGTTAAATTCTGGTGCTATTGACTGTATTTGGAATGGATTTTCCATAAATGGTCGTGAAAATGATTATACATGGTCTAATCCATACATTAATAATAAACAAGTTTTTGTTGTAAAATCAGATTCTAATATTAATTCTTTTGCTGATTTAAAAGGCAAAAATGTCGAAGTACAAAAAGGTTCATCTGTATCATCTGCTCTTAAAGGAGATAATAAAACTCTTGCAGATACTTTTGGCAGAATGGTGGAAGTTGCAGATTATAATTCTGCTATTTTGGACTTAAAAGTAGGTCATTGTGATGCTGTTATATTGGATAGTGGTGTAGCCCAATATCAAGTGAATAATGGAAACCATTCTGGGCTAAAAATCATAAATGATACTATTTTATCTGAACAATATGGTATTGGATTTAAATTAGGCAATACTCAATTAAAAGATCAAGTACAAAAAACTTTAGATGAAATGTATGCGGATGGTACTGTTTCTAAAATTGCGGAAAACTATTCATCATACGGTGTTCCTGATTCTCTTGTTCATAAATAGATTTGAATTGGGTGAATAGCATATGATATTATAATTAGGGGTAAGTCTTTTGATGAAGCCTATTTTCACTTTCATTAGGATTATTAATTTCATTTGGATGCTTGTTTAAGTTTAAATTTCCTTCTTAGTTGATGAAAGAAGAATGTACTTCTGATAATGATGAATGAAAGAATTTTCAATAATTTTCATGATTAAAAAAAGAATTTGGGGTTAATCCCTATTCTTTTAAACATATATTTTTATATTCGCAGTTACCACATTTTTTATCGTTTATTTTAACTGTAGGTACTTTTTTGTTGTATTCTATATCCTTTACTTCGTTAATTATATCAAACAATGCTTTTCTAATATTAACATCCATCACTACAGGTCGCCTTTCGTTAATTTTCGTATAATCTATAAATCCTACAAAGACTTCGGTTTCAAATTCCTCTTCTATTAATATAGCATTGGTTGCAAGGTCTATTGCGTCCTGATCCCAAACACCTTTTATTGGTGGGGTTGAATGTTTAATTGATATTGGATAATATTTTCCATCAATAATTTCAATTTTATCGCATAATCCGCTTACTTCTAATTTACTGTCTTTTAAATGGTATGAATATAGGCAGTTTGGAAAAAACATATCAACGATTGCAAAGCCATTTTTACCTAAAAGTTCCATTGCTTGTTTGGATTTTAGTGCATGATTTTTTATATTGAAATAGGTTTCATTATTTATATCAATAATTTGTTCTGTGGTTAAATCTAAATCCATATTTTGAATAGATGAAAAAGTACTTTCAAGATAATTTCCAATATTTTCGGATAATGTATCTTCAATTTCTGTAATATTCATTTCTTTTTTCAATTTCCGCATATTTTTTTGTATTAAGTCTTGTGTGTCAATTTTTATCTTTTTTAGCTCTAGATGTAGTTGTATATCATTTTTTCTTTCTGTATCTACATGTGTTTGTAAATATAATTTCATTGGACAATACATATGTAGTCTTATTGAAGACATGTTTATCATTTTTTTAACCTCTTAAATTTTGTAATATTAGGTTGTTTATTATAATATAAATAAATAGAGGTTTTAAATGTCTTTAATTCTTTTAAAATAAGTAAATATGGTGATGTTTTGTAAAATATATTGTTTTAAGTAGATTTTTATTGGTTGGAGCAATTTTTTTATGCTGGTGGAATTTTTAACTTGAGATATTCATCAATTGCTTCACGTGTGGTTCCCACAACAAGCCTATAATAATCTTCTTTTCCATCAGTTATTACTTTTTCGACTTTTCCTTTAGCAATAACATGCTCACCATCTATTACTTCACCGGCATATGTGTGTGTAAATGAAACAACTTCAATTATGTCTTTTTCAACACCTTCAAGAACTTCAACATTTTCGACAGTATATAATGATGGATTGTCGAAAGCCCCAAGTGCACTTACAATGTCGCATTCTATTTTGGATATTCCTTGAGGTTCATATCTGGTATCTCCCCAGCTGCCTTCTATTTCATCATATCCTTTGGTTGCTAATATGTCAAATAATGTACCATTTATTGTTCCGCGATTTGCTTTTCTATTTTCATACCATTTAAACTCTTCTGGGGTTAAGCTTGAATCGCTCATCCTTTTGTCGTATACGAAATCCCAGTAATCGTCAGTAATTCCGTTTAAAGTAATGTGTTTGTCCACTTCTTCAATGTAGACTTCTTCATTCCTGTGTTTTTTAAATGCTTCAATTGCTTTTCTGTGATTGTCAAGTCCGTAAATTACATAATCAAGATCTGATACATCGTCTTTTTGAAGTCCAGGTAGGATTGATCCTGAAATGCCCATATCTTCGTAATCTATTCCTGCAATGTAGTGGAAAAAGTCACAGACGTCCATTAGTTTGGCTATAATTTCAGGGTTTTTAACTTCGCCTCCTGATTCAAAAGTCTTTTTTAAACCACTCAATCTGTTTTCGGGTTTAATGACTTTTTCGACTTTATCAAGAGGAACTCCCATCATTTCAACATTGGTAACATCACAAAAATATAAATAATCCGGATAATTCTCACGTAAATATGAATATGCTTCTTCAGATCCTACTTTTCTATATTTAATTCCGTCTTTTTCACGATCTCCATTTTCATCAGGGATATATCTTAAAAATGAGATGTATCTATCCTCTGGATGGATGTAATTTGTTGATGCGAAGTACATTCCATCTGTTGTGTAAATAAAATCTCTTGTTCTTACTTTCATAAAAACTAACTCCTTGTATCATTTTTTATGTGAACTATTAAATTTAATTTTTGATTTTGAGAGGGTAAAATTTATATGTCATTGTCGCATATATATTACAGTATATGGTATTATGGGGGTGAAAATATTAAAAAGATAGCGATAATTGCATTAATTATAGTGACAATTGGTTTGGTTGCCGGCGGTTTTGCGTTAGTTGCGAATGGTGATGTTTCTTCTGTGACAGATAATCTTGTTTCGAATGAGGCATCTAATTCATCTGGAGATAATGCTTCTTTAGATAATTCTACTGTAGTTAAAGATGTTTTTTCAGATAATAACATGAATAATCATTTTTCTTTAGGTAATATTCAAAAAGAAATCTCTTTAAGCAGTATTCCAAAAGAAATTTCATCCGACAACGCAGTTCAAATGAGAAATAATGTTGCTGATAATTCTTCTACTAAATCCATAATGATTGCAGCTTATGCAGCATCTACTGGGGATTCCAAGGGTGTTGTTCATATTGGGAATAGTCAACCGTATGATCCATGGAGCAATATAAATAAAAGCGACTATACTTTATCTCCGTATTATGATGAGCACATTTTCGTAAAGATTGGTGAAGATTTCACTGATATGTTTGCATTCTGTGTTGCAGATGGTGTCTTTATACCATTAGGTAACATTACTAAAGCAATTTCTGAAAACCATATCTGTGATCAAAGTTGTGGAATTGGTGATTGTTACTTTGATTTGTCAAGTCCATATATCTATGATTATGATGATGCCAGTTATTACTTGGAACATGGTGAATTTGCACCTGATGTCATAACTAAGCAACAAAATTATATCAAGGATTTTTATGCTACTAATTATAGGCAGCTTGAGGGTCATGAAGATATATATCTCAATGTTAATCAAGATTTCACAGATAAATACATATTATGTATAGATTGTGGAAGATATGTGCCATTAGGAAATGTTACAACACCTTTAAAAGATGTTATGATATGTAATCATCCAACTCATTTCGGACAAATAAACTATTTCGATGTTGATAATGGGGCAGTAATCACTCCGGAACAGGCAATTGATTCATGGTATCCATTCTATGAAGACCTTTATTCAAATCCTGATTATCATCCAATACACTCTGATGAGCCTGGATATGATGAAGATGTGAATATACCGGATGACAATATTAATCAAAATGACAATTCTTTTGAAGACCAGGTTGTTGTAAATGACCAACCAATACCAATCGATTTTAATCTCGTTGTTTATACAGGCAATGTTGGTTAAAATCAAACTTTTTCTTTTTTTTCAGAATTCAATCATTAACGTTACTGAAATAAATTAACAATTAATTTTAATAAATTTTAATCATGATAAAATTATATCTATTAAAAATTTTAACAATTATTTTCATTAAAATACTGCTTTTCAACTAGCAATTTTTAAGGATTTTTCATTAACCTTATTAAATACATCCATCTAATATACTATAATGTATAGAATATAGTTTTTCTAAAAAAATATTATAGGTTTTGATTATGAATATAACTCATAAGCATGTTGAAGATATTTTTGAATATGATGGAAGTCAAATCAACCCTTCATGGGCTTTCACTGAATTCGGCATTTACGGCTCTTCAATTATTACTTGGATTGGACCTGTAAACATCACGCCGGATAACTTAAAGGATTTTGCCGATGTTGGTTTGGAAATCAAATCTAATTATATGGTTAATTTCATTTGTGAATTCTTTGACCAGCAGCCAACAAATATGAGAATTGCTTATCTTCGCCAAAGACTTCTTGTAATGATTTTTAGAGAAATTTTAACTGAAAAAGGAGTTAAAACCACTCGCGAAGGCGATGACATTTTCGTTGACGGCAGAAAGCTCAGTATTTCAATAGCCAGTATTTCCCTAAGCTCTGCAAAAATTCATTTTGCACTTAATCTGGAAGATAAGGGAACTCCTGGTGATGTTGAAACTATCGGTTTGTATGATATTGATAACGGTAATGTCTTCAATGAAAACAATTTAAAAGATTTAATCTTTGATGTTGTTAATCGTTATATTGATGAACTTGAAACAATTGAAAAGGATATTAGTAAAACTAAGGTGTTATTATGAAAATATTGGTTAATGGTATACAATCCAATTTAAGATTTTCATCCGCTCATGTTATTCCTGGCCATGAATCATGTGGTTTTATTCATGGTCATTCATATTTTGTTGATGTGGAAATTGAAGGAGAAAGAGCAGGTGAATTCGATTTTGTCGTTGATTTTAAAGATATAAAAAAATATACTAAAGCTATATGTGATGAACTTGATCACAGACTTTTAATTCCAGTATATAATGATTTAATTGAATTTAAAGATTTTGACAAAGAATCCAATTCAATTTTCGATTTAAAAAATGAAAAAACTGTTTTCTTTAAAATTGATGGTAAAGGTTATTCAATTCCATCTGTGGACTGTGTATTTCTACCGCTTCCTTATACCTCTGCTGAAGAGTTATCTGCATTCTTTGCAGAAACTTTAGCACGCAAATTATCAGAAACTTACAATAATTTGGAATATATTTCAGTATGTGTTAATGAGGGTATTGGTCAGGGAGCCCAGTTTAAAAAGGTATTTGTGGAATAATCATGAAAGCTCCAATTATTGAAATATTCTCTTCTTTTCAAGGAGAAGGAGTTTTAATTGGTCAAAGGCAAATTTTTGTTCGTTTTGCAGGTTGTAATTTAAATTGCAACTATTGTGACACGAAAAATAGTATTTCCAAAAATCAGGGCATACTTATGACTCCTGCTGAAGTGGTGTCAAAAATCGAAAGTATTTTAACTCCTGACTGCCATATTATATCTTTTACTGGTGGTGAACCATCATTATATCCTGAGTTTATAAATGAAGTTTCTAAACTTACAAATCTTGATATAATGCTTGAGACAAATGGGGTATTACCAGAAAATATTGATTTAATTGAAAAATTAGATATTGTTTCACTCGATATTAAGCTAAAAGAGCAATTTAATGGCGATTATAAAGAAGATATTTTATTAAATGAAATTAAATCACTAAATTTATTAATAGAAAAATCTATAAATGTATATTGTAAAGTAGTTATTTTGCCAAGCTTAAAAATAGAATCATTTGAAGAGGTAATTAAAAAAATTGATAATGAGATAACTTATAAGAATGACGTTCAATTTATTATTCAACCTTCCAGTCCTTTAAATGAATGGATAGGTCTTTCTAATTCTTTATTTGAATTTTCAGAGATTGTTGGTAGATATTTTGAAGTTTCCACCATTCCACAAATTCATAAAATTTTAAATATTGAGTAATGATTTTATTTGGCTATATAATTACAATTAAGAGGTGTATAAATGAAAGAAAAAACATCCATTAACTTAAGAAAATCAATGAATAGAGGCTCTGTTGAACAAGAAACTAAAATTCATGATAAACCGGGAGAAATTATGAAAATCGCATCTACTGATGTTATATCTATTCCTCCTAGTAAAAGTATCAAAGATACTGCTAAAGTAATGATGGAACACCAATTTAGAAGGTTACCAATTGCTGATCCGGGTTCCGGTAAAGTTTTGGGTATTGTAACAGTAATGGATATATTAGATTTCTTTGGTGGAGGAAATAAATTTAATATTATTGAGAAAAAATACCAAGATAACTTTTTAGCAGCTATCAATGAACCTGTCCGTGAAATCATGTCACGTGATGTTATCTGTTTATCTGATAAATCCTCAATTAATAATGTTGTCGATACAATGTTGACAAATCAAATAGGAGCTATTCCTCTTATTGATGCTAATGAAAAACTCACAGGTATTGTAACTGAAAGGGATATTGCATTATCATTAGCTGGAGAAATAGATGATAGGACTGCACAGGACTACATGGCTACAAAAGTTTTCACAACCACTCCAGGTACTCCAATTGAAAGTGCATGTAAAATCATGGTTAGAAATGGTTTAAGAAGAATTCCTATCGTTGGTGGAGAAGCAGACATTTCTAAAGCAGCTAAAAAGTTATTAGGTATCGTAACTTCAACAGATCTTATTCGTTTCTTCAATGCAAAAGAATTCTTTGATAATTTAAATTCTAATGCTGCAAGTGAAGTATTGGAACAAACTAAAGTTTCTGAAATCATGGTTGCTGATGCAATTACTGTTGAACCAGAAGATACTATTGGTGAAATCTGTGAATTATTTAAAATCAGTAATATTGGTGGAGTACCTGTAATTAAAAATGATGTTGTAATAGGTATTATAACTGAAAGAGATATTTTAAGAGCACTTAAAAAATTATAATGGGGGCAGACCATGCAAATCAAAAATTTGATGTCCACAACATTAATTACTATAGATAAAGACCAAAGTCTTGCTGATGCTTTAAAATTACTTAGAAAAAATAAAATTTCACGCCTACCAGTTTTTAATAATAAAGAATTAGTGGGCATTATTTCTGAAAGGGACATTGCAAAAAAGTTAGGTTCCTCAAAATATGAAAGCATGCCTGCATCAAGGCTTCATGTTTCATCAGTAATGGTTAAAGACATTATTTCAGTTCCACAATCAATGCGTTTAGCTGAAGTGGCTAAAATCATGATTGAAAATGGAATTGGATCTGTACCTGTCATGGAAGAAGGTAAGATGGTAGGTATTGTTTCAAAAGCGGATTTTGTAACATTAGCTATTGATGGGGAATATGATAAAATATGTACTAAAGATATAATGACTAAAGGAATTATATCAATTTCACCATCCGAAAGATTAGTTCATGCAAGAAGGGTAAGTATAGATTCTAATGTCGGTAGACTTCCTGTTATTGATGATGAAGATTTGGTTGGGATGATTACTTCTAAAGATTTAATGAGAGCTTTCATAGATTTTAGAAAAAAAGTTCCAGAAAAATATCAAAAATCTCAAATTAAAGAAGTATTGGTTGAGGATATCATGTCTACTAATCCTCTTGTTGTTGCAAAAGAAGATTCTATTTCTGATGTTGCAAAAATCATGATTGAAACAGGTTATAATGGTTTACCTGTTGTAGAAAATGATAAAGTTATTGGAATAATAACTCAAACTGATATTTTAAGATTAATTTCAAAATTAGAAGCATAGTGTAGTTATTTTTACCTATGCTTTTTCTAAACTTTTTTTTAGTGGTATTATGGAAGAAATGATTTCATTTCTAGGTCCAAAAGGAACATTTTCTCACGAAGCTGCATCTATGTTGGGGGATGATTTAGTTCCTTATTGTACAATTCCTGCTGTTATGGAAAGTATTGTTTCAAATCAATGTGTTAAAGGAATTGTTCCAATTGAAAACTCAATTGAAGGTCCTGTTGGTATTACATTAGATTCTCTTGCCCATGAATTTGATTTAAATATTGTTGGTGAGATTATTATTTCTATCAATCAGAATTTAATTGTAAATCCTGGAAGTAAAATCGATGATATAAAAGATATTTACTCACATCAACAAGCTATTTCTCAATGTCAGTCTTTCATACGTGAAAATGATATTCAGCCACATTATGCTGTTAGCACGGCAAGTGCTGCTAAAAGTATTGTTGGAGATAAAAGCAAAGCAGCAATTGGGCATTCTAAAAGTGCAGAATTATATGGGTTAGAAATTCTTGAAGGTAATATTCAAGATATGGATAATAATGAAACTCGTTTTATTGTATTGTCAAAAGAGGATACTAATCCAACGGGCAATGACAAAACATCCATCATATTTTCAATTTACGAAGACCATCCAGGTTCTTTATATAAAATACTGGGAATATTTGAAAAATATAACATTAATTTAACTAAAATTGAATCAAGGCCTTCAAAACAGGGATTAGGTAAATATTTATTTTTTGTTGATTTTTATGGACATTATAAGGATGATGTGATTAAAAAAATTATTATGGATGTTGAAGATAATACTTATTTCTTTAAAGTTTTAGGTTCTTATCCCGAATTTAAGTAAACTATAAATTAATGTTTTTATATAATTAAATATAATTAGTAAATTTAGAGGAGGGTTAGTATGTCAAATGATAAAGAAAAACTTCTTCAAATTATGGCTAGTCTAGAGTCTGATTATGCTCATGGAAAGATATCTAAAGAAAAATATGTTTATTTTCGTTCTAAATATGAAGATAGGCTTAACGCTTTAGATGCTAGAGAAGCAACCAATAGAATCAGGTCTATGCAGGGAAAACCATCTGATTCTCCTAATAATAGGAAACCTATTAGAAATGAAAAAAAAGAAGATGAAGACTTAGTTCAAAAATATATTATCAATCCAAAAAAGGGAGATAAGCAAGTTGAACCAAAAGTTCCAATGGATTCTGGAACTTTTAAGCTTGTAGCAATATTGGTTTTAGCTATTGGTTTTACTGTTGGTGCCGGATTTGGTGTATTTAATTTTGATTTTGGAGCTTTTACTAATACTAATGCTTCAGCTATTGTCACGGATACTGCATTTCCAAATGTGGCTGATGTTCATGTGAATACTACTACATCATCTAATGTTTCTTCAAATAGTAATCATGTGAGCAATGTACAACAGACGCAATCTTCACAAAATTATGTTACTCCTACTAGTTCGGATTCAGAAAGCACTCCAGTCACGCCTGAAGGTGGTGGAGGAGGTTCTGGTAACAATACTGGATGATAGTATTTGATAATTTTATTAATGGTGAATTTATGAATAAACTTACTGCAATTGGTGTTGTAATACTTTTAATTGTTATTGGGGTATTTGGATATATTATTGTTAATGATGTTCAATTTAATCACAATAATTCCGGAAATACTAACACTAATGAATCTGTAAAAATGTTATCTATGTCAAAAGGAGGAGTTACTGTTTATTATCCATCAAATTGGGTTTTATCTCAGACTACCTCTAATAATTCTATTATTGCAATTTCTAAACAAAGTGGTGTTGATAATCGTGAAATTGGTCAAATTAATATTAATGTTGAGAAAAAAGAATTTTCTGGAGATTTCAATACCTTTGTCAATAAATCATATACTAATATTCATGCAGATAAGGCATTTAATTTAGTTTCCTCTGGTGAAGTTGCAATAAATGATGAAAAGGCTTTACAATACATTTATACTTCAAGTTCAAATAATGGTGTTGTAAAACAACATAAGGCGTTATGGTTTGAAAAAGGTAATCAGGCCTATGTTATAATGTATAGTGCACCTGTAGATAAGTACGAAGCAAACTTACCTGCTGCAGATTATATTATGAGCCATATTAAGTTTAACTAATTTTTTTTATTGAGGTGGTTATTATGATTATTTTATGTGTTACAGGTAGTGTTGCTGCTAGTCAATCTGTTAAATTAGCAAGAGAATTTAAAAGACAAGGAATGGAAGTAAAATGTTTTATGAGTGAAGCGGCTTGTGAGATAATTCATCCAAACTCAATGGAATTTGCAACAGGAAATGAGGTCGTCACTGAGTTAACTGGCAATATTGAGCATGTTAAATATTCTCAAGAGGATTTAATACTTGTTGCTCCAGCTACTGCAAATACTATAAGTAAATTTGCATATAAAATTGCAGATAATCCTATTTCTACATTATTAATTACTGCATATGGACATGATACTCCAATTTTATTTGTACCGTCAATGCATGATTCAATGTTCATGGCTATTGAAGAAAATATTGCTAAAATTAAATCTGAAGAATCTGCCTTTTTCATGCCTCCAGTTATGGATGAAGGAAAAGCAAAATTCCCTTCAAATGAGGATATTGTTCTAGAATCATTAAGATGTATTAGTTTATCTAAGAAGTGATTATTATTCGTGGAAAAAAAGTTTTAATAAGTCTTGGGGGAACTTTTGAACCTATAGATTCTGTAAGAGGTATTACAAATAAATCTTCGGGTAAAATGGGATTAGCTATCGCAAAACAAGCTTATATTTTAGGTGCTGAAGTTACTCTAATTGTTGCTAATGTTAGTGTTAGAATTCCACAGCTTTTTAATGTTATTCGTGTTGAAACATCAAAAGAAATGGCTAATGTTATTTTTGAAATTGTTGAGGATTATGATATTTTTATTTCATCAGCAGCGGTTTCTGATTTTGAAGTTGTTCAACGTAAAAATAAGAAAATTGATTCTAAATCTTCATTGTCTATTGATTTAAAACCTACTTTAAAGATTATTCGCCAAATTAAAAAAGTTAATCCTAATATTTTTTTAGTTGGATTTAAAGCAGAATTTAATATTACTCGTAAAGAACTTATTAATCGTGCTAAAAAACAAATTTTTGATGCTGGAACAGATATTGTAGTTGCAAATGATGTTTCTCAAGATGAATGTGGTTTTGGATCTGATAAGAATGAAGTTTTAATTATTGGGGATGATGTTTTAACTGTTCCTCTTGCAAGTAAGGACGAAATTGCAAAAACTTTAATGGATGTAATTTCTAAAAGTATTTCATGTATATGACCATTATTATTTTATTATTTTTTTATAATTCTACTTATAATATTTAATTTTGGATATAAAATTATTAATTTATTTCAAATAGGTGCTTATTTTATCATGTCAACATTTCATTAAATTGATAGCGATGTGTCTGCTATTTTCTTCTTTTAATTTTTCTAATTTTAAATTTTGATATATTTTTTTTGTTCTATAATGTTGATTTTAAAAACATTTATTTAATAGGGGGTAGTTTTACTAAATTTTTTAATCTAATATGTTGATATTAATATTGGATTTATCGGGTTTATTTTATGGGTAGAAATAAATTTTCAGTAATACTTTTTTGATAAAAAGACATTATATTGACTTAAAAATTAAAATCAATTAAAAAGAGTTATTCAATAAAATAAGTTCAATCCTTTAGGTTTTAATTAAATGAAGTGATTAGTAGAGTGAATTTACCTAAAGGATTATTTAGTGAACTTTTATTTTATTTGCATTAGCATATATAATATTTAATTTTATGATATAAAAAGCTATCGAAGTAATACTTTTTGGCAATTTTTGTAGTAATTTTTTATATTTCTCTGAGCTATTTTTTAGTTGATTATCACTCAAAAATCAAGTGATATTTTTTAAAAATTTTTTTCTACTAGAAATGCTATATGGTCTTTTTCGTAAGGTTCCAGTTTTACTTTTTCAATAATTTTAAAACCTTTTTCTTTAATTTTTTTCTCTTCTTGCTTAAAAATCTTTTTTGGTTTTTGTATAACATCAATACTTCTAGCTTTAATCATTAAAATTCCTAAAGCATCATCATTTCCAAATAAATCCATATTTTTCATAAACAATTCTGACTGTGTAGGTTGGGCAACATCGCAGTATATAAAGTCAACTTTTTCGATAATATTCATATATTCTTTAGGTTTAGTGGCGTCCCCGATTATTGGATAAATATTAGGTCTCTGACGTGATAATCTAGTTAATTTTTTAGCGGTCACCGGAGAAAATTCAACCGCATATATTTTTCCATTATATGCTATGTCTGAAATATGTGAAACAGTGGTACCTGTTGATGCACCGAGATATAGGACTTTAAAATCATTTTTAATATCTAATTTTTCTAATCCATTTAAAAATGCAGCAGATAATTTTGACCTTCTGGGATTCCATAATCTATATTCAACATCTTCTTTAATTAATTCTTCACCATAAACTTTAATTCCTGGCGTTAAATTACGTGTTGCCAATTCTCCTCCTTTTAAAAAAACATCCATTTTCATTTCCTCCTTCTTTTTTTACCTTTATTGCGCCTATTTTTTGATTTTTGTCTTTCTTCTTTTCTTTTTTTACTTGTTTTTGTTGGAAATGGATTATTTTTTTCTATTTCTTCGACTTTTAGGTTAAATTCATTAAATATTTCTGGATTAAAATCATTAGTAAAAACATCTTTTCTTGCAGCAAGTGATATTCTTCCCGCAAGTAATCTGGCAATTTTTCCACGATTCCACCATTTAGAACCACGAACTTGTGGATGTTGGAATATTAACCCATATTTTGGAGGGCGGTCTCCACTTTTTAAATGTCTAAATAATGCTTTTTCAGCACCCATTATTTGAACAGTACTTGAAGGATAACTGGCTAATCTTTTAAGTCCTCCTGCATGGGATATTAATTTAGCACCAAGTGATGATCCAACAAGCAACCTTAAATTTGGAGCAATAGATTCCATTTTAATATCAATGTAATTAATAATATTTTTTCTTGTTTGCTGGAGTTCATAAATTGATTTAGCATAATTATTCATAATTTCTAAATCTTCTGGATTGATATCCTCTTCAATGTCCAACATATCTTCAGGAAAAGCGTCACTTTTGGCATTAATGATTTCCTCTTTGGTTTTATTTTCACAAATTAATTTAATATAAGTTTCATTATTTTTAATTAAATCCATTTCGGGGAAGTATAGGGCATACCATTCTCTTATCCTCTCTATTAATTTGGAAATGGATTCATCAATTTCATCAATGGAATTAATCGCTTGAATCAAATGCTTATCATCACCGGATTGAGCTTTCTTCATATTATAAATTGCTAATTTTTGATATATTTCATTGTCAAAGTCAAAATCAAAATTGCTTCTTAAATAATCTCCGCCAGGGTTGGGATTTTTAACTTTCACTTTATCGGATTTGTAATCGGATGAACGTTTATTTGATTCGATAAGAATTGTTTCATAATTTTTAGATAATTCATTAATCAATTCGCTTTCTTCGGTTGGAATTTCTTTATTATCTATTTCAATAAGTTTATCTAGTATTTCATCTTCTTTAAATAGTTTTTCTGCAATTAATTCATTGTTTTCATTAAATGCATAAAATCCTTTAACACAATAAGTTACATAACATTCCATATTTTAAAATTTTCTTTTTATTTTTAATATATTTTGGCTTTCAAAAAGTTTTAAATTATTTAAAATCAAATATTTCAATTAATGTCAAAACAAAGTTTTAGAGATTTAAAAGAAACAATAGAATTAAAAGACGGTGAAATAGAAGAGCTCACCATGGAACTTGAAACTAAAAAAGATGAAATTAATAAATTGAAATTATATTCCACTAAATTAAAATATGAGAAACAGAATTTGGAAGATAAGTTGGATAATGAGATTAACAATGAAAAAGCAAAAATGAAAGAATTGGATGACTTGGATAAAAAGATAAAAGAAAAACAGGAAATAATTGATGATAAACAAGACCAGGTTAAATATCTAAGGTCATTAATCGATGATTATAAGACACAAATTAAAGATAATACAGAAAACTTAGAAATACAGATTAGAAAAATTTCTAAAACTTATGAAGGGTTGCTTGCTCAAAAGGATCAAATAATTGAAAATCAAAATGAACAGATTAATTTATTAATAAAAGAAAAGGAAGAAATGATGAAAACACATAAAACTTCAATCATTTCCTTAAAACGTCAAAATGATAATTACCGTCTATTGCTTGAAAAATATGAAAAGTAATTGAATTTAATTTTTTTTTAATTTCCAACCCTGTTAATTTAAGAAACTCAATATTGAATTTTTAATTATATTGTCTTATTTCTTTATTTTTTCTATTTATAATTTTTTATTTGATGTTTA